>Ga0075030_100003893_pt1 | contig 13522 bp, 29 predicted proteins | sample LitLauG_LLR_2012_FD_71393 | JGI IMG/M metagenome (GOLD analysis project Ga0075030, IMG submission 71393) | Freshwater sediment microbial communities from Pennsylvania, USA - Little Laurel Run_MetaG_LLR_2012 | ecosystem: Environmental > Aquatic > Freshwater > Creek > Sediment | place: USA... | reverse complement strand
AAACCTCCCACGGCAAAGGATTTTGATTTGACGGTCGAGGAAGAGGAAGAAGAGGACGACGAAGAATGACACCCCCTACTTGTGAAGATCTGTTTAACGAAGAAGGCTTTGAAAGTGTTCATCGAGAGGATGACACTTCCTGGCGGCACGGAAGTTATGTGTTCGAAGTTTACCATCGTCTAGCCGACGATACGTACTGGAGTGCCAGTTATCGCCAGTCTACGGACGGTGAGACCAATGAACTTCGAGAAGGGTTTGCGGACATTGGTCAAGTCGAACCTTATACCAAGACCGTAACAGCGTATCGACCTATCCCATGAAACCACTTACACGCAGAGAATTCTTCCTGGCGTTACTTGCCCCTGTAGTTGCATTTTTTGTAGCTCTCATTCCTCCGAAGCCGAAAAAGAAACTAGCAGCCGGATACAAAGGTTCATCTCCTTATGATGCAGGTTTCTTCTATGCGCCTTACGTTCCATTGCAGTACATACGAATGCCGGGTGGTGAAGCAATGAAGTATCAGCCGTCGATGGTCTACAAATCAGAAAATCCTTACTATAGGATGGTGAAAATTGCCTAATCCCGCTTGTGTTGCATATTACGCTTACGCCCATGCTATGGCCGCATTAGCGGTCGCAAATGGTGGTCCTGCCATTACTGATCCGGTAATTGAATTTGACGCTCTCCCTGTAATGGAACAGTACGCTTGGTGGGCAGTCGCCCATGCCATGACTAAGATGTGGGCTGATGGAGAACGATCAATTCAGGACGGAACGATAGGGTAAATATTGGAATGAAAACCTTCTCGGACTTCTTGACTGAACAACAAAGCTTCGATCTCAATAACAAACCTCGTAAGATCGGAAAACGTATGAGCGATGTCTACGTCCACAAAGATCATAGAAAGAAGCTGGGTTGCCCCAGGAAGACTTAGAACGGGCCAAGGCGCAACTACCGAAGGACCACGAATACCATATCGTCAAACACAATCCAAAAGAAGGAAGTTTTTCGTTCATTCATTCGCCAGATTTTGATACCGCTCACGAGCCTACGGTCGGGAAAGCGATTAAGGTCCACAAAGACGGCAAGCAGACGATCACGAATCAGAAGAAAGATCCGCAGATCTACCACCACAAATGGGAAATGGTTCCAGACCACTACAAAGGTTTTGATGTTGCAGCCAGCAAGAAACGCAGTCAGCATTGGCGAGGCGTTGTAGGCAAGAATCCAGAGGTCTCTCGACGTATCGGCACGAAGAGTTATTGGGAGAAGGAAGTAGTTCCGAAATTATGAGTAGCATTGAAATGTACGACACAGTGACAGATAATGGATCAGTCTGTGGTATTGCTGGGGGACCTGGAATTGCAGGTGGTTTTAATTACACTTGTACTTTATCAAGAGGTCATGAAGAACCTCATTACTATGAACTGGTCGGCCATCAAGACATTCGACCCAAATCTTTAAAACTTGAACCAGGAACTCCGGTGACAGATGTTCAAAATATCACACCCAAAGTTCCGACACCAGAAGGTTTTTCGTTTGGTCTTGTTGCCGATCCACTAACCGCAGGCTTCCAGGCGACCGCTGCATTTTTCAATTTCCTTTCGACGGCACAAGGTCAGCGAGTCGTTGATGACATCATCAATTTCGATGAGGCATTTCTCAAACGAGTTCACGACTTATTCGTAAGTATGGAGACATTCATCGGGAAGAAAGTATGACGGACAGAGAAGTTTGGTTTGGAATGGTATGTGGATGTATAGGTGCTTGTGTGACGCACTGGTTACATGGTTTTTGGACTCATGGATGGTTTAATGTCGCATTGGGAACTTACGCATTTTTGCGATATAAAGCCATTCCTAAATAAGTGCATGGCAGATTTTAAACTCGCAATTCCTTTCGTACTCAAGCATGAGGGCGGCTATGCCGAGACCCCGGCTGGAGAAGTTGTTAACCGTGGAATCAATATTGAAACCCTCGAAGCTTTGGGCTACAAGGGAACACATGACGAACTGAAGCAGATCGTCAAGAATCTGACAGTTGAACAGACTGAAGACATTTACCAGAAGACTTACTGGACTTTCCACAAACCAAGTGTACCGAATGCTCTTGATGAATTGAAGTCTCAGCCGACCGCTAACAAGATCCTCGACATGACCGTACTCAGTGGTCAGACGACCGCTATCAAACTCACTCAGCGGGCGCTAGGCATCGTAGAGGACGGTTATTTCGGTCCTGGCACCTTAGCAGCGACTCAGGCGGCTGGTGATGGTCTGGTTCAAAAATTGATCGAAGTCTGGTCCGCTAGTTTAAGTCGCATTGCAGACAATAACGTAGCCCAGGCACAGGTCGCAGGCAATGAAGTTCTCGTAAATTATTGGGAACGTGTGAAGGTAGGTTGGTTAGCACGAGCATCATGGAACGGACTTTAGAAGAAACGATTAACGATGTTGTAAAGATCATATCCGATGCATTTGATGCAATCGAGACATGGGAAAAGCTTTCTCCCGAGGAAGCCGGAAGGCAAGCCCGTGTTGCCTATGCCGAAAACGTAGGGGCCTATCACTTAGCACAAGGCAACATTCAGAAATACCGAGTACTCGACAACGGAGATTTGGTATTCGTTCCTAACAAAGCGGTCCCTTACATCAAGTTAGAATTTTACGCTTTGCCTTGGGGCGAATTGTTCAGTGAATATGACAAAAAGACTAAAGAAGAAAAGAGCTAAAGAAGCTCTGGACGGACCTTACCTTTGTGAAGTGCATGACATCCCCGATGAGTATGCGAAGTATTATCCTTTCAAGAATGGCGATCATGTACTAATGCTTGGTGAGATTCAACAAATGCCTGGACACATGGCAGTAGCTTTACAAGATGGCCGAGTTGTCTTTGGGTATCATGCAGAATGGTTCAGGCGTCTTACTAGAGAAGAAGCTTAAAGGGCTTGACGTTTCATGTAGCTATGCTATCATGTAAATGAAGGAATCAAATAGCTATGTCAGCATCAGCCGCAGCAGCACCAGAAGTAGTCGCAAACGAAACCCAGGAGCAGCTTACTACAAGTACTCCAGAAACCCCGGTGGTCATCACCGACGAACAGGTCGCCCAACGTGCGTATGAAATTTACCAACGTGAAGGCGAGGAACACGGTAACCATGACCGTCATTGGTTTCAAGCCATTGAAGAACTGACCAACGAGATTGGTCAGACGGTCGTTCGTTATTTCAAATCGTAATACATGATCGATCATCCTGAAATCCCAAAAGGCTATTACTGCTACACCAGCGTAACGACCGGACACGAGCCGTCCGATGCGGTTCATAACAAGCTCCTCGAAATTTTCGGTGAGCCTGCATCAAGCACGATGCCCATTCGTCGCTGCACTCCATGCCCTTACTGGGGAATGGATGCCAGTCGAGAAAGACAGAACAACGGATTTTGTACGTTTCTGAATACCCGAGACTGGGATGATAGCAGTGGTGGCCTTTTGTGGGATCAGGTGAAGGATTGCGGTATAAATGTAGACGATGAAGAGGACGTAGAATGACCGTTACAATTATTTTTAAGAACGACACAAAGAACGTGCATACCGGACAGGATTTCACGAGCGTTGCCTCGTGGGAGTTTCACAACACGTACAATTTCCTGGAGTTGGTGTTTGCCGATGGCACCAGCAAACAGTTCAATTTAGCCGACATCTTTACTGTCGAATTACCTGCGGTTCCGGCACCATCAAAATGAGTACAGAAATCGCAACTTATAACGAATCTCGGTCGTTGGCTCATGCTTTGAAACAATTCGGCATCAAGGTAAAAGCAGAGACCTTCGACATGAAGACTTCGGGGATCTACATTCCTCGATGGATTGGTTATAGCCGCATCCCACACGAATTCGATCCGATCAGCGGAGTCGCCCGGTGGTACTTTTTCTTGCGGTTCGAAGATGGTCATGGCGACATCAACGTCGGGGAAGCTCTCAACTTTTCACTCGCCCACGGCACCGAAAAGTTGGCCATGAAGATCAAACAGCAAAAAAGTAGTTGACATCTTTGGATGTACCTGCTATGATGGTTTTGTAGTCGAGAGGCAGAGAGCAAGACGGAGGCGTCCAGGACGTGGCTTTGCTTCTCGAAAAAGAGTTTTGATGGATTTGGTGCAGTGTTAGCATACAACTTAATATGGTTCGTGACCCAGGTTAGATTCCTGGCTTCCATCAATCGGTCGAGTAGGGAGAGGTTAGCCAGAGAAATCTGACAGTAAGCTTGGAACATAGCAGCCTGTAAGCCAGCTATTAATTGCTGGACGATAATAACCGCCCGAAAGTTTAGTTGCATTGCTCAAATGGTAGAGCTTTAGTAAAAGTCTCGAATCGAAATCGAGTGCAACTGATCTCGTTGGTCCTGAAAAGGATGGGTCTCACAAGACAAGCGCTTTTAGCCGCCAACAAGTAGTTTGTGGTGATGGTCTTCGCTACGGGGTTCCTGTAGGATCTAAGGACTTCAGGACAGGCGTCAGGAGGGCCATCATCCAAAAGTTTTTGTACTTAATGCTGGTAAGATAATTAGATTGGGATTTGGTAGTCGATTGGTCGAAGTCGATGCAGGATTCTGATTTTTCCATAGGAGGGTTCGATACCCTCGCTGCCTTAGTCGGCAAACATTTGGATGCAACAGGCATTGCGCAGTGACCTGTGTGGCTTAATAGTTATCTTATCAGCATGTAGTACAACGATCTTTAGGAAGATAGACAGAAGGTCAGAGCCGTAATCGCCAGTTGGGTTTACTTAACTAGAGATGGGGCCACTGGACGCTGGAACTAATACACTACGCCCAACGTATACAGGGACAGTCGTGAAATCCTTAATCCTAAGCGCTAATTGTCCGTAGTTTAAGTATCAAAAACGCCTAAGCGGGCTTGTACCGACTTAGCAGTTGTGCGTGAGAAACACCGGACATAACCATCCTGGGTAGTAGGGATTTAGTTCCCTTCATAACGTTCAGGGAGGATGGGAGAATCGGTAGAGTGAACGTACCCGATTCAAAGGATTGACATGACGACGAAATTACTAAAGTGTAAATGCGGTGACTGCGCCCATTGGGAAGTTGTTCAGACAACCGAGAAGTGGGAAGGTGTAACCAGCATCCCGAAGACGCATCTAAAGTGCGTAACTTGTGGTGTCGAGTATGCGGCTACTATCACCGTAGACCCACACGAGAAGCTGCATTACGTAAACCATAAAGCGTAATTGAAATGATGTTTCGCAGCCGTGGTCGTAGAGTATGGCTAGGTCCGATCATGTGGTTGCCTCATTGGATCGGTGGAATTTTCATAGTCGCAATCATGATTATGGAATGGCCGATCATGCATTGGTGGGTTTTTACTCCGGTTCTTTTCGCCGGATTAGTTGGTTTGTTAGTTCAGAAAATTAGTGGCTTATAAATAGAGACAGTTATGATTTCTTACACCTACAATACGTAGGTTCCACTGCGATTAACACCAGTGGAACCATTCAAGGTTCGAGTTTCCCATTCCAGGGATACTGAAGCTGGTTGTCAGTACTTGACTGTTAATCAAGCGGAGTTCATCTCCCACCGCAGGTTCGATTCCTGCCCCTGGAGCCATACTGGAGAATCATTCAACGGTAGGATGGTGTACTGTTTATACACTCATGCAGGTTCGAATCCAGCTTCTCCAGCCAATTTCTTTAATCTTTTTCTAACAGCGGATTCGGTTACTCCGAGTAGTTCACCAATCTGACTTTTATTTTTCTTTTTGATCAGATCTAACAAATCAATTGATTCCCAATCCACTTTTCCTGTTTTCTTTGCTGCGCATGACCTAGAGCAAGTTATCAGTCGTGTTGATTTTTCCTTGCCACAAATTGGACAAGGTTCCATCGATAAGTCCGTAGTTTTGTAATCAGCAAATATCTCATTGAAGCGGGGAGCGGTCGCTGGAAGCGCAACACATCCAACATGGATCTCTCCATGACAGTTGCGGCAGACCAATACACATTTACGAAGTTCGATTATCAATTCAGACCAACGCACCGGATTGGCTCGTATGTTGCCGAAGTGAAAATCTTTTTCGTTTGGATCTATGTGATGGAAGTCCATTGATGCCGTACATCGGTCATATCCACATACACAACATTTCCCTCCCAAAGCCTCCACCATTCTTTCCTTAGTTCGTCTGCGCCAGCGTTTCACTGCCTCTGAAGATTTGGACATGAACCTATTTAGGTTCATTAACATTTGGAGTTAATTTGTGATACGATGGTTTGGTGAAAGAAATCGAATCCCTTCCTCCTTATCCTTGGTTGTGTATGATGTGTTTCCTACCTGCGAATGATCACCCACATGATTTTGAAATTGACGACGAAGGTATGCTTTGGGTCTATTGTCGTGCCTGTGACGAGTGGACAGAACATCCTTGTATCTTAAAGAATTAGATACGTCCACTTGACATTGTGTATACAAACTGGTACTATTGGTTTGTGAGATGAAATCTCACAGAAAGAGAGAGGGATGATACAACAAGGATTTGTGTTAGAATATTCACCTGGACACAATTGGACTCCAACTGGTGGACCGGGAAGCCATCATTTTATCACTCGACAGGATGCAGAAACGACAGCGGCAACCCTACGTACTGTTGGGGTGCGGGTAAATGTTAAGCCTGCAAATTTAGATGTGCTTTCGTCTTTAACTCTGAAACGGGGAGAACATGTTGGCATATATGGTATGGTTCAGGTAAAGAAATCTGAAGAGAACCGGGATCGAGCGGTCGCAGTAAAAGATGCAGGATTAAATTCGTACATGGCAGTACAATATACGAAAGACTACGGAATGCTTCAAAATGATGTGATACGTGTAAAATCTCCATTACATTTAGTGGACGTGCTACACACACCGCTTCACCAACTACGAGAATTAGTCAAAACAGGAGGACAAACTTTTACAAGCTTGCTTGATTTTCATGGGCCTGAACAGCTTTTAAAAGCTGTTGGTGGTAAAAAAGACTCTAATGGTTGTTGGGAAGGAATGGATAAAAGTTTATTAGGCAAAATCGTTCCAATTATTGATGAAGCTGACATACCCACACCATTTTTACCTCCAGCAAGCCTCGTTCGAGGAGAAAAGGCGTGGCAAGCGATTATCCACAATTGCTATGGTAGCTACCACACCACAGCAACACAGGGAAATTTGATCATGAGTTTGGGCCTAAATCGAATTGAAACAATTGTTCCCAGCTATCCAAACGGCGACATTTACTACGGAATTAAAGAAGCCAATTTTCATGCAATCAATAGTCGAGTTGGTAAATTCAATCCTTCTCATCCAGATTTTGCAGCTTTTGTAAAAATGGAACATGGGCAAGGAAAATTACGCACATCCACCTTGGTTAATGCGGCGACTCATAAAGAAGATCATTTGTCAATTATGAGAGCACTTTGTTCTTTGTGGGGATCGTTTCCAGCGCATTTGGTTGTGGGTATTATGCATGGGAAGTCGGTGCAGGCTTTTCAGATAAAATCAACTGGAATCCAACCAGTACAATTAAGAGATTCAGAAGGAGTGTTTCGTCATAATTTTAGTTGCTTTGTAATGGGTAAGCAATTCGCTGATGTTGTTGCATTCTATGATGCCTGCCAACGGCACAATCTTAATCATACAATGGTTATTGGTGGTAATCTACTTCTCCGGGGCGGGCGATTTAATCGCTCAGACTTCTCGGGGCCGCTGACAGCTACTTTCTTACCACATAATGAAAACATCCATCTGGAAAGAGCAATTCAAATGCACCGAGCGTGTTCTCGGGTTGCACCAGGAACCCCACGACCTACGAACTGGGAGCCTGAACTGGTGTATAATGAGATTTTGGATTTTGTATACCATGATGGACCAACCCTCATGGAAGGAATCAACCGGGGCGAAGGTGATAAGTTGGATCAACTTACATTGAAACGTAGATACAGCTATGATTTAACCATACCTCGTAAAGAGGCCGCTTCGAAGATGCATTTGCCGTATGTTCCTGGACGCCAACACGAAGACGATTATGAGGAGTTGTAATATGAAAACTAAGACGAAATTTTCATTTCCGCAATTGACACAACTGAAAGAGGAAGTTACGAAAGTGATGCGAGAGGAATTTGCTAAAATTCCTTCAGACAATCCAAAGGTGTGGTTTAAAATCATCGCTGGATCGGACTTTGAAAAGCGTATTCTGTTCCTATTTCGACCCAAAGTTTTAAAAGAGTTGGAAGGGATGACGGGAACCGTGTACAACGAAATAAACAGTGTTGAAGTTCGATCTGAAAACTCAAAAGCGCATAATTCCGGGGTTAAAGGGGATCGAAAAGAATTGGATTCGGAAGCCGCAGCGCATAAGATCCAAATTCGTTGTCTGAATACAAAAGACAAAGAAACAGTCGTCGCCATCAGTTTTAAATTGCCGAGACAGAAGCAGTCAACACCCATAGAGAATCGGTGTGTAATTAGAAATGCAACTGTGAAAAAGTAATGCATACATATCCGTATGCATCGCTGGAATAATCGTTATGGAAGCCGCCGTACACGTCGTAAAAAAACTGCGGCGGAAACACATGCACACCTGGAATCGAAGTATAATCTTCCTCCAGGATCGTACAAGTCTATGTGGGTTGCACAGAGAGGTCTTTGTCCCATCTGTGATGATGTTTTGGTCCGTCCCCACGTGGACCACGACCATGTTAGTGGTGTTGTGCGAGGCATACTTTGCCACCGTTGCAATCCAGGGATCGGTATGTTGAAGGATTCTGTTGAAAATCTTAGGCGGGCAGAGAAATATCTAGCACACGCTTTGGGTACGGTTTGATCAAATGCTCTATTGCTTTTCTATTCTCTCGTTTTTCTTTCTTAGTACCAGTAAAGGAAAAGTAGCGGGCTTTACGAGGGACTGAATTTACCGTTAGTCCAAGTTCACGTAATTTTTTAATGCTCCTGGTTCCGTATTCTCTATAAGCTTGTCTTTCTGATTTTTGTTTTCCGTCGCCTCCAATGATAGAAGCCCGGTCTCCATTGCCTTTCATACGTCCAACATATTCGAAACCACAAGCTTGGTAAATGGTTCCTACTTCACCCGCTTGAGCATCTACGGTGCATGTGATTACTTTGTAACGGTCAGGAAGCATTCGCATGGACACTCGTATTAGTTTGGATGCAGAATGTGGGTGTGCCCAATGAACACAAGCCCCACGGGACAAGCAAATGATTTTTCCGGTGTAGTTATATGAATCCCAGATACCAAGATTCTCGCCGTATTCATTGCTGTAAACTACTGTTCCGCCAAGAACCCAATTTTCATTTGGTTGTAGGAAATAAATGCCAAAACATTTGATGATACATGCTGACATAGTACCTAGCCATTCATATTTCTCAATTAGGACTCGTGCATCGGCTGCTGAAATTTCTTTTACTATTGCCGTTTCAATGTCGGCAGCATAGATAGGTTCACTTTCAGCAAGCTTCTCTCGAATGAGACGTTGATGTGATTTGTTACTTTGGAGCGTGGAGGTCGGATTCGAACCGCCATCTTCCGAGGGGTTAAGGCTCGGACACACGACCGTTGTGCTATCCACGCATTCAGGTGTTTCTTCGAAAAGAATCGATGAGATCGACATCGAAAGTATGTAGCATCGATGCTCTTGTATCGGTCGATCTCTTCTGCTATAATTCCTTAATGATCATTGGTCCCAACGGAAACTTTCCTCTCGGTGCTCCTATGGCACCACAAGATCGAGGCGATCTTTACGCTTCGATTTCGATCATCAAACCCCTCCGTCTGGTAGTAATGAACTTCGGTACTACGTTGTCCTGGTTAGCAATTCCTCCTGAACTTGCACTCAAACATGCGTTGATGTTTCGTACTGCGATTGAAAGTGTTTTCGGTAAACTGTCAGTAGATCCTCGTCCTTTCCCGTTCAAAGTTACCGCTAACAAAGAAAAACGAATTGTCGAGACCGATCTCTGCATTACGGTTTCTCTGTTGGCGGCTAATCCTGAATTGTTTTTGGTCTGGGCTGACAAACTAGAAGCGGCTGCTAACGAACTCTTATAGAAAGAATTTATGGAATTTTCACTGAACCCAAAAAATACAACTAACGGCGAGGTTTTAGACGTATTCGAACTGCTGGCTCATTTACATCGGCAACCGATTGCGAAGTATGATGACGATGGTGATTTTGTATGCTGGGAATGGATGGGACAAAAGTTCTCTACCATACGGGAAAGTATCGAGTGGTATTTTGAGTATGCCAAAACTCAACTTCCTCCGACAACTTTTTCAGGAAAACTAAAACATGCAACAAAACTTCTGTTAACCGGGAAAGATGAGGCGCATCTTCAGGAGATACAGACGACATTACAACGAAAGCTTGACAACCGAGATGCATCTGTGATATGATGTGGGCATGACTGTAAAGCGAGATCTACCTGACCTTACCCGCACTGCTCTGGCGATTGCGGCGTATGACGAGTTCGATTCCAGGTTTGATGAAGTCGTCAACATGAATACTCTTCATGCGGTCGAAGCGCTGGAAAAGCTTGAGAAACTGGGCTGGGAGGTCGGCCACGCCTTTGGACTCGATACGGCGGATCGGAACAGCATTCAGACCTGTGAACAGTGCATTCGGCCTGGATTCAAGGTTCCTGGTCCTGGCTGCGAAGAGTCCTTCGTTCGCCGGATGGTCAAGCTGTCTCAATTGAGAATTAATTAGTCGTATCTAGTTGACTTTCGGATCTCATCCGTATAGAGTTAAAGATATGGCAACCACAAAGACAAAGATTTGCAACCCCAAGCTGGGGATTAAGGATCAAGCGATTCAGATCGCCAAGCGTCTCGGTAAGGTGAACCTCGAAGACCTTGTTGGGTACGACTCTGATTCGTTTACGTATCCACAGACCTATGCTTTCTATAACGGTCGGGAGCGTTCGATTGCGATTGAGATTCCTCCCGTTTACAATGGAAAGTTCCACCATAAGCCGGGTCTGGTCATTGTCTTCGGTGAGTGCCGCAACAGCGATGCCATCGTCATCGACTACTGGACGATTGAACGAGGTTCGATGAATGGGCCGACTGTCGCTGACTTCACGGACGAAGCTTATCAGCGTCGGATTTACCTGGGTTATGACAAGCACCAGGATGCTGTCACCATCATCCTTTGCCTGATTGAAGCATGGCTCCAGTGGATGCCGACCAAGACCAAGGGGAAATTCGAACTTCCCGCAACGGCTCGTCTCCTCGCTTCTGCATAGTTTTGTTGTTGTACTGTTGTTCTCTCTGTGTCATGGTGTTGTTTCTTCAAAGGGTTGGCAGAGTATCGCTAACCCTTTCTTTTTAAAGGAAAAATATGTCTCAAGCCCAAAACAGTACGTCAGAACAACTCGCATATTTGAAAGTCCTGGCAATTGATCGGGAGTATGATGTTGACAATCTTTCGGTGCGAGATGCCCGTGCGATTGTCGATCTCGCCAATTTTCATGGCCTTTACGATGCCGCCGATTTGGTGACTGCCCGCATTGAGTGGGGCGAAAGAATGAACGGATTTACACCCGGCCTGAACAAAGTTTTGAACTGGTAGATACATCTACTTGACATTCTGCTGCGATCCGTCCATAATGTAGTTATGGCAACCTTAGCAGATTATCCGGTAGCGCAGACGATCCTTCAGCAGATTGGTGGAGGACAATTCCTCGTGATGACGGGCAGCAAGATTGCTTCCGTCACCGATGATTCCATCACCTTCCGCCTCACCCGTAATACGGCGAGTGCGACCTTCCTCAAGATCACCTACAAACCGGGGCCGGATGCTTACACGATGGAATTCACTCGTGTCCGCAAGATGGCATTGCTTCCTGTCGAGACCATCGAGGATGTGTATTTCGACCAACTCCAGGACATCTTCGAGCGGGTCACCGGACTCTACACGACCTTGTTTGGTCGGCGGTAGATGTATCTTCTTGACATTTCAATTCAAACCGTATAGGATGATTATATGACCGAACGAATCCGAAAAGAAATCAAAAGACAGGAGATCGAGTACATGAACGATCTTCTCGGTGGAGGTCAAGGTGCCTCTTTCCATAATACTCTCCGTACTCTCTACGGACTCCTGGACGAAACGTTCAGTTACCAGCAGATGTGGGAGAACTACAGAAAAGGAGTGTACAACAGCATATGATGAAAGCAGGCACGGAAACTGGGAATCTCGAAAATCACATGATGAGTCGAGTTGCCCTTATCAAACCCGAAATCGGAATGGGCGCAACGATGTTGGCCTGGACCGACCGCTACGCAGGAACCATCGTCAAAATTACTCCCTGCCAGATCCATGTGCAGGAAGACATCGCAACCCGCACGGACAACAACGGCATGAGCGAGAGCCAGGAATATCGCTACGAAGCCAATCCTCTTGGCAAGATCTACATTTTCCGCAAGACCAAGAAAGGCTATCGCAGCAACGGCCTGGGATTGATGGTCGGCGCACGGGACAAGTACTATGACTACAGCTTCTAAGGCAGAATACACTGCGGCAGAATTGGACGCAAAAGCCCGCCAAGCCATCGCAGAGGTTGATGGTATTGATTGTGCTGGTGCCGGGATCTACAGCGGATGGACCGTCTGCATAGGGGAACACGGGGCTTACCTCCGTGTTCCTTACAAGAAAATGAATCACTGGGCATCTCCGCAACTTTTCACTTACAAGGAGTTAATGATCGAGCTATGAGTGAACCGAAAATTGCAACTAAAGAAGCTCTCCTCGCACAGGGAATTCATTCTAGTTTGTTGAAGGATTTGGTTTACAAAACAGGTTATCGATTCCCGTTTCATGATGAATGGAATGAAGACTTCGGGCTGGGTTATGCCAATCGCCTTGCCTGGGAAGCGGAAGGTAAATCAAGTTTTCGAGGCAGTAGAATGATGTTTTCAGAGGAAAAGGAAACTACGAAAATGACTACCAAACAGAAACATGAAATTCAGGCCAGTTACCGGAAGTTTCTTGCGGGCTATTCCGGCACGGCATTGATGAAGAAACACGACTTGAGCGAAGTTGGATTCTGGAAAGTCGTGGGTGAAGATCCCAATTGCGATTTTGGTGGATCGCATTCTCAGCCGTTCATCGGCGTCTTCAAGGGCCGTCTGCGAGATGTGATTTATCACGCTGTCGGCATTTCTTCCTTCTGGCAGTGGGGTTCTGGTGGCGACATTACGAAAGTCGATGTTCTGACTGTCCCCGTCTTTGAGGAAGTCGCAATCGTCAAGGAAAATAACGCCTTCAAAGAAGCCGAAGGTTGGATCTGGTACGATGCGAACGGCAAAGATTTTGGTCCTTTCGAGACCGAACATCAGGCCGAAACGCTCGGGCCATTACATGCTGCTCGTGAGGAACGCACTCTTCGTCGGAATGGAAAATGAAACGACTTGATTCCAGCTTGTTCGATTGGCTCACTTGGCGCAACGGAAATCCGTTAGACGTTTTC
>Ga0075030_100003892_pt1 | contig 13523 bp, 10 predicted proteins | sample LitLauG_LLR_2012_FD_71393 | JGI IMG/M metagenome (GOLD analysis project Ga0075030, IMG submission 71393) | Freshwater sediment microbial communities from Pennsylvania, USA - Little Laurel Run_MetaG_LLR_2012 | ecosystem: Environmental > Aquatic > Freshwater > Creek > Sediment | place: USA... | reverse complement strand
AAACTGGTGCTGGTGAGTTTTACGGGCTACGCGTGCACGAATTGCCACTGGATGAAGGCGAACATGTTCCCGCGGCCCGAACTGGCACCCGCGCTGAAGGACCTGATTCTGGTGGAGTTGTACACGGACTCCGGCGACGCCGTGAATGAGGCGAATCAGAAGCTGCAGGAAGAGAAATTCGCTACCCCCGCGACGCCGTTCTACGCCATTCTCGACCCGGACGAAAAGGTAATCGCGACGTTTGACCGCAGGACGACGGATACGGCGGAATTTCTGGGCTTTTTGAAGACCCGCGCGTCCGGCGCATTGCAGTCCTCTCTGTAATCGCGATGAGCGCGGGGAAGCCGCGCCTCGCCCTTTGTTAAAAACATGTAAACTACGGAGTGTGCTGCGAAACCATCCCTGCTCGATGCCTCGTATAGTCCTAGGCTTCGTTATCACCTGCCTTACTACTCAGATTTGCCCCGCCCAGGACAAGAAAATTACGCTCGAAGCCCTCGGGGGCATTACCATGCCCATCGGATCGGCAAAAAATGAGATGACGTTGGGCTACAACGTCATCATCGGCGCCGGGTGGACGTTTACACCCGCGGTGGCCGCGTTAATGGAGTTCCAATACGATCATTTTGGATTGACGACGGCGACGCTCAAGGCCAACAACGAACCCGCCGGATTTGCCCGCTTCTGGAGCTTCAGCGCGAGTCCGCGCTACTACATCGGCCGCAACCACCGTTTCGGCGGCTACGCAACGGCGGGGGCGGGGATTTATGGCCTGGAGACAGCCTTCACGGATCCGTCCCAGATCCAGACGTATTGCGATTCTTACTACGGAGCGGGATGCCAGTCGTCGAGTGCGCCGATCGTGGCGTCGAATACCAGCTACAAGGGCGGATTCGACGGGGGCGGCGGTCTGACCTACTCCCCAGCGGGCAACCGCTTTAAACTGGTCACCGACGTCCGGTACAACCGGTTTCTGTCGCACGCCAACAATTCCTTCATTACCGTGTCGATCGGGTTCCTCTACTAAAACAGAACGCCATCCGTAAAGCCTGATGCCTCGCTTCCTCTTTTTCCTATTGCTGACGGTTCCCACTTTTGGCCAGACTCCCATCCGGGGTTTTGGCGCGGATCAGTGGAAGGCTCAGCACGAGCGGGAGGAGAAAGCGCAGGCGCTGCCTCAACGCGAGCGAATGAAGATTTACATGGAGCGGATGGCGTCAAAGCCCCATCACGCAGGCTCGCCGGGATCGCGGGCCGTGGCGGATTACGCGCTCAGCCTGTTTAAGGACTGGGGCTATGATGCGCAAATCGAGACGTTCGACGCGCTGCTGCCTTATCCGACTGTGCGTCTGCTTGAGATGACGGATCCGGTAAAATTTCGCGCTCTGATCAAAGAGCCACCCATCGTCAGCGACCCCGATACGGACAGCTCAGCGCAGATTCCGACATTCAACGCGTTCTCCGCCTCGGGCGACGTGACTGCGCCGGTGGTGTATGTAAACTACGGGCTGCCTGAAGATTACGAAACGCTGGCCAAGCTGGGCGTGGATGTGAAGGGCAAGATCGTGATCGCGCGTTACGGGCGCAGTTGGCGCGGCATCAAGCCCAAGCTGGCGCAGGAAAACGGAGCCATCGGCTGCCTGATTTATTCCGACCCTCGCGACGACGGTTTTTATGACGGCGACACGTATCCGACGGGGCCATGGCGTCCGGCGCAGGGCGCGCAGCGCGGCAGTGTGATGGATATGCCTTTGTATCCCGGCGATCCTCTGACGCCGGGTTGGGCGTCGGTACCGGGAGCCAAACGCCTGAATCGCGCCGATGCCGTGACCATCCTGAAAATCCCCGTGATGCCGATTTCTTATGGCGACGCGCAGCCGCTGCTGGAGCAGTTGCGCGGCGCGGTTGCGCCGGAGCCGTGGCGCGGCGCGCTAGGCATCACCTATCACACCGGACCGGGCCCTGCGGTGGTGCATTTGAAGCTGGATTTCGATTGGACGAGCAAGCCTGTGAACGACGTCATCGCGACCATGTGGGGCAGCGGAGCGTCGAAGGACCAGTGGATTATTTACGGCAATCATCACGACGCGTGGGTGAATGGCGCGAGCGATCCGACCAGCGGCGGCGTGGCACTGCTGGAAACGGCGCGGGCGCTGAGCACGATGCGCAAGCAGGGCTGGCAGCCCAAGCGCAGCATTCGTCTGGCCCTTTGGGATGGCGAGGAATTCGGGCTCATCGGCTCCACCGAGTGGACCGAGAAACATCAGGAAGAACTGGAGCGCAGTGCGGCTGTTTACATCAACTCCGACTCCAATGGACGCGGCGTGATTGGCGCGGGCGGGTCGCATACGCTGGAAACGTTCTTGCGCGAGGTGTTACGCGACGTGAACGATCCCTTATCGCAGAAGAGCCTGCTCGATGCGCGGGGCGACGCCAAGAGCTTTCATCTGGAGGCGCTGGGATCGGGGTCGGATTACGTCGGCTTCCTGCATCACGCGGGTGTGGCGAGCCTGAACCTGGGCTTCGGCGGCAACGATCCGGGCGGCGTGTATCATTCGGTTTACGACACGGTCGCGTGGTACCGGCGGTTTTCCGATGGCGAGATGTATTATGCGCGGGCGCTGGCGCAACTGACAGCTACGGTGTTGATGCGTCTGGCCGACGCGCCGGTATTGCCGTTCGAATTTCGGTCACTTTCTCGCACGGTGCACGGGTACATGGACGACATTCAAAAAGAAGCGCAAACGAGCGGCGGGAGCGTTGATTTTCGGGAAATGCAGCTCCAATTGGAGCGGCTGCACGCGGCATCCGGTGCCTACGATACGGAATTGACGGCGCTCATGAAACGCGTCTCCGCGATTCCTCCCGAGAAACTGGCGAAGCTGAACGACACCCTGGCGCATGCCGAGCGGACCCTGCTGCTCAACGACGGATTGCCGCGCCGCGAATGGTACCGGCATCAGATGTACGCGCCCGGCTTATACACCGGCTACGGGGTGAAAACCATGCCGGGCGTTCGCGAGGCGGTGGACGCGAAGCGTTGGGATGAGGCGAATCAGCAGGCCAAGCGGGCCGCGCAAGCGATCAAGGCGATGGTGGCGCAGGTGGAGGAAGCCACGCGGCTGCTCAAGCAGGCCGGCGAGTAAGCCTCCTCCGGCTCAGCACGAGAAGGCATAGTATGCCGATCCCGAGGAGAATGACGCTGGAAGGCTCCGGCGTTGTGGTGCTGGACACCAGCGAGTTCGATCCCGTCACCACGTAAGCCGGATCGCAGGCGGCGTTGCCACCGGACCCTCCGGGAATGTTGGCGCAGGCATACGACGGTACGATATTCCCAGTGTCCAAGCCACCGAGCAACTGGGGATCGGTTCCAGGAAAGAGAAACGCAACAGCTTCAAGGAATAGCGGAGTCTGCGTTTGAACCTGAAAGCTCGGGACGATGTCGCCCAACTGGTCCGAGATGGCTGCTGACGCGCCGGTGTCCGTCCAGGAAAAGGACCCAAAGGGCGTTGAGAACGACCACGGCCCAAAGATTGTCTGCGTCGTCACATCCAGGTTGTACGTACCAGTCAGGGGTCCAGTGGGGAAGCTACTACATTCGGGATATGGGGCCTGGCAGGTGGCCGTACCGGTAAAGGCCACGGTTTCGATCAGGTCCGCTTTGGCCGCTGCGGTCAGGAAAACCATTAGGATCAGGCGCTTGAGGCTGGTTACACGGATGGGATTTGATTTCATATTTCCTCCAATAGGAGGCGAGTTGCCCCGCCTACAACACTACAAGCGGAAAATCCCGCGGTCGAACATCATGGAAAGGTCACTCTCCGCATGCCGATGTTTCGACGATACGAAGTTGGCCGGGCTGAGTGTAAGACGTAGCGCGCCCCGGGGTCGCCCGTCACCTACAGCCGCGACGCGCTCCTTCGTAGGTTCAGGACGAGCAGACCAAGGGCGACCGTTGCCAGGAGCACGATGCTGGAAGGCTCGGGCGTTGTGAAGCTGGATACCAGCGAGGTCGATCCCGTCACCACGTAAGCCGGATAACAGGCACGAGCGCCGTTGAACCCTCCCTGCAGGTTGACGCAGGCATCGGACGGATCGTTCGAGGCCAGCGGACCAATCTCCTGCGGATCGCTAAGCGGGAAGTAGAACTGGACAAATTCAAGGAAGAGCGGCGCGGTAGTTGTCACCGCGAAGTATGGATTGATGTCACCGAAACGATCGACCAAGCCGGCCGTCGCGCCAGTATCCGCCGAGGAAAAGGACGCAAACGGGGTAGAAAACGACCATGACCCGACGATCGCCTGCGCATCGACGTCCAGACTATAGGTACCGTTCAGGGGACCGGTGGGGAAGCTACTGCACACCGTGTAGGGCGGCCCGCAGGTGGCCGTGCCGGTAAAGGCCAGGGTTTCGATTAGGTCCGCCTTGGCCGCCGCAGTCGGGAAAACCATCAGAAGCAGGCACTTGAGAACGGCCAAGCTGGTCACGCGATTCGATTTCATGTTTCCTCCGATGAGAAGCGCAGGCCGGATCCCGGACGCGCCCACACAAGACAAGCGGAAAATCTCGCGAGATAACCTCACTCGGAGATTGCATTGTTTTGCCTGCTGCTTGAGGGCGTATCGCTAGGGAAACGACCTTATGCCTTGCTCGACTGGCGCCGCGTCGCGGTGACGATCAGGAGGGCGCACAGGTACAGCGCTCCGCCGACCAGCAGCGTGGAACGCAGGCCGATATAGATCGCGAGGAAGATCGCCGCGGCAGATCCGAGCACGCTGGCGGCGGCGTTCAACGACCAGGCCCATCGGATCGAGGCCGCGTGCCATTGTTCGAGGCGGCGCAGGCCGGATGGGAACGGCATCCCCATCAGGAACGCGGCCGGCGCGATAGCCAGGACAGTGATCAGCATCTTGGCCGGCAAGGGCCACGCGGCGGCGGCTTTCGAGAGAGGACCGGCGCCGAACGCCAGCGCGGCGACGAGAACCGCGATTAAGAACAGCACCCGGCGCAGGCGCGCATCGTCGCTCAGGATCACGCGGCGGCTGAAAAAGCTCCCCGCGCCGCTGGCGACCAGCATCGAAAAAACGATCACGACCAGCGCGTAGGTGGGATGCCCCAGCAGCAGCACGAATTTCTGAATCAGCGCGACCTGGATCAGAATGTAGCCTGCGCCGAGGCAGATGAAATACCACAAAAACGACATCACGCCTTTTTGTTTCGGCAGGCTCGCGCCGAGGAGCAAGCGCGGGAGGAGCAGGATTAAAGCCGTGGCGCTGAGGCTGACGGCGAGCAACCCGAACAACAGAGGCACGGCGCGATTGACTTTGAAATCGGCGCTCGATCGATTGGCAGTGGCGATGTAATCCCACAGATCGCGTGGCTGGACGGTATAAAAGAAAAACGGGCGGTCGTCGCCGACCGGCGATACGTCAAACGGATAATCCCGCCAGAAGGCCTGAGGATCGGGGGCCAGCAGCAGTTGGCCAAAAGCATTTTTCGGTGGATCGCCGGGGAGATAAATTACGTCCATGCGAGCTTCAGAGGCGATCTGGCGGGCGCGGGCGACGTCGGCATCGGAAAAAGGCTTGCGCGAAATCAGCACTGTATCCAGCGCGCCCCAGCCCTTGATTTTCGCCGTATCCTCGCGGACCACCATCACGTGGCGCGCGGGATCGGATTCGCCGACGCGAGCCAGCGCGGTCATCGCCAGCGAAATCAAGCGCAGTGATTCGCGCGGAGGATCGAAGCCCCAGCGGGTGAAGGCCAGCACCCCGTCGTCCTTCAAATGATCCAGGTAATCAGTGAACGCGTCGGCAGTGTAGAGATTGTTTTCGCTGAGCGCGAACGCGCCTGCCGCGGTGGACGCCCAGGTGTCCACCAATGTGGCCTGCACGACTTGATATTTTTCGTCGCTGTGGCGCACGAAGCTGCGTCCGTCTTCCACGAACACGCGGACGCCCGGGTGGGTGTAAATATGATGGCTTTCCTGCGCGAAACGTCCACGCATCACCTGGTTGGCGATGATCGGATTGATCTCCACCGCTGTAATATCGCGGCTGCCGGAGGCGAGTGCGCGCGCCACATCATAGCCGCCGCCGGGTCCGATGACCAGAGCCTTGGCGCCAGGGCGCATCGCGTAGGGAAAGCCGGGACCTTGGCGGAGAAGCTGAGTGCGGTCGGCCTCACTCAAATGATCCCAGTCGAAGGGCGAGATGCCCGTGGCGGCGTCGGCGTCAATGACGATGCTCCAGCCGCCGGGCGTGTTGGAGACGCCAATGCGCGAAATGCCGTTCCAGGCCACGAAATCCTCATGCGGCAGCGCCTGTCCTTTGGCCACGTGAATATCGAGAACGCGTCCGCTGCGTCCATTCACCACCATCAGGCCGACCAGCAGCAGCGCGGTCAACACCGCACCGGCGCGAAGGCGGAAGGCTCCGGCTTGATGAAACCAGATGGCTCCCGAGGCGGCGAACAGCACGGCGGCGGCTATCAGCGTGTTGGGTCCACCGAAGCCTTGCAGGAAGGGGATGAGCAAAAGGCATCCGGCGGCAGCGCCCGCGAGGTCGAAAAAATAGGCGCGGTCGATGCGTTCAATGGCCTCGGAAATAGCAAGCGAAACAACCGTCCCGGCAAGGAAAAAAGGCATCGCGCTGGCGAAGTACACCGCGGCCAGCGACAAGCTTACGGGATTCGCCGGGCGCGACAGGATGAACCACAACGACCCGACGACGCAGGCCGCATTCGCAAGCGCCAGCCAGCCCAGCTTTTCGTAGAGATTCCCAGGTCGCGCGGCGACGACGTAGGAAAACACGCCTCCCGCCCCGAGGCCGAATAACGCGATGGAAATGGCCAGAAACGCCAGGTGGTAGTAAAAAACCACCGAAAAAATACGGGTGAGCGACAGCTCCAGAATCAACGTGGCCAACGTGGTGAAGGCCAGCCCGAGATAGAGCTGGTTCCAGCGCACGTTGTCAGTGGAAAGAGAAGGCGATGACGAACTGATCCGCGACAATGTTCTTACTTTACCAGTGTGGGGCGTGGGATTACATCATCGCGGCGGGCGGAGCAGGGTCCTCCGGGCGTCCGGCCTTGGATAAAGGCAGCCAGATCATGATCACGGAGAGCAGCGTGAGGACGCCGAAGCCTGCCAGGTACGAAGGATCGTGGAAGAATTCCGGCACGCAAAGCCCGTGCGATTTCGCCGAACAGACCGGAACGTCCTTGTATTTGAACCACGCGAAGAGCAGGCCCGTGAGCGCCTCTCCTGCGATCAGTCCGCTGGCGGCCAGGACCCCGACGCTTTCCACGCGAATCTTCTGCGCTTCGTTGTTATTGGCGCGCGCGCTCAGCTTATCAGTGACCCACCGCAGCACGCCGCCGACGAAAATCGCGAACGTGGTGGGGAAGGGAAGATACATGCCGACGGCCACCAGCATCGGGCTGCGGACCTTGAACATGATCATCGCCACACCGAACATCATGCCGGCGATCACCAGAGGCCACGCCATTTCGCCTCCGACGATACCCTGCGCAAGCGCTGCCATGAGGCCCGCTTGCGGTGCCGCCAGTTTCGGATCGCCAAAGCCGGTGCCTCCGCTCTTGATATTGGCCACCTGGAGCACGTAAAGAGGGAAGTACATCACCGCGCTGGCGACGACGACGGCAATCAGTTCGACAATCTGAATCGACCGCGGCGTGCCGCCCAGCAGATAGCCTGCCTTGAAGTCTTGCAGCAGTTCGCCCGCGACGGCGGATGATACGCAGACGACTGCGGCGACGGCCAGCACCACCGCGACGCCTCCGGGTCCACCAACGCCGAGCGCCACCATCAATACAGCGGCGATGATCAGCGTCGAAAGCGTCAGGCCGGAGATAGGATTGTTGGACGATCCGATGACGCCCACCAGGTTGCCCGATACCGTGGCGAAAAAAAAGCCGACGATCAGCATTACGATCGCGGCGACAATGCCCGCCATCACCAAGCCGGAGACGTAAATATACAGCGCGATCATGAATCCGAAGACGATGGCGATGAGGCCGAAGACGACCTTCGCGGACATGTAACGCTCGGTACGCGCCATGGACTCCATGGGTGGCGATCCGTGGCGAACTTCGGCGAACGCCCGGCCAAGGCTGGACGTCAGATTCTTGCGCATCTTGAAAAGCGTGAACGCCGCACCCACCATCATGCCGCCGACGGCGATGGGGCGGACGATGTAGCGCCACACCGCCGCAGCCTGCGCTGCCCATCCTGCATCGACCGCATCGGCCGGAATGAAGTTCTGCAACTGCGGGCCGAGGAAGTACATGAACAGGGGGACCAGAAGTCCCCAGGCCAGCACGCTGCCCGAGAAATTCAGCGCCGCGAGCTCCATTCCGATCACATAACCGACGCCTATGTACGCTGGGCTCACGGTGGGTGCGGCGATGGTGGAAACAGCTCCGGTTTGCAAGACATTTTTGCTGCCGATCGGACCCAGGCGCACCACGCTCTTGCCGATTTCGCCGATGCGGACAATGAAGTCTTTATCGACGGCGTAGAGCTTCAATTCGCCGAATGTCTGCACCAGCGTGCCGAGGCCCATGCTGTAGAAAAGATAGCGAGCCGCATCCGCACCGCGCTGCCCTGCTTTATGAATCTCGGCTGCGGCGACGGATTCGGGGAAGGGAAGCTCGGGATCTTCGACCAGCGCGCGCCGCACCAGCGATACGAACAGGACGCCCAGCACGCTGCCAATGATCATCAGCGCGGTGGATTTCCAATAGGCATGCGACGGATCGAAACTGGTCCAGGAGCCCGCCATCACGAACGCGGGCAGCGTGAAGATTGCGCCCGCGGCCACGGATTCTCCGATAGAACCGGCGGTTCGCGCGATGTTCTCCTCCAGCACGGTGCCCTTGAACCCCCGCAGGACAGCCATGCCGATCACAGCGGCCGGATACGTCGCCGCAATGGTCATGCCGGCGTGCAGGCCCAGGTAGGCATTCGCCGCGCCCAGCACCACCGTCATCACCAGACCCAGCAGCAGCGCGCGCAGGGTCAATTCCTTCATCTTCACGTTTTCGGGAACAAAAGGACGATGCATAGAAGGCATGATGATATCACTCCGCTGGACCCTCACGTTACAATGAAGTTTCCTCGGCAAACATGAAGAAAGCGGTCTGTTTATTGAGCGGCGGACTCGACTCCGCCACCTGCCTGGGCGTCGCGCGGCGCGATGGGTTCGAATGCTACGCGCTGTCATTCGACTACGGGCAGAGGCATGCGGTGGAACTGGCGGCGGCGGCACGCGTGGCCGCGTTTTATGGCGCGAAGGAGCACAAAGTCGCGAGGATCGATTTGCGGATTTTCGGCGCCAGTGCGCTGACCGCCGATTTGTCGGTGCCGAAGCACGAATCGGTGGACCAGATCGGCGCAGGCATTCCGATTACATACGTGCCTGCGCGCAACACAATTTTTCTGTCGTTCGCGATGGCCTGGGCGGAGGTGCTGGAGTCGGCCGATATTTTCATCGGCGTCAACGCCATCGATTATTCAGGCTATCCGGATTGCCGCCCAGAGTTTATCGCCGCGTTCGAGCGCATGGCGAATCTGGCGACGAAGGCGGGCGTCGAAGGGGCGACTTCACTGCGGATTCACACGCCTTTGGCCCAGTTGAACAAGGCGGGAATCGTGCGCTTGGCCGCCGATGTCGGCCTCGATTTTGCGCTCACACACAGTTGTTACGATCCCGATGAAGGAGGGCGATCATGCGGACAATGCGACTCCTGTCTCCTGCGCCGGAAGGGTTTTTTGGAGGCGGGGATTCCGGACCCTCTGCCATACCGTTCCTGAACGTCGCGGAGATTTTTTACTCCGTCCAGGGCGAAGGCATGCTGGCCGGGACGCCGAGCGTGTTCGTGCGCCTGAGCGGCTGCAATCTGCGCTGCAAATGGTGCGACACGCCGTACGCGTCATGGGAACCGGAAGGCGATGAGATGATGATGGGTCCGGTGATCGCCGCAGTCCGCCGCAATTGGGCCTCGCACGTGGTGGTCACCGGAGGCGAGCCGATGATCGCGCCCGCGGTCGTGCTGCTGACCGAACGCCTGAAGAGCATGGATCAGCACATTACCGTCGAAACGGCCGGTACGGTGTACGCGCCTGTCAAGTGCGACCTGATGAGCATCAGCCCGAAGCTCGCCAATTCGACACCGCACCGTCGCGACGGAGGCCGCTGGGCTGCGCAGCATGACCGCCTGCGGTATCAGCCGGAGGTATTGAAAAAGCTGATGGCGGAGTATCCGTATCAGCTGAAGTTCGTCGTTTCGCGCCAAGACGATCTAAAGGAAATCTTCCAGATCATTGAAGACACGGGCGCGGACCGGTCACGCGTGATGCTGATGGCCGAGGGAACGAATGTCGAGACGATCTTCGAGCGCGCGCAATGGATAGTCGAGGTGTGCAAGAACGAGAAGTTCCGGTACAGTCCCCGGCTGCACATCGATTTGTGGGGCGATAAGCGAGGCGTGTGAAAGGCCAAGACTGTGGCGCACGCGTCCACGCGTGCCGCATCGACGTTAGCGTCGATGTCTGGCAGGCGTCGAGACGAGTCTCGACCCGGCTCGCATGAGTGCGCACGCCACAGTATGGTCGCAACCTAATTGTGCACGGTTAGCGACAGTTTCTGGTTCAGCGGCGTGCCTCCGACCGTGATATTGATCGGATAATCGCCATTCGCAAGCGCAGGGACGGTGATGTTGAATTGATAGAGCCCGACGAATCCTGGCGCGAGGCCGGCGTAGGAAATCGTCGCTGGCGTGGTGCCAAACGACAGCGCGACTCCGTTGGTGGTCGCATTTCCGACGGTAGTGATGACGCCCGATGCGTTACTGGGCGTCACCGGACCGAAGCCCAAGCCGTAGGCCGTGATACTTTGGCCCGGCTTCGCGGGTTGGTAATAATACGGCGGGACACTCAGGCTTGTGTTGCCAACGAACGCGTAGCCCAGAGGTTTCGTGGAATCGGTGATCAGCGCGACCATGTACTGCGTGCCACCGACAAGGAAGCTGGCCGGAGCCTGCATGCCCGCGGCTAATGCTGTTTTCTGGACGCTGGTCGAGTTGCTGGTGCCTGCGCACGTGGTCACCATGATCGGGACGTTGCCGGTGGTGGAATCGTCGGGAGCCTGGACGTCGATCTGCGTCGGGCTGATGTAGTAAACGTAAGCAGGCTTGCTGTTGATTGAAACGGTAACGCCGTCCAGCATCGTGGGCGCGTTGTTGCCGGCGAAATCCGCGCCGGTCCAGGTGCGCGAATCGGGCGCGAGGTTGGAGCCTTTAATTTCGAGGTAAGAGCCTGAAGCGAAATTTGCCCAGCCGCCGAAGTCGGTGGCGGAATTAATACTGGTGACGGCCGGAGCGGTGCTGAGAGAGCAGGTGGATGCCGCCACGGGCGTCATCGTGTATTGCGCGGTGTAGACGTGATCGCCAGATGCGGAGCCGTCGCCGTTCACAGCGTTGCCCGCGACGTAAAAAATAATATTGCCGACGTTCGATGAAGGAGGGGTCCAGGTAAATGTGTACGGCGCGGTGCCCACCAGCGCGGCCGACGGATAGTAGTGCGAGATGAACTCGAGTGGCGTGGAGGAGGGGCAGCTTATGCCGTCATTTCCCGCTCCGCTGGTGGGCGTATTCATCGGCTGGTCGGTCGCGTCGGTGCACAGGATCAACAGATTCTGCACCGTGGCCGCGTAAGAAAACGTGCCCGCTTGCGCATCGTTCGAAGAGGCGCGGGAACTCATTTGGAAGCCGTACTTCGAGTTCTTGGGATCGGTCACGGTAACCGTGATCGTGATCGGCGCTCCGCCTGGAGTGTACGTCATGCCGCCGGAAAACGTCGCCGTGACGTTACCGCCGCCGCCGTTGACTGCGGTTCCCGTATGGCAACCGGATGCGGCGCAGGACTTCGCGCCGTATTGATCCTTCGGCGCGCCACTCGCACCTGGATTGGGACCGTAATAATAGGCCCAAAGAGCCACCGGCGCAACGGCTACGAACGTGCCCGTTAAACCCCAAATGAACTTTCTCTTATTCAAAGCGAAGTCTCCCCACTCATCTTCAAACACCGCAATCCTTTTTTTGCTGCGGTGCTCAATGGAATTTTGTCGATTTCTTTTTCGGCGAACCAGCGAAAACCTGGTGCCGCTTGTCCTGCAACAGCTTCGCTCACCGTGAACCGGTAGCTCCGATGCGTGATCGCGTGGCGAAACTCACCCAATTTCGCTCCAATTCTCGCGCCTTCAAAGGGTTCCGGCAAATCCCAAAAACCTTTCACCCGGCCGGACTGCGTTAACAAAATGCGGCCGTTCCGGCGGATGACAAGGAGCGTTCTTTCTAGGAAGATGGTCTCCGGCTTCCGGCGTTTCAAGGGGAGGTCGCGCTGGGTACCATGGCGGAACGCCTCGCACGAGGACGCCACGGGACAAACGCTGCACAATGGCTCGCGAGGCAGGCAGACCGTCGCGCCCAGCTCCATCATTGCTTGATTCCAGCGCGCCGGGTCCTTACGATCCAGAAGCGTTTCGGCGGTCTCGGCCGCGTCGCCTTTGCCGTTTGTCAGACGCGCGATCACGCGGCGGACATTGCCGTCGACCGCTGCATAAGGCAAGCCGAAAGCGATGCTGGCGACTGCAGCCGCCGTGTAATCGCCTACTCCTGCCAGAGCGCGGATGTCTTCATACGCGGAAGGGAACGCGCCGCGCTCTTCGATCTGGCGCGCGGCGTTTTGCAGATTCCGCGCCCGCGAGTAATAGCCGAGTCCGCTCCACATGGTCAGCAACGCTTTCTCCGATGCAGCCGCGAGGGCCGCGGTGCCAGGAAATTTTTCGAGAAAACGTGTGTAATAGGGGATCACCGCCGCTACGCGTGTTTGTTGCAGCATGATTTCGGAAATCCAGATGGCATAGGGGTCGCGCGTGTTTCGCCAGGGCAAATCGCGCTTATGACGCTCGTACCAGCGAACCAGCTTTCTGCGGATGACGGCGGCGTTCAACCTTCTATTCTAGTGACACAAGCCGGGGATTTTGTTTTCCCCGCACTCACGCGCGGGGTTGTAGCGAGTGCCAACCCCGGCGTCAGAGTATGTGTGAAAGCTCGCCCCAGCCGAAAATCTTCACCGGCGAAGGGGACTGCCTTCTGTGTCCCCAATCCACAAACGCCGCAGTTTCACCAAAACGTGACCAGTGGACACAGTTGCCTGTCCCCTTCGCTTCCGCGATGCTCGTCCAGGGGCGGGTTTTCACACAGAGTCGTCAGCTTGGGGAACCGCACACTATACTGGAAGAAAGCCCCGCAACTTCATTCATGCCGGATTCTATTCAGATCAGAGGCGCGCGCGTCCACAACCTCAAAAACATCTCGCTCGACATCCCTCACGAGCAGTTGACGGTGGTCACGGGCGTGTCCGGCTCGGGTAAATCGTCGCTGGCGTTCGATACGATTTACGCCGAAGGGCAGCGCCGCTACGTGGAATCGCTGTCGGC
>Ga0075030_100003891_pt1 | contig 13523 bp, 15 predicted proteins | sample LitLauG_LLR_2012_FD_71393 | JGI IMG/M metagenome (GOLD analysis project Ga0075030, IMG submission 71393) | Freshwater sediment microbial communities from Pennsylvania, USA - Little Laurel Run_MetaG_LLR_2012 | ecosystem: Environmental > Aquatic > Freshwater > Creek > Sediment | place: USA... | reverse complement strand
ATGAACACGTTCTACCTGTACGTCCACATCAACAGCATCGTGATCTTCTTGGTCTGGATCTTCATCCGGCACCGGGATCGGTACCCCTGGGCACGGAACACGTTGGCGATCACAACTGGACTGTGCCTACTGGTCCAGATGCTTCCGGTCGCGCCGCCGCGGATGCTCACCCAGCTCGGCTTCGTCGACACGGCGAACCTGTACGGACAGTCGATCTACGGCCCGTTCGGCAGCGGGATGGCCGACCAGCTGTCCGCGATGCCATCGGTCCACGTCGGCTGGGCGCTGCTGATCGCTGTGGTGGTGATCAAGGTCAGCACGAGCCGCTGGCGGTGGCTGATCCTGGCCCACCCCGCCGTAACCATCATCGTCGTGGTCGCCACCGCCAACCACTTCTGGCTCGACGGCATCGTCGCCGCCGGGATCCTCGCCCTCGCACTGCCCGCCGCTACCCTCGCCGAGACCTGGCTGGCCCCGCGCCGCGGCGCCACCGGCAGCCAGCCCCAGCCGGCGCCAGCCCTGGACGCACCCTCACCCGACCGTGCCAAGGTGGTCCAATGACCCCCCTCGAACTGCAGGGACTTCGCACAGTCATCTATCCGGTCACCGACCTGGCAACGGCCAAAACCTGGTGGACTGGGCTGCTCGGCCAGGAGCCGTACTTCGACCAGCCCTTCTACGTCGGCTACCAGGTGGCCGGCTACGAGCTGGGGCTGCTCCCCGACGCCGACCCCACCGACGGGGCCCTGACCTACTGGGCGGTGCCGGACTGCTCGGCCGCAGTCGCCCAGGCCGTGGCCGCCGGCGCCAGCGAGCACAGCCCGGCCACGGAGGTCGGCGACGGCATCGTCACCGCAGCGGTCCGCACCCCCGACGGTTCCATCCTGGGGCTCATCAACAACCCCCACTTCCGGATGTGACGGTCCCCGCCGGCTGTGCAATGCTCGTGTTACACGCGCGACGGCGATCCCGGAGGCGGTGCCATGTTCGAGGAAGGCCAGCTCTACGCGCCGATCACCCACGGCGCCGACGGCGAGGTCGAAGTACAGCTGTCCGCTGACCACCCGGGCGTCGGCGACCCGGTGTACCGGGCCCGCCGCAACGCGATCGCGGCCCTGGCGCTGGCGTGGACACCGGGCCACGACATCCCCCAGGCCGAGTACACCCAGCAGGAGCAGGACGTCTGGGTCCAGGTCAGCAGCGAACTCACCGGGCTGCACCGCAGCTTTGCCTGCGCAGAGTTCCTGGCCGGCGCCCAGCGGCTGCGTCTGCCGGCCGACCGGATCCCCCAGCTCGACGAGGTGACGGCCGCGGTCCAGCCGTTGACCGGCTTCCACTACGTGCCCGCTGCCGGGCTGGTGCCGCTTCGCGACTTCTACGGCTCCCTCGCCGACTCGGTGTTCCACTCGACCCAGTACATCCGGCACCACTCGGTGCCGCTCTACACCCCGGAGCCGGACGTCATCCACGAGGTCGTCGGGCACGCCAACTGTCTGGCCAGCGACCGGTTCGCCCGGCTGTACCGGGCAGCCGGCGGCGCCGCCCGGCGCGTCGAGACACCGGCGGCGCTGGAGTTCGTGTCCAAGGTCTTCTGGTTCTCCCTGGAGTTCGGGGTGCTGCGCGAAGCCGGCCAGGTCCGCACCTACGGGGCAGGCCTGCTGTCGTCCTATGGCGAGATCCAGGAAATCGCCCACGCCGACCTGCGGCCCCTGGACGTGTCAAGGATGGGTGTACAGACCTACGACATCACCCACTACCAGCCGGTGCTGTTCTGCGCCGACGGCTTCAGCCAGGTCGAGGACGTCGTAGGGGCGTTCTTCGACACCGTTGACGACGCCCTCGTCGACACGCTGACCTCGCCAGGGGTGAGCCAGCTCAGCCGGTGACCTTCGGGATCAGCCGGGTCTGGTCAAGCTCGGACTCGGCATGCCGCGGAACCACCAGCACCGGCACGGTGGAGACCCGCAGAATCTTCTGCGCCGTGTCCCCGAGGAACACCCGACGCAACGGCCCGGCAGTGCCCGACCCGCAGACCAGGACCTCGTCCTGGGTGAAGTCAACCGCCGCCATGGCATGCTCGAAGTCCTCGCCCTCTGCGATCTCGGCGGTGAGCCGGGTGGAGAACGGCGCCTCGACCAGCGCCTGGTCCAGGAACTGGCGCGCGTCGCCCCGCAGCTCGTCCAGGGCACCGGCGAAGCTCGGCAGCATCCGAGGTGGCTGCACCACCAACGTGACCAGGCGCAGCGGCGCCCCGGTCCGTCGGCACAGCTTGATCGCCGCGTTCAGCGCCTCAGCCGAGTCCAGGCTGCGCTGGTAAGCGACCGTGACCCTGCTGGGAAGCAACGACACCTTCCGGTACACGTACCCGGTGGGGGTCAGCAGCACCGGCACAGAGGCGCCGTGCAGCAGCTGCCCGGACGTGGACCCCATCGCGAGATGGTCATGGTCCCCGCCGGGCGCGGACCCGATGACGATGATCGATGCGCCCACCTCCTCGGCCACCTCGATCAGGCCCCGCCCACTCGAGGTGTGCGCATGGACGTTCACCTCGTGCAGCACGTCGCGGGTCAGCCGGGCCACCGACCGGTTCAAGGTGGTGCGCGCCTGCTCCACCAGATAGCCACGCCACTCGACATCCACGGCGCCCTCGTTGTGCGCGCGCCACGGCGTCGGATACACGTGGGTCAACACCAGCTCGGCGCGCATCGAACGAGCCAGCGCCTCGCCGCAGGCGAGCGCATCGTCGCCCTGCTCGTCCGGCTGAACCCCCACCAGGATCTTCACGGTGTCCCTCTCAGCTTCGACGAACCCAGGTCCCACGCACGAACCCCACCCAGCAAGCCGGCGGTGTTCGACACGATCGTGACATCCGCAGCGACATCGGCCGGCAAGTACTTCGCGTTCCCGCCCCCGATGAAGAGCCGGTCGAAGTACACCACCGGCCGCAGGACATCCACCGCACGGCGGACCCGACCCACCCACTTGGCAGGCCCTGCCGCCCTGCGGGCATGGTCGCCGAGCTGCTCGTCATACGTCTGGCCATGCCGAAAGGGATGGTGAGACAACTCCAGGTGAGGAGCCAGGAACCCGTCGCTGAACATCGCCGAACCCAGCCCGGTCCCCAACGTCAGCACCAGCTCAAGCCCCGCCCCGGTCACCACCGCCGCCCCCTGAACCTCGGCGTCGTTGAGGACCCGAGTGGGCCGACCGAACGCCTCGGTCAAAGCCCGCTGAGCATCGAAACCACGCCAGCAACGGTCGAGAGCATCGTCCAGCGCAGTGAACGGACCCGCCAGCCTCGGGTAGTGCGGCGTCGACACAACCCGACCCCCGCGGATCATCCCCGGCATTCCGACCGTCGCCCGGTCGAAAGGTCCCAGGTCTGAAGTCAAAGCCACCAGCTCTGCGACGAACCGGTCCGGCGAAAGCGGGTACGGAGTCCGGATACGTACCCGCTCCCCGACCTGCCCCCCGTTCTCGTCAAGCAACAGGGCCTTGAGGCGAGTCCCGCCGCAGTCGACCGACAAGGTGGTCAGTGTCATGGCGGACAGCCTGACGGATCGACCCGACCCCAGCTACAGCAGCCCCCTGCGGGTCGCCTCCACACCCATGCCGAAGCGGGTCTGAGCGCCAAGCTTGTGCTGGAGCTGGGCGAGCCGGCGGCCAATGGTGCGCGGCGAAGTCCCCAAGTGCCGGCTGATCGCGGTGTCGGTCATATCCGTGGACAGCATCCGCAACAAGGCAAGCTCGGACTCGCTGAAGCCCTCAGGACCGCGGCCCTGCCGGGTCAACGGCGCCGACCGCAGCCAAAGGTCCTCGAACGTGTGCAGCAGATCCTGGACCAGGAGATGCCCGTGGACCACCAAGGCGGCCGTGACCCAAGCGCCATCGGCGGCCAGCGGCAGCATCGCACTGGTCCCGTCAGCAACCATGAACCGGATCGGCAGATGCGACAACAGTCTCGACTGCTCCCCGAGGTCACGGGCCTGGCGGATGTACTCGTTGTATCCGGCGACCCGGAAGGCGTCACTGGCATAGATGGTCCGCACCGTGACACCGCGCTCAAGAGCATCCAACATGGCCGGGACGAGCGGATGCGGATCCAGCGGTCGAACGAACGGCTGGCGGTCCAAGTTGAGAACCTCCAGTCGAGCACTACACAACATCTCGTGCACCGCCTCGTTCACCCCACTGCCGACGACGACCGTCGCCGCGTCGACCAAGCCGTCCTGCCCAGGATGACGCTGCCCATACAGGCGGGACAGCTGCTCCACCGTCGCGCCAGCGCTGATCAGGTTCGCGGCGTGCGTCTGCAGCAGCGCACCCAAACTTTCGGTCGGTGGTTCCGGGACGTACTCCACCTCCCGAGAACCCGACGCAGCAAGCCCCTGACCTGGCACATACGAGAGGCTCTCGGCGTTGCTGCGGCTGATCAGCCGCAACGCCTGCAGACGAGCAAGAGCCTGCTCCACCTCCATCGGAGGCAGCCGCAACAGCCGCGCAGTGCCGCGGGCGGAACCCGCCCCGGAGGCGATCACCTGCCGATAGACGCGCTCCTCGACTGGCGAGAGCCCCAAAGGACCGAGCCCCGCCGTTCGCGAGCGGGCCGCCAGGCTCGCCCCCGGCTCCAGACTGGTCTCGGTGCAGTCGGGGGACTCCGCGTCGGACAGCCGCTGCGGCTCCGCGGGCCCTGGCCGCCCGCTTTCCGAGTCCCGGGCGATTCCTGACCGGTGGATCGAGGCATGGTTCTGGTGCACGTTCTCCCGCTCGGCTGTCACCGTGCACCTGACTTCCCCCGGGCCGGAGTTGGGTAGTTCCCAGCCACCGGCGCGCAGCTGTGTCCGTCTGTCGCCCCAAGGGCCCCTTGGGCCCGAAGGGTCCCGAGATGATCATCTTAGGCACCCGACACTGAGCCGAGCCTGGCCGACTTCGGCCATGACACTTTTCGGACGTTGCCAACGGGGCATCGACGGGTCAGAGTCGACGAGCCACGAGGATGCGCGTCGACGTCGACCCCCGAGTCGACTCGCGCATCCCGCGCGATGGGGGAGGGCGGCTCTCGCTCCCGTTGCGCGGGCGTGGCGGGCAGCGTCGCCCAGAGCGGTCCCCTCCGGGTCCAGCGGGCCACGCTAGCCCGGGCCTGGCCCGCTCCGGCACGGCCAGTGTGGAGCGGGCCAGGTCGCCCGCCGGAGCCGGCCCTCAATTGCGCTTTCGCGGGCCCCCGTCGTCGCCTGGTCGGACCAGCTCGAAAAGCTCACTGACTGGGATATTGAGCGCTTCGGCAACACTGAACACGCTGTCCAGACGCGGCGAGAACGCGCCTGTCTCCATGCGGCTGATGCTCTTGCGGTCGATGCCACACCGCTCCGCGAGCGCCTCCTGACTCAGACCCGCCGCAAGGCGCTGCTCCCGCACCGTGTCCCCGAACTGTTCCCGCCGCTCCCGCACATGATCAGGTCGCGGGGTGGCAGGCACCGCTGCAGGCTCGCCGCCACCGCGACGGAAGTCCGTACCAGAAATGGTACATCTGTTCGAACGACCCCCCCGTGACAGCGCGACGTGAGGATTGGGGCTGGCGAGACCCATAACCGATCACCGGCGTTCGTACGCACTGACGATGAAGCCCGGACGATCGCCGTCGGCAACAGCGCTGGGGGGCCTCGAGCTGTCGCGGCGAGCTGACCCCGACCCGCGTTAGCCCCTCAGACCGCGGACGCAGACGACCAGGCACACTGTGTGCCGAACAGGAGGGCTCGCCTAGTGGCCGAGTGCGGCGGACTTGAAAACCGGGGAATCGGCGTCCGCAGCCGTCCGCAGGTGTCCGTCTGAGCGTGAGATCAGCGCTCAAGGACCGTGATGAGTCCGCTGGCGGCCGCTCACGTTCGCTGGGGTTGCTGGCAGGCGGCCACCGCCGGGTTGATCAGATCTCTGGACTCACAGGGATGGGTGTCCTGCGAACCAAAGATCGCACCGCCCACGCCGGGATCGCAGTCAGACGTTCGGCCCACTGACTACGCGTTCCTGCTCACCTATAGTCCCGCGCAAGGACCGAATCCGAGCCTTGGGGGAATGGGTGCGCAAGAGTCTTCTGGGGATCGCTACGGCGGTCTTCACAGCGGCGGCGATGGCCACGGCCGGTCCGGCTGGGGCGTCAGGATTGACGATCCTCGCGCAGTACAACCTGGACGAGCCGACCGGCTCGACCGTCCTGGTTGACTCCGGTCCCAACGCGATCAACGGGACCATCGGCACTCACGTCGTCCTCAACAGCTCCAACCACAACTTCCCCTACGTGCCGGGCGGCATAGGTGGGACGGTCGACCCGCAGCATCTGGATGTGGTCCCGGCCAACAACCTGCTCAACCCGGGTACCGGCAACTTTATGGTCAGTTTCCGGATCAACTTCACGCTGCCGGTCGGCAACGTGATGCAGAAGGGGCAGTCCGGAACTGTCGGTGGGTTCTGGAAGGTCCAGGCCGACGATGGCCAGGGGAAGATCGCCTGCTCGTTTGTCAGCCCGACCGGGTCGGCCTCGGTCTGGTCAGCTGGGACGCTGAACGACGGGGCCTGGCACACGGTCACGTGCACCCGCACGCCCACCAGCGTCACCGTGGCCGTCGACGGAACGTCCCGGACCATCAACCACACCACCGGGAGCATCGCCAACACATGGCCGCTGTCCATTGGCGGCAAGACCAAGTGCGACCAGATCACCGTGTTCTGCGACTACTTCCATGGTGAGGTGGACGACGTCCTGATCCAGTCGTTCTAGGGTCACGGTTCGTCTGTCTGCCTTGCCGCACCTGAAGCCTCACGTTTCCCCAGAGGCAGCGTAGCCACCGATGGGCTGCGTCTGCCTGGGCGACCCGTGCTGGCGCCCCGAGCCTCGCCTGGGTGCTTGATGCGGCGGGGCAGGGTGTGACATCGAACCCGCTCCGGACGGTGCCTACCCATGGCCTGGCGGGTCGATGCCCGAGGTCAGCCGCCAGTCCCATGACGGAGTCGGGTGAGACCGGCTGGAGCAGCCCGAGGAGCCGCTGACCGACGGCCGCTCCGCGAAGGTAGGTCACTCCACCGGTTCGGTGGCACGCGCCCGGTGTCGCCGCAGGCAACCACGACGGGGTGACCCGGGGCGAGGCTGCGACTAGTGCCCTCACGTGCGCTCGACTGCCCGTCGCGTTGGGCTCCTGCCGCGTATGCCTCAGCAGCCGACCAGCGGACTAGGGCCGGTCTTCACCATGCGACTGGTTGCCGTCAGGTGTCGTCAGCGGTTGCACACCACCGTTTGCGCGTCGGCCGACGTCGCCTCATGGTGCCCTTCGCCTTTGGCTTGGCCACACCATTTGCCACGTAAGCCGACGGGTTACCCGCCCTTATCGTCTAGCGCCCTGGTGCAGAAGCCCGAGAAATGGCGGGCACCGCTGCCGGCGGTCCCGGCGACGGGTTTCAGGCCATCGCCGATCAAGGCCAGCGAAGGCCTGGCGCGCAAGGGGCGTGTGGCTGGACCCGGCGTTCGGTCGGGGCGTCAACCAGCCTGGTGGGGGTCCACCGCTTCGCCACCATGCACCTCGACACCGGTGTCAGCCACCAGACCCTCAGTGAGGCCACGGGGCACAGCAGGCCCAGCACCACGAACACGTTCTGCCGGCGCGTTGACCGCCGGCACCACCAGGCGGCTGCTGGACGCCTCGAAGCCCTCATGCAGGACGCATCCGCGTTGGCGGATGCTGGCGGGGTTGCTGGCGCGCAGGGTCTGAGGGCACAGACGTGCATGTCGGCTGAGGCGTCACACCCCCGTTGACCTGGGCAGATACGATCTGGACGCACATGGGAGGGCTCGCATAGTGGCCGAGTGCGGCGGTCTTGAAAACCGCTAGGGGTGCAAGCTCCTCAAGGGTTCGAATCCCTTGCCCTCCGCAGGCGTTGCAAGATCGACAACGAGCCATTGAGGTGCTGGCGTGCGTTGACCTCCTTCGTGCTCATGGACTAACATTCTAGTCTATGAGCACGTTGCCACTCTCCGAGGTCAAGGCCCATCTGTCCGAGATCGCGGAGGAGGTTGACCGTACTCACGAGCGCGTCCATGTCACGCGAAACGGCCGCGAGTATGTGGTGCTAGTTGCTGCTGAAGACTTGGAGTCTCTCGAGGCAACGCTCGAGCTGTTGAGCGATCGGGCAGCGCTGAAGCGAGTCCGTGACGCAGACGCCGCGATCCTTGGTGGCGACCTCACCACTGGTGACGACATGGCCCAGCTCATGGACGCGCGTCGTCAGCGCGAGCGCCGTGACGGCTGAACCCCCAGACCAACCGCCCTACAGCATCGCCCTCGCGCCTGGCGCGCGGCGTGCGCTCGCGGAGTCGCTTCCGACCGCTGCAGCCTTCCCAGCATGGGAGTTCATCCAAGGCCCGCTGCGTCGACGGCCGCGCACAGTGGGTGCTCCCCTCCGAGCATCTTTCGAAGGACTGTGGCGAGCACGGCGAGGTGAGTACCGCGTCCGGTACCGCATCGACGAGGAGAATCGAACCGTGGTCGTCCTCGACGTCGACCATCGGCGGGACGCGTACCGGGCGTAAGACGTGGGCAGTCGTCTCCACGTCTCGCATGTCGCGGGACGTCAGGGGCGGTGTGAAAGCCATCCCATCAGCTCCGCAGTCGTTGTGACTTCAACAACAAGCCGCGAAACGCGTGCGGCGAACCTCGTCAGCCGTCGACCATCTGAAAGACGCGCCTATTCCAGTACAGCCTGTCGTAGGTCGCCTCTCCGTAAGGCTCAAGGATGCCGAGGTCAACGAGCGCACTGATTGCATTGCGGTTCGCCTGGTTGGTGTGGCCATAGCGGCGATGAGCGTCGGTGACGGTGAGCAGGGGATACGCGATCCGGTCGTCGGTGATCTCCACGGCGATGCGAGCCCGAGGCAGAGCCTCCCGGACCTGTCGGCCCATGTCCTCGCGCAGCGCGAGGAGTCGCATGATCCTCTCGTGACCTAGGCGTGACTCTTCACGAACAGCAGTGGCAATAGACTCGACCTACGGAGCCCAGTCGCCGGACCGACTCACGCTCAAGAGGTGATCGCGATACTCATCCGCATGATCCTTCAGCCACGGGGACACGGAACGAACGGGACTGCATAGCGCCCCCTCCTGAAGCATCTGGAGGACCGCGGCGAGTCGCCCAATTCGGCCATTGCTGTCAGTGAACGGATGCAGTGTCTCGAACTGGCAGTGCGCCAAAGCGATGCGAGCAATCAGTTGGATACGCCCCTCGCTCGCAGCTCGTGTCACCCAGTCCATCCAGCGTTCGCAGCCTGAGTGCAGCTGGTCCCCGGTGGCGGTGGGATGAAGCGAGCCTCGGCGAGCCGGCGATCCTTTGCCCCGATGAAGACTTGCGTCTCTCTGATCGCGCCCGCGTCTGGCCCGTCGCTCGGGGTGTCCTTGACGATCTGGGCCTGCAAGGCAGCGAGCATGCCGAGGGTGACTGGTCGTTCGGCGATCCACCCGTAGACCGCGCGGGAGCGGCGCGCTGCGCCCTAGGCTTAGAGTCGGCGGTGCTTTGGAGGGTTGGCCCATATGTTGCGACCGGGTGCGAGGGGGCTGGTGCGGTGGCTGAAGCGCCGGAGACGCGGTATCTACGTGTCGCGGATGGGACCTTCATTGCGTATCAGGCTGTGGGCGATGGGCCGGTTGATCTCGTGTTCGGGCTCAACTCGGATGGGAGCAATGTTGATCTGATCTGGGAGGAGCCGGATTGGCGCCTGTTTCTGTCGGGTGCTTTGGAGTTCGGTCGGGTGATCGTGCACGATAGGCGCGGCCTGGGGGTGTCGAGTCGCAATGTGGCGCTCCCCACCCTGGAGACGCAGGTGTCGGACCTGGTCGCTGTGCTAGACGCCGTCGACGCAGACAATCCGATCTTGGTGGGGTCTTCGGAGTCGGGGGCCATGCACGCCGTCTTCGCTGCCACGCACCCTGATCGGGTTTCGGGGATGTTGTGGAACAACCCCCGGGGTCGGATGGCGTGGGCTCCGGACTACCCGTGGGGACGGGGCCGGGAGGAGTTTGAGCAAGACATGCGGGACGCACTGGCCTGGGGTACGGCGGAGTACGGGCGAGCCGTCGCCCACTGGCGTGAGGCGGAACGCCGGGGAGTCCCCAGCGGCGATGCTGCCTTTGACGTCGCCAGTACTTCGGAGTTTGTCAACGCCTATGCGCGGATCAACCGCAACACGGCGACTCCTGACGTTGCTGAGCGGATCATGCAGATCTACTGGGAGACCGACGTTCGTGCGGTCCTTCCCTCGGTGCGCACGCGGACGATCGTCGTCACGGGAACCCGTGACGATGTTGCCGAGGCCGAGTACGTCGCATCCTTGATGCCGAACGCGACGCTGCGCGTTATCGAGGGCCGGTCCGGGGTCGCTGTCGACCCGATCACCGGGTTCTTGCGGGAGATGGCGGGAGTGGCTCCGGTTCCGGTGGGCTTGGATACGGTCTTGGCCACGGTCTTGTTCACTGACATCGTTGGGTCAACGGCTCGTCAGGCGGCGCTCGGCGACAAGAAGTGGAAGGACCTGATCGAGGCCCATCACGCGCTAGTGCGTGCGTCGCTCACACGATGGCACGGGGTGGAGATCGACACGGCGGGGGACAGCTTCTACGCCACGTTCGATGGGCCCGCCCGGGCCATCCGATGCGCACTTGAGATCGTTGAGGGTGTCCGCGCCTTGGGTATCGAGATCAGAGCCGGTGTGCACACCGGCGAGTGCGAAGTCATCGACGGCAAACAAGCAGGGCTCGCGGTCACCATCGGGGCACGAGTGTCCAATGCCGCAGGACCATCGGAGGTCCTGGTGTCCCAGACGGTCAAAGACCTGGTCGCCGGGTCGGGCCTGACCTTCGGTGAACCCAGCGCCCGCCAACTCAAAGGCGTTCCCGGCACGTGGCAACTGTCCCCAGTACGTGACACCTAACCCGGTTCTTCGATCTTCAGCGTGGAGTGTCGTTGATGTAGGCGCTCGTGGTCCTGCGCGAGTCTGGGTGTGTCTAAGCATCCAGGCCGACAGACAGGACCACGAGCGTGTCCCAGGGTAGGGCCGCTTCGGCGGCAACTGTGTTGTTCAACCTTCCCGACTATCGAGTTCTTCACGTTGTCCGCGACCAGGGCAGCGGGCGGACCGTGACGGTGGAGACGCCTCCAGGTGCGTCTGGTCCGCGACCCGATCAGCGAGGGTGTCTATGTCGACGATTCTGGTCTGATCGGCAACTGGCAGGCCTTTCTCCTGGCCTGGCGGCTGCCTTCGCCCTTTTCGGTGGAGTTTCCCTATGGAGGATCGTCTGGGACCGCCACCTCCTGTGGGACCCGGCCGCCTGAGCACAGCCGCCAGCCGCATCGGGCAGGATGAGTGCGTGAGTGGAACGCCACCGCGGAGGGCAAGCAGAGCCATCCTCTCCGCCGCGATCCACACCATCGGGTTCGGCGTCGCGGAGTCGGTAGTCGAGGGCTGCGAGCACCAGCCCGAGCTGGTGGTCCTGGTCGATGGGACTCCGCTGTTCGGCGCCGACCCCCCGATCTCTGGTAAGTCCGCTCTCTCAGACCCCGGTTTCCGGTAAGTCTTCCTGGTATCAACCCCCCAGTCTCTAGTAAGAGCTAATGACAGGTACAGTCGCTTGAGAGACGACGAGTTGAGTCAAGCGCGCGGAACCTATATAGCCACTGGTTCTGCAACCGGAATCCCAGAGGACTGAAATGGTTCGGATCGACGCCATCCCAACAGAGGCAGAGCTCCGCCAGTTTGAACTAGTCATGAACGTTGGCGGTCGTACGCTGTTCGAAGGCAACACGCTAGGCAATACTCGGACGACGATTCTTGGGTCCTTTCGGGCAACGGAAGACGGTCAGCGAGTCGGTGCGGCTGTTGAGCACATCGACGACTTGCCGATCCCATCACATCACTATGGGGTCCTTGGCGGTCCGGCAACCGTAGCGGAGGGAGAATTGATTCTCGTCAATTACCTCGACCTCCTCGAAGCTGGCCGTGCCGAAGCTGCCGCCGCCTGCTTCTCAGAGGATGCCGTGTACAGCAGTCCGCCGGTTCCCGCGGGTAATGGAAGGCGAGGCCTTGCGGTTGGTCGCAGCGCTATCCATCAGTGGTTCGTGGTCCGTGGAGTGAACGAGGCGCGCCATCACGTCGAAGCCGTTGCGACGGACGGGGCGGGACGCTTTCTGGTCGACGGTTGGGTCTCTGGAATCACGGCTGGCGATGGCAGCTTCTTCTCTAGCTTCTGGGTTGATTCCGATGGTCTAATCTGTCGTTACGTAGCAATCCTGCGGATCCCCAGAGTCGAGTAGGAATCATCGAATCGAGGCCGCCGATCCAGCCGTCGCGGGACTTGGCACGCTGGGTGCCGCACGTGTAGGCCGGCTCTGATTGATCGCGAATGTATATCTAACGTTCAAGTCTCAGACCAGGTGAAGCCCGCCATCCAAAACCAGAACGTTGCCTGAAAAGTATGACGATGCGTCAGAGGCCAGAAAGACGACAAGACCTTGGATATCGTCTGGCAAGCCCTGTCGACCCAGCGGCACCTGGGAGATGAACCGTTCTCGGAGCTCTGGCTGCGACTTGACCATCGCGGCCATCTTCGTGTCCATTGATCCGGGGCAGATCACATTGGCTCGTACTCCGCGGCCACCGTGGGTAGTGGTGAGACACCTAGTCATGGCTACGACGCCACCCTTCGCGGCGGAGTAAGCCGTAGCCGCCGATCCCAGTATGGGCCCGGCGATGGAGCCGGTGTTAATCACCGACGCCCCGTTGGGGCGGTCCACCATCAACGGGAGGGCAAACTTTGTGCACAAGAACGTGCCTGTGAGATTGATCCCGATGATGTGCTGCCACATCTCCAACTCGAGCTCGTCTGGTGGTGCATCGCCGCGGCCGGAATAGGAGACGCCCGCGTTGTTGTGGAGCACGTCGAGGGTGCCGAACTGTTGACCGATGGTGTCGAAGGCATGCATGACTTCCCCTGGGTCGGAGACGTCGCATCGGAGTGCTAGACCGGGGGTCGGCAGCTTGCTCGCAGTCGCCCGGGCCCCGTCGAGACTTATGTCCAACAGCACGACCGTGGCTCCGTGTTCGGACAGTGCCCGCGCCGAGGCAGCACCCAGTCCGTCGGCGGCTCCGGTCACCGCGGCGATCTTGCCGGTTAGGTCGAAACGTGGGGCCATGAGCTTCGTCTCCTGTATGAATGTGGCGAACTGGATCGGGGTAATCCGGCGTTTGCCCACACCGGCTGGCGTTTCTGCACGAAGACGGAAGGCTCTGCCAAGCGTCCTGGGAGTGGCGGATCGGGCCGACGTCCGCCTGCGAGCGACTTCTCCTCGAGTGACCAGTGGACCGGCTCGCCCGAGACTAGCAAGATCCATGACCTGTGCCGTGACGCCGCTGGGCGGTGCCCAACGAATTCTCGTGCGTACATGAACAAGACCAGCATGCACCAGCCGTTCGAGGAGTCGACCCGGCTTGC
>Ga0075030_100003890_pt1 | contig 13524 bp, 8 predicted proteins | sample LitLauG_LLR_2012_FD_71393 | JGI IMG/M metagenome (GOLD analysis project Ga0075030, IMG submission 71393) | Freshwater sediment microbial communities from Pennsylvania, USA - Little Laurel Run_MetaG_LLR_2012 | ecosystem: Environmental > Aquatic > Freshwater > Creek > Sediment | place: USA... | reverse complement strand
AGGCAACGCCTCCGACGCCGGTGCGGAATTCTTGAACGAGGACGTCTTCTTGCAAAGTTGCACCCAAGGCAATGCGTCCACCCGCACCTTGCTGATTTGACGGAATAGGAACGGGGTTGGGAGCGGCAACAGGTGTACTCTTGATGGACTCACCACCATCCTTCAGAGTGGTGCGACTCGCGCTCAAAAACGAGCTGTTGTTCACGACGGCGTTCGCAGCCTGCTTCATCTGGCTGTAGCCGAGCTTGCCGCGCACGGAATTGTCGCCGCCCCAGTTGTACACAATCGCCGGTTCCATGCTCGTGAGGAACGAACTGTTCCCCATCAGAAACCGCTGCAACTCCGGCTGCTTCGACGCCATCGCGACGCTCGGCGAAACGAGCTTGCCGTCCTTGTTGATTGCGAAACCAACAGCCTTCACCGGCCACGCATCTGCAAGCATGTCAGTAAAGTCGCGGGCCAGCGCATCCGCATCGCCCTTTGCGAGCAAGCGGCGGACGGTCTCGCCGAAGACACGACGCTCCGCCTCGACCGTATCGCGCACCGTGACCGCCAGCGCCTCGGTTTCTTTTTGGTAAAGTTCCGCCGTCCTTCGCTCAAAGACGATCTGCTGCTCCTCCGCGCTGCGCAACGCCAGCCAGCCGAGCACCACGCTCGGCAGCAGCACCGCAAACAGAAATATCCAGACGCTTTTCTTCATCGTTACGCCTCATGCTAGACGACGTGCGTTCCGTCGTGTCAGGCAGCAGTGCGGAGGTTGTAAAAAATTTGTCGCGCTGGCAGGACAATCCTCCGTGCGTGCTCAGGCTTTCGCGGCGGATGTTTCCTTCACTGTCTTGCGCCGCAGCGAGTGGGTGACAAGCTGCTTGCCAAACTCCCAGATCGGGCCGGGGAAGCGGCGGCATTCCTGCAGCACGGAGTCGAGCGCATTGACGAAACGCTCGATTTCCTTTTCGCCCGTGATGAGCGGCGGGAGGATTTTCAGCACGTCCATCGAGTGCCCGGCGATCTGTGTGAGGATGCGGTGCTTCCTGAAAAGTGTGGTGACGATCATCTGCGCGAACAGTTCCGATTCCACCATGTGCAGGAGCTTCCAGCCCATCTTCGCGGCAAACTCCTTCGGCTGGTGAAACTCGATCGCGATCATCATGCCGAGTCCGCGCACTTCCTTAATCAACGAATGCTTTTCCTTCAGTTCCTCGACACGACGGCACAGCTTGGCGCCGTTCACGCGCGCCTGCTCGACGAGGTTTTCGTCGTCCATCACCTGCAGCGTCGCGAGGCCGCACGCCATCGCGAGGTTATTGCGTCCAAAAGTGGATGAATGCACCACGCAGCGATCCAGCCGGCTGAAAGTTTTCTGATACACCTCGCGCCGTGCGACGATCGCCGCGCAAGGCACGTGGCCGCCGCTCAGCGATTTTGCGACGGTGATGACATCCGGCTCCAAATTCCAATGCTCGAAGCCCCACCAGCGTCCCGTGCGACCGAGCCCGGTCTGCACTTCGTCACAGACAAACAGCGTGCCCGTCTCGCGGCAAAGCTGCTGCGCCTTCACGTAAAAATCGTCCTGTGGAAACTGCACGCCCTTGCCCTGCACCGGCTCGACGATGAACGCGGCAATGTCGCGCTTTTCCAGCTTCGCCTTCAGCGCGGTGATGTCGCCAAGCGCGACGCGCGAGCAGTTGTCGAGCAGCGGGCCGAAGCCCTCCTGGAAATGCACGTCGCCCATCACCGAGAGCGAGCCGTTCGACAGGCCGTGGAATGCCTTGTCCATCGAAACCAGCCCTGTGCGGCCCGTCGCGGCGCGCGCGAATTTGATTGCGCCCTCCATCGCCTCGGTGCCCGAGTTGCAAAAGAACACCGCGTTCAGGTGCGGGGGCAGTTTTTTCAGCAGCGCCTCGGCAAGCAGACCGCTGAGCAGCGAGCAATCCATCTGCACCATGTTCGGCAGGTCCATCTCCAGCACGTCGCGGATGGCCTGCTGCACGGCGGGGTGGTTGCGCCCGATGTTGAAGACGCTGTATCCGCTGAGAAAATCGAGGTAATCGTGCCCGTCGAGGTCGTAGAGATACGCGCCGCGCGCCTGCGCATAGACGTGATCAAAGCCGATAATCCGCTGGACGGATACGAGCGTGGAGTTCAGGTGCCGCTCGTGGAGTTCGTAATTTTCGCCGAGACGGGTGGTGATGAGGTTCTTGAGATCGAGCGGCATCGGTCGCGGACTCTACGCATGAGAAACCGCAATGCGAGCGGCTTTTCGGCGCTCCGTCATGGCGTTGATGAATGCGCGAGAGGCTGTCCCGCTTTCACTTTGAGTTCACCACGCGGACAGTTAACGTCCTCGCGAGATGAAACCGGCGCTCCACTCGCATTCGGCAAAATCCCTCAATTAGAACCCCGCAAACCGGCGCAGTCCCGTCCTGCAGAAGCATGCATCCCAAACCAATTGCCGGCCAGGCCATTTTCTTCGCACTGTACCTTTGCAGCCCGATCACCTCTGCCGAAAGCTTGGAACCCGGCGTGAACGATGCGCGACCGGCTGAGTTTCGCACGCTGGCGAAAACGGCGGTGAACGATTTGCTCGCACACTGGTGGATCGGAGACGCAAAGACGGGGCACCTCATGCCGACGCACGGCGGTTGCGAGGCGAAGGGTCGCGGAGTGATCTGGGAGCGCGGCGTGCTCATCTGCGCACTGGAGGGGCTGGGCGCAACGACGGGCGATGCGGATTGCGGCGAGCGCATCCGCGCGCAGTGGCTCCATGACACGCAACTTTACAAGCCCGCCGAACTCGATGCATGCGGCCCCGGCAGCCCCGCGCCGTGGTGCGACGACGCCGCCTGGGCACTGCTCTACTACGTCACTGCCTTTCAGCAAACCGGCGATCCCGCCGCACTCGACCGCGCAAAGGGGATGATCCGAAACATCCGCACCCGCTGGCACGACGGCGCGCTGGACGGAGGGCTTTGGTACAATGAGCAGCGCAAGGTGAAGTCCCTCTACTCGGTCGCATTTGTGTACGGCTGCCTCGGGGTCCATGAGGCGACTGGCGACCGCGCCTACCTCGACATCGCGTTGGAAGAATACAACTGGATCGAGTCGCACCTCCTGCGCGCGGATGGTCTGTACTGGTGCGACTTCAGCGCAGGGCCGCCGGCAAATCCCGACCAACCGCGCGGGCCTGTCGGCAGCGACCGCGCGGGGCACATCGCCGTGGCGAGCAGCGTGGTTTATCTCGGTGGCAACATGGGCATGGGCGCATGCCAGGCATACCTCTGGCAACTCACAGGCGGGGACCGGTGGCGCGTCACCGCGCTGCGCACCGCGGATGCACTGGCCGCACACCTTTCGGATCGCTCGGGCTGCTTTATCAATGACCGCGATGCCTTCACGAACGGCATCTTTGCGTCGTTCTGGGCGCGGCGGATGATCGGCATCGTGGGAACGCAGCACGCAAGCTTCGCCGCCCTGCGCGCCACTGCGAAGCGCATCGCGGCCCGCCGCACGACAGACGCCTACCGTCCGGCATACGGAACGGGCGGCGCGGGTTTTTACACCGCGGATTGGGACGACGGCAACGTGTGGGAGGAAAGGGGCAGCATGGCGAACATGATGCACGTGAGCGGAAGCTCCGCGTGTTTCATCGTGGCCGCCACATACGGGGCGCGGGACCGCTGATGCGTGCTACTTCGACGGGATTTCGTTCAGCGTGAAGTAACCAACCGGGTGCAGCACCGGCCTGCCGTCGGCAGATTTCACGCCGTCGAAATGCAGCTCGTGGATGTCGCCCTGGATGAGCTTATCGAACGTGAGCCGCACGGATTTTCCGTCGGCACTGACGCAGGCTTTCGTGATTTTCGGGAAGACGTCATCCACTTCCGGGCCACCGTATTCCTCGCGGTATGCGTAGGTGAACTGACGCGCGGAGTAGTTCGCGACATTGCCCGCGGTCTTCGTGTCCACGGATTCGGTGAAGGTCAGCTCGAAGCCGTCGGGCTTCGCGTGCATCGCGAGAACCTCGAACGGCACCTTGCCCGTCCAGTCCACGCGCTCGAATGAAAACGGCTGCCCGCCCTTTGCTCCCCAGCCGCGATCGCTGCCGCCGGCGAAGAGCTGGCCGCGGTCGTTCATGCGTCCGCCGATGAGGCCGGACTTGAAGCCTTTCAAAAACGGAAACACGACGCCCTGCTTCACACCGTTCACTTCCTCGAGGAAGACGCGCGCGATGTTGCTGTGGCTCTGGTCGGCAACGAAAAGCTGTTTTGCAAACGGGCCGAATTTTCCGCCGCTCAGATCGCAGACGATGAAGGACGACGAGTTGCCGATTTTTCCGTACACCATGTAAACGGCGGGCGGCACGAGCTGTTTGATGCGCTTGCGCTCGGCTTCGAGACGATCGGGATCCACATGCGGCGTTTTGTCACCGCGCTTGCGGGCGCCTTGAAACGCCTCCGGGATCGGATCCACGGGACGCGGCCCCATGTTCGGCGCCTTCTCATACCACTTGTTGCCTCCGGGATGGCCCTGGAACGAGCCGGGGACGAGGTGCCCGAGATTATTCGCACCGCGCCACGGCCCCTGATTGTCAGTGTAGTACACCTCGCCGTCTGCATCGAAGCCGATGCCTCCGGGCGAGCGGATTCCGCTGCATGTCGGGATCGTCGTGCCGTCGGGCTTTACGCGCAGCGCCCAGCCGCGGAATTCCGCCGCGCTGCTGAATGACCCCGTGAGGCACAGCAGCACCCAGAGGTCTCCGTTTTTGTCAAAGCGCGAGCCGAACGCGTACTCGTGGTAGTCACCGCTCACGCCCCATTTGTCGGAGACCGTTTCAAAAATGTTTGCGCGTCCGTCGCCACGCGTGTCCTTGAGCCGTGCGACTTCGTAGCGGTTCGTCTCGTAGAGCCAGCCGTCCTTGTATGCGAGGCCGAGCACCTCGTGCTGGCCGGAGGCGAAAAGCTGATACTTCACGTTCGCCGGTTCGCTCCCGGCGTTGCTCACGGTCCAGATTTCTCCGCGACGAGTGCCCACGGCAAGCTTGTTGTCAGGCAGCAATTCGATGGAGCTGACTTCAAGCGCAGTTTCCTTCGGCGTGTCGAAGGTGGTGATCTTGTAGTAGTCGGATTCCACCGGATCGGCGGCACGCACGGCGGCGGTGGCAAGGATGATGCCGCATAGGATTCGGATCGTTTTCATGGTCGGAAGAATTTCGGTTTCGGTGACTCAATTCACTGCGCGTGCGCGTGCATCGCGTGCGCGTTCGGCCACGAGTAGGAGACTTTGATTTCCGCGCGCAGCGGCACGAGCACGTCCTTGCCCGATACAGTCGCGCCGTCAGCGGAGACTTGGAACGCATTCTCAAACTCATGCCCGTCGAGCGAAAGCTTTCCGCCGTTCACCGCGAAACCACCGTTCGCCGGCCTGATGTCCACGCCCGTCGCGACACGCACCGCCGCGCCATCGGGAATTTTCCCGTCGAGCTTCAGCACACGCACGAGGCGACCCTGCCCGGCGAATGCGTCGCCCTCCACCCCGTAACGCTCGGACACTTTCACGCCCTGCCACTCAAAGTGGAAAACCGGGTAGCGCTTCTCGTCGAGTTCGTAGCCTGTCCAAGTGTAGCCCTCGGCGCGCCCATCCTTTGCGACTGTCGGCCACGCGCTGCCCGGCTCGGGCCTGATCGCAAATGGCAGCGCCGCATCGCCCGCGGGACGGATCACATCAAAGCCGAGCGGAAGCTGGTGCCCGCCGCCGCGGTCCGTCCAGTGGCGCGCGGCATCAATGAACGCGCCGCGCCACGCCACCGCGAGGCCGAAGTATTCCGCGCTCCACGCGATGTTCGCATTGCCGGGATAGCCCACGCCGATGCCGCGGTTGCCACCGCCGGAGATGAAATTGCGGTACACAATCGGCTCCTGCCTGACGATGAGCGGCATTCCGGTCGTCTCGTTTTTTTTCTTCGATTTCACCGTGCCTTTCCAGTTCGGGTGAATCCATTTCGAGAGCGGCGTGCCTGTGAAACCGGGCCCGCGCCAAGCCGCGAAAAGCTCCGCCTGGCCCGCCGCCTGAAAATACTCCACGCGCAATTCGTGCTCGCCCTTCTTGAGCTTCTCCTTGCCCTCGCGAATCGTCCCCGACGGATGGATGCCGTCATTGTCCACGAGCTTCTTCCCGTCCACAAACAACCGCGCGCCATCGTCCGACGCGAGATCGAAAAAATACTCGCCATCCTTCGGCGCATCCAGCTTCCCGGTAAAAACCACACCGTACTGGTTCTTGTAGTCGTCAAACTTGAGCTGCAGCAGATTGTCCGGCACGCCGCCCTCGCGGTGCGGATTTAGCTCGGAAAACTTCGGCAGCACCTTCCAGTCGCCGAGATAGAGCTTGAACTTCAGATCCGTTATCCCATTCCCCAACGCCGCGACATTCATCTTCCCCTGCATGATCGCCGCGTGCCCCGGATACGTGCAGGCGTACGGATACACGCCCGCTTTCTCCGGCACCGTGAATTCCAACGTGTCGCTCTCCTTCGGGTTCACCGGCTTCGTGTGCAGCCAGATGCTCTTGTCGCCCGGCAGGAAGTTGCGCCTCACCGCCTCGTCCGGCCTTTCCATCTGCCTGTTCGCGATGGCGATCACGTCACTGCCCGGCGCAAACATGCAAAGGTTGTGCGGCATGTCGTCGTCGTTCTGGAGGACGATCTTCACCTTTTGTCCGGGCCGCACATCAATGTCCGTCGTGTCGTAGCGCATCTGCGCGCGCAGCGTCCTGATGGTGATGGTCTGCACCTCTGCCGCAAAAGCGCCGGTGGCGAGCAGCCCCGCGAGGAGCGTGGGAATCGAACGAGCGATCGTGTTCATGGAAAAGTCGTGGTTTGCGAAAAGGGGCGTGCAGCTTTGCGCAGCGAGCGGGGAATTGGCGAGCGGGGATTACTTCTTCGCCGGCGCAGCCTGCATACCCATCCCCGGCAGCGTGATCACGCGAAGACGCGGACAACTGCCATTCGCATTCGCCATTGGGAAAAATCCCGCGCCGCTCAATTGCAGCCCTCATCTTTCCACACATTCGCGCACTGCCGCCACTCCATGCTTGCTTGCAGTTCACCCGCCAGTTTTCTCCGTCCCGCTGCTCACTTCGCGATCCAAAGCCTTGCCACTGCACCCGGCTGAAAACCCGTGGCTGCCGCGTCGAGCGTGAGTGTGACCTTGCCAAGGTTGCCCGCCATTTTCACAGCCGCGACGGTGCCGGTACCCGGCGTGCCGATTGACTTGCGGTCCACTCCTGCCGCGACTACACGGATCTTCTGCCCGGCCTTCAGCGCCCGCGAAACCTCGCCGCTCTCCTGGAAGAGCGTGAGGTCCAGCGCGCTGCCTTCGCTCCTGTCCACGTAGCCCGGCGCGCCTTCCTCCGCGATGCGTTTGGATTCCAGTTTTTTCTGCGCGTCCCGAAATTGGATCAGGCTCGCGTCGTCGAGAAACACGTTCCAGCACATCTGCACCCTGCCCTTGCCGACACCGTGCGTCTCGGTGCGAATCTTGTCGCCGGGCCTGATGTCCGCAAACTTCGCAGGCTGTGCATTCTTCCAATACTTCGTCTCCGCATCGGTCGAAATCACGATGCCCTTTTCGCGCACGAAGCTCTTGTCGAAATTCGCCTGCGTGCAGGTGAGCGTGCCCGCCGCCGCGTCAGTCGCGTCCACGTAGAAATACTCCCTGTGGCCGTTCATCATGTTCATCTGATCCTGGATGTAGGTCAGCCACGTCCACTCGCCGTTGGCGTTCTCATGCAGCCGGAAAATTGCGCGCACGCCGATGCGGAAGTCCTGCAAATCGCCGAACGCCGCGTGATGCAGCAGCTCCGCGTAAGGCAGCACCGTGAAACTCATCACTTCGTCTGTACCTTCTTTGCGGAACTTCCCGGTGCGCGTCGCGAGGTCAATGCTGATTAGCTCTCCCCAGATGCGGCGCATCGCATCCGTCGGCACGATGACCTGGCCAGGATTGATTTTCAATACGGGCTTCGCCGGAGGCGCGGGATCGGCGGCTGTGAGCAGGGTTGGAAAAAATGCGAACGCGGCAAGCAGGGAGAAGATGGCCTTCATGGGAAAATGAGTGCGGTTGCTCGGCAGTGATTGTGCAAAGGCAACAACGCTCGACTCCGAGCGGGCTGGATTCCACACACCTCGACTACGGCGCCGTCACACGGATGTTGCGGAACCACACTTCGTCGCCATGATCCTGCAACAGGAAATGTCCGTGTCCGGGGGCGAAACCTTCCGTGCTCTTGAACTTGCTCTTCGCGATGCATTCCTTGAGTTCCGTGCCCTTCGCGTCGAGTTCGCCGACGAGTTTGCCGTTCAGGAAATGCTGCAACTTGCCGTCCTTCGCGATCACCTTGCTCGTGTTCCATTCGCCCGCTGGCTTTGCCGGCTTGTCCGCGGCGACGGCCTTGAGATCGTAAAAGGACGCCGTACTGTGATTGTCGCCCTTGTGCGCGTCGGGATGACGCTCATCGTCAATCATCTGGTACTCGATTCCCAGCCAGCCCTTGCCGAGTTTGTTCACCCAATACTTCAGCCCGCTGTTCGCGCCCAAGGCCACCTTCCAGTCCCACTCGATTTCAAAATCCGTGTAGTCCTTCACGCTGATGATGTCGCCATGCTTCGCCACCCGGTGAATAACGCCACCTTCCTCCGTGACCCAGCCAGGGCCGACCTTTTCGCCCTTCGCATCGGTGAAATCTGCGAGCGTGAGCGTGACAGTGTCGGCGGCGGACCATGCGGATGCGCAGAGTGCGAACGCGACGGTGAGGAGGAGACGATGGGATTTCATGAAGGAGGAGATTTTGGAATTGAATGACTGGCGAGCATCCGTCGGGACGCATCGTGAGCGGCAAATATCTCCACTTTGTCCGCACATGGCGAGTATCAAAATGGGACGGTGGCTTTGACTTGTTCTCTCCGCCTTGCGGCAACACGGTGGCTTGTTTATCCCGATGAACGCTTCCCTCCCATCAAACGCCGCCGTGCTCGGATCCTCCTCAAATTTTTCGTCCGTCATATGCAAGGCCGCCGCACTGTCTCTCGCAGCATCCTTCATCCTGGTACCAAGCCATGCAGAGCCGCCACCATCGCGCGGATCGCAACTTCCGGGAACGCAGCCGCTCGAATGGCCCGAAGCCGATCTCTCGACGCGGCTGATGGACGGCGCGCACGTTTTTGTGGAGCGAAAGATCGCGGAGTCGGTGGAAAAGCGCGCCGCATTTTGGACGCGTGATTTTTCCTCGCCGGAAGCTTACGCAAAATCGGTCGAGCCAAACCGCACACGTTTCAAAACGATCATCGGCGTGGTGGACGCGCGCCTGCCGGCGGCGATGGAACGCTACGGCGATGACACCCATCCTGCGTTGGTCGCGGAGACGCCGACATATCGTGTGTGGCAGGTGCGCTGGCCGGTGCTCGAAGGACTGTGGGGCAGCGGCCTGCTCGTAAAGCCGATATCGGAGCCGGTCGCACAGGCCGTCCTCGTGCCCGATGCGGGCCAGACGCCGGAGCAGTGGCTCGGGCTCGCGCCGGGATTGCCTCCGGCGGCGCAGGCGGCGCGGCGTCTGGCGGAAAATGGCTTCCAACTCGTGCTCCCGATCACGATCAGCCGCGAGAAACTCGCGACGGACGACCCGCAGCTTCGCGCGTCGGACCAGACGCATCGCGAATGGATTTACCGGCAGGCTTTTCACATGGGGCGGCACATCATCGGTTACGAAGTGCAGACGGTGCTGGCGGCGGCGGACTGGCTGCGCACGCAACATGGCGGCGGATTGCCTCCCAGCCATAACGGCGGAAGCGTGCCGTTGGGCATGTGCGGCTATGCGGAGGGCGGGCAGACGGCATTCTACGCGGCAGCATCGGACCCGCGCATCGCGGCAACGCTGGTCAGCGGTTACTTCGATTCGCGGCAGCGCGTGTGGAGTGAGCCGATTTACCGCAATGTGTGGGGACTGCTGCGTGAATTCGGCGACGCGGAAATCGCGGGGCTGATCCTGCCGCGCCCGCTCGTGATCGAGCACAGCGCGGTGCCGGACATCACCGGCCAGAAAGGCGAGTGGCACACGCCGGATTTCGCAGGCATGCAGGCCGAGGTGCAGCGCATTGCGACCGGCGCACTTTTTCCAAAACCCGCGCTCGTGCGGAGCGACGGCAGCGCGTTTTGCGAGGAAGCGCTCACGGCCTTCGCCAGCCGCCTCGGCGTGGAAAAGCTTGCGCCGCTGTCCGCGGAGATTCCCGCCGACCGCCGCACCGCATTCAATCCCTCGGCGCGCGAAGCACGTTACTTTCACGAGATGGAAAGGCACGTGCAGACGCTGCTGCAAGCGTCCGACCAGGTCCGCGACGCGTCCTTTCTCTACAAAATCATGCCCGAGCTGGCAGACAACACGTGGAGCACGCAGCGGCGGCATCCGGAGCAGTCCGCCGAGAATTTCATCGAGGGCGCGAAACCGTTTCGCGATCGCTTCCGCGACGAAGCGATGGGCCGTTTCGACGAACCACTGCTGCCCTTCCGAACCCGCACGCGCAAGGTCGCCGAGACCGCGAAGTGGACCGCCTACGACGTGGTGCTCGACGTGTGGCCCGAGGTCTTCGCGTGGGGCGTGCTCACACTGCCCGCGGATTTGAAACCCGGCGAGCGCCGTCCCGTCGTCGTCTGCCAGGGCGGGCGCAACAGCATCCCGCGCGACACCCTCGACGGCGACAAGACGGCCTACAACAACTTCGCCGCCGCACTCGCCGGGCGCGGCTTCATCACCTTTGCCCCGTTCAATCTCTACCGCGGCGAAGACCGCTACCGCTATCTCAGCCGCAAGGCCAACACGGTCCATGCGACGCTCTTCTCCTTCATCATCGCGCAGCACGATCAAATCCTCCGCTGGCTTGAAACGCAGCCCTTCGTGGATGGCAAGCGCATCGCCTTCTACGGCCTCAGCTACGGCGGCGAGTCGGCCATGCGCATCCCGACCGTTTTGGAAAAATACTGCCTCTCGATTTGCTCCGGCGACTTCAACCAATGGACGCGCAAAGTCGCCGCCACCGATCAGCCGTTCAGCTTCATGCGCACCATCGAATGGGAGATGCCCTATTGGAACCTCGGCCACACCTTCGACTACGCCGAGATGGCCTACCTCATGGTGCCGCGCCCCTTCATGGTCGAGCGCGGCCATCTCGATCGCGTCGGCCGCGACGCATGGGTCGCGCACGAATATGCCAAGGTCGCGTGGCTCTACGCCCAGCTCGGCCTCGCCGACCGGACACAGATCGAATTCTTCCAAGGCGGCCACAGCATCAATGGCGAAGGCACCTTCGACTTCCTGCACCGCCACCTCGCCTGGCCAAAGCCCGACGGGCAGCGATAGGGGTCCGGTGCAGTTGGAAATGGAACCACAAAGGGCGCAAAGGGCGCGACGGCATTTGTAAGCCGGTCGCCGCGGCAAGGTGCACTCACGAAAGCAGACTGCACTGGTGCTGATTGGAGTGGGAATCTAACTCACCGGTGCCGCCTCACCCGTCAGTTCCCCGATCTCGGCGGCCAGCCGGGCGGCTTCGGTTTTCAGATCGGCCAGCTCCGCATCGAGCGCGGCGATTCGCTTTGCGGCCACGGCATCGAGCAGGCCGGGCTGTTTCTCCACCAACTGCGCCAGCTCGTACTCGGCGCTTTCGCGCAGGCGGTTCGTCGATTCGAGCACGCGGACGATTTCCAGCTCCAGACTCTCCCACAGCCGTTTCAACTGCGCGATCTGCTGGCCGTCGCGGAAGTCGAGGCTGCCCCAGCCTTTCCGGAAAATGAATCCGTCCGGGTCGTTGGCAATCTCGCGCAGCGCGGCGAGGTCGCCCGTATCCCGCGCATGATTGATTGCGCTGGTCAGCTTCTCATACGTTTCGAGCTTCCCCGGCTCATTGGCGAAACGGTCGGGATGATGGAGCCTCACGAGCTTGCGCCAGAGCGCACTCATCTCATCGGCTTCGGCGTCGGAAAGCTCGCGCTTGTTCTCCATCGCCGCGGCGGTCTCATCGTATTCCCGCTCCGTCTGCGCCTTCGCCTGCCGGAACTCCGCGCCCGCCTGCTCCGCCTCCTCCTCGCCGCCGCGGAGCAGCGAATCGAGGAACTTTTTCCGGTAGCTCACGACGAGCCGCAGCGCGTCGCGTTTCCGGTAGTGTTCCGCCAGCTTTTTGAAAAGGGCCGCCTGCACTGCATCCGTCTTCGACTTTTCAATCGTGTAGGCGGTCTCCAGTTCCGCCAGCCGCGCCCGCGCCGCAGCCACGAGCGGAGCGAGACGTTGCGCCTCGGGATTCACATACACCACGATGCCCGATGCCGCTGTTACCGATGCCGATCTCTGGGCATCGGCACGCTGCGCGTCTGCCGCGCTCCACGCGAAGTCGCCCTCCGTCTGCCTGCCCCGCTCCAGATTCCGCAAATACCAGCGGCCCATGCCTGCGCTCCGCGCATTCGAGGACTTTGCCAGCCAATCCAGCCACGCCCGCAGCGTCGCATCCTCCCTCGCATCCCACACGCAGCGCCCCTTGTGTTTCCCAAATGCGATCCGGCTCGGATACCACTCCTCGCTGGCGAACGCCGTGAGCTTTTCCCACGTGTCCAGCCCGCGCTGCTCGGCGATGGGGCGCAGCACATTCGCCATCAGGTCCGCCACGGTCTGCACGTCGCCCAGCGCCGTGTGCGCGCCGCGTTCCGGCAGGCGGTAATACTGGCGCAGCGTTTGCAGCTTGCAGTTCCCGGCGGGCACGGGATCGAGGAGACGCTGCGCCAGCCGCAATGCGCAAAACCCGGCCCTGCCGATGGGCGCGATGCCGAGCCGTTTCCACTCGGGCAGAAGCACGAGGTCCAAATCGTATTCCGCGTTGTAACTCACCAAGGGCAGATCGCCCGCATACGCACGGAACGCCTCATACACCGCGCCCGCCGGTTCCCCGTCCCGCTCCAGGATTTCCCGTGTATAGCCATGCACCCGCGAAGCCTCCGGCGGAATCTCACAGTTCTGATTCAGCAGCTTGCGGAAAGCAGCCCCGTCCGGTTCCCAGCCGAACATTCTTTGTGCACCAATCTCGACGACGAAAACCGGCGCAATAAAGCCGGTGGTTTCCGTGTCGAGCAGAATCCAAGCCGATCGATTCATCGCTCAAAAGTTTTGGTCGGGACGCTGGATCAACCGCGTGCTGCGATCGTCGTAATACAAGGTCTCTAATGACAGTAACGGGCGGATGTCCAGTTCGGCAATCTGGTTTTTACGGCACCGAAGCGTGGTGAGGTTCGGGACGTGGGAGAGGTCTAGTTCGGTGAGCTGATTAAAATCACAAAGAAGTGAAGAGAGGCTCGGAACATCAAAAAGAGTCAGCTGAGCTTCCCCCAGTGATTAGGCCGGAGCTGGGTTGAGGAAGTGCCGTGAAAACGGCACCACATCCTCGATCCATGAAACGACAACGACACACCGAAGAACAGATTCATCCAGGTTCTC
>Ga0075030_100003889_pt1 | contig 13525 bp, 10 predicted proteins | sample LitLauG_LLR_2012_FD_71393 | JGI IMG/M metagenome (GOLD analysis project Ga0075030, IMG submission 71393) | Freshwater sediment microbial communities from Pennsylvania, USA - Little Laurel Run_MetaG_LLR_2012 | ecosystem: Environmental > Aquatic > Freshwater > Creek > Sediment | place: USA... | reverse complement strand
TCTGCCCGCCCGCCGCCAGGGCATGTACAACTGGCAGCGCCGCTCGCAGATCCTCATCAAGCCGCTTTGATATCGAGGACAGCACATGGCACGCATGGTCAATTGCATCAAGCTCGGCCGCGAATCCGAGGGCCTGGATTTCCCGCCGGTCCCGGGCGATTTCGGCAAGAAACTCTATGAAAGCGTGTCCAAGGAAGCCTGGTCCCAGTGGCAGCGGCACCAGACCATGCTGGTCAACGAAAACCGGCTCAACCTCTCCGACGTCAAGGCGCGCCAGTACCTGCGCGCGCAAATGGAGGAATACTTCTTCGGCGCCGGCGGCGATGTGCCCGCGGGCTTTGTGCCCCCCGCTCAGGGCTGATCCGGTGCATTGACCACCGCCGCGCGCCATTGCCCCGGCAATGCGGCGGCCTCGCCCGCACCCGCGGCAGGGCCGCGCGTCGCCTGTCGTATACTTCCCGCTCAACGCTAGGGGTCCCGCACAAATCCGCGAAAGTTTTCGCGGTCCGCCTTCGCTTACTGATCTGGCCGCGCGCCTTGCGCGGCCAGATCATGAGCTTCGGCGGACGGGTGAGAAAAACCCTTGGAACCTGATCAAGTTAACTCTTGCGCAGGGAAGCGTACGGCCGATTCCAGGGGTGGACCCTGCATCCACCAGCGCAATGCCTGCGGCCGCGCAGCTCCCTGCCATCGATGCAAGGAGGCATGCGATGGCAAATCGGCAATGCATTGCCGCAGCGTGTTCGCCGCGGTTGTCGGCTTCTTCTACATTGCTTCGCGTTCTGCCGCCGCTGGCGGCACTGGTGCTTGCCGCGTCGCCGGCCACGGCGCAGACTGCGGCACGCTTGGCGGCCGCCGAATCCGCCGTCAGCGAAGCTGGCGCGCTTGAACCTATCGTCGTTGAAGCTCCGGGCGCGAGCCCGGCGGTCTCGGGCAGCCTCGCCAGTTTCACCAGCGCACCAGTGGCGAGCATGCCGCTGGCGATCGACACGATCGGTGCGGCCGACATGCTCGACCGGGGCGTCAACAGCCTGTCGAGCGCGATCCGCACCGATCCCTCAGTGGGCGACAACTACAACACCTTCGGCTATGTCGAGGCGCTGCAGGTGCGCGGCTTCACCCTCAACGAATTGCTCAACTACCAGCGCGACGGCATGACCGTCAGCAGCCACGTGCCGGTAGCCCTGGAGAACAAGGAAAGCATCGAGATCCTCAAAGGCGCGTCGGGCATGCTGGCCGGCAGCAGTGCGCCGGGCGGACTCGTCAATTACGTGCTCAAGCAGCCCACCGCAACGACGCTGGCGCAGGTCGACAGCACGATCTCCGAGCGCGGTTCGGCGCTGGTGCATGGCGACTTCGGCGGCCGTACCGGCGAGCAGGGCGCCTTTGGCTACCGCATCAACGTGGCCGCCGAGGAGCGGCGGCCGCAGGTGGATCATGCCTGGTCCAAGCGCACGCTGCTCAGCGGCTTCTTCGACTGGCACGCCGCGCAGGGCACGCTGCTGCAGGTGGAGTTCGAGCACCAGAAGGTGCGCGAGATCAGCGTTCCGGCGTTCGCGCTGGTCGACAGCACCAATAGCCAGACGGCAACGACCCTGCCCGCGCCCATCGACCCGCGCCTCAACCTCAACGCACAGCCGTGGACGCAGCCCTTCGAAAGCACGGCGACCAGCGGTTCGCTGCGCCTTGAGCAGAAACTGGCGCCCGACTGGGATCTGGCGCTGCGCGCCGCCACGCAGCGCAGCGTCACCAACGACCGCATCGCGTTTCCCGACGGCTGTTCCTACGTCAACGCCGGACTCAACAGCAACCTGACGGCTCCCAACTACTACTATCTGCTCAACGGCCTTTGCAGCAACTACAACGTCGACATCTATCAGTACGTGAGCGATGACGAAGTGCGCAACACCAACAGCACCGACGCCCATGTGCATGGCCGCGCCGCGCTGGCCGGCGCCGGCCACGAAATCACCATAGGCATCAAGTCGACACGCTACAGCGAGCGCTACCCGCCGCTGCAGGTCTACAACTACGTCGGCACCGAGAGCGTCTTTTCGCCGATCGCGCTGCCGGCCAATGCCGCGCCGATGAATCCGAACGCCAACCTGGATACGAACCTGTACGAACTCTACGCCTTTGACGTCGCGCACTTCGCGCAGCGTTGGTCGAGCTGGCTGGGCGCGCGCTACACCCGGATCACCGAGGACAGCACCCTGCTGCCGAGCGCCTACACCACCACGCTGCAGCCGACGTCGCTCCAGCAGCACCTGGCCACGCCGTGGATGGGAATGGGCTATGCGCCCTGGTCCGGCGGCTTTGCCTACGCTTCGGTGGGCAGTGGCGTGGAGGTGGCCAACGTTCCCAACAAGCCGGTTTTCGCCAATCCCGGTCAGGCGCTGCCCGCGCAACGCAGCCGTCAGGCGGAGCTGGGCTTCAAGCAGCATGCAGGCGGCGCCTGGTCCTGGGACACCGCGCTGTTTCGCATCACCAAGCCGTTCGCCGACAACGTGCTCACCGCCGCAGGACTTCTGCAGGTAGCGGGCGAACGTGAGGAACGCCACCAGGGACTTGAGCTGGCCGGCGACTGGCGGCCCGTGGCGGCCCTGCAACTGCGCGCCAGCACCGCGTTCATCGATGCAAAGACTACGCGTGCGGTAAACCCGGCCTGGGTGGGCAAGGGAACAAGCAACGTCGCGCCGGTCAGCGCCAGCGTGCAGGAAACCTGGTCACCGGCTTCGACGCCGGGCCTGGCGTGGAGCAATATCTGGACGTACGCAGGGCACAAGACGGTACTGCCCGATGGATCCGTCGATCTGCCCGCCTACTGGCAATGGGACGCCGGCCTGCGCTACGCCGTCACCGCCGGAAATCTGCGCTGGGTCTGGCGCGCCGGCGTCGACAATCTCACGGCACGCTCCTACTGGCGCGAAGCGCCAACCGCATCCTGGGGTTCGATCTACCTGTTCCCCGCGCAGGCACGCACCGCGCGCCTGGGCGTAAGCATTTCCTGGTAGTTGCGTTGCCGGGCGCGACAAATCGGGGAAAATGCGGTCGTGGGCCAACCACGCGTACCAGGAACTTTTGCGGTCGGCAGGCTGCGCTGCCGCATGCGCACAGCACCTTTGAGACGGGCAGCCGATGAACGGCGCTATGGCGGAACGATCGGAAACAACCGGCGCAATCGCGCCAGCATCGGCGCTGGCGGCGGGAGAACCCGGCCCGGCGGATATCCTCATAGAACTGGCCTACGCGCGGCTGGGCGTTTGCACCAGCGATGCCGCGCGAATCACGGCGTCGGCTGCGCTGATCCTGGCGATATTCGACGCCTTCTACCGGCGGCTGTGCGAGTATCCGCACGCCGCGCAATGCGCCTTCGAGAACATGGACACCCAGGCGGCCGTACGCATCAGCCGCGAGCGCCTGGACCTGTACAGCAGCTACATCACGGAACACGGGCCACGACTGCGTTGCTCCTTTGCGGCGCTGTCGGAAAGCACCACGCTGTGGGATGCGATCGACGCGCAATTCGTGGCGATGATCGCCGATCGCTACGAGGCCGACATCGCCTTCAGCTTCGCCCACTCGCTGCGGCGCAACGTGGCGCACGAACTGTGGCGGCCGGTGGCGTACTCGTTTCCGCCGCCCAGCAAACGCCGCGCGCTGTCAATGGCCGCCGTGCATCGCCGCCTGCCGGTTGCGGGACGCGTCGATGCGGGGCTGTTGCGCACGGCCCTGCAGATGGCCGGGCTGACGGTCCGATTCCGCGACCTGGACGGGGACGCGGAGCGCGTACGGGCGCGGGTTGCCACGATCCTGCGCACGATCGCCGCGCAACCGGTAGCGCTCGACGTGGTGCAGGCGGGCTTCTTCCGGGACCGCACGGCCTTCCTGGTGGCGCGCTGGGTGCTCGACGACGGCGGCCTGCTGCCCATGGTGCTGGCCCTGCACAACAGCGCGGCCGGAATCACGGTCGACGCCCTGCTCCACCGCAGCGCCGACATCCACAACCTCTTCAGCTCGGCGCTCGCCAATTTCCACGTAACCACGCGCCTGTACTACCAGACCTGCGTCTTTCTCTACAGCATCATGCCGCTGCGACCGCTCGGTCACCAGTACTCGACGATCGGCTACAACCATGTCGGCAAGGTCGCGATAATCAACGAGATCGTCGAGCAGATGCGCGAGTCGGGCCAGCGGTTCCAGCGCTCTCCCGGCGTGCCGGGCACGGTGGCGCTCGGCTTCACCTTCGACGCCTGCTCCTATCACCTCAAGGTGATACGCGACCGGCCGACGGCGTCCTACAAGTGGGGCGCGTATCCGGGCATGTCCGCGGTCCTCGAGAAGTACCGCGCCGTGCACGAAATCAACCGTGCCGGCAGCATGCTGGACAACGTCATGTATTTCAACCTGCGGCTGGACCTCGCGATGTTCGATCCGGACCTGCTCGAGGAGATCTGCGGGCAGGCCGCGGGCAGCGTGCAGGTCGATGGCAATGGCGTGCTGCTGCGCTCGCTGATCGTCCAGCTGAAGATCGTGCCGCTGCCGGTATATCTGGACGACGCCGACGACGACGAGATCCGCGCGGCGATGGTCAGCCTGGGCAACTGCATACGCAACAACGCGGCCACCAACATCTTCAACCGGGACCTGGATTCGCGCAACTATGGTGTCGGCCGGTACGGGCGCGTGCTGCTCTTCGACTACGATGCCGTTGAAAAGCTCACCGACGTCAAGATCCGCACCAATCGCGACCGCGAAGCCGGGGAGGAGTCCCCGCCGGACTGGTTCTTCGAAAGCGGCACCGTCTTCCTGCCCGAAGAACTCGAGAGTGGCATGCAGTTCCGCAACCGGCACACCCGCCAGAGCTTTCGTGCGGCCAACGCCGACCTCCTGGATATCGGCTACTGGCGGGGCGTGCAGGAGCGGCTGCAGCGCGGCGAGATCCCTGAGTTGAGCATGTACCCGCAGGATGCGGTCCTGGAACGCGACAAGGCCGCCGGCAGCGCCTAAATGCCGCCCGGCGCCACGTAGTCGTCCTCGAAGAAGCGCGGCACGGTCAACTGCTGCTCCAACATGTCGTCATTCCAGGGGTCGGGCGCCGGGGGCGCGGGCGGCAGGCGGCCGGCACGGCGCTCACGCAGCGCGGCGGCTGCGCTGACCGGCGCAGGCTTTTCGGGGGCGCCCGGCATGGGCGGCAGGGACCACTGCTCCGCCTGATCCGCCTCCAGGGGACGGCTGAAATCGCGGTTCTGGGTGAAGGCGCGCAGTATGTCGCCGGGCGGCGCGGGTCGGCCCAGCAGGTAACCCTGGCCGCGGTCGCAGCCCAGCGCCTTGAGCAAATGCAGTTGCTCGAGGCGCTCCACGCCCTCGGCGACCACTTCCTTTTGCAGGGCATGGGCCATGTTGATGATGGCCGCAACGATCTTGCCGGTGCTGTCGTCCGGGCCAAGGTCGACGATGAAGCTCATGTCGAGCTTGAGAACCTGCGCCGGCATGACCTTGAGATAGCTGAACGAGGAATAGCCGGTGCCGAAATCGTCGATCGCGATGTGGATGCCGTCGGCCGAGAGCCGTTCGAGCGCCTCCATGGCGGCGTTGCCGCCGTCGACCAGCATGGTCTCGGTGATTTCAATCTCCAGCACGCCGGCGGGAACCCGCGTGGCCGCGACGATCTCACGGACCGTAGCGACGAAATTGCTGCGCGGCAGCTGGCCATTGGAGACATTGACCGATACCCGCGCAATGTCGAGGCCCGCGGCCCGCCAGCGCCCGTGCTGCAGGCACGCTTCGCGCATGACCCAGGCGCCGATCTCGGGGATCAGGCCCATCTTTTCGGCGTCGTCGATGAAATCGCCGGGCGGCAGCAATCCCCGCACGGGATGCTGCCAGCGCAGCAGCGCCTCCACCCCCGCCAGGGAGCCGGTCTCGAGATCGATCTGCGGCTGATAGTGCAGGACGAACTCATCGCGCTTGAGGGCGCTGCGCAACTCGGCATCGAGCTGCGAACGGCGCCGGCTTTCCGCGTTCATCTGCGGCTCGTAGAAGGCCAGGCGGTTGCGTCCGGCGGCCTTGGCGCGGTACATGGCGCTCTCGGCCATTTTCAGCAGGTCGGTATCGGCGTCGCGGTCGCCGCGAAAAAGGGCAATGCCGACGCTGGCCCCGGTGTAGAGGGTATTGCCGCCGATGCTGAACGCCCGCGACAGCGAACGGATCAACTTGCGCGCCAGCAGCGCGGCGTCGCGCGGCGACGAGACGTGCGACAGCACCAGCGCAAAGGCGTCGCCATCGACGCGCGCGGCGACGTCGTCCTCGATGAGATGGATCTGGAGGCGGCGGCGCGCCTCTACCAGCAGGTGATCGCCCAAGGCGTGGCCGTAGGTATCGTTGACCTGCTTGAAGCGGTCCAGATCGACCAGCAGGACCGCCACCATGCTGCGGTCACGCTGCGCGGCGGCAAGCCGCTGGCCCAGCACCGATTCCAGGGCGGTACGGTTGGGCAGCCCCGTCAGCCGGTCAACATAGGCCAGCGAGTGGATGGTGCGATCGCGCTCGGCATTGCGAAACCCGGCGATCAGGCGCTGGCAGGCGCCGCGCAGCAGCTTGACGCGGCCGCTGCTGACCGTCATGGCCGCACGATGGCACGAGATCAGGTAACCCCAGGTTCGCGCGCCGCGGACCACCGGCATGGCAAAGTAGTGCTCGACGCCGTGTTCCTTGCGGAGGCGAGCGGCAAAGTGTGCTGGAAACGGGGTGGCGGCAACGGTGGCAAGGCCGATCGTAGACGGCAGATGGCGCCGGGTTTCGGCGTCGAGTTCGACGCGCAAGGTCTTGACGTTGCCCCGATCCTCCCGCGACATGATGTACAGCTTCAGGCTCTCGTCGGATTCGCGGTCGACCAGCGCCAGCACCGACACTTCCGCGCGCGTCACCGTGGCCAGGCAGCGCAGCATGCCCCGTACCAGGACCCGGACATCGGGCTTTGCGAGCAGCGCCTCATCCATCTGGGCGAGGATGCGCGCGACAGCGTGCCGCAAGGCAAGTTGCCGGGCCATGTCGTTGAACGCGCTGGCAAGCGCGCCGTATTCGTCCCCGCCCTGCGCTTCCAGCACCACCGGAAACCTTTCGCGCGACAGCTGCCCGGTGGCCGCGGTCAGCGCGGCAAGGCGGCGCAGTACCGCGCCGGCCTGTTGCGCCGCAACAGCAATGCCGGCTGCCGCCGCGGCCGCGGCGACCACGGCCAGGGCGGCCGCAACGACCGGCGTCAATTGCGATGCCGCCGCCAGCCATGCGGCCAGTGCCAGCACGGGCAGGACGGCCAGCGCCACTGCCTGCAGGACACAACGGCGGCCCACCGCGCTATTCACCACTTTCGGTAATGACAGGATCATCCCCAACCCGCCCCGGCAGGGTCCGGGGCGAGCCCATGTTGCATCGGCCAGCCATCGGTGCGCCGTATGCGGTGGTCCGCTGCGGCAGCAGAAGGACATCGCCGGGCACCACCATCGCCGGACATTTGTCCGGTCAACGGGGTTTTTATCGGCAGGATTCGGGGGCGGCTTGAACCGCGAAATGCCGGAATTCCGGCGGTGCGCTCAGGCCTGCGGCTCAGCCGCGGCCGACGAAGGGCATGCCACGGGCCATGATGGTCATGAAGAGCACATTGGTATCGAGGGGCAGATTCGCCATCTGCACGACCGCCTGTCCCACGTGCGCGACATCCATGCGCGCCTCGACCTTGCGCGAGCCGTCGGGCTGCAGGGCCCCCTCGGCCATGGGCCGCGTCATCGTGGTCTCGGCGTTGCCGATATCGATCTGGCCGCAGGCGATATCGAAATCCCGGCCATCGAGGGCAGTTGATTTGGTCAGGCCGGTGATGGCGTGCTTGCTGGCCGTGTAGGGAGCGGAGTACGGCCGGGGCGTCTGCGCGGAAATCGAACCATTGTTGATGATGCGGCCGCCGCGCGGCTGCTGCCGCTTCATGATGCGCAGGGCCTGCTGGGTGCAAAGGAAGGCGCCGGTAAGATTGGTGTTGATGACCGCATTCCACTGCTCGAAGGACAGTTCCTCCATGGGCACCGCCGGCGCGGCGACGCCGGCATTGTTGAACAGCAGGTCAAGGCGCCCGAAATGCGCCATCACCGCGTCGAAGAGAGCGCGCACGGCCACGGGATCGGCAATGTCGGCCGCGTGCACCAGCGTATCGGCTGACGTGCCGCCCATGTCGGCAACGGCCTGTGCCAGCAGTGCGGCACGGCGGCCGGTGAGCGCCACGCGGTAGCCGGCGGCATGCAATGCGGTGGCCACCGCCCTGCCGATGCCCGAGCCGGCACCCGTGACCAGCGCCACGCGCGGCGCGATTTCAGCCACCGGACACGCTGGCCGCCGGCGCGTCATCGAAATTCATGCGCATGCCGCGGCGGTAGGTTTCGGCAATGACGAACAAGTTGCCCTCCGGCGCGGCGATCGTGTAGGCGCGCGACGCGCCGGGGTCTGGCAATCCGACCTCGCCCCATAGCTGCTCGCCCAGGATGCTTGCCACGTCCGCGGGCAGAGGCTTGCGGCGAACCCAGAGCGATTCGAGCAGGGGACCGATGGGAATGGCACCGCTGTCGAGCCCTTCGCGCAGGAGTTCCGGAAGCCCGTCCAGTGCCACGTACACGAGGTTGTCCATCATCACCTCGCCGCGGGCGGCAAGCGAGGTGACGCGATAGATGAAGCGCCCGCCCGGCAGTACGCTGCGCACACAGCCGGGCACGGCCTCGGTCACCGCCTGCTGGCGCACCTGCAGTGTCAGGGGTGTGCTGGCAATGGCCTGGCACAGGCGGGTGGTGGAGCCATCCTGCGCCAGCAGCAGGCGCAGCAGCCAGCGATGGCGCGCCTGCGCAGCGGCATCGGCCGAGCTGTCGATGAAGCTGGCGCGCTTAACGGCATTGGCTGGCGCGACGGGCGCGGCCGGTACGCTCTTGTCGGTGGGGTTCACGGTATGCCCAGGATCTTGTGGGTTTGCAGGCTCAAATGCCAGCGCGGGTGGGTTTTGCAGTAATCGACCGCCAGCCGGGTATTTTCCTCCAGAACCGGCCCATCCATGGGCTGGAGGAAGAAATGGCGGAAATCCAGGTCCATGTATTGCTCTGGCATCGCGCCGTGTTGGGGATAGACAAGCTTGAGTTCATCGCCGCCCCGCAACAACAGCTCGGCGCCGGCCTTCGGGCTGACGCATATCCAATCGATGCCGGCCGGCGCCGGACGCGTGCCGTTGGTCTCCACGGCGATCACCCAGCCGTGCGCATGCAACGCGGCGACCAGGACCTCGTCGACCTGGAGCAGGGGCTCGCCACCCGTGCAAACGACGAATGGCGGCACATCCGCGGGCGCACCGGCCGGCCACAGTGCGAGGAGCGCTTGGGCCAGCGCTGCCGCGTCGGCAAACCTGCCACCCCCAGTGCCGTCCGTGCCGACGAACTCGGTATCGCAGAAGCGGCAGACCGCGGTGGCCCGGTCGCGTTCCAGCCCTGACCAGAGATTGCAGCCGGCAAAGCGGCAAAAGACGGCAGGCCGGCCGCGGTGGGCCCCCTCGCCCTGCAGGGTGTAGAACATTTCCTTGACTGCGTACGCCATGCACCCTTCCGCTGTTTTTCGACGCGCTCAAACCGGCAGCAAGGGGCGTTGCACGCCCCAGGCGAGGGACACGCCGCAGCCCGAGGTTTCGTAAAGGTCCAGGCGTTCGAGCTGCGGCAGCGCCGCCGCGGCCTGCTCCCGCGCCCAGCGCGCGATACCAAGCGCGCCCGATTGGGAAACCCCCGGCAGTTCGTGCAAGGGTTGGTGGTCCAGGCGCGCGAATACCGGCGCGAAGATTTCCTTGACGTCGCCAAAATCGATGGTCCAGCCCAGGACCGTATCGAGCGCGGCCTGCAGGTGCAGGCGCAGGCGGTAACTGTGGCCATGCACCCGGCGCCGCGCGTCGTCCGGCGGAGCCAGCGCCAGCCGTACCGCGCTGTCGAAGCCGATTTCCTTCCAGATGCGATAGTGCCTGCCGTCAAAATGGGCCCCGCAGGTGGCGGTTTCGTACACGGTAACCCAGGTCAGCGCCGGTAGCTGCGGCTGCAGCCGTGTCCAGATCCAGCTCGCGATCAGCTCGCTGGTGGGATTTTCCAGCCCGTTGATGTCGTTGAGGCAGGCATGATGCAATTGCCGCTGCAGCGGCGCCCATACCCGGTCGAGCGCCCGAGATTCAACTCCCGTCGCATGCAGCAGGACGGCAAAGCCGTGGCCATGCATGCGACCGCATTTGTGGCTGGCGGCAACCCGTGGAAGACGATGGGCGGCCTCGAACTGAAAGCGGCGCCACACGTGCGCAATCGCCCGTTCGTCGACGTCCGTGCCCTGCAAGCGTGTGCTTTGCACGCCGACCTGCATGACCCCGTCCAGGGCCAGCCGCGCGGCGATCCAGCGCGCCAGGTTCTCGTCGCTGGGATTCGCGAGATGGTCATCGAGCAGCTGGTAGTCGAGCGGCGCGACCCCGGCCTGCAGCAGTGCGCGCAGGGCATCGATTTCGCCGCCGGCAAATGGCGCCCAGGCGGCGCCCGCAACGGGTGCCAGCGCCCAAAGCGTTGCAAGGAAACCATGCCCGTGCAGTCCGGATGCACTGGCCGGTACGCCGCCGGCTTGCGCGGCCACCGGCGTGCGCCGGGCGGCCTCGAATGGTGCGCTGGCTGTATACAGGACGCGCTCACCCATGGGACGTCAGCCGGTGAGCCGGCGGCGGTCGGCACGGTCCATGCCCAGGGAGGGCCTCAGGCACGCCGGATCTCGCGCACGCCCTGATCCGAGCCCAGCAGCAGGAGATCGGCGCCGCGGGCCGCGAACAGTCCCACCGTGACCACGCCGGGCCATTGGTTGATCTGCCGCTCCAGAGCGCAGGGATCGGTGATCCGCAACCCATGGACGTCGAGAATCTGATTGCCGTTATCGGTCACGTAGCCCTCGCGCAGGCGCGGCTCGCCACCAATGGCCACGAGTTCGCGGGCGACAAGGGCGCGCGCCATGGGAATGACCTCGACCGGAAGCGCAAAGCGCCCCAGCACATCGACGAGCTTGCTGGCATCGCAGATGCACACGAAACTGCGGGCGACCGCCGCCACGATCTTTTCCCGCGTGAGCGCCCCGCCCCCGCCCTTTATCATGGCAAGCGATGCGTCGATCTCGTCGGCGCCGTCGACGTACACGGGCAGCGCCGCCACGTCATTGAGGTCGACGACCCGGATGCCGTGGGAACGCAGGCGGGCAGCGCTGCGTTCGGAACTTGCGACGGCAGCGGCGATCGAAGTGCGGTGCGCAGCCAATTCATCGATGAAAAGATCGGCGGTGGACCCGGTACCGATGCCGATGGCCGCATCCGTGCCGAACCACGGCGCAACGCATTGAACGGCGGCCCGGGCAACCGCCCGCTTGGCCTGATCCTGGCTGGACATTCTCGACCTCCCCTTGCCGATGGCGCATAAACCCGGATGATAAGAGGATGTGGCTGTTGCGCCTAAAAGTGCGGCTCGGGCATTTCCTGTGGTCAGGAGTGGTCGGTATTGCCACCCTGGTCTTTCTCGTCGAGGAATGGCTCTGGGACACCCTGCAGTCGCTGATGAGAGCGCTGGGCCGCCTGCCTGTGATCTCGCAGCTCGAGTCCTGGATCAGGCGGCTGCCGCCGGCGGGCGCGGCGGTATTTTTCGTGCTGCCCACGTCGCTGGCGCTGCCGGTAAAGCTCGTTGCGCTGCACATGATCGCCCGTGGGCACATCCTGCAAGGCGGGCTGGTGATCCTGGCGGCCAAACTGGCCGCCACCGCGCTCTTTGCCCGCATCTACGTGCTCACCCAGCCCGCACTGATGCAGGTGGGCTGGTTCACGGCCGTGCGCGGCGCCGTGCTGCGCTGGCGCGATTGGGCCTACGCGCAGATCGCGGCGCATCCGCTGTGGCAGGCGATGCGCGAGCGCATGGCACGCTGGCGGGCGTCCTATGCCGCCTGGCGGGTCGGGAAAGGCCGGTTGCGACGTCGGATGCGCGCGTCGCAACGGCTGGAGCGGATGCGGCGCAGGCCGGCACCGCCGCGGTGACACCCTCGCCCCGACCGTCGCCCGCAGGAAGCGGTTGACGCCGGGTGCGGTTCAGCGCTTGCGCGCCGGCGGCACGTCGGTGCAGACGCCTTCGGCCACTTCGGCGGCCATGCCGATCGACTCGCCCAGGGTCGGATGCGGATGGATCGTCTTGCCGATGTCGGCGGCATCGGCGCCCATTTCGATGGCCAGGGCAACCTCGCCGATCAGATCACCGGCTCCGGTGCCAACGACGGCCCCGCCGACGATGCGATGGGATTGCGCGTCGAACAACAGCTTGGTGAATCCTTCGTCCCGGCCATTGGCGATGGCTCGGCCGGAGGCCGCCCAGGGGAAATGGCCCTTGGTGACGGCGATGCCCTTCTGGCGGGCTTCATCCTCGGTAAGGCCCACCCAGGCGATCTCCGGATCCGTGTAGGCAACCGACGGAATGACGCGGGCATCGAAATGCGACTTCTGGCCCGCGGCCGCCTCGGCGGCGACATGCCCCTCGTGTACGGCCTTGTGCGCCAGCATCGGCGCGCCGGCAATGTCGCCGATGGCGAAGATGTTGGCAACGTTGGTCCGCATCTGGCTGTCGGTGGCAATGAAGCCGTGCTCATCCACAGCCACGCCGGCCTTGTCGGCGCCGATCGCCTTGCCGTTCGGGCGCCGTCCCACGGACACGAGGATCATGTCGTAGTCCTGCGGCGCCGCGGGCGCCTGTTCACCCTCGAAGCGCACGCGCAGGCCCTCGGTCAGGGCCTCCACCGCCGCCGCCCGCGTGCGCAGCAGAATTTGCTGGAAGCGCTTTTCATTGTGCTTTTGCCAGACCTTGACCAGGTCGCGATCGGTACCGGGCATCAGCCCGTCGGTCATCTCGACGACGTCAATGCGGCTGCCCAGGGTGGAGTACACCGTAGCCATTTCCAGGCCGATGATGCCGCCGCCGATGACGAGCATGCGCCGCGGTATCGACGGCAGTTCCAGCGCGCCCGTCGAATCGACGATGCGCGGATCCTTGGGCAGGAAGGGAAGCGCAACGGCCTGCGATCCGGCGGCGATGATGGCCTGCGCAAAGGCGATGTCGCGCGGCGCGGCGCCCGGCTCGGCCGAAACGAGGTGCAGGTGCCCGGAATCGACAAACGTGCCCACGCCGCGCAGCACATCGACCTTGCGCATCTTTGCCATGGCGGCCAGTCCGCCGGTGAGCTTGCCCACCACTTTGGATTTGTGCGCGCGCAGCTTTGCGATATCGATCCGCGGCGCGGCGAACTCCACCCCCAGGTCGGCGAAGTGCGCCGCCTCGTTGACGACCGCGGCCACGTGCAGCAGGGCCTTGGACGGAATGCAACCGACGTTCAGGCATACGCCGCCCAAGGTCGGGTACCGCTCGACCAGGGCCACGCGCAGCCCCAGGTCGGCGGCGCGGAAGGCGGC
>Ga0075030_100003887_pt1 | contig 13532 bp, 13 predicted proteins | sample LitLauG_LLR_2012_FD_71393 | JGI IMG/M metagenome (GOLD analysis project Ga0075030, IMG submission 71393) | Freshwater sediment microbial communities from Pennsylvania, USA - Little Laurel Run_MetaG_LLR_2012 | ecosystem: Environmental > Aquatic > Freshwater > Creek > Sediment | place: USA... | reverse complement strand
AGTTGTTCATGATGTTCAGAAACACGCGCACAAGGCGGTCGTGATCCGCCAGAACTTCTACGCTTTCATCGATCTTCAAATCAAGGCTGACGTTCTGGCTCTGCGCTGCGCGCGCAATGGACTCCGCAGCCGAGCCCACAACCTCACACAGCCGGTAGCTTTCGGCAGGTTTAACCGTGGCCCGGGAAACCTCCAGCAATTCGTGCAGCAATTGCTGGATTTGCCGCGACGAGCGATAGATATTTCCCGCCAGACGCTTCTGCTGATCGTGGGACAAATCGTCGCTATCGACCAGCATCTCCGCGCCTCCATAAATCGCCGCAAGCGGATTCCGCAAATCGTGAACAATGGATGCAGCCAGCCGGCCCACCGTGGCAATTCGCTCGCGAGTGATCAGTTCCTGCCGCGCCGACTTGATGGATTCGCACATTGCATTGAAAGTCGCCGCCAAACGGCCAAGTTCATCGCCCGTTTCCACCGGGACTCGATGATCGTAATTAAGATGAATCACTTCTGAAGCAGCCCGGTCAAGCGCCTCCACAGGGCGCAGAATCCGTTTCGCCAGCCAGTAAGTGAGTAAAATACCAACCACCATCGCCAGAAACCAAATGACAGCGACATTTTTCTCAAGTCCCGCGAACGCCTCGCTGGCGCCCGCGAACGACCGTATCACGAAAAGCTCACTAGGCACTGCCGTACCAGCCAGACCCGGCAGTTTTGTTTCCAGCAGCAGCGAATCCATGCCTTTGATGTTCAGGCGCAGAAAATCCCCCTGGTGAGGCCGGCTTAGGCCGAGTTCCGAAAGGTCTTTCGCCGGCAAACTGGAAGCGAGCACCGTACTTCCCGAAAGAAACGCGAAATCGCTCCCATTCGTAGAACTCTTCATCGTTTCCGCCACTTGATCGTTCACATTCAACGCCACCAGCAAAACGTTCAGCAGCGCCGGTTCATCACTCGTCTGCACATAAACGGGTGTAAGAACCACATAGTAGAGACGGTTCCCCCAAACCACATAACCCGAGCATTGCTCGGGAAAGTGCTGCCTGGCATTGCCTAGAATGCTCTGCGCGTTGTCAAGTTGAATCGGCTGGCCGCCGAGCGAGGCGATAACGTTTCCTACAGGATCTAAAACGATAAAAGTAGCGTCCTTCGTTGAAACCCCGTTCCAAATCTGCCCGGCCACATCCCGAATCGTCGCGCTATCGTGAGTCTCAAACGCAGATCGAACATCCGACATCGAACTGATCACTTTGCTCACAGAGGCCGTATTGTTGGCACGCTCGGCCCACAGCGCCCGATAAGCCTCCAGACTGGTTTTCACCTCTTCTTGCAAACTGTGCTGGCTCACGCTGCTGGCGTAAGTCTGCACCATCCAACCCGTCACGCCAAACAGGAGCGTAATGGCGACCGACGTCGACAAGAGAATGCGCCAAAGCAGCGATAGTGACGAATGGGAGGTTTGTTTCATCTGTTGCCCAGTCCGTACTTCGGAGCCGCGTCGGGGTAGCTCTTGCCGAACTTATTGGCATGCGGCGACGGCAGATATCCCGCTTCCGAAATCGATACGGCTTCCAGCGTGACTAAATCCCCCGAAACTAAAACTGTCCGAGTCAAATGGTCCAAAGTCTCCGGCAGCGCGCGTTCATGAAAAAAGTGCACGGTGTACATGCCAGGCTCTACCCCGCGCATAACAAAGCCGCCGTCGGCTTGCGTTGTTGTGAAATAAGGCGAATTAACGGCCACAATAACGGCAGACATGCTCGCATGAATGTTGCAAAAAACCCGCACAATCCCGGGTCGATCGAATTTGACACTGCGAGACGTGCCGGGCGGATACAGCCCAATATCGAACAATTGGCCGTCGAAGTTGGAAAACGCATTATGAAAAATCGGATCCTGGTTCGGGAAATCGATATTCGTGCCGCACTCCACAATAAGTAAGTGCGGAATAAAACGCTTGTCTTTCTGCAGCATCACGGCGTGCTTGTGTGCGGCGGAGTGTGCCTGCACTATGCCGTGAGTGGGCGAATCCAGCCACACCGCCACGTTCGAATAATCGCGCTTGTGCTGTACGGCGCCGTTGCCGGAATCGGTAAGAATCACCGTGCCTTTCACCGTGCTCTGCGCGTGCGCTGAAAGCGCCATAACAGCCGCGCTAAAAAAGATACGCCAGAGCGAGGTCATAGTGATTGTAAGTGTCCGATGATCCGGCGAAAGTGCGTATCCATAGCCGTTGCGCCTCTACGCTCAGCAACACGTTCGGGCTCAAATGGAACATAACGTTGCCCGCGAAGCTGAGACTATGCGCAATGCCCGGCCCGTAAGAGCTGTTGCCCATCTGATCGTTTTCCAGGCCGCCGATCGCGTTTAGCGTGACGCGGTTGTTCAACGGCGATGAAAGCTGCGTCCAACCTCCAGCAGCGCGAGCGGCGTGAATGTCTCCGGCTGCGTCCGCGTAAAAGCTGTTCTCAAGCCCTCCCAGCGAGGCCGCATTCCGACCCACAAAGCCAGTGCCTTTCCACTCAAGCTTGGGGTGTAACTTGTAAAGCCAATCAACGGTCGCGAGTTGGCTGCCGATTGTTGTTCCGGCGATGTGATTCGACGTCACCTGGAAACCAGGAGCCACTTCGAACTTCTTATCATCGCCGCTAGCGTGCCAAAACGCGATACGGCCTTGCAGCGCGGGGCGAGCGACACTGGGATACGGATTAGTTGCCGACGCAACCGGCCCTGGCAGAAACCCGCCAACCTGAACAGCCGCCACTTGCGCGTCAAGTCCACTCGTGCTGCCTAATCGGAACTTCTGTTCGAAACGAACTTGTGGCAGCCAGTACCAAAGGTTGCCTGTCCCAGCCATCGAGGGCACGCCAACTTGCGCCAACGAGTTGGGCTCATACGGCGAGATCAGCGCCTTATCCTGTCCGAAGAAAAAACTACGCGTAGGCCAAACAAGCGACACACCGGCCCGGCGAATACGCAGCCAATTGTCCGAGGGAACGGGCGGCCCCGCCCAGAAATCCAACCGAATGTCCCCTTCCACGTGTCCACCGCCCGGAAGCGCCGGTCCATGAAACTCTAGCCCTAAAATAGTCTGCCGTAGCGTCGCGCCCGAGCTACCGGAGCCACTAAGCAGACCGTAGTCGCCGAACACCGCCGATGCTTTTTGATTGTTGGCAAAAGCATTGAACAGAAGCGTACCGTTCACAGCCAGCGGAAACTTCTGGGAACTTTCCACTTTGGTCTGCGCTTGTTCCTCTATCCGGGTCTCGGCAACCTTCACCCGTTCGTCTAAAGGCGGAGCCGCCGCCGTGGCAACACTGGGAGCCTGCGCTTGCCTCAACTGTTTCACTTCTTCCAAAAGCTCGCGATTCTGCCGTTCGAGCGTATCGAGCCGCTGCAAAATCTGCTGCAACACTTGATCCTGCCCAGTGGTTTGTTGCGCCCACAATTGCTTGACAAGGAGGAGGGAAATCAGCCAGAACCAGACACTACGAAACATCAATCAGCGCCTCCAATGCGCGGCGTACTTCAGCGGGCGAATACGGTTTGGGGAAAAAGGCGTTTGCTCCAAGTTGTTTGGCGCGTGCGGGAACGTCACGCCGGCCGTCGCCGGTTATCACCACAATCGGAATCTTCGCGTAGCGGCTATGTTTCCGCACAGCCTCCAGAATCTCGAAGCCGTCGTAAAACGGAAGATTCAGATCGGTAACAATGGCCGCCAAGTTAAGCGATTCCGAACCCAGAGCATTCATAAGGCTGCGGCCGTCTGCCAGCTTCAGGACGTTCACCCCGCGAAGCCCCGCCAGCGCGAACTCCAAAGCGGCCACGTCTTCAGAGTCTTCCACTATGACGATCGTGCGGTCCATAGACAGGCCACGCTATGGCAGAAATCGATAACCAACGCCGTGTACAGTAAGGAAATGTTTGGGCAGCGTGGGTTCGGGCTCTAGCTTCTGGCGCAAGCGGACAACGTGGGCGTCCACCGTCCGCGTGTTCGGGTATGATTCGTAACCCCAAACCGCATTTAGAATGTAATCGCGTGTCAGCGCGCGATCTACATTTCTCAGAAAGAAAGTCAGTAAGTTATATTCGGCCGGCGTAAGTTTGACAGTCGCCCCCCCCTTGGTGGTCGTGCGCCGTTCGAAATCCACTTCTACATCCGCGAACGATGCGGCGGGCGTTTCCTTATTCGTGCGGCGCAGCAGCGCGCGGATCCGTGCCAGCAACTCGCGCGTGCCGAAGGGTTTCACAATGTAGTCGTCCGCCCCGATTTCGAGCAGCAACACCTTGTCCATTTCATCACCCAACGCGCTCAGGATGATGATCGGCGTAGTGATCTGATCCGCGCGCAGCCGCCGGCAAACATCGGCGCCGCCCATCTCCGGAAGGCGTAAATCGATCAACAGCAGATTCGGCCGCAGAGAGATCGCTTTATCCAGTCCTCGCTTGCCATCCTCCGCGAAAAGAGGCACGAAATTTTCGCGTTCCAGCATGACGCCAATGGTGTCGCGCAAGCTCTCATCATCGTCAATGACGAGGATTCTCTGCATGTGTTCTTTAATTCTACCCGTGGCCAGAGGGCCACAGCCGAAGGAAAACGTTGATTTTACGAAAGTTTTACAAGCCCTCCCGGGCCGATCACTCCCAAAACCGTCACACCCTTTACAAAAACGTCCGGCTTTCGCGCGATAATTATGGAAGTACCAGCGCAATTCTTATGGCAACCATCCCAGCCCAATCAAGCGACCTGCTCTCCAGCAATAGCCGCGCCCGCACTGCCGCCGAAGCGACCTCCGCTGCCATCCCTTGGTACATCTGGTGCGCCACCATCGCCGTTACCTCCGCCACCATCGGAGGCTATTGGGACATCTCCTGGCACTCCTCCATTGGCCGCGACACTTTCTGGACCCCCGCGCACCTGGCGATCCAGCTCTGCGGCGTCCTCGCCGGCATCGCCTTCGGTTACCTCATCCTCCACACCACGTTTTCCAAAAACTCGCCGCTCGCCCCCGCCTCGGTCCACATCTTCGGCTTCCGCGCGCCTTTGGGTGCCTTCATCGCCTCCTGGGGTGGCGTAGCCATGCTCCTATCCGCCCCTTTCGATAACTGGTGGCACGACGCCTATGGCATCGACGTCAAAATCATCAGCCCGCCTCACATCATTCTCATCATGGGAATCTACTCCGTGGTCATCGGCACTCTCGTCTTACTCGCCGGTCACATGAACCGTTCACAAGCGCAATCCACCAAATCGGAGCGTCTTCTTCTCCTCTATATCAACGGCATCATGCTCATCCAAATGATGATCCTGCTCATGGAATACACCTACCGCCCCTCCCTCCACAATATGAGCGCCTATATCGCCGTCTCCGCGCTCCCGCCGATCGTCCTCGCTCTCTCCTCGCGCCTGACCGGTTTTCGATTTGCCGCCACCTGGGTCGCCGCCATTTATATGTTGTTCCGCATCGCTCTCATCCTCATCCTGCCGCTCTTCCCCGCCGAACCCAAACTCGGCCCCGTCTATCAACAAGTCACCCACTTCATCCCGCCCGATTTCCCCATCTTGTTTATCGTCCCTGCGTTCATACTCGATCTCGTCTGGCATCGCACCAAAACCTGGGCGCACAGCGTCTGGAAGGTCGCCGCGCTCAGCAGTCTGATTTGGATCTCAGTTCTCCTTGCTGTCGAATGGCCCTTCGCGACCTTCCTCATGAACCCCGCATCCGAAAACCGCTTCTTCGGCACCGGCTACCTCTACTACGCCTTGCCTCCCCAATCCCTTTTAGCCCGCCACCTGTTTTATCCCGTCGGCACTCCGCTCGAGTTCTCACTCGGCCTCGTCGCCGCCGCCCTCATCGGCACTCTCTCGTTCCGCTGGGGCATCAGCCGCGGCGAATGGCTCGCCAAAATCAAGCGTTGAAAATCGCCAACATTCATCACGATCGCAGCTTGTGGTTTGCGACATATATTGTTCCTGGTCAAAATACCGGGTACCCATTCTGATTTTCTTCGCCTTGGCACATTCCGGGAAAGGGCGTAAACTCCCAATCGATCGATATTTTTTCGGAGAACACACCTATTCAGGAGGACATTCACGTGGTAACAAAGCAGCTATTTTCGCTATCCGCGCTCTCTCTTTTTTCATTCGCTTCGCTTCTGCATGCGGACTATATCAATGGAACAGTTTGGAGTGTACCGGCCTCGACCGCGGGAAGCACACCCGTCGCTGGAAGCGCTCCCGGAGCAGGAGCTACTGAACTGGCAACGTTCAGTGCCAACGGAATCGACTTTAGTGGCGATGGGCCCGGTGCCTATAATATCGGCGGCTTCCTCGCTTCGAATGGTGTGGCAAGCAATATTACTTATATGAACGGCGCGACCGCAGCCTCGGATCTCAACAATACGCTGTGGGAGTTCACCGGCTCCGCCACTTTCACTAACGGGGAAACCTTCAATGTGGTTCACGATGACGGTGTGAACATGTACGTCAATGGCACAGCCGTTTTGCTCGATCCGGGTCCCACCGCCCCGGTAACGAGTACGTTCACCTACACCGGAGCCACTGGTACCTTTAATTTCGACTTTATCTACACAGAATGCTGCGGCGGCACAGCCGACTTCAGTACGACTATCGTTCCTAATGCTCCCTCAGCTCCCGAGCCTCCTAGCGGACTGTTGTACGCGGCTGCCGGATTAGCGCTGAGTGGCCTTCGTTGGCTTGGTCGGCGCAAATAAGCCCAAAAAGCTCGCTCAAGCGAACACAATAGAGATGTATCGCAGCGACTAAGGGAAAGTCTCTTTTCCGACGCTCTATAGAACTTTTTCCGGACAAGGATCCCGGCCACCTGCTAACTAGCTTTGCGGTAGCCCAGTAACCGCCCGGCAGAGAAGTCCTGTTCGTAAGATATCGAGATCCATTCGAGGATAAAGAGAGAATCTAAGAATGCAGCCGGATGGTACCGAGCAAACGATCCCATCTTAAAAATGGAAGGTGTATCCTGGACGAGTCCGAGTCCGAGTCCGATATATATGGCTAGTTCTACCCAGACTACAACCCGACCTTTACTGACATCTTTGAAACCGTTATGGGGCTTCGCCGTGCATGTCTTCGTCGGAAGCCTGCTTTTTTTGATTATCGCCACTCCTGCCATTCTTCTAAATTGGTTAGTTATTGAGGTTGAGGCCTACCACCATACGGATCGAGCCATCATTTGGGCAATAAGAATAGCCGAATATGCGATTCTTGGGGCCGATCTCCTACTCTCTTTTATCTACTTAAGAATCTCGACCAAACGGTCGATAACAGAATTGAAGGAATTATGACGGGCGCGCAAGGAGAATCGACTTTCTGGCGGTTTACGGCATGCACTGCCAAAAAGGCACTTCAACTTTACTTTGAACCCGTCTTCCAACTCTTGGCGTGGCTTCAACCTGAGCATCTGTCGACGCATAAAGTCGATATTCTTCGTCACGAGGTTGATGTGCTGAACCAAGATTTAAGAGATCTGGAGCGGCGCGTGTACGCTTCGCCGGATTCGCTTAGTGGCCTCGAGCTTAGGCTGCTAAGGCTGCAAAATCTACCGATGCCGCCTGCGTTTGCCTTCCGAGTCGAATGGGCGCAAGATCAACTAGCCCATGCCGCACGGTGGGGGGCAGGAACTCGTGAGAGAGAAGAACTCTTGCGTGCCGTTCGGCATGAAGTGCGACGCGTTGAGGAATATCTAGACTTTGATGAAGGACATGCCTCAGGAGCTGGCGCAGACTAGAGCTCCTGTGCGAAACTCTTCCTCGCACATTCCCGGCTGGAGTGTGAGAGAGCTAGGATATCTAGTGCGCCCGGCAGGAATCGAACCTGCGACCTAATGATTCGAAGTCATTCACTCTATCCAACTGAGCTACGGGCGCACAACGCTTCCCATTATAATCCGCCCTCTCCATCCACCCCCGTCTCCCCGAAATGCGAAACTCGTTTGTAGATGTCCACAGCGCACGGTATCGAGACTGAAGTCAAAATCCGCCTCTCCGATCGTTCAGCCGCCAAACTCCGCCTCGAGAACGCCAAATTCGCCATAGCCGTGCCCCGCCGCTTCGAATCCAACACGCTTTACGACACCCCCGACATGAAATTGAAGCGCGCGCAGATGCTGCTTCGCCTTCGCCAGGTCGGCGGCGAATCCCTTGTCACCTGGAAAGGCCCCAGCATGCCAGGTCCCCACAAGATTCGGCCCGAGCTCGAAACCACCGTGGGCTCCCATGAAACGCTAGACAAGATTCTTCGAGCACTCGGCTATGAACCCAGTTTCCGTTACGAGAAGTATCGAACCGAATATAAGCAACAGTCCGACTACGGCTCAACATCCGACGAAGGCGTAGTCACTTTAGACGAAACCCCGATTGGCGACTTCTTCGAAATCGAAGGAGCTCCAGAATGGATCGACCGAACGGCAGCTCTCCTCGGCTTCGAGCGCGGTTCCTACGTTCTGGCCAGCTATGGCCGCCTCTATCTCGACCACTGTGCCGCGAACGGCCTTGAACCCAGCAACATGATTTTCTCGTCGCCGGCGTCATAAAACAGAAAGAGCGGCAAGCCACCGCTCACCGCCCAATCCCGTCCGCCTTCTTCCAAACTACCAGCGAAATCCAAACGATACCGGCACATAATCCGTGTGGTAGTTGTTGCCCATGAAGATGCGATGATAACGCGCCTCCGCATAGAACTTCCCGCCCCATTTAGAGCCAAGCCCAATGCCCATTCCACCATTCACGCCCGGCTTGATAACTGAATAGGACGCCAGTATATCCGTCGTCGGTATGCCGTAATTGTAGAAACCGAAAAACGGATCAAAGCCCACGCCCGTGGCCACGCCCGGTTGCGTGAATTGTTGCGTGCGCTTATACATGCCGCCGCCGCCGATCAGATACAGATCGAAGTGGCTGTGCGGGGTAAGATGCACGATTGGGTCAAGCGTTGCCGAGAACACATGCACGTCACCGCCCGGAAAGCCAACATTGCCAAGCGTAGTTGAATTGATTCCCAGCGAATCATAATCCAACTGAACCATCGCCCCGACCACCGACGAAAAGTTAACACCCACGCCACCCTTGATGTTCCAACCCGGATCTAGCGACCTCCCCGTCGCTCCTACCGGTTCCACAAACCCAGCGCCCAAATCGAGTATCAAGCGATGATTTTCTTGCGCCTGCAGCGGGACCAATAAAAAAGCCCCTAACGAAGCCAGAAGCCATGTTTTCATTTGTTGCTAATTCCTTTACCAAAGAGAGTTCTGAAATAGTAACTACGCACTAACGCGGTTACCCCTTTCATTTGCTTTGACGGACATGAATACCCTACTGTTGCTCTGGAAAAAATACCGCAGGCCTTTCCACTATCCACTCTTTCCAGCGCGCCGTCGGAGCGCATTCTTGCCTGTTGCCGGCTGCTTCGCTAGTTTGCACCGGGTCCCCCGCTACACTGGTATTTCCATGACTCTCTGCTATTTCGACGTATTTTCCGGCATCAGCGGCGACATGACTGTCGGCGCGCTCGTAGATGCCGGCGCGGATTGGCACGCCCTGGAAGCGGCTTTGCTGAGCCTTCAACTGGGTGCGTCGTTTCGCCTGTTCAAAACCAAACGCAAGGGCATGGCCGCCTCTAAATTCGCCGTCGATTTCACAGAGCAAAAGAAGCACCGTCACCTACCGCACATCGAAAAAATAATCGAAGGCGCCGAACTCTCGCCGAAAGCCAAAGCCAACGCTCTCGCCGTTTTCCGCCGTCTTGCTGAGGCCGAGGCCAAGGCCCACGACGTGCCGCTCGAAAAAGTACATTTCCACGAGGTCGGCGCGGTTGATTCCATCTGCGATATCGTCGGTGCCTGCGTAGCCCTTGATTTGCTCAAAGTATCGGAGGTCCACTGTTCCCGCATCAATGTGGGCAGTGGCACTGTGGAAACCGAACATGGCACTCTCCCCGTTCCGGCGCCTGCCACCTCCGCGCTCCTCGCCGGCCGTCCTATTTATAGTGCCGGTCCGCAAACCGAACTAACCACGCCCACCGGTGCCGCTCTACTTGCCACCCTTGCCATATCGTTCGGCCCACTGCCTGCCATGAAACTCAAGGCGCAAGGAATGGGCGCGGGCGACAAAGACTTTCCCGGCCAAGCCAACGTGCTGCGTGTCCTTATAGGTGAACGCTCGCAAGCGGCGGAAGCCACATCGGTTTCCGTCATCGAAGCGAATATCGACGATTCCACGCCGCAAGTGCTCGCCTACGCTATGGAACGCCTCCTGGCTGCGGGTGCTCTGGATGTAACACTCACGCCGATTTACATGAAGAAGAACCGCCCCGCCACCATGTTGTCGGTCATCTCGACACCCGAACTGACTGAGCAACTGGCCGCCGTTCTTTTCGCCGAAACCAGCACTCTCGGGCTCCGCATTACGCAAGCGGAACGGCGCGTCCTCTCGCGCCAAATCGCCGAAGTCGAAACATCATTCGGCAAAGTACGTATTAAATACAACGAACAAGGTGCATTTGCGCCAGAATACGAAGACTGTCGAAGCGCGGCCGCCGCGCATGGCGTGCCCCTTCGCACAGTTGTCGCAGAAGCGAATCAACTCTTCGCGTCCCAACGGAAATCACATGAGTAAAGGCAAGTACTACCTCACCACTCCCATTTATTACGTCAACGCTGCTCCGCATATCGGGCATGCCTATACTTCGATCGCCGCCGAAACCATCGCCCGTTTCAAACGCATGCAAGGCTTTGACGTAGTTCTCACCACTGGCACTGATGAACACGGCACAAAGGTCGAACGTTCCGCACGCGCACAAGGCAAATCGCCCGAAGCATTCGTCGATCTGATCTCAGGCGAATTCCGTGAGACCTGGCAGAAGCTCGATCTGCAAATGGATCGTTTTCAGCGCACAACCAATCAGAATCACGCCAAAGTGGTAAATTCGCTGTTCGAAGCTTGTAAGAAGAACGGTTTCATTTACAAAGGTACTTACACTGGTCTGTATTCCGTCGTCAGTGAAGCGTTTGTGAACGACGCGAAGCCCGGTGATGTCGATCCCGAAACCGGCAAGCCGTACGAGGAAATTACCGAGGAAAACTATTTCTTCAAACTCTCTGCGTTTACCGACAGGCTGCTCGAATTCTACGACAAGAATCCGAACTTCATGCTGCCGGAAATTCGCCGCAACGAAATTCTGGCCTTCGTCAAGCAAGGCTTGGTCGACCTGTCCATCACCCGCACCAGTATTAAATGGGGCATTCCGGTCGAATCCGATCCAGCACATGTGTTCTACGTTTGGTTTGATGCACTAACAACTTACGTCAGCGCCGTCGATGGGGAAAACCGCTGGCCGGCCGATCTTCATCTCATCGGTAAAGAGATTTTGCGTTTCCATACCGTCTTCTGGCCCGCGTTTCTCATGGCCGCTGGCTGGGAACTGCCGAAACAAGTCTTCGCGCACGGATGGCTGTTGTTTGAAGAAAGCAAGATGAGTAAGTCCCGCGGTAACATAGTGCGGCCCCTACCGATTGCCGACACCATCGGTGTAGATGCCCTCCGCTACTTCCTGCTTCGTGAAATCGTTTTCGGCCAGGACGGCAGTTTCAGCTTCGACGCGCTCGTCGGCCGCTACAACTCGGATCTCGCAAACGGCCTCGGCAATCTTGCAAGTCGCTCTCTGAGCATGCTGCAACAGTATCGAAACGGTGCTGTGCCGCCAAGCTGCGAAGAAAGCGATCTCGGAATTGGCTCGATCTATAAAGACGTCGTTGCCCACTACGAAGCCTTCGACTTTTCAAAAGCCCTCGAACGTATCTGGAGCCTGATCACTAAAATTGATCAGCTCATCGTCAAAGTTGCGCCTTGGAAGCTTGCGAAGGACACCAGTCCGGAGGCTCAAGCCAGCTTGGATCAGCTCCTCTTCACCGCTCTCGAAAGCCTGCGTATCATCGCCGGGCTCGTTTCTCCCGTTCTCCCGCATTCCGCTCAACGCATTTGGGAGCAACTCGGCTATACCGATAAAGTGGCATCGCACTCTATCGAAGAGTTCCAATGGAACGGCGCCAAACTGCCCGCAAGAATCGGGGAGGTGTCCGGTATCTTCCCGCGTCTTGAGGCGCAAGCCACAGTCAAAAAGATGCAAGATCTGGAAGAGGTCGAGAAGACCCGTCAGGCGGCGCTTCTTGGTCACGCTCCAAGGCCCGAGGGGGCAACGCTTGCAACGCCGTTAGCGCCCACCATCACCATAGACGATTTTACGAAAATCGATCTGCGAGTTGGTGAAGTCAAATCGGCCGAAAAGATCAAGGGTAAGGACAAGTTGCTTCACCTCAAAATCGACATCGGCGAAGCCGAGCCCCGTACCATCGTCGCCGGTATCGCTCTCGCCTATCAGCCAGAACAACTCATCGGTCGCAAAGTCGTGATCGTCGCCAATCTCGAACCTCGCAAGTTGGGCGGTCTCACTTCGCAAGGCATGATCGTTGCCGCCAGCCTCGAAGGGGGCGCACCTGTCCTTGCGTCCTTTTTGGAAAACGTTCCCGTTGGCGCGCGGTTGAAATAGGTGCAACTCGTCGACTCACACTGCCATCTCGACGATGAGCAGTTCAACCCCGACCGCCCCGCTATCATCCAGCGGGCTCGTGAAGCGGGACTGAAATATATTTTGTCGATTGGTACCGGTGATGGTCCGCCCGACCTTTCAGTTGCCATCCGCCAAGCGGAAGCGCACGATTTCGTTTATGCCACCGTTGGCGTTCACCCCAACGATGCCGCCAAAGTGAAAGCCGACACTTTCACAAATCTAGAAGCGCTTTTGTCGCATCCAAAGGTTAAGGCGGTGGGTGAGATCGGTTTGGACTACCACTGGGATGTGCCGAAAGAAGTGCAGATGCCCGTGTTCCTCCAGCAACTCGAAATAGCAGCAGCGGCACGCATGCCGATTGTGATTCACACACGCGATGCTTGGGCCGATACGCTCTCCGTTCTTCGCTCTCACTGGGCCTCGCGCGGGCTGCCCGGGATTATGCACTGCTTCACTGGCGACGCTGCCCAAGCGCGCGAATGCCTCGACATGGGCTTCTACCTTGCCTTTGGCGGCGTGACCACTTATCCCAAAGCTGCCGAGGTCCGTGATGCCGCTCACATGGTTCCGGCCGACCGTTTATTGCTTGAAACCGACGCGCCCTACTTGGCGCCTGTCCCGCATCGCGGAAAACGCAACGAACCGGCCTTCGTCGCGCACACCGCCCGGGCTATAGCGCAAGCTCGCCAGGAAGACGTGGAACACCTGGCCTCCACAACGACCGCAAATTTTGAAAGGCTTTTGGGGCTCACCAGCTAAACTGGGGTTTCCACCAGCTAACGATGATATGTTCTCTAAAATTCGGCAAAATATTTCAGCGCGCGACGCCTTCGAGCTCGTGCAGGCTGACCTGAAAGAAGTCGAGCAGGAGATCAGTGTCGAATCGGTGGCCTCCGTTGAAGCCATCACAACCATCAACCAGTATCTGCAA
>Ga0075030_100003886_pt1 | contig 13532 bp, 13 predicted proteins | sample LitLauG_LLR_2012_FD_71393 | JGI IMG/M metagenome (GOLD analysis project Ga0075030, IMG submission 71393) | Freshwater sediment microbial communities from Pennsylvania, USA - Little Laurel Run_MetaG_LLR_2012 | ecosystem: Environmental > Aquatic > Freshwater > Creek > Sediment | place: USA... | reverse complement strand
GTGCCCGGCAGCCTGCTCGCTGCGGATCAACGCCAGCTTGGCCTCCGGGTTCATGCGCCCCGCCGCCTGCGCTATGCCCAGTTCGGCGGCAATGCGCTGCACGGTCGAACGCCGGTCGCCGCTGGCGATGGCGACGCCCAGGCCCAGGGTCCGCAGCGCCTGCACGGCGGCGACGGCCTCCGGGCGCAGGATATCCACGAGCGCAAAGGCCGCGGACAGTTCGCGGGCGGTGCCGAGCCACACGAAATCGTCCGCGTCCGGGACGCTTGCCGGGACGCTGTCGAGCAGCGCCGTGACGTAGGCATGGCGGCCCACGCGCCAGCGCACGCCGTCGATCAATCCCTCGACGCCCTGTCCCGCAGTCTCGCGCAGCGCCTCGACCGGACGGTGCGCGGTCGTGGCGTTGATGAACGCCGAGGCCAGCGGATGGACGGATTGCTGCTCGAGGCTGGCGGCGACGCTCAGGCAGTCCCCCTCGGGCGTGGAACCGAGGCAGCGGATCTCGCCCAGCTGCATGCGCGCGCTGGTCAGCGTGCCGGTCTTGTCGAGAACGACGGTGTCGATGGCCGCCAGGCGCTCCAATGCGTTGGCGCGGGTCACCAGGATCCCGCGCCGGGCCAGCCGGCTGGTGGCCGCTGCCACGGCCACCGGCGTGGCCAGCGACAGCGCGCAGGGGCAGGTGACCACCAGTACGGCGAGCGTGGCCTCGAAGGCTTTCGACGGATTCACCCACAGCCAGAACCCGGCCACCAGCACCGCCAGCGAGACGATCCAGAACACGAACTGGCCGGCCGCACGGTCCGCAGCCAGGGCCTGCGGCGGGCGCTCCGCCTGCGCCCGCTCGATCAGTGCCGCCATGGAGGCCAGCGTCGAGCTGTGCGCATCGCGGCTCGCCCGCACCGTGCAGGCGGCGCCCAGGTTGATTGCGCCGCCGGGCAATGTCATGCCCGCCGATCGCGTCACCGGCACGGCCTCGCCGGTGAGCAGCGACTCATCCACCAGCGCGGTGCCGCTCTCGAGCACGCAGTCCACCGGTATGACCGCTCCGAGGGCCACCACCAGGCGGTCGCCCGCAGCCACCTGCTCCAGGGCTATGCGGTCGCTGCCCTGATCTTCCCGCAGGCGCGTGACGCGGGCGGGCAGGCTCCGGACCAGCGCCTCGCTGGCGTTCAGGCTCCCGCGCCGGACGTTCATTTCCACGTACCGCCCGAGCAGCAGGAAGAAGATGAACATCGCCACCGAATCGAAGTAGATCTGGCCGCTGTTGCGCCAGGTATTGACGACGCTGGCTGCAAACGCCAGCACCAGCGCGGCCGCGACCGGCACGTCCATGCCCAGCGTCCGGCGTCGCAGGTCCATCCAGGCGCCGCGCAGGAAAGGCGCGCCCGAATACAGCATCACCGGAATTGCAATCAGCATGGCGGCGACCCGGAGCAGGCGTTCGACCCAGGGTTCGATGCCGGTGAAGGCGCCCACGTAGAGGCCCACCGTGTACATGGACATCTGCATCGCGGCGAGGCCCGCCAGGCCCAGCCGCTTGAGCATGGCACGCCGCTCCTGAAGCTGCGCCGCGCCGCCCGCCTCGCCGGTGAGCGGCACGGCGTGAAACCCGAGGCGCTCCACGGTCTCGAGCACCGTCGCCAGGCGCGACTGGCCGGGGTTCCAGGCGACGCTGACGCGCGCGGTCGTCAGGTTCACGTCGACCTGGCGCACACCCGGCAGCGCGCCGACCTGCGCGCGGATCGCGCGGGCGCAGTTGGCGCAATGCATGCCTTCGGCGAAGAATTCGACCTGTTCGAGGCCAGCTTCGCGCTGCCAATGCAGATGCGCCGCGGCCTGGCTCAATCGACCTCCGGCGCGCTGCCCGCGGGCGGTGCGAGCCGCGCGGGCTCCTGCAGTGTGCCCTGCGCGCGCCCGCGCAGCATCCAGCGCCCCTGGTCATCGGCCAGCTGTAGCCACCAGTGGGCCGCGCGCAGCGCGCTGCAGGACGCCACGTACACGGCGCCGGAGCGCGCCAGCACGACCATGCGGTCCGCGCTGCTGTCGATGGGGTGGATGAGGCTCAGCCGCAACCCGGCCGGGGCGTCGCCCTCGAGGGTGATCGTGCAGCGCTGGGTCGTGCCATCCACGGTCACGCTGGCGCGCAGGCCGAGCTTCGCGGCCGCGCTTACCTGCGCCTGGTCCCTCGCCAGGCCATCGCCCTCCCAGTGGTAGGACTTGGGCAGCTCGCTGTCGCCGCGCGTGATGGCGAGCGCCAGCGAGGTGAAGCTGCCGATCACGGCGAGCAGTGGCAGGCCGATGACCAGCCAGAGGACGGGATTGGCGCGTGTGCCCTGCGGGGCGGGTTCGGCGGTGGTCTTCATGATGTTACCTGGATGGCGCCAGCAGGCGCGCCTCATGGGTGGCGTGGACCTTGGGATCATCGCGTGCGGTGATTGTAAAGCGGATCGTCTCGGACCCCACGGGTTCGTAGGCGTCGCGGCGCACGCGCACGAAGCCGGGATAGACTTCGCCCGGGGCTACGTCGAAGGACGGGTGCGCCGGATCGAGTGCCAGTGCGCCGGGGCCGGAGACGGTGACGTCGAAGGTGCGCCGCAGCTCGGTCTTGTTGAGGATCTTCAGCGTGTACACGTTCTCGACGCGCCCGTCATCGAGCATGCGGAACAGGCTGTTGCGGTCGCGGATCACATCGAGCCCGAGAGGCGTGCGCAGCGCCAGCGCCACCACGAAGCCGATCGCCAGCAGGCCGAGGATCGCCGCGTAGACGATGATGCGCGGCCGCAGCACGTGCGTGGTGCGGTGGTCGAGGGCGTGCTGCGTCGTATAGCGGATCAGCCCGCGCGGGTAGCCGACCCGGTCCATGATGTTGTCGCAGGCATCGATGCAGGCGGCGCAGGCGATGCACTCGTACTGCAGGCCCTTGCGGATGTCGATGCCGGTCGGGCACACCTGCACGCACCAGGTGCAATCGACGCAGTCGCCGAGCGCACCGGCACCGCGCGGCGCATTGCGCCGCCGCGAGCCGCGCGGCTCGCCGCGTTCGGCATCGTAGGTGATGATCAGGGTGTCCTTGTCGAACATCGCGCTCTGGAAGCGCGCGTACGGGCACATGTACTTGCAGACCTGTTCGCGCAGCAGTCCGGCGTTGCCGTAGGTGGCGAAGCCGTAGAACAGCGTCCAGAAGGTCTCCCAGGGACCCAGCGACAGGGTCAGGGCGTGCGCCGCCAGCGCGCGGATCGGCGAGAAGAACCCCACGAAGGTGAAGCCGGTCCAGAGCGCGAAGCTGATCCACAGGATCTGCTTGGCACCCTTGCGCAGCAGTTTGTGTCCCGTCCAGGGCGCGGCATCGAGCTTGATCCGCGCCTGCCGGTCGCCTTCAGTGAAGCGTTCCATCCACAGGAAGGTCTCGGTCCAGACCGTCTGCGGGCAGGCGTAGGCACACCACAGCCGGCCGGCGAGGGCCGTGAAGAAGAACAGCGACAGTGCGGCCAGCACCAGCAGCCAGGTCAGGAAGATGAAGTCCTGCGGCCACATCACCAGCGAGAAGATGTAGAACTTGCGCTCGCGCAGGTCGAACAGCACGGCCTGGCGCCCATGCAGCTCGATCCAGGGCAGCAGGTAATAGATGCCGAGCAGCACCCAGACGGCCAGCGTGCGCAGTCGCGCGTAGCGGCCCTGGACCTCGCGCGGGTAGATCTTCTGGTGCGCCTGGTAGTACGAGACGCTGGCCGGCGCGGCGGGCACTTCGGGATTTGCGTTCATGGCGAGGCGGCCGGAGGCGGCGGGCCGTCGCTGCCCCCGAGCTGTCCGTGGACGTACAGGGCCAGCGCGCTGGCCAGCGCACTCAGGCACCAGAGGCCAAAGAAGCCCAGCGTATAGACGCCGATGCGGTCGATGCGGTCGTCCTCCGGAAACGCCATGAGCACGTCCTCCGGAGCGATGAATGCAAAGAAGAACATGGTGCCGACGCCCGCGGCCAGGAACGAGGCCCACGCCACGGCCCCGACCGCGCGGGCGCGCCGCGTCAGGTCCGGGCGCGGGTCAGGGGCGTCAGTGCCCGCTGTCGCCATTGCCCGGATCACTCAAGGACAGCACATAGGCGGCCAGCAGCTTCACGCGCTGCTCGCCGAGGCGAGCGAGGTGAGCCGGCATCTGTCCCTGACGACCGTTGGCGATGGAAGTGCGCACCGCATCCACGGACCCGCCGTACAACCAGGTCTGGTCGGTGAGGTTCGGTGCGCCGATCGCCTGATTGCCCTTGCCGTCCTCGCCATGGCAGGCAATGCAATTGCTCGTGAAAAGCGCCTTGCCCGCCGCGACATCGCCGGTTGGCAGGCTGCGCCCCGACAGCGACAGGACATAGGCCAGCACGTTCTCCACCCCCGCGCTGCCCAGCACGTCCTTCCAGGCGATCATGACGCCGTTGCGCCCGTTGGCGATGGTGGTCTCCACGTCGTCGGGTGTGCCCCCATAGAGCCAGTCGTGGTCGGCCAGGTTGGGAAAGCCGATGTTGCCGTGGCCATCCGAGCCGTGGCAGGGGGCACAGTTGTTCGCGAACAGGTGCCGGCCCACGGTGAGCGCGGCCGGACTCGCGTGCAGGTCGGCGACCGACTTGCCGGCGAACTGCGACAGCATCTGCTGCGCCTGGGCCTCGTCCGCGCGCGCCTGCTCGTCGTGCTGCCTGGCCGAGGTCCAGCCGAGCTGTCCCTGATAGGAGCCGAGTCCGGGGTAGAGGGCCAGGTAGCCGATGCCGAAGGCCACGGAAATGAAGAACAGCCACAGCCACCAGCGCGGCAGCGGATTGTTGTATTCGCCGAGGTCGCCGTCCCATACATGGCCGGTGGTTTCGGCACTGGGTCCCGGTTCATCGGCGTCGCGCTTGCGCATCGACAGCATGAGCCACACCGCGCCCACGATGTTCAGCGTGGTGAGGATGATGATGAAGGCGCTGATTCCGGGGCTCACGGCGCGCGCTCCCTGCTGCCGCCGGCGCTGACGCCGCGGTCCTCTTCCAGGGGCAGCCGTGCGGAGGCCTCGAACGAGGCGCGACGCCGGCCGCTCCAGGCCCAGACGGCAATGGCGATGAGCAGCACCATCGACACTGCCGTGAAAATTCCGCTCAAGGTACCGTAGAGGTCTTGCATGACTGACTCTTAGTTCAGGGTTGGAAACGCGAGCCCGAGGTTCTGCAGATAGGCAATCAGGGCGGTCACCTCGGTCTGGCCCTCGACCTCGGCGCTGGACCTGGCGATCTGCTCATCCGTGTACGGGACGCCGACCGAGCGCAGCGCCCGCATCTTCCTGGGCGTGATCGAAGCGTCGATCTTGTCGCGTGCCAGCCAGGGAAAGGCCGGCATGTTCGACTCCGGCACCACGTCGCGCGGATTGTTGAAGTGGATCCGGAGCCAATCGTCCGAATATTTTCCACCGACGCGCGCCAGGTCCGGTCCGGTGCGCTTCGAGCCGAACTGGAAGGGATGATCGTAGACCGACTCGCCGGCCATCGAATAATGGCCATAACGCGCCGTCTCGCCGCGCAGCGGGCGGATCATCTGCGTGTGGCACAGATAGCAGCCCTCGCGCACGTAGACGTCGCGCCCCTCGAGCTGCAGCGCCGTGAGCGGCACCACGCCCGGGGAGGCCTTGGTCAGTTGTGCGGAGAAGTACAGCGGTACGATCTCCACCAGTCCGCCGACGCTGATCACCAGGGCGATCAGCACCGCCAGCAGGCCGACGCGTTTTTCGATGATGTCGTGTTTCACGATCCGCAATCTCCGTCTTGGGGGTTCAGGCCGGGGCCAGCACGGCCTGCTCGATCACGGCGCCGCGCTCCACGATCGTGCGGCGCACGTTGTAGGCCATCATGAACATGCCCGACAGCACCAGCAGGCCGCCGGCCAGGCGCACGATGTAGAAGGGATGCGTGGCCTGCAGCGCCTCCACGAACGTGTAGGTCAAGGTCCCGTCCGGATTCGTCGCGCGCCACATCAGGCCCTGCATGACGCCCGCGATCCACATCGCAGCGATGTAGAGCACCACGCCGATCGTGGTGGTCCAGAAGTGCCAGTCGATCAGCCGCGTACTCCACATGCTGGTGCGGCCGTACAGCCGCGGGATCAGCACGTAGAGCGAACCGATGGTGACCATGGCGACCCAGCCGAGGGCGCCCGAGTGCACGTGGCCGATGGTCCAGTCGGTGTTGTGCGACAGCGCGTTCACCGTCTTGATCGACATCATCGGCCCCTCGAAGGTCGACATGCCGTAGAAGGACAGCGAGACGATCAGGAACTTGAGGATCGGGTCGGTGCGCAGCTTATGCCAGGCGCCCGACAGCGTCATGATGCCGTTGATCATGCCGCCCCAGGACGGCGCCAGCAGCATCAGGCTGAAGACCATGCCGAGGGACTGGGCCCAGTCCGGCAGCGTGGTGTAGTGCAGGTGGTGCGGGCCGGCCCACATGTAGATGGAGATCAGCGACCAGAAGTGCACCACCGACAGCCGGTACGAATAAACCGGCCGCTGGGCCTGCTTGGGGATGAAGTAGTACATCATCCCGAGGAACCCGGCGGTCAGGAAGAAGCCCACGGCATTGTGGCCGTACCACCATTCGACCATCGCGTCGACCGTGCCGGCGTAGGCGGAATAGGACTTGAAGAGCGTTACCGGAACCTCCGCGCTGTTGACGATGTGCAGCACGGCAACCGTGATGATGAAGGCGGCGAAGAACCAGTTCGCCACGTAGATGTGCTGCACGCGCCGGATGGCCAGCGTGCCGAGGAAGACGATGGCGTAGGCGACCCAGACGATGGCGATCATGATGTCGATGGGCCATTCGAGTTCGGCATATTCCTTGCCGCTGGTCATGCCCAGGGGCAGCGTGATGGCCGCGCACAGGATGATGAACTGCCAGCCCCAGAACACGAACGCTGCCAGCTTGTCCGAGATCAGCCGCGTGTGGCAGGTGCGCTGCACGATGTAGAACGAGGAACCCATGAGCGCGCAGCCGCCGAAGGCGAAAATCACCGCGTTGGTGTGCAGCGGACGCAGCCGCCCATAGGTCAGCCAGGGGGTGTCGAAGTTGAGCGCCGGCCAGATCAGCTGCGCCGCAATCAGCGCGCCGACGCTCATGCCGACAATGCCCCAGACGATGGTCATGATGGCAAACTGACGCACCACCCGGTCGTTATACGTAGCTCCGGCCGGAACCGGTTGGGTTGCCTGGGACATCGATTTCCTCCGCTGCAGCTCGATGAAGCGCAGCCTCGCCGCGCGCAGTTAATTTTCACTGGCTGCTGCTCCGCGGCGAATCCGTAGGTACACTTAGTCGCTGGAATCACTTTAGGTACAGATCCCTATTGCCCATGGCCGACCGGAAGACAAGCAACAGCCGCAGTGGCGGCACCCGCGGCGGCGGCGGTGCCGTGCCGCGGAACCCGTTGACGACCGCGCGGCGCGTGGTGGTCAAGGTGGGCTCCGCACTGCTGGTCGATGCGCGCAGCGGGCGCCTCAATCGCGCCTGGCTCGAGGCGCTCGTGGAGGACCTGCTGCGGCTGCGCAGGCGCGGCCAGCAGGTCATCCTGGTGTCCTCCGGCGCCATCGCGCTGGGACGCCGGCACCTGGGTCTGGCGCCGGGCAGCCTGCGGCTGGAGGAGAGCCAGGCCGCGGCGGCAGTCGGGCAGATCCGCCTGGCGCACGCCTACAAGGAGCTGCTCGAGGCGCATGAGGTCACGGTCGCGCAGGTGCTGCTCACCCTCGAGGACAGCGAACAGCGCACGCGCTACCTGAACGCGCGGGCGACGCTCGAGGCGCTGCTGAGGCTCGGCGCCCTGCCCGTGATCAACGAGAACGACACCGTGGCCACGGCCGAAATCCGCTACGGCGACAACGACCGGCTGGCGGCGCGCGTGGCGCAGATGATCAGCGCCGATTGCCTGGTGCTGCTCTCGGACGTGGACGGCCTGTATACGGCCGACCCGAATCGCGATCCCGGCGCACGCTTCATCGGCTCGGTGGCACAGATCACGCCCGACATCGAGGCCATGGCCGGGGGGTCGGCCTCGAGCGTCGGGTCGGGCGGCATGGCCACCAAGATCGCCGCCGCGCGCATCGCTGTCGGCGCAGGCTGCCACATGTGCATTGCACCGGGCGATCACCGGCATGCGCTCCGGCGCATCGAGTCGGGCGGACGCTGCACCTGGTTCCTGCCGGCTTCGACCCCGGTCGCGGCGCGCAAGCAATGGATCGCCGGCACGCTGCGTCCCGCCGGTGCAGTGCGGATCGATGCCGGGGCGCTGCGGGCGCTTGCGGCGGGCAAGAGCCTGCTGCCCGCCGGCGTCACGGGCACGGTGGGGCATTTCGATTCCGGCGATACCGTGAGCGTGGTCGCCGCGGACGGTGTCGAGGTCGCACGCGGCATCGCCGCCTACTCCGACGCCGATACGGCCAAGATCCAGGGCCGGCGCAGCGCCGAAATCGAGGGGCTGCTCGGGTTCCGCGGCCGCGAGGAACTCATTCATCGTGACGATCTGGTGGTCATGCGGCGCGGGCCTGCGGAAGCCGCCCGGAGCGAGACAGCGACATGAGCGACGTGCACGAGCTGATGCAGGCGATGGGACGGGCGGCGGTGGCCGCGGCCGTGCCGCTGGCGCTCGCCGATGCCGCCACCAAGAACCGGGCGCTGACGGCGGCGGCCGCGGCGCTGCGCCGCCGGTACGCCGCCGTCGTCGCCGCCAACGTCGAAGACATGAGCGCGGCCCGCCAGGCGGGCCTCGGGGCGGCACTGCTCGATCGGCTGCACCTCGATGAGAAGCGGGTCGAGGCGATGGCGCGCGGCCTCGAGGAGATCGTGGCGCTCGCCGATCCGATCGGCAGCGTCAGCGCCGAATGGACGCGGCCCAACGGCCTGCGGATCCAGCGCGTGCGGGTACCGCTCGGCGTGATCGGGATCATCTACGAGAGCCGGCCCAATGTGACGGCCGATGCGGGCGCGCTGTGCCTCAAATCGGGCAATGCCGCGATTCTGCGCGGCGGCTCGGAGAGCGGCCGCTCGAGCGCGGCCATCCACGCCTGCCTGGCGGAGGGCCTTGCGGCGGCCGGGCTGCCGCCCGCCTGCATCCAGCTGGTGCCGACCGCCGACCGTGCCGCCGTGGGCGAGATGCTCGGCGGCATGAGCGACTACATCGACGTGCTGGTCCCGCGCGGCGGCAGGAGCCTGGTGGCCCGCGTTCAGGCGGAAGCGCGCGTTCCGGTGATCGGACACCTGGAAGGCAACTGCCACGTGTACGTCGATCGCGACGCGGATCCGGACATGGCGCGCGCCGTGGTGCTCAATTCGAAGCTGCGTCGCACGGGCGTATGCGGAGCCGCCGAGACCCTGCTGATCGACCGTGCCGTCGCCCCCGCGCTGGCGCGATCGCTGGTGGCGGCGCTGCTGGATGCGGGCTGCGAGGTGCGGGCGGACGAGGCGGCAGGTCTCCTCGGCGGCGACGCGCGCGTGAAGCCCGCCACCGAACAGGACTGGTACACGGAATACCTGGACGCCATCATCGCCGTGCGGGTGGTCGACGGCGTGGACGGGGCCATGGCGCACATCGCGAAATACGGCTCGGCCCACACCGAGTCGATCGTCACGGCCAACAGCGCGACCGCGGAACGCTTCCTGGCGCGGGTGGACAGCGCCATCGTGCTGCACAACGCCTCGACGCAGTTCGCCGACGGCGGTGAATTCGGCATGGGTGCCGAGATCGGCATTTCCACCGACCGCTTCCACGCCCGTGGTCCGGTCGGCGTGGAGCAACTGACGAGCTACAAATACGTGGTGCGCGGTGCGGGCCAGGTACGGCCGGGCTGACCCTGCGACGGGCTAACCGTGCGAATGGCCGTGATCGTGGTCATGGCCGCCTTCCGGCGTCGCCGCGGCGCAGCGCTCGCAGTTGACCCAGCCCGAATCGCCGTTGCGGTAGTGTTCCTTCTTCCAGATCGGCAGGCGGTGTTTCACTTCGTCGATGATGTAGCGGCTGGCGCGAAAGGCCTCGTCGCGGTGCGGCGCCGCGACCCCGACCCAGACCGCCACTTCGCCGAGGGCCAGGCTGCCGAGTCGATGCACGCAGAGCGCGCCGCGCACGCCAAAGCGCGCCGTCGCCTCGGCAATCACGCGTTCGCCTTCGCGCACCGCCAGCGGCGCAAACGCCTCGTATTCGAGGCGCGTGACCGGCTGTCCCTCGTTGTGGTCGCGCACCCAGCCCTCGAAGCAGACGAATCCGCCGCAGCCGGGTTCGGCCAGTTCGGCACGCAACGCGATGCCATCCAGCGGCTCGCTGCTGAAGCGGAAAGCGCTCATCCGCCGGCCACCGGTGGCAGGAACACGACGGTGTCCCCGTCGTTGAGCGGCTGCGACCACTCGCCGAATTCCTCGTTGATCGCCACGCGCAGCTGTTCCGGCTGCAGCTTCAGGCCATGGGCGGCGCGCAGCTCGGCATACAATTCGCGCGCGTCGCGCGCGCGGCTGGTCAGCATTTCCTCGCTGCGGCCGGCCTGCTCGCGCAGCGCCGCGAAATACTGCACGCGCAGGCGGCGCGCGGTGGCCGGGGCCGTGTGGCCGGCGCCGCCGAGCTGGCCGCTGGCTTCCTGGTATTCAGCGACGGTGTTGATGTTGTCGAGCGCGCGCGCTGCTCGCAGGTCGAGGAGCAGGGCGGTCGATTCGCCCAGGTACCCGCGCGGGCAACGCTGGCCGCGGGCGATCCAGGCATCGACGCCGGCGCGCGCCTGCGGCTCGTAGATCGCGCACAGCGGTTCCGGTTTGCCGTCATGGCGGCTCCGGAACGCCGTGGCCGGGCGCAGCGGATCGCGCGCGGCGATCAGTTGCTGGAGCGTCGCGGCGTCGAGGAAGGGCAGGTCGCAGGCCAGCACCAGCCAGGCCGCCTCGGGGTGTGCATGCAGCGCGGCGTGGATGCCGCCGATGGGTCCCAGGTCGGGCAGCGCATCGGGGATGCAGGCGTGGCGCGTGCGCTGCGGGTCCTGCAGCTGATCGGCGCGCACCGAAACGAACAGGCGTTCCACGAGCGGGCCGAGCAGCCCGAGTGCGCGCTCGAGCTGGCTCTGGCCGCCATATTCCAGCACGGCCTTGTCGCGCTGCATGCGTTTGCTGCGACCGCCGGTCAGGAGCAGACCAAAGAGCGGCGCACTCATGAAGTGCCCGACCTGCCGCGCCGCGGCCGGCCCACTGCGCGGCGGCCTCCGGACTTGTGGAGCAGCCGTACCTCGACGATGCGGATCTCATGCGACAGCGCCTTGCACATGTCGTAGATCGTCAGCGCGGCAACGCTGGCGCCCGTCAGCGCCTCCATCTCCACGCCGGTCTTGTGATGCGTCTCCACGCGGCAGCGTATGCGCAGCTGGTTGCGCGCCCCGCGGGCAATGTCGATGCTGCAGTGTTCGATGGGCAGGGGATGGCAGAACGGAATGATTTCCGCCGTGCGCTTGACCGCCATGACGCCGGCGATGACGGCGGTGTCGAACACCGGGCCCTTGGCGGTGCGATGCCCGGTGGCGCGCAGCGCGGCCGCGACCGCCGCCGGCAGCGCGAGCCGCGCCTGCGCCTCGGCCACGCGGTGCGTGACCACCTTGTCGCCGACACCGACCATCGTCGGACGCCGCGCCGCGTTCAGGTGCGTGAGCCCGGCGTTGCGCTTGCGTGCTGCCATGGTCAGCCGCCGATGTGGTTCATTTCCACGCGCGGAGCGCCCTGCAGATCAACGTGTCCGCGTCGTTCGCTGTAGCGGTCGGTGCGCGCCTGCCAGCAGCTGCGGATCGCCGCCAGCAGTTCATCGTCGCCGGCGCCGGCGCGCAGCGGTGAGCGCAGATCCAGGCCGTGGGTGGCGAACAGGCAGGTGTACAGCACTCCGTCCGAGGACAGCCGGGCGCGCGAGCAGTCGCCGCAGAAGGGCTGGGACACCGAGGAAATGAAACCGACTTCACCCTGGCCGTCGGCGTAGGCGTAGCGGTTGGCGACCTCGCCCACGTAGTTGCGCTCCAGGGCCTGCAGCGGCCAGCGGGCAGCGATCATCTGCAGCAGTTCGCGCGACGGTACCACCTGCGAGGCGGCCCAGGCGTTGCGATTGCCGACATCCATGTATTCGATCAGCCGCACGATGACGCCCTGGCCGCGGAAGTGCTCGAGCAGTTCCGGAATGCTGTGTTCATTGACGCCGCGCTGCACGACGGTGTTGACCTTGATCGGCGCGAGACCGGCGCGCTGGGCGGCGGCAATGCCCGCCAGCACTTCTCTGGGGTCACCAAGCCCGCCGGCAAGCTGCGCGAAGACCGCCGGGTCGAGGCTGTCGAGGCTGACGGTGACGCGCTGCAGGCCGGCCGCGCGCAGTCCGGCGGCGTGCTGCGCGAGCAGCACCCCGTTGGTGGTCAGCGCCACATCCTCGACTCCCGGCAGCGTGGTCAGGTCGCCGATGAGGTCGGCAACGCCGGCACGCAGCAGCGGCTCGCCGCCGGTGATGCGCAATTTGCGTACGCCAAGCTGCAGGAACAGCCGCGTCAGCCGCACGATCTCGTCGAAGCTCAGGCGTTCGGCGGACTTGAGAAACCGGTAGTGCTCGTGGAATTTCTCGCGTGGCATGCAGTAGGGGCAGCGGAAATTACAGCGATCGGTGACCGAGATGCGCAGGTCGCGCAGCGGGCGGCCCAGGGTGTCGCGGGGGCGGCGGGGCTGGAGCGCGGCCAGCGCTGCTGAGTGCACGGTGTTCATGGGTGTCAGGGAAGGTACCAGAAGCTACCAGCGATACAGCCGGGTGAGAAAGCCCTTGTTCAGACTCGCCGGCCCGGGCGGCAGTTCCACGAAACCGTCAGTCCGGGCGAGAGCAGTGAAATCCCCCGAGCCGTTGGTGGGGCAGGGGGTGGCCCACGGGCGGCCCCAGTCATCGTGCGAGACCTTGACGGGCATGAATCCGGTCAGCGCCGGCGTCCATTCGAGCGCCGCGGCGAGCGCGATGCGCTCGAAGCTCTCCGTGCGCACCCCCATCGCGGCGTACAGCGCCGGCAGGACGTAGCGGGACAGGCACACCAGCGTCGACACCGGATTGCCGGGCAGCGCAAAGACCGCACGGCCCTCGCCCGTAGTGCCGAACCACATGGGGCGCCCGGGACGCTGCGCGACCCCATGCAGCAGACAGCGCACGCCCAGGGATTCGAGGGTTCCGGGCACCAGGTCGAATTTACCCATCGACACGCCACCCGACAGCACCAGTACCTCATGGGTGCGCAGATGCCGGGACAGGCGCTCGCGCAGGGCGGCCGCATCGTCGCCGACGTGATCCTCGGCCACGCGCTGGAAGCCGCGTTCACGCAGCGCCGCGGCGACGGCATAGGCGTTGGAGCGGCGGATCTGGTGCGGCGCGATCGGCTCGCCAGGCTCGACCAGTTCATTGCCGGTGGAAATGACGATGATCGAAGGCTGGCCGCTGACGCGCAGGCGCGCCATGCCCGCCGAGGCAGCCACGGCAATTTCCGGTGCGTGCAGCACC
>Ga0075030_100003885_pt1 | contig 13534 bp, 7 predicted proteins | sample LitLauG_LLR_2012_FD_71393 | JGI IMG/M metagenome (GOLD analysis project Ga0075030, IMG submission 71393) | Freshwater sediment microbial communities from Pennsylvania, USA - Little Laurel Run_MetaG_LLR_2012 | ecosystem: Environmental > Aquatic > Freshwater > Creek > Sediment | place: USA... | reverse complement strand
TCGACTGATCACGCCCGATTCGAGCAGTGCGATTCGGCTACCTGAGGCCGTATCAAATGAACTAAGTTTCAAGCTAGGGCTGGATTGATGCGTCTAGCCCCGGGCTCCCAGACCTCATCTATCCGTCGGACCTTTTCCTAGCCTCATTTGATTCCAAGGATCCAACCCTCAATCTGAGCTGCAGCCTGCTCCTGAGGCACCAGCGAGGGGCCTAGAAACTCCGGCAGGGTGCCATCGACGTCAGCCCGGCGCATCCATGCTGCAACCGAAAAGGCGTCATGCTGGTCGCCATTCAGATTCTCCTTCGCGAAGCCTCTGCTCCAGAGAGACGGATAGACTTCTGCCACGACTGAGCGTCCAGCCGGAATATCCCATCCGTCAAACGGCCAAAAATGCACGCTTGGTACTCGCAAGCGGATGTACCGCAGCCACGGCAGCCCAGCGTGGGTAGACTTCGCGACCGAGCCCTGCACATCGAAATGAAAGACCGACTTGGCCCTCGCGCGCTGTTCCGTCAGGCGTCTCCAATGCGCATTGCCGCGTCGCGCTGCACCGTTGCCACAAGCGCCCTCGCGAACGAAATCGACGTACGTGCAGTCCTCATCCGTCGGCCAGTGGCGTTGGAAATCGTCGAGAAATGCTGGCCAATTGTGCGGCAGATGGTGTTGATCGAAGTACCTCAGTGGAAATGAGAAGCCGTGATCGATCCCAATCAGCGTCGATCGCCTCTCTGAAAGGAGCTCCACTAGCCATTCGGCAACACCGCGCCGTGTCCAGTACTTACGCACGCTTGGTGGCGGATGCACCTCGCAGGGCGGCGAGCTCCGGTCTCCCATGTAGATCCGCAGCCCCTTTAGGCTCGATGTCGGCGTTTCTGCGCCGGAGTAATCGATTCCTACGTACCGGTCGAAGGTCGGGATGCCGTTCATTGTGGTGTAGATTCACCGAGGCCGGACCGGATAATCTCGGCGAGACGTCCACGAGGCCCTTGTGTGGGGTCATCGCTGTCGCTTTGTACAAAGAAGTACACGCTCAGTTCGCTAACTCTGCCAAATCGATCGAATCGGCTGAGGACTTTCCTTAGCGCAGCCTGGGTACGGGGAACGTCATACAGCACGAGATCGGTAACCCCCCGCCCGTCAAGACCCTCAATTGCAGATCTAGTTGCAACCAAGATCCCACCAGCGCTTGAGAAGGACTCGAACGATCTAGCCCGGTCATCGGTATCCATGGAGCCATGGAGGAACTGACACGCTAGGCCGCGCTCCTCGATTTCGGCAGCCACGTAGAAAAGCGTAGCTCTGAAGTCGGTGAGAACTAGGATGCGTCGATGAACAGTCCCTTGCTCGATACGAGTCAACAGCGATCCGAAAGTATTCAATTTCGAGTCGCTGCCAATTGCCTCGATTTCTTGAAGCGCGCGCTCAGCGAGCTCGGCCGCTTGTTCTGCTTTGCTGCGATCTAAGGAGTCAGTAGGAATGTCGCCGGACGCGGCGTCGTCCCGATTCAAGGCTTCTTCGGCGCTATCCAATATCGTAGCTACTTTTTCTTTGATTCGCTGGAGAGGTACCTCGATCGCCGCTGGACTTGATTCGACGTGACGGAGGAGCATCTTCGGCCAAACATTGCCTCCGACCCCACCGAGCAGTACCTTGACCAGTTCACTTATCCTTCCCCGAAGCTCCAACTCAGCGGCACTTAGGTCGACTGGAATTTCATGAAAAATCATTTGCGGCAATGTGGGTAACGGCTTCCCGCTGGCATCAACGACTAGGTCGCGCCTCCACTTCACACCCGTGACGTCTCCTGCCGCAAATCTCGATAGTTCCATATCCGGGGCAGTTGCCGTCACCAAGACAATCTTTTCAGCAGACGCCGTAATGTGGCGGAGGGACTCCGAACGCACTCCTCTAGTCAAATGCCATTCATCGACAAGTACGATGTCCCACTGACATGCCGACAAACTGTCCTGCACGTCGGGCTGAAAGGCGAAGTCGAAACTCAGGATCGCCACTTTTCCCGTCGGCCAGATTTCTCTCGCGGCTGTAGCGTCAAGCATCTCGCGGTACATATACCGGTCCACAACGACGCTAGGGACGTTTGCCGCTCGCAGCATGGCCGAGAATTGTGATCTCAAAGCAGCGGGGACGAGAAAAAGCCCCCGCCCCATGGGGCGTTCGCGCAGAAGGCGACTAGCGACGCCGACTGTAGCAGCACTCTTGCCAAGTCCGACAGCCGCCTCCAAGAGGATAATCCGCTTACTGGATGGACTAAAAACAGTCTCGACGAAATTCGCCTGGTGAGGCAAAAGTCTCAGGCCGGGCTCCTGCCGTTCGTTTTCGGGTTGACTCAAGGCTGCACCTCAGGCTCACAATGAGCTTCCTGCTGCTTGACCTTATTCAAAAGCCAATTTCGGTGTGCAGCCAGCGTTTGATGGTCTTGCATCGTGATCTCACGCTTAAAATGAAACAGATCGTTGCGAATGGCACCGATCTCTTTAAGCTTTGCACTCGCACGAGTTCGGTTGCCCCCAAAGACCGGCTCAAACTGTGCCCAGTTGTCTCCATGCGAAATCAGTGATTGATAATTGTCGAAAGTCATCTCTTCCAATGTCGTTGGGACCCTATCTTCACCCCCATAAACAACCGCCAGACATCTCCTCGACGCTGCGGCTATGTTTTCATCCGTAAGCGCTCTGCGTATCAAGAGCCTCAGTGCTAATTCGATCTCCAAAACCATGACGAAGGGGCTTGCCACCTGGTAGAGGTATCGCAGGAAGTCCATCGGGGTCAGTACCCCGATGAGACGGTCGGGAGTTCCGACGAGAACGCCGTTGTCCCGGTCCATCGCGTCAAAGACGCGGTTCATCTCTTCAGTGACGCGCGCGAATTCAAACTGTTCTAGGAATTCGTCGACTGGAAGGTCGCCCGGTGCACACTTCTCTTTGTTCCACTCGTCTAGAGTTGCGCCAGCAGCTTCCTGCGCAAAGGAACGAAACGAGAAGACTCCCAAAACCTCGCTTCCGTCCACCACCGGCACTTGTGAATAGCCGTGCTTCTTCAGAAGGGCGATTGCATCGCGAACCCGGCATTTCGGCGGTACTGAGAGTACCACTTGATCTTGCGGAATGATTCTGTTGATGCGGTGGAAGACCTCAGACGCGAGATCGAGTTTCCTCGCAGCCGCGGAATGATCCAGCAATCGCAGATTTGGAAACGATGCTCCCATCCCGTAATCCTCGCTAAACCCTCCCAGCGGGTCTGTCGTATTTTGTGTGCGCCGTCACTCCTAGCACTCCTTCGACTTGCCCTGCCGCTCTCATCACTTGGTAAATATCAATGTTATCGACCGCAGTTTTCTCGGTGACGTATTTCGAAAGGTACGCCTGGGACTTGGACATCACTTTGCTTCGAGCACACACCAAGTATGAAACAGACTCCGCTTCAAGTTCCATCTGGGTATGGTTCATTGAGGCGCGCTCTGGGATACTCAAGACTTTGTCCGGACCTAGATGTCCGAGGAATAGATGGCCCAATTCGTGGGCGATGGTCGCGAACTGAGTGGGCGGAGCGTGGTTGTCGTTTAGGAACATCCGATAGAACGTTTTCTCCTTTGGGTTTGCGGCATGCTGAACAACTTTAATGGAGCCTGCTCTCCCGTCGCCCGCGTCAACCATCAGACAGTCGACGCATCGCCGTCTCATCAGCTCGATGAAAGCAAGAATGCGGTTCTGATCTATCGGACCATAGGCAAAGAAACACGAACCTACGTCTTCGGGAAGCTCCTTGCCCTCAGTGTCCTGCACGTCGTAAACCAGCGCCACCGGGCCGAAAGGCCACAGGATCAACAGCGGACGAGCGCCCTCTTTGGGCCGTCGATCGAATCGATCGCGCCAGTCGACCGCAGAGGCGGCGAAGCGCAGGCCGGGTTTCTGCACTTGTAACAACATTGCGTTGAACGGTGCGAAGTTGCGCAGTCGAATCACGAACTCGAGCAGCTCCTTGTAATCCTTGGTTTGGGTGTAGAGCCGGGAATCCGTCAGCAGCTGATCTAGCAGTGATCTGGCCGCGTCTGTCTCGAAGAGGTCTTGCTGTTCTGCCAAACACCCTCCGTTGTCGTCGATCACGTGCGACCACCTTCCGTCGACGAAATAACAGCCTCCCTAGTCTTCCTCAGTGCCTCTTCTAGGCTGCCGGCGTTCGTTTGAAGCAAAACCTGCTCGCGATATGCGGCGGTTAGAGGAGTTTGAATTCCGGACGCGATTGCGTTGCTCAAATAACTGATCCCGTCCTCTCCTGGCTTAGCACGCCCGACGCTCTGGATCGCGCGCCTCGCCAATTCTTCCGCTCTGGGATTCGCGACCTTCCCTTCCATATGAAAGTTCGTGTACAGCACGGTGCTGACACAGGGATCATCAGTGACGTGTTCAACCAGCACGCTGTTGGCTGATGCTCCAGCAGGATACGTCTCGCCACTCCCTATCTTTCCAGTCTCGCGCCTCCAAAGCATGTCTCTCGCTTGGTCTATGGCGACCTCGTCATCCAGAACGAGAATCTCTGCGGAGACCGATGAACCGCTTTCATGTGGGACAAGCGTCGGGCCGCCACCTCGCTTCGCGCTGAACCTCGCGTATTCCACTGGAAATGGTGTCTGGGTCTTGATACGCAGCCCAATTCTGGGTTCCAGTTCCGACCCGGGATCGTGAATCAGCGAACCGAAGGCGAGAATTCCGATCTTCTTCTTGGCATGGCGGCAGCTCGGATCGGCCGGAGGAGGATCGAGACGGGTCTGATACGGCTTTCCGGTGCGGATTGCTCGCGACATGGCGTCGTAGATTTCGAGGATGACTCGCTTAGTGCGGTAGTCATCAAACTTATCCTCATCCTTGCGCTTGACGATCGGGAAAGTGTCCATGATGTACTCCACTGCGTCCCGCGGGGTTGGGAAGCTCGCCTTGAGGCTCGCCGAGTGTTCCGGCCGTACGCCGCCTGGAGGATTCCAAGCACCGTTCTCGTCAGCGGGCAGATAAAGATGAAACAATGCAGCATCGAGCTCGGAGCGGAGCAGGAAGCGGCGCTCTTGGCTCCATCGGTATGGTGGCCCTGGACACCCGCAGTCTCGCGAGAAGGGTTCGAGATCCCAGCCCGTGTAGCTCAATTCCAAAGCGCGACTTTTTAGGAACTCGGTCCCAATTATTTCGACATTTCGGGCCTTCAGAATTTCAAGTGAGAGAGTAGGCAGCTGATATGCAATGGACTTAGTCAACGCCGGCCCGTATATCTTTTGCCGCAAAACGTAATCGCCGACGAATGAGCTCCAAGCCGCAACGACAAGAATAGCGGAAGTCGCGGCCAACTGAGGCGCTCCATCGAATAGCAGAAAAGTGCACGAGTCGCTTCCCGGTTCATTCGGTGAGATGCATACCTGCGCCGTCCTAGCATCAACTATTGATCGACAGACGTGACGGTACGTCAATAACCAGTCATGGCTATATTTTTTTGCTGCAATCAGGCGCTTCGCATCGGAAGCAGCCAACCAATAGCGCGGGAAAACCCGAAAATCCGGATCGATCAATTCTTCCTTAGAAGGGTCACGCGCTTCTGCCTTCTTGCCAAAACGAGACGCCCATGGAACATCAAGGAAAGTGCCAAAATGGTGATTCCACATGCCAATCAGTTTGCCTTCGAGGAGGGGTCGCACTTTTTGGAAGTTCCAGCGGCCGTTCAGTAACAAGCCTTTGCTACTCAGAGCCTCTGCATAATTTTTGGCAAATAGCGCAGAATCGGTGGATGAGTTCAAGTGCCCACGAGAATATCGAACCCGGAGATCATTCCTTCCTGTACTTTCGTTAACCAGCACAGGAATACGACGGTGTATGAAGAGGATCAGTTCTTGGTCAGAAACAGAAGTGAGTGGCGGTACGCTAAAATCGTTTGGGTTAAGTGCAAGAAGGTCATCCTTCTGGAACACGATGCGCCGATTTACGTCAGATAGATCCTCAATGCGCACAAGGCCAAACATGAATGAAGCTTCTTTCATTCCACCGCTCGCACCGGTTACCGTCAAGAGACAGAACCGCTCGTTTGCTACGACGTCTGGGAACAGCTCCTCAGTGTTAATGAAATCAAGAGCTGTTACAACTCGAGTAGTCCTAAGAAGTGAAGCGAAAAACTCTTGATTATCTTGAGCATTGATGATGCCGGATTTTAGGATCATGCCCATACGCCCCGTAAGGTTGAGCATTTGGGCAGAGAGCTCAGCAAAAGTGCGATAAGTATTCAGCTTCCCGCCTGATGTCAGCGGATAACGCCGCGAATTGCGTGTGAAATGCGATTGGGCAATGTTTTGCCGTTGCGCGTCATTCCAAGCAGCTTCAAGAGTGGGGTCCTGTGCGATGGCAGACTCCATGATCACAAGGCGATCGTCAGTCGTGCGTGCAGACGCTACCTCTGGCAGAAGAGAAGCGAAGAATTCCACCTTCATCAAGTCGGAACCTTCCCAGGGTGGATTCCCGAGAACAACATCAAATCCACCGTTCCAGCCCGTCTTCTCATTCTCCGGAGCATTATCGTGCTGAGGCACCTGGAAGATGTTTGGAAATTCTAAGTGCCAATGAAAGAATTGGTAGCGAGCCGCGAGACTTTGAATCTCGTCGCGCATCCAAGTGTCGACTGAATGGGGGTTACGCTCAATACGGCGAAACACCTCCTCCGTAATTGGGTAGTTGAATTCGCGCGTCTTTTTCCAGACAAATGCCGCGCACCAAGAGTCTGCCCAAAAAGAGCCGCTGAGATAGTCACTCGAGCGGATTGCCTCCTCGTACACTTTTTCCTTTTCGCGGATACCTGCCAACGAATCATCACCGACTGCATCCACATTTGCCAGAGTCACAGCGAAGTTCCCGAGCTGCTGCCACGGTTCTGTGGTTGCAGCGAAGAGGCGCCCCTGTCGGTTTCGTTCGTCCTTATTGATGCGTTTGAATTCTTTGCATATATCTTTGTCGTCGCCTTCGATGGGTATAAACGCCTCATCAGGAATGCCTTGTGCAAGTACCGCCGGTGTTGCTCCAAGCAAGCTGTTTCCAACCCGTATCCGGTGCTCGAGAAACGACAGAGGCTTGCCGGGCTCGATGGCTTCCAGCCAGAGGCTCACGCGGCAGAGTTCGGCCGCCATCGGGTTGATGTCCACACCATAGAGACAATGGCCGATCACATCGCGCAAGGCGTGCTGGTATAGCAACGGAGAAGGTTCACTCTCACCCTGGGCGACGGCCCTCACACGCGCCAGATGCCGTGCCAAACGGTGTGCCGCTCCAACGAGGAAGTGGCCGGAGCCAACGGCAGGATCGCAGATTTTGAGCGCCAGAATTGCCTTCTCGGCGTCGGGACCCGTCTTTCCCCTTAACGCTTCTTCCACGACCGGATCAAGAGCCGAGTCGAGAAGACACTGAACCAAGGAATCGGGAGTGTAGTAGGAGCCGGAGGTTTTGCGTTCGTTGCCAGCGAATTCAGCAAAGGTAAAGCGGGCGCCGTCAGCACTCAGCTGCGGGGTGAGAGCGAGCAGGGTCTCGTACACTCCGCCTAATTCCTCGGCTCCAAGGTTCTTAAAGTCGACGGGCCTTAGCACTTTGTCTGGGCGGGTGAACGCGAGGTGACGGAGGGCTTCGAGGAAGTCGTGGTTCGTAAGCTCCGCGTCATTCAGTGCCAAAGTGGAGTCCGGGTCCCACAGGAAACTGCCCAACGCCGGCAATGCCAGGTGCTCGCGGGCAGAGGCGGAGTTCTCATCACCAGAGAGGGCACCGACTATGATCTGAAACTGTCGCCACAGGTCTCCGTGGCGAGTACCCTTGATATTCGACGCCAAATCGCGCAGCCGGGCAGTGCTGTAGTTCGTGGCGTAAAGCTCCCGCGCGATTCGACCTGCTTCCAATCCGTCGCGTGGATGCAATAGCGATTGACCGTCAAGAGTGCGGTCTTCGGCGACAAACAAGAAAATGAAGCGATAGACCACGCGCAGGAGCTGGGCGTGGAAATCCGCCAACGATGCCTGACCCGTTCGCAAGATGTCGCGCAACGCCGTGTTTTTGGGATGCGCAGTAAATCCTTCCCCGAGAATCTGCAGCGCTTTTTCGACGCCACCGCGAAGGTCCTGCAGCGCACGAGTGCCTTGCTCATTCGCAATCTTGGTCCAAGCTTCCAGCCAGCAGGTATCCGGCTTGTCGGCCTCGCGCGGCGCGAAGCGAGTGGCGTGCGCAATGAGCCAGAGCAACACGAAGTCGGAATAGAGCTCACCGGCGAACATTGCCTCAAGGTCAAACTCGAGGAAGGACTGGCGCGAAAGGGCCTGATTGTCACGGAGGATGCGGAAAAGCGATCCATTTGAGACGATGCCCCACATATGGGCAGTACTTCGGTTGAGAAATTCCTGCACTAGGCCATGAGGGTTGGAAACCGCCGCCCCACGGACGCCAGCAGCGCGGTGGTCGAGACTTAATCCGCAGCCAATCAGGTGAATCGGAACCGGGCCGAATAACCGATTGATGGCGTAAACACGGCCAGCGACCTCAGGACCAGCGCTTGTAGGCAGTAGCCCGAAGCCTAATTCTCGTAAGAGGGGCAGGCTCCATTTGTCATTTGTGAGGCCAGTACCAGGCTCGCCGGCGGGAAGATTAGCAGCGGCAGTACGGAATTCCGTCCAGTGCTTGCGAAGGCGTGCCCATGATTGAGTGATGACCTCATTAAGTCGCTCGCCTTGTGGGAGCCCGTAATCCTCGGGTCGAGTGCCATCAAGCTTCTCTTTCGGGTCGAGGACACGCCTCAGCAGGTCGGGTGGGAGCAGGCCGCCTTCGGAACGAATCGTCTGGAACTCGTTGCTGTGCCTTGCCATGTCAACCTTGCGACTGAGTCCTCGTGAAGGCGTTGCGCGTTTCGGCAGTCTGCTCGACGTGGCTCATGTCCTCAACCTCAACTACGGCGTACATGAGCGAGCCAGAAATTGGCTGCCACCGAACGCAATAGCTACCACGCACCGACACTTCGCAATCTCTACTTCCTGTGGGTTTTTGAATTCGACCATGAATAGGTTGTTCGCCACGAAAGCAGCCGTATATTCCCGCGGCCGGACCCTTGTAAAACAGATTGTCGTCAACGAAGATCGCTAGACCAGCAGCGGAGAACCCGGCCGCGTTCAGTTCCTCCGCAAATGCAATATCTTTGCAGAAGCTGAACATCTGTTCAGGGTATTGGCCATTGCGTGGAAATTTCAACTCAATAGCGTACTTGAGTTCATTCCTGTCTGGCGAAAAGACAGAAACGTCAATCTCTCTCTTCGTGAACGTCATTTGCGGCGGAAAAAAGAAAGACACGTTGCGTTCAAACTGAACCTTGTAATTCGAGAGCCTGGCCCGGAGGAAGACCCCCAGTTCGTGCTGGAGACTGATCTCGTTGTAAACGTCGGTCCGTCCGGACGCCACCGATTCAGCAAACTCGGAGATGAGGTCGGAGAGCGCTCCCATGGTTAGCTCAACCTCGGCAATAGGACATAAGCTCCCAGAATGTCCACTGGGAGCACGGGCTTAATGGTTACGCGGCCCTTCGTACGTGAAGCTTCACGAACACGCTCATGCGCGGAGAGCTGGGCGACCGCGCGTTCCTTCGCCACAGGTTCAAGAGCTTGCTGAAGCTTGGGGATGGCAGCAAACAGCAGATCAATCTGTTGCTCGATCGCGGTAGAGGCAAGGTTGCGCTCAGGGCGTGCAGTTAACAAGTTCTCACTCTCTTCTGGCGTGAGCCACTTTGGCGCATCCGCTGTGCCAGTGCAGGCGAGCGGAACGATCTCCTCACACAAGATTGTCTCGGCATCTGCTCCGGCGACCTGTAGGTGGTAGCGAAGGCGTGCTACCAGAACCGTTGTTCGGCTACTGACAGAGGAGGTAGAGATGACACCGCAACGGGAGGCGACGGGGCGGGCATCGCGGGCGACCGGATCAAGCGCTTGATCGAGAGTCCAGCCCGCAAGCCCTTCGATGACGGGGCTGGTGCGACCAAGGTAGACCTCCCCATCTTGCAGAGGCAGATCGAAGCGACCAGTAAACGGATCGTCGCGTCCGATCGCTTGTCGCAGTGCACGTGGCACTTCGTTGCTCAGGTGAACGGTGATGGCGTTGTCCTTGGCCGTCTGCGGTACTGTGGCCACCTGCAGAACCGTGTGGAAGAAACGGGCGACGTCTTCACTCCGTCCTATGGCAGCGCGAACGCTTTGTAATTCAGCCGCGACGGCTTCGGGACTCAGGGTATGGTGGGCAAAGCGTGAACGGCTCGCCTTCTCGCGATCACGGGCATTCTCCCACTCGGCGTGAATCGCATGCTTTTTAGGCTCAATATCGTCGATAAACTGGAGAGCCATCTGCTGCGCGGACGTACGCACCTTGCTTCGAAAGAGTGCGCCCTCAAACAGCGTTTCAGCGATTTGTTCGCTTGAGCCGGGGACCGCAACCGTCACACCAAGGGCACTCTTAATGCTCTTATGCTTGCGGATGAGGACATCCAGAATGACGCCGTCAATCGGGTTATCTGTTCCGTAGTAAGTAACAACTCGAACCTCGCGCTTCTTCTGCCCAAACCTATCCACACGTCCCTCGCGCTGCTCGTGGCGCGTAGGATTCCAAGCAAGGTCATAGTGCAGAACCGCGTTGAAATGGTCCTGCAGATTTATGCCCTCCGCCAGGCAGTCAGTACACACGAGGACATACCCCCCCTGGTCGGCTACGAGTGACGCAATGCGCGATTCACGCTCTGAGGGTGGGAGGAGACCCGTGACTGACTCAACTCGCACTTTAGCAGGAAGCACCTCGCGGAAGTGGCGGGCGACATAATCAGCCGTGTCAACAAAGCGGCAGAAAACAACGGGCTGAAAACCATCCTTGAGAAGCCCCTTGATCTCACGTATAGCGCCCTGGAGCTTATGGTCGGCGTCGCGGCCGAGGGCCTCGGCTCGTCGAGCGAAGTCAAGCAGCTTGCGTCGTGTGCCTTCGGCGCTGTCCTCATTGTCTGAGCCAGGGCTGAAATCGAGAGCGACAACGTCGTCCGTGTCGTCCTGGTCGAGCACGGTGCGTCGTCCTATCTCATCCACTTCATCGTCGGCTGCCTCATCGGCTGCGGCTCGGCTTCGCAGAGTCGCAGCCGCGGCAGCGGGGCTTGAAGAGACACAGCGCAACAGGGCCAACGCCGACCAATAGCGCACACGCCGGTGTCGTTGGCCGCCGTCATCTTCAGAAACGTAGTCGCGCGCAAATCCGAGGATGTCGTCGAAGAGGGCCCGGTATTCCGGGCTAAAGGTGTACGAGAGTTCTGGCTTCTTGTCGAACCGTGTCGGGAAAGAGGTATCGGTCTCAAGGTAGTGGCGGATGTCTTCCCGTCGCCGCTGAACGAAATGTCGGGCTAGCTTGCGGCGAATCCCCTCGCGTTCCACTCGGTCGAGGTCCATTGGCAGATCAATGAACTCTTCGTCGAGTAGGCTCAAGAGAGAACGGAACGCGTCTTCGTTACCGCTGTGTGGCGTCGCCGTGACAAGCATAAGGTGTCGGGATTTATCTTGCGCGATGCGCCGGAGAAGCTCGAAACGCTGTTGCCTGCCCCGACCGACACCGCCGGACAGCGTGCAGCCATGTGCTTCGTCCACAATAACGAATTCGGGACACTTGACGACGAAATCATCAGCTCGTCGTTGGCTCTTGATGAAGTCGGTGGAGACAATAGTGAATCGGTGCCGATCAAATACCGATACCCCGACAGGGAGATCGCGCTCTAATTTCTGGATGGTGCTGCTCAGGACCAGTTCAGCTTCAATATGGAACTTCTGTTCCAACTCGCGCTGCCACTGCTCCGCCAAGTGTGGTGGGCACAGCACAGCTACGCGCCGCACCTCTCCGCGGTCGAGCAGTTCCCGGGCGATGAGCGCCGCTTCAATTGTTTTGCCGATGCCGACATCATCGGCGATCAGCAGGCGCACGGGATCGAGCTTCAGCGCCATCATGAGTGGCACGAGCTGGTATGGCCGGGGCTCGGCAGCAATCCGGCCGAAACTGCGAAAAGGGCCCGCCGCAGCGCGGGTCGACAAGCGGGCGGCGTCCCGTAGGAGCTGCCCGGATGTGAAATCTCCGAGGTCCTGTCGTGCGGGAAAGGGGAACGTTGCTGATTCGACCCGCTCGACGGTCGGCAAGATCCCGGTGATTTCCTCGTCGAGCCCGCCAACGGGGCGGACAACTAGCACTGCCTCGGTGGAATCTGGCAGGACAACCCACTCACGCCCGCGAGCGTGAATCAGAGTACCGGGTTTTGACAATGTCGCTGCGCTCATAGCCCTTCCATTGAGTGAGCACGCGGCTTCCCGAATATGTCCGGATGCCGGTGAACGATCTCGTCCCAGTTCGCCTTGTGATGGAAGCGGATGACGATGTAACCCATCTCCATCAGCCGCCGCGTGATGGCTTCGTCCTCCTGCAGTTGGTCTGGTTCGTCGTGCGGCGGCCCGTCGATATAGATGGCGGCGTTGTGTTCGCCATAGTAGAAATCCGGCCTGGTTGAACACGCCTCAATCAGATACTGAGCATCAGTCGGTGGACGCAGTACGAACTTATCCACCAGGTCGAGCCATCTCTTTTCGAGCTGGCTGTCGCAGCGCTTGCGCAGCGCGGCCATTCGTTCTGCCCGCGAACCCATGCCGCCGGCTGGACGGCACACCGATCGCGACAAGTCGGCAAGTAAATCTCGGATGAGGTAACGGTCAAGGTCCTTGTGGTCAGGCTGGTTGCCGTAATCGAGGAGGCACTCGTAGCAGGCCTTGCCGCAAGTCTCTGCCCCATTGTCCTTCAGAGTTTCAGGATCGAAGTGGCAAATCTCCAGAGCACGCCGGGCAAGCACGGGCAGCATAGAAGGGTCCTCGGCAATCTGTCGCAAAACACCAGCGCCCCCCTCGGAAGCTTCATAGAAAAGGATCTCCCGACGGTCGTGTGTCGCGGGCATGGGTTCGGCTGATAGTTCGCGCGGCTCAAGCTGAAAGTGCTTCTGAATGGCCTCCTTGAACGCGGCCTGCAGACTCGCCATCTCCGGGCCCGGTCGGGCTGGCTCGAACCGCACCACGAGCGCGTTCTTGGTGTCCTTAACGTAAGGTACCACCCGTTGAAGCCGACCTTGGGCGGTCGCATCGTCATTGTCGGTGTTATCGGCTGGGTTACGCGACCAATAGCCTCGCTCCAGGTCGAGGTTGAATCCCGGCAGTTGCCCGCTGCGTTGATGAGCCCATCCCAGATTAATTCGGTAGAGATCCGTGGCGTCGCCGTAGCTGAGCCGCATGACCAGCGCATCCCCGACGTAAACTTCGGCGTCCTTGCGGTCGAGCCTGTCGCCTACCGAGGGGAAACGATACGAGCTGACCAGCTTGTACCCGAACCGCTGTCGTTCTTCCTCATCGCAGGTGATCCGCTGCGCCATTCTAAGGCTGACGTTCTGCAACTGGACTAGGTTCTCGATCCGTG
>Ga0075030_100003884_pt1 | contig 13537 bp, 13 predicted proteins | sample LitLauG_LLR_2012_FD_71393 | JGI IMG/M metagenome (GOLD analysis project Ga0075030, IMG submission 71393) | Freshwater sediment microbial communities from Pennsylvania, USA - Little Laurel Run_MetaG_LLR_2012 | ecosystem: Environmental > Aquatic > Freshwater > Creek > Sediment | place: USA... | reverse complement strand
GGCTCGGGCACGAGCCCGTTCTGCCGCTCGCCGCGCGGCTCAGCGGACGGGCTCGCGCTCGACTGCGGGGGTGGCGTGTGGGTGGCGCTCGGGGAGGGCGGCGCGGTGGCGAGGTTTCACCCCGACGGCAGCCTGCACGAGCTCGTGGAGCTGCCCGCGAGCTTCGTCTCGAGCCTCTGCTTCGCCGGCGCCGACATGCGCGACGTGTTGATCACGACGGCTGACAACGAGCGCCACCCGCAGCTGGGGGGCACGCTGCTGCGCGCTCGCAGCGAGATCGCGGGCGCGGCGGTGGCGGCGCTCGAGGTGTGAGCGCCAGGGCTATGCCCGCGCGCGCTACTGGCGGCTGAGTCGGTAAAGGCGCGGGTCGGGGATGAACCACATGACCTCGACCAGCACGTAGCAGAGGTAGGAGAGCCAGGGCGTCAGGAAGGCGAGCGCGACGCCGGCGGCGTACAGGCCCAGCGAGACCTTGCCCTTCGTTTCCGAGCCCACGGCGAGCGCGACCGCTGAGTCGCGCCCGTTGGCGCGCACGATCAGGGCCTGCAGCAGCGTGTACGCGAGCGCGGCCCCGAGCGCGACGATCCCCCAGGTGGCGGCGGGCCAGGAGTGGCGGTAGGAGCTGCCGACCCACTCGGTGATGACGGGGAACAGCGACAGCCAGAACAGCAGGTGCAGGTTGGCCCACATGACCGCGCCGTCGATGCGCGCGGTCGCGCGCAGCAGGTGGTGGTGGTTGTTCCAGTAGGTGCCCACGAGTATGAAGCTGAGGACGTACACGAGCAGCTCGGGAAGCCGGTGGCTGAGCGCCGCGAAGCTCGCGCCGTCGGGCACCTGCAGCGAGAGCGCGGTGATGGTGATGATCACCGCGATCACGCCGTCGCTGAAGGCCTCGAGCCGGCTGGTGCCGGTGATCTCGGCCATCACGCTGATCTGCTGGCGCTCGCTCAACTGCTCCTCCCGGCGGCCTGCCGCCGCGTGAGCTCGAAGGTGGCTGCTCGCCGGGGTGTGGGCGCCCGGCCGCCCGCGCGGCGGCTGCGCCCCGGCGCCGCCAGGGTAGTTGCGCGGCCGGACGGCGACGGCCGCCGCGCGAGCAGGGCCGCCGCGATGATCGGGGGCCGCGGTGAGCGCGCCGCGGTCGGCGGGCGGCCGCGCGGCCGGGCGGCCGGGCGGCGGAGTGGGGCCCTACCCTGCATCGGGTGGAGGGCCGTGCAGCCAGCGAGCACCTGAGGGCGGGCGAGCTCGGGACGCTCGACGTGACGGCCTCGACGGTCGCGAACATCGGACCGGGGATCGACTTCTACTTCGCCTTCGGCGTGATCGCGGTCACGGCGGGGGTGGCGGCCCCGCTGACGATCATCGCGGGCGCCGTCGCGGTGTCGCTGCTCGCCTTCACGGTGGCGGAGTTCACGCGGGCGGAGCCGTCGGCCGGGAGCTTCATCACCTACGTGGAGACCTCGTTCGGTCCGCGCGCGGGGGTGGCGACGGCGCTGATGGTCGCGGTGGGCTTCACGGTGGCGATCGCGGGCGTGTTCACGATGTCGGGCGGCATGGTCGCGCTGACGCTCGATCACTACACCTCGGTGCACCTCCCGTGGGAGCCGCTGACGCTCGTCCTCACCGCCGCCGCGATCTGGCTGACCGCGCGCGGGGTGAAGCTCTCGACGACGGCGGTGGGCGTGGCGGTGCTGGTGCAGGTGGCGATCATGCTGGCGGTGTGCGTCGTCGCGCTGATCGACGAGCGCGACCACCTCTCCGGGGTGCCGTTCTCGTGGACGCACGTGCACGGCGGGCTCGCGGGCCTCTCGGCGGGGTTCCCGCTGGCGATGTACATGTTCATCGGCTGGGAAAACGGTCCTGCGCTGGCCGAGGAGTGCCGCGACCCGCGGCGGACCATCCCGCGCGCCCTCTACATGTCGATCGCGGTGGGCACCGCGCTGTTCGTGCTCTTCGCATACGCCACCGTGACCGGCTTCCACTACGACGTGTCCTCCGTGGGGCGCGTCTCGGTGCCCTTCCTGACGGTCGCCGACCGCTATCTCGGCGGCGCTGCGGTCCTTGCGTGGGGCGCCGGCATCGTCTCGGTGCTCGCGACGCTTGTCTCCGCCGCGAACTCGCAGGCGCGCATGCTCTTCGACGGCGGCCGCTCGGGGCTGTTGCCGGCGCGCCTCGGGCACGTGCGCCGGCCGTCCGACACGCCGGTCAACGCGCTCGCGGTGATGGCGCTCGGCGGCCTCGGCATCGTCGCCACGTGGTGGCTGTGGCACCTGCTCGGCGCGGACCACGGCTCGACGAACCCGGTTGGCCTGTACGCGGAGTGCTCGACGATGGGCACGATCGTGATCCTGTTCGTGTACCTGCTGACCACGGTCGCGCTGCCGCTGTTCATGTGGCGCCACCACCGCGCCTCCTTCTCGGTGGCGCGGCATGTGCTCGTCCCGCTGCTGGGGGCGCTCACGCTGGTCATCCCGTTCGTGGAGCTGTGCAGGCCGGGCCAGCCCTCGCCGTACAGCTGGTTCCCCTTCGTCGCGCTCGCGATCGTCGCGCTGGCCGGCGCGGTCGCCTACTTCGCGGTGCGTCGCAACCCCGCCGCGGGCGCCGGCGAGGGCGAGGCGTTCACGGGCGCGTAGGCGAGCATGCGCCCGTCCGCCGGCCCCGCGCGTGCGGGGACGGCGGACGGTCGCGCTTGGCGAGGCGCGCCCGCTAGCTCTGGCTTTCGAGCTCTGGCCCGGGCCTCATCGCGAGCGAGGGCGAGGGCCGCACGCCGAGGATTCTCGCGGGCCTGTGGGGCAGCCACCAGTTCCAGCGCCCGAACAGCGACACGACGGCGGGCACGAGCAGCGCGCGGATGACCGTCGCGTCGAGCAGGATGCCGGCGGCGAGGCCGGTCGCCAGCACTTTGATGTCGGTCTCGGGGCCGGAGGCGAGCGAGACGAATGCGAGGAACAGGATGATCGCCGCGCTGGTGACCAGGCGCCCGGTGCGTCCGATTCCGCGCACGACGGCCGTGTCGGTGTCGCCCGTCGCGTCGTACTCCTCGCGCATGCGCGAGAGGATGAACACCTCGTAGTCCATCGAGAGCCCGAACAGGAACGCGAACACCATCAGCGGTATCCAGGCCGTGACCGAGCCGGTCGCGGCGATGCCCCAGATCAGGCTGGAGCCGTGGCCGCTCTGCCACACGAGCTCGAGCACTCCCCACGCGGCGCCCACGCTGATGATGTTCAGGATGACGGCCTTCAGCGGCAGCAGCAGCGAGCGGAACGCGCGCGCGAGCAGCACGAAGGTGATGATCGCGATCAGCGCGATCATCAGTGGGAAGTTGCCGTAGACGGCGTTGATGAAGTCGGCCTGCTGCGCGTTTATGCCGCCGAGGTGCGCGCCGGCAGCGCTCGAGCGCACCGCGCTTCGCACCCGGTCAAGCGTGTTCCTGCCTGCCGCGCTTGAGTCCTGCGCCGTAGCGTAGGCGTCCAGTACCGCCAGGTTCCCGCGCCGCCAGCCGGCGCCCGTCGGCGCGACCGCGCCGTGGACGCCGGGCACCGCGCTCAGCCTGCGGGCGAGCGCCTGCGGCGAGGTGGACCCTTCGACGAGCACCTCGCTCGGCTCGAGCGCGCCGGGGCCGATGCCGGAGCGCTCGAGCGCGAGCAGTCCCTGCCTGGCGTCGCCCTGCTTGGCGATCGTGTTCACGTTGGAGAGGCCGGGCTGAAGGCCGGTGGCGGCGAGCACGAGTGCGGCGAGCACGGCGAAGGCGGTGATCGCGGCGCTCGCGCGATGGCGCACCACCACCTGAGCCCACGCGGTCCACGCGCGGCTGGCCTTCTCGTCGGTGCGCGTATGCGGCCAGTCAAGGCGCGGGCCGAGCCTGCTGAGGATCACCGGCAGCAGCGTCGTGGCGACGATCACGCTGATCAGCGGGATCAGCATGCCGCCGTAGCCGACCGAGCGCAGGAACGGCACGGGCAGCGCGACCAGGGCGAGCAGCCCGATCGCGACGGTGGTGCCGCTGAAGACGACCGCGCGCCCAGCTGTCTCCATCGCGCGCTGCACCGCCTCATCGCCGCTCAGGCCGCGCGCGCGCTCCTCGCGCCAGCGCACCACCACGAGCAGCGCGTAGTCGATCGACACGCCGAGCCCGACGAGCGCGATCAGGAACTGCACGACGGGGGATACCTGCGTGATCGCGGTGAGCCCCCACACGAGCAGGAACGTGGTGAGGATCGAGACGATCGCCATCATGATCGGGACGATCGCGAGGAACGAGCCGAACACGAACGCGAGCACCACCAGTGCGCCCACGCCGCCGAGCAGCGCCTCGACGAACACGCCTGGACCGCCGCCCCCGCCGCCGCTCTGCACCGACAGCGCGTCGAAGCCGGTCACGTGCACGGGCGCACCGTCGATGGTTGCGCCGGCGAGCGCCGCGCTCGCTCGTTTGGCGGCGCTGGGGTTGTCGCCGAAGGCCTGGCCGGGGTCACGCGGGGGGAAGGCGGCGATGAACGTGGTGCGGGAGTCGCTGGACGCGAACGCGCGGTTGGCGGTCGCGGCGTAGCCGGCGACGCGGCTGCCCGGCAGCGCGCCCCGCAGGCGCGCTTCGAGAGCTGCGAGCTGTGCGCGCACCGCAGGCGTGCGCAGCGAGTCGCGCGCGGGCAGCGTGACGACGGCCAGCAGCGGCGCGCCGTTGCCGCCCGTGCCCTTGAAAGCCCTCTCGATGCGCTGGTTCGTCGTCCAGCCTTCGGTGCCGGGCACGGAGAGCTTTTGTTTCAGCGATTTGGAGGCCGATCCCGCGGAGGCCATCCCGACGAGCGTGAGCGCGACCCAGAAGACGACTACGAGGCGCTTGTGGGCGAGGACCCACCTGGTCAGTTTTTGCATGTTTCGTTCCCGTCGATCGAGGTTGCTGTCGGGTTGGCGGCGCGCCGCCGTCTCAGGAGAGCGCTGACGCGAGCGCCTGCTCGCGCGCCTGCTCGACGCGGCCGTGAGCGGCGTGCGCCCGCGGCCGCGTGGGCGCGTGGACGGCGGCCGGCTGCACGTGAGGGTCGAGGTGCGCTGCGCGGGACATGACGATGGCTATGAGCGCTACTAGCCCCGCGTCGAGGACGGCGTTGACGGCGATGGCGAGTGAGAGGTTCATCGGGATGCGCGCTCCTGGGGTCGTTGGCCTTCGGTTGCAGGTATTGTAGCAGTAGTGTAGAGAGACTGTCTAGCTTTGGTCGAGTCTGCCGTATCGGGCGGGCACCGGCTCGCAGGGTCTTGCTCCGGGGGGGTTGCGCTCCGTCGCGCCGTTGGCATAGGGTGTGCCGCGGAAGAGCTGGGTGGCAACGGGTGGGGAGTCGTGAGCGGATTCGCCAAGAAGGTCCTCGGGGTGGGCGCCGCGGTTGCGGTGCTCGGGGTCCTCATAGGCCTGTACGTCGCCTCGTGGGCGACCAGCTTCCCGCAGACGGTCTCCGCGACGGCGAATCCGGCCTCGGCGGGCGGCGGCGCCAACCTCACGCTCGAGACGGTCGCGGCGGTCGGCCACACCTACAGCCCGGCTCACCCCGACTGGGTCTCATACCTCGTCCGCAGCGGCGGCCGTTGGGTGCACAGCACCGTCTATGACGTGCCCGCCAACTCGGTCGTGCACGTGACGATCTACCAGTACGACTCGCCGACGGGGCTGCGCAACCCCTTCCTCTCGCAGGTCCAGGGGACGCTCGGCGGGACGATGACGCTCGACGGCAAGACGGTCGACTCGGTCAACCCCGAAGAAGCGTCACATACCTTCGCGATCCCCGAACTCGGGGTGTTCGTACCGCTGCCGGGCGTCTCCGAAGAAGCCAAGCACCCCTGCGAAGAAGCTCCCTGCGAAGCCGCGAGCAGCGATCACCGCACGATCACGTTCAGCTTCAGGACGGGCAAGAAGGGCCTCTATCGCTGGCAGTGCTTCGTGCCTTGCGGAGCGGGCTACCTCGACGGCAACGGCGGGCCGATGCAGACGCTCGGCTACATGGACGGGTTCATCCGTGTCGTCTAGCGGAGCGGCCGGGCACGCGCAGGTCCCGGGGGAGCCCAACCACACGAGGCGCTTCGCCACGATCTGGATAGTCGCGACGCTGATCGCGCTGCCGCTGGTGATCTTCGTGCTCGGGCCGCACATGCCGCCGGGCAACGGCAGCGAACAGGCCTCCGGCAAGGTGACCGACAACACGGTGCTCGCTGCGATGGCCACGCCCGTGATGCTGCTCGTCGTGATCTACCTGATCTACTCGACGATCGCTTTCCGTCAGCCCAAGGGCGGCGCGCTGGAAGGGCCCGCGGTGCGCGGCGACGCGCGCGTGCAGACGGCGTGGATCGTGATCACCTCGGCGCTCGTGCTGTCGCTCGCCGTCTACGGCACGGTGCGCCTGGAGTCCGACTACGGAGCCGGCTCGGGCAACGGGCCCAGCCCGCTGGTCGTGCCGAGCGGACCCAAGCTGCCGGTCCAGGTGATCGCGCAGCAGTGGCAGTTCACGTATCGCTACCCGACCTATGGCGGGATCGAGACGACCCACCTGTACCTCCCGGTAGACAGGATGATCGAACTGCACGTCACCTCGATCGACGTGATTCACTCCTTCTGGGCCTACCAGCTCGGCGTCAAGGCCGACGCCAACCCGGACGTCGACAACATCGCCTTCGTCAAGCCCACGAAGCTCGAGACCTTCGACGTGCGCTGCGCGGAGCTGTGCGGGATCTGGCATGGCTACATGCGCGACAAAGGCCACGTGGTGACGCAGGCCGCGTTCGAAACATGGATCCACGAACAGCAGTCACGGCTCGCACCGGCGAGGAAGGTCCTTCCCCCATACCGCAGGACATACCTGCCCGAACCGATCAGGCGCGGCGGATGACCAGCACGGCCGCACCGGTCCCTCCCGGAGCCACGAGCAGGCCGCTGTGGCGGCGCCTGGCGGGCTTCAACCTGCTGAGCGCCGTGATCCTCGGCGTGGCCGGCTACTACATCGGCTGGCTCATCGGCCACCACATAGGCGGCCCCAGCTACAAGTACGAGGCGAGCGCCGACGAAAACGACGTGGCGCTGCTGCTCGGCTACGCGGGCGGCGTGGTCGGGTTCCTCGTCGGGCTCGGCTTCGCCAACTACCCGATCTCGCGCATGCTGGGCCGCCCCGCCTCCCTGCGCGAGAAGGAGGGCGAGGGGGTCGGTCGCTACTTCGGCCTGTGCACCGATCACAAGGTGGTCGGCATCCAGTACCTGGTGGGGATCGGTCTCTTCCTGTTCATCGGCGGGCTGAACGCGATGCTGATCCGCGTCGAGTTGCTCAAACCGTCCGCCACGTTCGTCGGTCCCAACCAGTACCTGTCGCTGGTGGGCATGCACGGCACGATGATGATCGGGATGATGACCTCGGGCGTCCTGGGCCCGTTCGCCAACTACTTCGTGCCGATCATGATCGGCGCCAGACGCATGGCCTTCCCGCGCGTCGAGGCGCTCACCTTCTGGCTGCTGATGGCGGCCGGCTTCATCCTCGTCACGACCATCTTCTTCGGCGGGTTCCCAACGGGATGGACGGGCTACGCGCCTCTCAACGACCAGGCCGTGAGGGGGATGGACTCCTACATCTGCTTCTTCGCGCTCGTCGGCGTGTCGATGACCCTGCTCGGGCTGAACATGGTGGTCACGATCGTCACGATGCGCGCGCCCGGGCTGACGTGGTCGCGCCTGCCGATCTTCGTGTGGTCTGTGCTGGCGACCGGCGTGACGATGGTCCTCGCCGCGCCGATGCTGATCGCGACTCTGCTGATGGCGGCGCTCGACCGCACGATCAACACCTCGTTCTTCGTCGTGGGCGGCGGCGGCAGCTCCTACCTGTTCCAGAACCTCTTCTGGTTCTTCGGGCATCCCGAGGTGTACATCCTCGCGCTGCCCGGATTCGGGATAGTGCTCGAGCTGCTGCCGGTGTTCACGCGCAAGCCGCTCTGGGGCTACCGGCTGGCGGTCGCGGGGATGTTCGGTGTCAGCCTGATGAGCTTCTTCGTCTGGCAGCACCACCTGTTCGTCAGCGGCATCAACGCCGACCTGCGTCCGTTCTTCATGCTCTCCACCGAGATCATCTCGATCCCGACGGGCTTCATCTTCCTGTGCGTCATGGGGACGCTGTGGAAGGCGCGAACGACGTTCACCGTGCCGATGCTGTTCTGCCTGGCGTGGACCTTCAACTTCCTGATCGGCGGGCTCACGGGCGTGTTCCTGTCGGACACCCCGAGCGACACCGATACGCACGGCAGCTTCTTCGTGCTCGCGCACTTCCACTACACGATCGTGGGCGGCCTGGTCTTCGCGTTCTTCGGAGCGATCTACTACTGGGCGCCCAAGATGATCGGCCTGCGCTTCAACGAGCGCCTCTCCAAGTTGCACTTCTGGCTGATGTTCGTGTCGTTCAACTCGACCTTCCTGCCCCTGTTCGCGCTCGGCATGCTGGGGATGCCAAGACGGGTGAGCAGCTATGCGCCGAGCCTTCAGACACTGAACGACTGGGCTTCCGTGTCGGCCTTCGTGCTCGGCTTCTCGATGCTGATCTTCCTGTACAACGCGGTGCGCTCACTGATCTTCGTGCGCGCCCCCGCGGAGTCCAACCCCTGGCGCTCGAAGTCGCTCGAGTGGCAGGTTCCCACGCCCGTGCCGGTGCACAACTTCGATCAGATCCCCGTCGTGGACTCCGACCCGTATGACTACGGGGTTCCGCTCCTGTCGGGCGGCGCCCAGCCGGCGACGGCGGGGGCCTGAGGTGGCCTCCCCGAGCGAGGGCCTGCCCGCGGGCCTCACGCCCGCGGCGGCGTCCACCGCAGCCGCGACCGGGCCGGAGCCGCCGCAGGCTCGGCGCCGGCACGGGGTCGATGCGCTCTCGCTGAGCGCGCGTCTGCTCGCGGGTGCCTCGACGTTCTTCTTCCTCGCATTCCTGTTCGCCTACTTCTACCTGCGCTCGATCAACCAGGACCACATGTGGCGCCCCGCTCACATCAAGCCCGACCAGGCACTGGGGGCGGGCTTCATCGCCTGCGTGCTCCTCAGCGTCGCGCTCACGATCCTCGCCGGGCGCAGGGAGAAGCGCGGGGCGGCGGGGTGGACCACGCCGGCGGGGGCGGGTGTCGCGCTGGGCCTGGTGGCCATCGTCCTGCAGTGCATCGAGTACACCACGCAGAACTTCGGGCCCACCAACGGCGCGTTCGCGAGCGTGTTCTGCGCGTGGAGCGGCTTCTACCTGCTGGCTGTGCTCGGAACCATGTACTGGCTCCAGACGCAGGTTGCGACCGAGCTGTACGCGCGTCGCCCATCGGTTGCGACGCAGCTCGCGCCGGGGGCCGACGAGGACCCAGACGAACTGCTGCCCAGAGGCCTTGACGCCGCGGTCTTCTACTGGGGCTTCCTCGGTGGGATCGGGCTCTTGACCTACGTCACGCTGTATCTCCTTTAGTGCTCGGGGTGGCGCCAGCGACGCCGGGCTTCTGGGATTGGTCGCTGGACCCGCCCGTCGTGCTCGTGGCCGGCCTCGCGGTGCTGCACTTGATCGGCGACCGGCGCACCGTCACACCCGCACGCATGCGGAGCGCGCAGCGCCTGCGCAGAGGCTGCTTCTACACGAGCCTCGTGGTACTCGTCATCGCGCTCGCGTCGCCCATAGATGCGCTCAGCGAGCAGCTGTTCTGGGTGCACATGGTCCAGCACGTGCTGCTGATCGCCCTCGCCGCGCCGCTGTTCGTGCTGGGCACTCCGTGGGTGCGCCTGTGGCGCTGCCTGCCGCTCCAGACGCGACGGTGGCTCGCGCGGGGGATCAGCCTCGGCAGGCGGACGGCCGCGCTGCGCGCGCTGGGCCGCGGCCTCGGCGCGCCCGTACCGAGCTTCGCCTGCTTCTCGCTGGTGCTGCTGGCGTGGCACCTGCCGTTCATGTTCGACGCGACGCTCCGGTCGAGCGCCCTGCATGCACTCGAGCACACGATGTTCTTCGCGACCGCGGTCCTGTTCTGGAAGCAGGTGATCCCGTCCGCGCCGCTGCGCGTGCGCCTGGCGCCCTCCCAGCGGGCCGTATATCTGATCGGCGGGATGATCATCAGCTGGCTGTTGGCGGTCGTGCTCGCGCTCGCGCCGCACCCGCTGTACTCCTTCTACGCCCACCTCGCGACCCGCCCCGGCGGGATCTCGGCGATGGCCGACCAGCAGCTCGCGGCAGGCGTCATGTGGGTGCCCGGCTCGGTCACGTTTCTGATCGTGCTGTTCGTCTATGTCGAGCGCTGGCTCGCGCCGTCGCTCCCGGGTAGCGCCCGGGCCGCGGGGCTCGCCGGCGAGCACTAGGAGGGCAACTGCCCATGCTGAACATCCCGATGGCCTCCCATTTCCTCACCGGCTCGATCCTCACGCTCGCGCTGCCGCTCGGCGTCCTGATCGCCGTGGCGGTCTGGTATGTCGCGGAGTGGCGGCGCGGCTCGGGCGAACGCTAGGCGCTGCGTGAGGCCGCGCTCCCCGCGAGCGCGCCGCAGGGCGGGCGCCCTCGGGAGCGTCAGTGAGCGGCGAGCCTGGAGACGTCGTGGGCGATCTGGCGCGGTTCGAAACTGGGCGGGTAGATCGTCGTGAGCCTCCCGCGGGCGCTCACCCCGTACACGAGCGCCGAGTGGGCGACGAGATCGGGCCGTCCCACCTGCGCCTTGGCCCCCACGCCCCATGCCACCCACGCGCGCGCGAGTTCGCCGGCCGAGCCGGTCAGGTACTGCATGCGGTCGGTCATGCCGTGCCTCCGGAGGAACCCGGCGACCGCTGCGGGCGTGTCGCCACGCGGATCAACCGACACGGCGAGCACCTGCACCTGCGAGGCCAGTCGGCCGAGCATCTTCAGCGCGACGCCAAGGTTGGCCGTGATCAGCGGGCAAACGTCGGGGCAGTGGGTGTAGAGGAACGTCACCAGTACCGCCTTGCCGCGGTACTGCGCGAGGGTCACGCGCCGGCCGCGGAAGTTGCGTAGATCGATCGCCGGCGCCGCTCTCACCGGCAGTGCGAGCATGCCGTCATAGCCGCTTGCGGGCGCCGCCTGCTGTGCGCCGCCGGGCAGCGCGGGCGTGGCGGGCCCCGTCACCAGCGCGAAGCTGAGCCCTGCGGAGATCGCGAGCAGCAGCGCGAGCGACGGCAGCAGCACCCGCCAGGAAGGTTTCACGGCAAGCGGCCTCCTAGGAAGTCGAGGCTCGTTTGCGCTGCCGCCATCGCACCCAAGCCTAGCCGAGCGCGCGCCGGCGGCTCACCGCCGTTTTGCGACCCCGATGGCGCTCCGCGCGGCTATAGCTAGGGTCTCCTCGTGCCCGCGCGTCGGCCTTGCCGGGGTCTTGCCGCGATCGCGGCGGCGGCGGCCTGCGGCTGCGCAGGGTGCTCCTCCGGTGCAGTCCAGACGCACGCGCGCGCGTTCATGCGCGAGCATGGTGCCGTGGCCGCCCGCCTGGCGCTCGCCACCAGGGCCGTCGAGCTCGAAGCCGCGCGACTCTCCGGCAGCGTCTCTCCCTCGCGGCTGCGCCAGCTCGAGCGGGCCGCGGGGCGGGCTCGCCGCGATGCCGTGCAGGCCGGGGAGTGGAGCGCCGCGGTTGGCGGTGGCGAAAACCTCGAACAGGAAGATCTCCCCCGCGCCGAGGCCCAGGTCACCAGCGGCGCGGACGAACTGGCCGGCGCCATGGTCGCCCTGCGCGCCTACGCGCGCGCCCTCGTGCCGGCCGCGATCGAGCGCTACAGGAGCAGGCTCGCCCGCGGGCGCGAACAGTGGGACGAAGGCATCACCGAGGTGTGGCACCTCGCGCACGCGTCCAACCCTCCCATCGTGTGAGCCGCCGAGCGCTGCCCGGCCGGGCGTCCGGCGCTCAGCGCTGATAGATCGCGAGGAAGTCGCGGTCGTCCGGTTCGAGGTAGCGCAGGTCCGAGCGTTCCATGTCGGGCAGCAGGTTCTTCGGAGCTTCCGCGCCGGGAGCGCCGTAGGAGATGAAGCTCGTCCAGTAGGAGTTGATGTCGAGCTCCATCGCACGCACCGCGCCCGCCTTGATGAGCAGCCTCGCGAGGCTGCCGACGGTCTGGTCGTTGCCGGCCGCGTAGATGAGGTTGCCGCGCGCGTCGACCCCGACCGCGGAGCGCCACACGAGCACCGCGTTTCCGACGGTGGCGCCCCACTGGGCGTTGTTCTGGAGGTCCGGCGCGACCTTGCCGCCCTGCACGATCAGCGGCAGGTTCTGGCGCGCGAAGGAGACGTTCGCCGGCGCCTGCGAGCCGTGGCTCCAGTCGACCACGTCGACGCTGCCGTCGGTGTAGCCCACCAGCGTGCCCTGGCCGTCGACCATCGAAGCGTAGGTATGGCCGCCCACCGCGAAGCCGCCTTTGGAGTCGGCGAGCTTGAAGCCGCTGTTGAAGGTCGCAAGCAGCGAGGAGCGGATTTCGCGCGGCACCTCCATGGGCCCGCGCGGCAGTTCCACGGAGGGCTCCAGGCGGCCCGGGTACAGCTGCAGGCGCGTGCGCTTTGTGTTGATCCAGGCCAGCGCGGCGATCACGCGCGGGTATTCGGGCTGGTCGCGCACCGTCGTCAGGAGAATCGGGGGATGGGCGGCGAGGCTCGGCCGGGTCGCGTGCCACACGCCCTCTCCCGGCAGCGCCGGATACAGGATCGAGGGCACCGTCGCGGGCCGGTATTCCCGGGTCGCCACCGCCGCGCCGCCGTATCCCACCTTCGGGAGCGCGCGGACCGTGGGGCCTCCCTTGCTCGGCGCGGTCAGCGAGTAGTAGATCGACTCGACTTTCGCGACGATGCTCGCCGCGCCGTTTTCGCGCAGCCACTCGACCGTGCGGATCCCCAGCGAGGAGTTGGACGCCTCGGTCAGCACGCCGAGGTAGGAGCTCGCGACCGGTATCAGCGCGAGCACCGATGCGATCAGCGCGACGCGCCTCACGCGAGCGCGCAGGGGCACGTCGCGTCGCGGCCCCTGCCCGCCCCGGGAACGTACGGGCGGGCGCGTGGCTAGACTTGACTCCATCTAGAGTCAACGTTACACGCGAGGCCGCCGATCTGAAGGGGATGGCCCCTCCTGAGCGTATTCTCACCCATGCACGCTAAGGAGAATCTCATCGCTTGGGGCGGTGATCGGGCGGAAAAGCTCCGCGCGTGTGGAACTCTTCTGCAGGACCCCTCCGCCCGGGGCAGCACTCGAACGCTTGAAGGGAAGGTGGACAGCATAGGCTCAGTTGACGCAGTCGCAGGTGACGGGCCGGCCCCGCCGTCCATGAGCTCCTTCCGCCATGCGGGCGAGAGCAGCCGCGCCGCCAGCGTGCTGGTGCTCGCCCCACGCCGCGCGCCCGCGCCGCGAGCATCGCTGCGGGTGCTGCTGCTCGCCTGCCGCCCCAAGCAGTGGGTCAAGAACCTGCTCGTGGTCGCCGCGCCGTGCGCCGCCGGCATGATCGACCGCCCCGCGGTCGCGGCGCAGGCAGCGGGCGCGTTCGTCGTGCTTTGCCTGGTGTCGGCGGCGACCTACCTCGTCAACGACGTGC
>Ga0075030_100003882_pt1 | contig 13539 bp, 18 predicted proteins | sample LitLauG_LLR_2012_FD_71393 | JGI IMG/M metagenome (GOLD analysis project Ga0075030, IMG submission 71393) | Freshwater sediment microbial communities from Pennsylvania, USA - Little Laurel Run_MetaG_LLR_2012 | ecosystem: Environmental > Aquatic > Freshwater > Creek > Sediment | place: USA... | reverse complement strand
GGCGATCACCGGGCACCCCCGTCGAGCCGACTGGCCTTCCGACGAAAGGTGCTGAGCTCGAACACAACTACGACGCCGCGCTTCCGCTAATGACGGCGGCGAACCAAGTCGCGTCTTTCGTCGTTCCCCCTACGGATAAGACTAGGGAAACTCAGTTCGACGCCTACTACGGCGTCGTCGATCATTCGACCCTTCTGAACTCGATCGGTGAGTTTTGTTGGGTAACGACGGACTACTTCACTCCGGATCTCGCCTTCTTCAAGGAACTCGCCGGCCAGGTGGACGACTGGGTGATCATGATGCCTCAACTTGGAACTCGCGGAGCATCGCGGGAGCTTCCCGGGGTCGGACCGCGGAGCCTGTTCCGCCGTGATCGCAGCCGCGGGCCCCTGTTCCAAGCCATTAGCGATCCTAAGCATCGGCACGCCGTACGCCGGATCGCTGGTTCCCGTGACGCGTACGGGGATCGCGTTGTCGAGCGACTTCGGCAAGGGAGGCGCGGCGGTGTACTTCTCTATCCGATCATTGAGCGCGACGTTGATCCGGCCCGAGCCGACGAGGAAATCGCGAGGTCAAACGTCGTCATCGCGTTCACCTTGGTTGCGCCGCACGACATCACTGTGTCGATGGGGCAGTTGGTCCAGTTCGTGGCAAGGAACTCAGCCGCCGGGAACGCAGCCATTGTCGATGTTCCCGATGATTAGCCTTCCCCTGCGGTGGCACTGCACCCCTAACGCCCGCTTCGAACGCGAGCTGGTTCTCAAGCGCTAGATAGACGCTAGCGACGATGGCGTCGCTCATCCTTCAGAGACTCGATCAACAAGCCAAGAAGCTCGCCCTGCAACCTCCCGAGCACTTGTATTCGATCACGTTCCGATTCTGGGGCGGGTCAAGCTCCGATTCCGCTACTTCGGAGGGCGAAGGCCAAAGGATCGGATGCCGAGCTTGGGTGACGTAGTAGGCACGAACCCACTATCCAAGAGGGAAAGACCCAATAGTCGGAAGATCAAGAAGAGCCAGTTTGACGAGATATCAACAGCCGCCGAGTTACTCGAATGGATGTTTGGGAAAGTTCGTAGGTCCACCTGATGGGAAACTGATCCTCCTGGCCAATGGTCGAGACACCGGCAGCGAACCCGCAACCATCAGTACGGCCCGAACCACCAGTCAGCTCTCATAGGCCCACGTTCGATCGCCGCCGCCCCAGCAGCATCCAGCGCCCGACATCCTCAGAAGGGACAGCCTCGCTCTCGCAGCAACTCGTACCCGAAGATGCAATCCACGTCCGGCGAGGGCGTCGACTCGCTCACCCCTAACCGCCGAGCCAGCGCCGCCAGGCCCCCGCGGGGAATCAGGGACATCCCGCTGTCGAGGAGGTGCGCACGATCTCCACTCGGCACTCCTGAGCCGCATCCCCGCGGAGGGAGTTGGGCTCGCGCCTGCCACCGGCCACTCGGATCGGGTCGTTGGCCCAACTAGAACCATGCAGGCTCATGCGGGGGAACATCTTGCGGATTCACGCCAAATGAAAGGCATCTCGTCCAGTTGGTTGGTGTGCACCCGTTCATTCGGCAATGCGAATGCAACAGAGCACACGAGGAGGAGCCATGCCCAACGTCGACCCTGAGCCGGCGTAGCTTTGCAAGCCGACTCGATCCTCAGCCTGGGCGGCATGAGTCGGCGGATAGAGGTCCTCAGCTCAATCAGCTGAGTCCGAGGTTGGGATGCCGATAGCATCTAGTCATGAATGACCGTCGACCAACTCTGATCTACGACGGCGATTGTGGGTTCTGTACAACTTCCGCGAATTGGATCGCCCGCCGCTGGACAGAGGAAGATCCCCCGTCGGCGGTCCCGTGGCAGCGACTCCCGCCCGACTTTATCCTGGAGACGGGTCTTAGCAGTGCTGACTTCGCTCGATCAGCATGGTGGATTGATGCCGACCGAAGTGAAGGAGGCTCCCGTGCGGTCGCCCGTGCGCTCGCGGGGACACAAGGACTGTGGGCGATCGTTGGATGGATCCTCCTTGTTCCACCAATGTCCTGGATCGCTGCGTTGGGCTATCGCATAGTGGTTCGCTATCGCTACCGTCTTCCTGGCGGCGCTCCGGCATGCAAGGTCTGAACGGGAAAGGAAGGCACTCCGGTTGAGGTCTTGGAGACCGTGGGCCGACCGATGGAACCAGCCGTCCCTTGGGGTTTGCTTTTCCAGTCTGACAATTCGGGAGGCGAGCAAGTGCACTGCCGGCGGCCACATGCTCTCCTCCGAACAACTGAGTGCCTACTGTTCAATCACTCATTACCCTGATCTGGGCGGCAATAATGGTGACTGCCTTCCTTTGGGTTATGTGAGTCCCGGTGATCAGACGCTCCGGGACAAGATCGCCCGCTCAGTGGTGATTAGAACGGGTTCAATGGAGGCCCTCCTACTTGTAAGATCGATGTCGACGAGTATCGATTGGAAGCGGGGTGTCATGTCGAATTTGGCCATCGCACTTGTCATACCGGCCTCACCGGCCGTGGTTGCCAAGCACCTCCCCGGTTTCCTAGCCGAACCTCCCAGTGCAACGGTCTGGCTCATGAACCGCCAGAACGAGTTGAAGGGCATCAAGTCCGTCGGACCTGACAAGTTCACACAAGTTGACGCCAACACCGTGGCTCAAGAGTCCACCTTTTCCTTCCCCGTCGGAGGAAAGACGGTAGTCGACCGCGTCTTAACTGTCTTCAAAATGTCGGCTCGGAATGGAGGCACACGTGTCTCGTACCGGATGTATGACGGTACTGGTAAGGAGCTCGACTATCGGAAACTGTGGCGTACCCACCCTGAAACGAGGTATTGGTGGAGGAGAAGGGCCAGCGGCAGGGACTTTGCCCAGAGGTTGATCCGGTACATCCAGCAGCAGGAAGGTCATATGTCTCGCTAAACGTGGCGGATCGCATCGTTCGGGGTTCCCCGGAAACGAGGAGGACGGCTCTGCCGTGAATCTTGGCTTGGTGGCAAGAACGATGGCCGAATGCGGACTTGCCGTCTGGTTCCTCACCAGCGTGCTGTTCCAATATCGCGGCGGCAAGCTCCTTAACTTCGTCAAGCGCTGGGACCACTACTCGTTGATTCCCCGATGGACCTTCTTCGCCCCGAACCCTTACACTCACGACTTCGAGATCCTCTTCAGGAATAGATACCCCGATTCAACCATGTGCGCATGGACCCTTCATCGAGCTGCAAGTCCGTCGCACAGAAACGGAATCTGGAATCCGGCTAAGAGATCCCAGAAGGCCATCATCGACCTGTGTGGGAACATCATGGGGTCGCTCCATGACGCGTCCAAATTTGAACTGGATCCAGCGGAGTGTCTGGCTGGATCGAGCAGCTACCAAGCCCTGCAAAAGTACGTCCAGGGGCTTCCGAATCCGACGATGGCCACTGAGCGCCAATTCACAATTGTCCTAACCGAGGGTTATCGCAAACCCAACGAGCGCCGGATCTTGCTCGTATCGCCCTTCCTACCGCTGCCTCAATGAAACCTGCTTCCGCCGCTGAATGGTCTCTCGTATTCGTGTCGATCGGGCTACTTGTGGGGGGCGCCGAGTCGCTGGCAGCGCGGGGAGACTTGCTCGCAGGGACATACTCGGAAGGCGTTCTTGCCGCCTTCATTTCGAGGGGAAGCGGCGTGCGACGGTTCCCGAGCATTGCGACCAGGTTCCGGTACGCTGTCGCCATTCAGATCGTGCAGCTCGTCTGCGTCGTTCTTTGTGTGGCATTCTCCACAGCGCGCGTCTGGCTCCTCGGTGTGGTTCTGATCACCCACCTGGTCCGAATGCGCTGTAGTCCAGTCGGGCTCGGTGGATCAGATCAGATGACGACCGTCGTCCTCGTCGGTCTGGTCGTCTTTTTCTCCGATCCGGGATCAGAAGTAGGTCATGCCGGATTGATCTTCGTTGCGGCTGAGAGCTGCCTCGCCTACTTCGTGTCCGGATTCGCCAAGTTGATGTGTCCGATCTGGCGGAGTGGCCGGGCGAGCGCTGGCATTCTTACCACACGCTCGTTCGGCCATCGATATGCTGGTCCGTTTGTCGAGAGACACGGAAACCTGGCTCGGGTTGCCGACTGGGGAACGATCAGCTTCGAGATGCTCTTTTCTGTGGGTTTACTTGTGGGCGGAACTCCGCTTCTAGCCATCCTGGTCGCTGGGGGTCTGTTCCACTATGGCGTCGCAGTACTGATGGGACTCAACGACTTCTTTTGGCCCTTTGTCTCGACCTACCCCGCGCTGCTCTACACGAGCGTGTTGTTGGTCGGACACTCCGCTGTATTCTGACCAAGCGGCGTGTCCGACGAGTCGCAGACACGTCTGTGCCTCGAGCGACGGTAGCCAGACGAGCTAAGGGAATGCGGCGGCTACCCCCGGTTGGTTGCAGCTGTGGCTGCGATTACCTTTTGAAGTCCGGTTCTAGGAGCATTCCCCCCTGTGGCGTCTGAATCGACAACCCAAAAGGCTCCAACCTGACGCAGGCGATCATCCGAAGAGAACTCGATGCCTGGGTACGTGCGATTCATTTCTTCCTCAATCGCACACTCCGCGGAAATGTTCGTGCGAACCATATCGACCCAACCTCCTCAAACCGTCTGTGAAAAGCAATGATCCACGAACCTGGGCGTGCTGTCAAGGGTCGTCGAGTAACAACCAGAGGGTGTGCCGACCGGAGTGGAATTTGGGGTGACGGCTCTGGCTGCGCTATGGGGTCACTTCCTCGTTCGGAGTGGAGATGGGGTTATGACCTCGATCAGACGTGGTCGTTGGGCGCTGTGCGAAGCGCCTTCAGGTGCAGGTGGCCGTTCACGCACCGGAAATGCTTGGTCGCCTCGAGCAGGCTGGCGACGCACCAGAAGCAGACTCGAACACCGGATCGGTTGGACTCTATCCTCGAGCACCACAGCAAGCGGGTGTGGAACTTGTCCTTCTTCAGCTTGTGAAGCTGAGCACGTCTAGTCCATTCATGGCCAGACAAGCCACAGAGATGGCCAGCGCTTGGAGCTACCGGCACACGCTCATCTCGCCGCGCATTCTGGGACTTCGTTCGACTCTTGCCCGCTTCAAGCAGATCGCCGATGCCGCTGCCCCGACTTTGCGGCCTTAACGTGAGGTTCGACGCGCTCAAGAGTGCAGCCGGCGAGACAACACAAAGACACCTGCGGCTAGGCCGGCGGCGGCGACGACCGGAGCGGCTGCAACCACCGTTGCGCCAGCCACCATCCCGCCACCGGCGAATCGCTCCAATGGATGCGAGCCCGCTCGCGATCCCCGCTGAACTGAATCCCGCAGTCGTTCCCATTGCACCGATTGCCGCCACTCCACCGGCCGTCGCACCAGAGGCGCCCGCCAATGAAGCAACTCTCCCGTCCCTGCGAGCAGCGCGTTCGTGTTCGGGCAGAGGGTCTCCGTTCCGTAGCGCAATCTGGGTCACTCCCACCGTCACCAATGCAGGTGTCACCCCGATGACCGCTGGGCCGATCGCTGCGCCACCGCCGACCAAGCTGCCGGCCGATGCAAGCGCAGACATCACTCCAGCACCGCTTAGACCCTGGACAGTACCGGCTGGTGATAGCCAGTCACGCCAAGCTTCGACTCGGCTCGGTTGACCGTCGTCTCCGCATCGTCGCGCCGGCCGTACTCGCGGACATTGAGATCACCACTCTGAAGGAAGTCATGCATGGTACTCCGCACGATACATGCGCCATGCTTTGCCGAGCCCGGCTCACCAGAGAAGTGGATGACTGTGCCATCACCGCAGTCGATGCCGTGATCGGTGTACCCCCTCGTCGCATCATGTAGACGTGGTCACCATGGCCCATCTTGCTGCACCTCATATCGTCAGGCTCCACCAGGCTATTGGTTCTTGTCCTGGACTCACCGACTAGCTCCAGGGCGACTGGATCGGAGTTCTCCGCAGAGTCGCAGAACGCCCTCGACCGCCGGAATTGCCTCACGCTAGGCGCAAGCGAGACGCGGTCCCGTAGAATGACCATGCCTTGGAGAATCTCGGGGGCCCATGGAGCAGGCGGATGCGGACGAGATCGTTGTGGGCCAGGTATTGCCTGCCTAGCCCTCGTTTCTGAGCCATGATACGGGTATGCCTGGATACACCGCCATGGACTACGCCACTGCATCTTGCGAGTCGATCAAGGGGGCTCTTGATGCGGTTGGAACAGCCGCAATTTCGGTTCCGATGGCTCCTTATGGAGATGCGCTCGTTATTCAGAGACCAGAATCCATCTTTGAGCCTGGAAACGCCGTAGTGATCTTCATGTCGGCGGATAGCTCTGCACCGTCCACCGCAACCATCGTTGCGGGTGTTGCACACAGTATCGACGCCGATGCTAATCGCCTGCTTCAGCTGTGCAACGGGTTTAACCAAGTTGCCCCGGTTACATCTGTTGCCTTCCAGGGAGATACCGGGATCGATGTTCTGCTCAAGATCGCTCTTCCGCCGCGGATTCTGGTCGATGTGCCTCCGTATGCGCAGGCTGTGATCTCTGATGTGGCAGTTAGGGTGCCTGATGCCCGAGCGATACTTGACTCGAACGGCATCCATGGAACGCCACACCAATCCAATGAGACGGATGTCGAGAGGATACTCACTCAGGTGTATACAGCACTAATCTAGAAGTAAGGGGACGGTTCGATTTTGGCGGTCCGTGGGCAAGATTGGCTGCCGATCGAACCGTCACCTTCGGATGGCGCTCTTGATTGCCATCCGAACCGTTTCATAATTGCAATACGAGCGATGCTTTCGGGTTCGTCCTCGGTATGGTCGACGTCTTCGGACCGGCGGCTGGGACTTTGACGGACGAGCTTATCCCTGAGTTTGGTGGCAACCGATGCCGAGGCTTTGACCCCCTGGCGTGGCCAGCACTTCTACTCGGCATTTGCCTCCCGATCCCACTTAGATACAGGGGCTCTCGAGCGGCTATCGCGGCTGATCGTGTTACAACCTGAATTCGGAACTCAAGACTTGACCTTGACTAGTCATCCGACGGGACTGAGGTGGGGCGGGTCCATACGACAGAGCCGATCAAGTGGACTTCTCTGACGAACCATGAGTGACCCACTCGTCACGAAGAATTCCGTATACAAGAAGGTCAACCCGTGCGTCAGCGAGTCGGCGATGCGCACGGAGACGTCCCTCGAGAGTCATGCCGAGGCGTTCGGCGACGCGGATCGCTGGCACGTTGGGTGACTTAATGTGACCGACGACGCGATCGATACCCTCGCGTGAAAAGGCGAGGTTCAACAGGGCCACGTGGGCGGCATATCCCAGCCCCTGACCTCTCGAAGAGGCAAGGCTGACGCCAATTGAGGTGACGCGGTTGTACAGGTCGATCTCATAGAGCCCAGCGATGCCGATAGCCATTCCGTGCGACTCGATGGTGAACTCCTCTGAGCCCCTTGCACCCGTAAGCGGCGCAGAGTCGCCGCGACGGAGGCGGTCTTCGAGAATGGACGATGGGATGGCGTTGAATCCCATCGGGTTCGCCAGCTCGGAATCGAGCTGGTTGGAATCAAGAGCGTGCAGGAGTTTGAGGTCGTGCGGGACAGGACGGCGAAGAGTTACCTGTGGACGCGCGACTTTCATGGGACGACTTCCATCATGGAAAGGGGTGCGGCAGTGGAGGCGGGCCCCCTGCGGCGACGAGGAGCTCAGCAACGTCAGGTCGCCCGAGTGGTTCCAGGCCCCCACCAAAGGTAATCGGGATCATCTCGGGGCAAAGAACGCGGACCACTCGAAGCGGCGCTGTCAGCCACGGAGGCCATTCGATCACGATGAGGTCTCTGGAAGCAATGCTCTGCGGCGGAAGGTCGGCGCCCTCGAGCGTACGGCCTCCCATCCAGTGGGCCCGAGCCGCAGGACCAACGTCGCCCCACCGATAGAGGCGGCGATGGTCGCTCGGTGAACGGACGTCAGCGATCTCTGGAACCTTCTCATCGCTAGATACGAGGACTACGCCCGCCCATGCCTCCGAAATCGCCTTCGTTATTGCAGTCGTCGCATCGGGTCCGGCGGCGCTTCCAAGTGAGAGCTTCGACCCGTGCTCGGCCATTGCCAGGATCGACCAGTCGCCTTGCGACCCCCAGAGCACGCGCAGCTCGATTGTCCACTTCATGGACTCGAGATCCTTCACTAGCTCGGCTCCAGTTCCAGCCCGCGGGATGTTGAGACGATCTCCAGCTAAGCGCCCGAGCCACGAGCGCATAAAGGCGTCGCGCTCGACCAGTTCGAACCAGGCGCTCGTCACGGCCGATGCGTAGTCGCGTCCGGCAGCCATCCCCGAGGAGTTCGCCGAGGTGTGTCGGCGGTGATCAGCTGTGCCGAAGGGGTAGAACACGAGGTCAGCGAGGATCCATTGCACCTCACCGGCCAGCGAATGTGCCTCCACCCACAGTCGCTGGCGGTCCGGCCTATACGCAATCAGATCACGGTTCCGTTCGCGCTGCTCTTCGGTGTAATCAATAAACTTCCGCGGGTCTACGGCACCAACGAGGTCAATCTCTTTCGCCGTTCGTAACTCGCCAAGTGGAAGGTAGCTCGCGGAAAACCGTTCGTGCGCTTCGGCGACCGCCGCTATCTTCGCTCCTTCAGCGCTTGTAGCCACTCCAGCACCCCACATCGAGGATTGGCCGAGGGTCTGGAATCGCCTGGCCACCTTTGACGACGCTGTCCACCAGCCCCGCACCTCTCTCGCGTCAGCCGACTGTGCCGGCCGGAGCCGCCCAGTGGGCGCGTCGAGCAATTGGCGCACCCAACTATGCGAATTGGCCGTGGCAACACCTGAGGGTGGATCGAACGTCAGGACGGCTCGCAGGGCGTTTGTGGGGGACAAAGCGACTAGCTCCCAGCCGCCTACCATCGTGCGCTCGTAGCAGATGGCGAGTTCATCTGGCAGGGTCGCTAAGAATAGTTCGACGATGAGTCCGGTGGTCTGAGACGACGGATCGGTTACCGAAAGGGCCTCGATCGCTGTCACAACTACGTCCGCCGTTCCCCGTAGCAGATCACTGGGCTGGATAGACACCCTGGCAGGGAAGACGTCTGCCCAACTGGCTGGACGAAGCGCGCCGACGCCCGTCAGATGGGCGAGGAGTTCCTGCACCTCAGCGTCGGCGCCTACCTCTGCGTCGATCTGAACGTCCTGGGCGAAGTCGACGACGGTGATCGAGCCGTCGCCGGCGAAGATCGAGGTACCGGGCGACGGCTCAAGGCTCTGTTTGCTCAGGCTGGCACGGAGCCTCGCAACTTCAAGCACCGCTGAGCAGCACCACCAGGAGCGGGTCAAGGCCCCGTCGAACGAGTGCGTCCATATGGACGGGTAACAAGCCACCAATCGTACGGCTCTTGATTCCTCTCTCCGCTGCCGCTCCGCTCATGACGTGCGCCGCTGCGCCTGCTTCCATAGCGGCGAATAGCGCCGCTCGGTGGCCATACTTCATGGCTGAACGACTCAGGTCTGCACAAACGGAGACTACTGCGCCGCCATCAGTGAGCACTCGGTCTATGAGCAAGGGTTGGATGAACCAGCTGCAGAAAGTGTCGATGTCACTCACCATGCCGTGATCGGAGAGGCCGGGTAGTGAGGCGTCAAGCCACAACCCGCGTACCTGGGAGCTGCCTTCATCCATCTTCCAAACATGGAGTTCGAGGTCGGCAAGGCCACCGGCGGTGGCAACCTCACGTCGTCCGTCCTCTGCGAGGCCATAGGTATCAGTGAGGATTTCGGCGAGCTGTTGCCATCGAATCACTCCGCCACGCACAGTGTGATCTGGCGAAAGGGAGGGGGGTCGACGTGGGGTCTTGGGGCGGACCACCTCCGCGACGATCCGCAACATGCGATCTGGTCGCCAGGTCGACGAAGTGACGATCGCAGCGAGGCGCTCTGGGGAGATTGGCCGGGTCATCCAGCCGAGCGCCAGCACGGCTCGTCCGACGGATGCGGCATCCACCAATATGCCCGCCTGGCGCAGTGCTTCGAGGGCTTCGCCGACAGAATCCCAATCTGGCCCGGCGAGTTCTTCGAGCATCGTCATCGATGTTGATCCGTCGCACCGATTGAGTACTTCTCTCAGGGCATCAAGGACTCCCGGTTCATCGGTGAGCTCGTAAAGCGCGTTCTCGCCGAGCACCTCCAATCGGAGGAGCCGGCTCGCCACTCGTACTGGCCGAGCAAGCAGATACGGGAACTCCTCACTCGAGTCGTTCGCACGGCTACTGGAATCACAGGGGTCGTCTGCCCCGCCAGTCACCTCAGCGAAAGGTGAGCCTCATCGATGGATCTGACGGCAGGCCCTGTGGCGCCACGAGAACTCACACTCTCGCAGCACTTCTCGCACGAGGGCTCGCAGTTGCCACAGTTCTCCCCGCCACATCGCTCAAACGTCGGCGCGGTGTCGAAGTGCCTTAATGCCTTCTTGGAGATGATCACGCAATGCAAAATAGTATCGGATAGATGTGCTGTCAACTGAGTCTTGTCGAGCAGTTCGGAACGGCCTCCATTTCCCACAAGGGCACGCCAGAGCGGATCCAATCCATGGCGGCCAGAGTTCAGTGAACGATGTACTCGGCCGCTTGACGGGTCGAATGACGTGCCGGCGTTTGGCTCCGACTTGCTCGCCATTCATCGGGTCCAGAAACGAACCCCCTGCAAGGGGATGGGGCCGCGGCCAACGCAATGGTGACCGGACCTAGCGAAGCGACGGAAATGCCCTCCTTCAGAACACCGTGCTGATCGCCAATCGCTTGATGTCGTCGTCATCCCACACAAATCGCCCACCTTCGAGGGACCGGGCCAGCCCCTTCTCTCGTGCTTCATCAGCCTTCTGCTGCTGAACCTGGAGGAATATTCCCAGGAGCCCGGGACTGTCACCGAACGCCTCGAGAGGCCATCGTTGGTGGACCAGGATGTCCCATCCGATCTCGGCATCATGCAGGTAAACGGGGAAGAGCGGATTGTCCCGGGTGCACGCATTGCACGTTTCGAGGATGCTCAGCCGATCGTGAGGGACATCCTTCATCGCTCCGGTGGCGATGTTTATCAAGCTCTCAGAACCACCTAAACCAACTGTAACGACCGAGAAACCACCTTCTTGCCAGCCGATCGCCGCGCCGCCGGCAAGCATGGCAATCGGCTCAACATCCACCGATGCCAGTCCACACGACTCAAGTATGAGCCGCACCGCGTTGAGAGTGACTTCAGCGTCTGCTCGCCACTCCTCGATCTCGTTCATCAGGTGGTCCTCCTGTTGCAGTGAATGTCTGTCACGCTGATCTAGCACACCGTGGCTGGTGTGGTTGATCGTGCTTCCGGCCGCTACAGGACCCAATGTTGGCCGCATTTCCGGAATTGGCCCTTTGTTCACTTAGATGGATGCGCTTGATCTATACGTCCGCTTCGCCGTGGCCATCGGCTTCAGCATCCAGGCGCAGGGTCATGACCAAGTCGGGGTCAGCGGTGGCGAGGTGCTGCAGCTCGATTGGGACCGCGATGCCCTCGTCAATTAACAGCGTGATGCAATGGGATATCTGGCCCAAAGCCTCAGCCACACTCCACCCTTCGTCACCTCCGTGCGGCACCAATTGGAGATGGGCTGGCAGTCGAAGAAGGGACCGCAGTCCCGAGCGGTAGATCTCCAACTCAGCCTCAAGAGGAGCTTGAACTAGCCTCCCCATTTGCAGCCGTGAGTCCTCCTTCAGGATCATCCGATTCCAGAGCTGACACAGCAATGCAATTCTCGCCGCTCGGACGAACTGACCGTGGGCATCGCTGGACGAAGCGATGTCCGACAACCAGTGCCAGGGTCGTTCAAGGAAGCTTGTTCCTCGTTCAACAGTGGGCGGCGTCGCTGCGAAGATTCCTTGCGCCGCGCCAAGTGCGGCGTCCGGGTCTTGTCGGACCAGGGATTCAAGGAACGTGTCGACGTAGATGTCGGCGCCGCTATCGGTCACGGCATCTCAGTCGTAGCTTGGCGCGCTCGGAACATCCATATTGTATTGCGGCTCGAGTCGTTGCGGCGCCTGATCTGCACCGTCCAGCACCTGCGCCTGTATTGGTGGGGCCGGCGGCGGATCGTTTCCTTGCGACGAAAAGGTGCCATGACGATCGCTCCTGAAGATGGCCGAGAACTGTCGCTCTCAGGACCAGAAAACACCAGAGACATCAATGTCAGGGGCGATCTCGCCCAGGGCATCGAGGCTTCGGACGTACGGGTAGGGGTCAAGACCGCACACAGTGAACCTGCTGGAGATGGTCCGCAATCGGTGCGTCACCTCGGTCACCGAAGCGTTCACCGGCGCAGCAGGACGGACTGCTCTTACATTCCTTAATGCGGCAAGGTAGTGCTCGAGGATCGTTTGATCTCGGGGCGATGGTTGTCGGCTCCAGCTTGATGGGCCGGAGTCGTTGATGCCGCACACGTAGATGCTGTGGAGAGTGTCGATCGCCTTCTGGTAGAAGAACAGAGCCGACCCGGAGTCGTCTTGCTGTAGTCGCTGGTCGCCCCCAGCCGCGATCGTGTCTGGCGAGCCATAGTGATTGGATATGAGTCGGTCATAGCGAGCCTCGCCAGCAGCAAGCCATGCTCCGTCGTCTAACAACGGATCGTTGTAGTTTGCCGGCTCCCGGCTGGCCCTTCGAAATACCGCCATGGCGAGATGGTACGTGAGGGGAATCAAGGGCGCCAGCGAATTGGGGAGCGCCAGGGGACCTGCATCGCTGCACCGCAGTTCAATCGCCTTGGAGCAGCGCCCACTGGACAATCTGCGTAGAGTCGACCAATGGCAAGGTGAGACTGCAGATTCCTCAAGAGTTCGTGGGTTGAGGTGGGTCGGTCGAAGAGTTCCGCCATCCGGACTAATTACCGTGGCATATGATGGTCGAGTGACGTCAAGGAATACGCGCCTGGGATAGACGCCCATCTCGGGGCCTACAGCCGGGGCTCGTGACTGTCCCGACAAGTTCAGTTTCGCCTCCAACCCTTTCGAGCCCCAAGGCAGCGATGGCTACGACGACTTTCCTATGCACAAGCTGTTCTTCAAGCGTCCAGTGCCTGAATTGATAATGACGACTTCAGAGGAGCGCGTTGGGATTGCAAAGTGCGGCAGGCCACAATCACGACTCAACTGAAACGAACCGCGACCCAGCCGTCTGGGATGCTCACTTGGGACAGTGAGCAGCGTTGTCAATACGTTCGCACCTGCATGCCGCATTCCACTCGCCGATCAAGCGCCCAATTGGTTCCTTGACGATATCGAGCCGGACGTGGAACCTGAGCTCTGCAACACGTGCATCAAGATGATGCGTGGTGACCTCATCAACAGCGGAAACAGAGCTGACACTGCCTCTGGATTCTTGCCTTCTCGGTTGGCAATGCCGCTCCGGAGGACGCTACGGATGACCAAAGACGGTCGCATCTCCGAATCCGGTCACTTGTCCGTTGCCAGTCAACAACCAGTACCCAGCTCCTGATGGCGTCCCTGCCATTCCGGCCAA
>Ga0075030_100003879_pt1 | contig 13541 bp, 7 predicted proteins | sample LitLauG_LLR_2012_FD_71393 | JGI IMG/M metagenome (GOLD analysis project Ga0075030, IMG submission 71393) | Freshwater sediment microbial communities from Pennsylvania, USA - Little Laurel Run_MetaG_LLR_2012 | ecosystem: Environmental > Aquatic > Freshwater > Creek > Sediment | place: USA... | reverse complement strand
GCACCGAGGTCCCGATCTGGCTGCTCGGGTCGAGCCTGTTCTCGGCGCAACTGGCCGCCGAGCGCGGCCTGCCCTACGCCTTCGCCGCGCACTTCGCGCCGCGCCTGCTGGGCGCGGCGCTCGAGGTCTACCGGCGCGGCTTTCGACCGTCGAGCCGGCTGGACCGGCCCTACGTGATGGTTGGCATCCCGGTGATCGCCGCGCCGACCGACGAGGAGGCCGACTTCCTGGCGAGCAGCATCCGCCAGCGCGTGCGCGGCATCCTCCACGGCGATCGGCGCCGGCTGGCACCGCCGGTGCGCGATTTCACGGCCGGCCTCGACCCGCGCGAGCAGGCGGCGATCGACGAATTCCTGGGCGCCGCCGTGATCGGCGGCCCGTCGACCGTGCAGCGCGCAATGGCGAGCGTCGCCGCGGCCACCGGAGCCGACGAGATCATGGTGGTCTGCGACGTATACGATCCCGCACTGCGCCTGCGCTCGCTCGATCTCACGGCGGCAGCCTGCGCCGAGGACCAAGGCTCGACGCCGACGCATCACGCATGAATGGCGGCCGGCGGATTGCCACGCCCGCGGGCAATCGGCACACTGGCGCGGCGCCGCGTATAGCGGCCAGCCCCCTGATCCCTTACCGGAGCCGCTCATGCCCAACCCAGCGCGACACAGGAACCTGGCCCGGCGCGCCGGCCGCCTTGCCTGCACCCTCCTGCTCCTTGGCGCCGCCGCCGCACCGGCGCAGGCCATCAACCTGTTCGGCATCTACGTCGACGGCGAATTCGGCGAAGGCCAGGTGCGGTCCGATGCCGGCAACATCTCGGCGGGCGCCTTCCGGCAGAACCACTCGGCCTACCAGGCCGGATTCGGCATCAAGCCCGTCCCGCTGCTGGGCGCCGAGGTGCAGTACATCGACCTCGGCCATCCGACCGGCAACCTGGGCGGCCAGCCGGCCGATGTCTCGGTGAAAGGCACCGCCGCCTTCGGCCTGCTCTATCTACCGCTGCCGATTCCGCTGGTCGATGTCTACGCCAAGGCCGGATTCGCGCACCTGCAAAGCGCGGTCAATGGCCAGGTGATCGTTCCCGGCCAGGGCACCTGTACCGTGGGCGGTCCGGGCTGCGCCTTCCAGCCGTTCCATCTGACGCGCGGCGATTCGAAATTCGCCGGCGGCTTCGGTGCGCAGCTCAAGCTGGGCGACCTGGCGATCCGCGGCGAATACGAGCGCTTCGAGACCACCGGCGGCAATCCGGGACTGTTCGCGCTGGGGCTGGCCTGGACCTTCTTCTGATGCCGCGCGCCGGAGAACCTACGGGCCGACCTTGCCCGGCGTGACGTTGACCGGATCGGTGCAGATCTCGCTGCCGCGCGACGAAATCGTACAGCGCACGCCGCCGCCCCAGTCGACGGTATCGAACTCGCGCCTGCCGCGCAGATCGCCGGTGCCGAGGTTCCTGTCGAAGACGGCGCGCACGATGCCCACGCCATTGCCCTGGCCGATGCGCTGGGCCAGCACAAGCGACGCTGCCGGGCTGCGGATGCGCTCGCCGCTCACCAGGATCTCGCCCAGGTCAAGCGCGATCGCCTGACGCGCCTCTTCGAACTGGCGCGGCGCCACGCGCCGCGCGCCATAAGCCGCGGTCGTGGGCTCTTCGGGCCGGGCGAGCGGGCAGCTGCGCACGACCAGCGAGCCGCAGCGCCGTGCCAGCAAGGCTTCCTTGGCCACCGCCGCGGTGCCGACCGCCTCTTGCCCCTGGACACCGGCAGCGGCCGTCAGGACCAGCGCGCCGAACAGGCCGGCACGCGCACGATGCGAGCACGATTCGAGCATGGCGACCCTCCGGATGTGGGCGGAAGCACGAGCTTGCGCGGCCCTTGTTGCCGGCCGATGGCCGCGGCCCGGCCGCCGTGCCCCGGCGGTTGTGCCACGGCAGCGGTGCAGCATCGACCCGGCCACACGCTGAGCAGACTTGCCGCAGGCGGCAAAGTTCCATGCCATGGGGGCCCGCACGGCCGGACCGCGGCGCCGGGCGGCCGTGGCACCACGGAACCGGGCCGGCGGCGGCCGGACGCGCGACCACTGGGCGCGAAAAATATCGCCGGCCCGCTTGACCCCGATCGCGGAATGGCTCCGTTTGTAGCAGGCATCGCCCGGAACCTTCCTGGCGTTTCCTGCCCGGAGTCCGCCCATGCTCGCCCGTATTCCTCGACTGATCCGCCGGCTTGGCGCCGCGGCCTGCGGCTTGGCGCTGCTCGCGCCGACCTGGGCGGCGCCGGACGCTCACCCCGCCGGCGTGCCGCCGGCGCTGCAACCATGGATCGAATGGGTGCGGCACGACATTCCGGACGCACGCTGCCCACGCCTGGGCGGGGCCGACGAGCGGATCTGTTCCTTTGCCTCGGCGATCGTGCTTTCGATCGACCCGCACGGCGCCGACTTTCGCGTGCGGGCGAGCGCCTATCGCGACGGCACGATGTTGCCGCTGCCCGGCCAGGCCGGCAGCTGGCCACAGGATGTGCGGATCGACGGCGCGGCCGCCGCGGTGGTGGCCGAGGACGGCAAGCCGCGCGTCGAGTTGCGCAGCGGCACGCACCGGATCGCAGGACGCCTGGCGTGGCAGCGCGCGCCGGCGCAGATCGTCGTGCCGCCGCAGTACGCATTGGTGCAGGCCACGCTGCGCGGCCGCAGCGTCGCGCCCGACGAAGCCGGCATCCTCTGGCTGGCGCGCGACGTGGCCGAACCAGCGCCGATCGATGCCGCATCCTGGCGCATCTTTCGCCGGATCATCGACGAGGTGCCGGCGCAAGCCGAGACGGCCATCGAATTGACCGTCGCTGGGCGGCCCCGCGAGCTCACCTTGCCGCGCGCGCTGCTGCCCGGCCACACGGCGCTACGCCTGGCCGGCGTTCTGCCGATGAAGCTCGACGGCAGCAGCCTGCGCGTCCAGGCCGTGGCCGGCCGCTTCTGGCTGCGCGTGACCGGGCGCCAGGAAGGTCCGCTGCGCGAACTGCAGCTGCCGCCCGGAGCGGCACCGGAGGTCTGGTCATTCGCGGCGATCGACGAGTTGCGCCGCGTCGAGGTGCACGGACCGCAGAGCGTCGATCCGCGCCAGGCCGACGTGCCAGGCGACTGGCAGTCGTTGCCGGCCTGGAAACTCGCGCCCGGCCAGTCGCTTGCGGTGGCCGAACGCCACCGGGGCGTCGCTGCACCGTCGCCGGGCAGCCTGCTGCTCGAGCGCAGCCTGTGGCTCGACGAAGACGGCGGCGGCCTGACCTTCCGTGACCGTCTGGGCGGCGACTACGACGGCCCGCAGGGCACGACCGCCGAAGCGCCCTGGCGGCTCGACATGATCGGGCCATACGACCTGGGGCGCGCCGCCCTCGATGGACAGGACCAGTACCTGACCCATGACCCGTCCGGCGCGGCGACCGGCATCGAAGTACGTGGCCCGCGAGTCGACCTGGTCGCCGAAGGACGCGCGGCGGCCCGTAACACAGCGCTTCCCGTGTCCGGCTGGAACACGGACCTGCAGGGCGCGAGCATCGAGCTCCACGTCGGACCCGGCTGGCGCCTGCTCCACGCCAGCGGGGTCGCGCAGGCCCAGGGGTCCTGGTTCGAGCGCTGGACCTTGTGGGACCTGTTCCTCACCCTGCTCATCGCTCTTGCGGCCTGGCGCGTGTTCGGCCGGCTGGCCGGCGCAAGCACCGCGCTGGCGCTGGCGCTGACCTGGACTGTGCCCGGGTCGCCGGGCTGGCTCTGGCTGGTGCCCATCGTCGGCGCCGCCGTGCAGGGCGCAGCCACCCGCCGCGGCCGGTTGCAGCGCGTCGCCATGTGGATCAAGCAGCTGGGCCTGCTCGCGCTGGGGCTCAGCATCGTCGTGTTCTCGGTCGGCCAGCTGCGCGGCGCCATGCATCCGGCTCTGGAACAGGTCATCCCGGATGGCGCCGCATGGTACGGCGCGGGGGCGACGATGCCGGCCGAACGCAAGAAGCTGGCCGAGGAAGCCGCGGCCTTGCCTATGGTCGCCAAGAGCCGTAGCGATGCAATGCGGCGCGCGCAGATGGCGCGCGACACCAATGCGCCGGCGCTCGATGCAATGCAGGCGACCGGCGCTGGCGCAGGCATGTCGCCGGCGGCGAGCCCGCCGCCGGCACCGGATACGGAGCGGGCACAGCGCTACGAATCGGCCGATCCTGCGGCCAAGGTGCAGACCGGACCCGGTGTGCCGTCCTGGCAAGGGCGCACCTACTCCTTGAGCTGGGCCGGGCCGGTGAAGGCCGAGCAGACGATGCGCCTGTGGCTGGCGCCGCCGTGGCTCGTTCGTCTTGGGACCGTGGCCGGCGTGACGCTCCTGCTGGTCGCCTTGTGGCGGTTCGCCGGCCGCCCCGGCCAACCGCCGCGCGAGCAGTCAGGCGGCCCGGATCGGGCCGGTGGATCGGCCGGTACGCCTGCGTCGAATCAGGTGAACGGCGGATCGGCTGATACGCCGGCACCGAATGCGGCGGCCGGCGGGGCGGCCGCGCGCGGCACACTGGCTGCCAGCCTGGTGGTGGGCACCGTGCTCGGAGCGCTGCTGCTCGTATCGACCGGCAACGCGCAGGCGCAAGGCGAGCCCGCTGGCGCGGCCGGTGAATCCGCCGCGCCAGCGGGCAGCGGCGACTGGGCGCTGCTGCTCGGTCAGCTGCGCGAGCGCCTGCTCGAGGCGCCGACCTGCGCGCCGACCTGCGCCGGCGTCAACCGGCTGACGATCCGCGCCCAGGGCGGCAGCGTCGAGCTGCGCATCGAGGTCCACGCCATGGCCGAGTCCGTCGTGCCGCTGCCCGGCGGCACGGCGTGGCGCGGGGCGCGCAACGAGCTCGACGGCCAGGAGGGCGATTTCACCGTCCGCGGCGCGCGCGAGCTCGCGGTTCGCGTTACGGCCGGCACCCACGTGGTGACGCGCACGATGGCCGCCGCCGGCCTCGATGAAATTCCGATCGCGCTGCCCTCGGCGCCGGCCCAGGTGGAAGCGCGTCTCGACGGCTGGAGCCTGGCGGGCCTGCGCGAGGACGGCACGGCCGAGGACGCGCTGAACCTGGTGCGCGCGCGGCCGCTCGATGGCGGGCGCGGCGGCGGCGGGGCCCGCGCGGGCGAAGCCGGCGTGCCGCCCTGCGCGCGGATCCAGCGCACCGTGCGCCTGGCCTCGAGCTGGCACGTCGAAACCGCGATCGAACGGATCGACGGCGGCACGCGGCCGCAGACCGTCGAGGTCGCGCTGCTGCCCGGCGAATCGGTGACCACGGCCAACGTGCGCGTGGTCCATGGCGCGGCCCAGCTGACGCTCGGACCGGGCGGCCACGCCGGCTTCTCTTCGGATCTGCCGATCGGCAGCCCCATCGACCTGACCGCCGCGCCGCATGACGACGCCTTCGAGGTCTGGAATGTCGAGGCGAGCACGCTCTGGAACGTGCAGAGCACGGGCGTCGCGCCGGTTCGCCGCACGCGCGACGGACGGTGGAGCCCGCAATGGCGGCCCTGGCCCGGCGAATCCGTACGCCTGGCGATCCGGCGCCCCGAGGGCGCCGACGGCGGCACGCTGACCATCGACGCGGTCGCGCTGCACAGTGCGCCGGGCGAGCAGGCCACCGATACCCAGGCCAGCGTCGTCCTGCGCTCGAGCCTGGGCGCGACGCAAGTCCTCGCGCTGCCTCCGGGTGCCCGGCTGCATTCGCTGAGCATGGACGGACTCGAATTGCCGGTCTACGCCGAGGGGTCGTCGGTGCCGCTGCGCATCGAGCCCGGCACGCACCGCGTCGCGCTCGCCTGGCGCGAAGAGCGCGGCATCACGACGCTCTACAGCGCGCCGCGGCTCGAACTGGGCGCCGCAGCGGTCAACCTGGCGGCCAGCACCACCCTGCCGGCCGACCGCTGGCTGCTGCTGACCTGGGGTCCGGTCCGCGGTCCGGCCGTGCTGTTCTGGTCGATGCTGCTGGCGCTGGTCGGCCTGGCATGGGCCGCCGCGCGGCTGGCCGGCGCACCGCTGTCGCGCGGCGCCTGGATCGGGCTGGCGATCGGCGCCGGCCAGGGCGGTATCGTGCCTGGCCTCATCCTGCTGGGCTTCGTCGCGGCCACCGGCGCGCGGGCCCGCCACGGCGAGCGCCTGCGCGGCTGGAGCTACAACGCGATGCAGATCGGCTACGTGCTGCTTGCCGCCGCCGCGGTCGCGGCGACGCTGGGCGCGATCCACAACGGCCTGCTGGGCGGCCCCTCGATGATGGTGCAGGGCGAAGGATCGACCGCCACCGAACTGCACTGGTACCAGGACCGCAGCGCCGGAACGACCCCCGCGACGACCGTGATCTCGGTCCCGATGTGGGTCTGGCGCCTGGCGATGCTCGCCTGGTCGGCTTGGATCGCCTGGACCAGCCTACGCCTGGCGCGCTGGGCTTGGCAGGCCTTTTCCACGGGCGGACGCTGGCGCGCGGCGCCGGCGACGCGCGACAAGACCGCGGCGGCAATGGGCCCATCAATGGTTCCACCAATGGGTCCATCGGCGGATGGGTAAGATGGCTCATGCCCTATGCCACGTTCGACAACACCTACGCCCGCCTGCCCGAGCGGTTCCACGCGCGCCTCGATCCGACGCCGGTGGCGCGGCCGCAGCTCATCCAGTACAACGATGCGCTGGCCGCCGAGCTGGGCCTCGACCGGCTGGCAGTCGACGATGCGACGCTCACCGCGATCCACGCCGGCAACCTCGTGCCGCAGGGTGCCGAACCGCTCAGCGCGGCCTACGCCGGACACCAGTTCGGCGGCTTCGTGCCGCAGCTGGGCGACGGTCGGGCGATCCTGCTGGGCGAAGTGATCGATCGCGCCGGCCGGCATCGCGACCTGCAGCTCAAGGGCTCGGGGCCGACGCCCTTTTCGCGCAATGGCGATGGCCGGGCCGCGCTCGGACCGGTACTGCGCGAGTTTCTCGTCAGCGAGGCGATGCATGCGCTGGGCATCCCGACGACGCGTGCGCTGGCCGCCGTGACGAGCGGCGAGCCGGTCTACCGCGAGGCGGTCCTGCCGGGGGCCGTGCTGACCCGCGTGGCCTCGAGCCACGTGCGCGTCGGCACCTTCCAGTACTTCGCCGCGCGCGCCGACGTGGCGGCGGTGCGCATCCTGGCCGACCACGTGATCGAGCGGCACGATCCGGCGGCGCGCCAGGCCGAGCGGCCCTACCTCGCCCTGCTGGCGGCCGTCGCCGAGCGCCAGGCGGATCTGGTCGCGCGCTGGATGATGGTCGGCTTCGTCCATGGCGTGATGAACACCGACAACATGGCGATCTGCGGCGAGACGATCGACTTCGGACCCTGCGCCTTCCTCGAGGCCTACGACCCGGCGGCGGTGTTCAGCTCGATCGACCGCGGCGGCCGCTACGCCTACGCCAACCAGGCGCCGGCGGCGCAATGGAACCTGGCCCGCCTGGCCGAGGCGCTGCTGCCCCTGATCGATCCGGATCCGGCGATCGCGGCCGACCTCGCGAGGGCGGTGCTGACGCAGTTCGGCGCATCGTTCGAGCGCGCCTGGCTGAGCGGGATGCGGCGCAAACTCGGGCTGCTCGAGGCGCACGCCGACGACGCGGCGCTCATCGAGCGCCTGCTCGAGGCGATGCATGCGGAGGAAGTCGACTTCACGCTGGCCTTCCGCCGGCTGTGCGCGGTGGCGCAGGCACCGGCCCAGGATGCGCCGGCCGCCGGCCTGCGCGAACTCTTCGCCGACCCGGCGGGCCTCGACCGCTGGCTGGCCGACTGGCGCCGGCGGATCGGCGCGGAAGCACCCGATGCGGCGGCGCGCGTGCGCCGGATGCGCGCGGCGAACCCGGCCTTCATCCCGCGCAACCACCGCGTCGAGCAGGCGATCGACGCGGCGACGCGCGATGGCGATTTCGCGCCGTTCGAACGCCTGCTCGGCGTGCTGGCGCACCCGTATGACGATCAGGCGGCGAACATCGAATACGAACGGCCGGCGCGGCCCGGCGAGCGGGTGGATCGGACGTATTGCGGAACCTGAGCGCCCGGGGATACGCCTGGGCGCGCTTCACGCCCTCGACCCGTTGCGCGAACGCGGCGCATCCGATCCGGGCGTTACCGGTCCCTAGGACGAGAACAACGAGACCCGATTTCGACCGCCCGATTTGGAGCGATAGAGTTGCCGGTCGACTTCGGCGTACATCGCTTCCGGGGTGAGCGAGGCGACGGCTTCTCGGCCCCACCAGCCGACGCCGAAACTCGCGGTGACGAACCCCGTCGGATTGGTGTCGTGCGCAATTGCCAGCCCCAGGACGATCGCGCGCAGGCGCTCGACGAACTCCTGCGCCAGCATGGCCGTCGGCGCGCTGAACAGCACGCCGAATTCCTCGCCGCCCAGACGGAACAACTCGTCACCGGTGCGCTTCAGATCGGCCCGGACGGCTGCCGCGATCGCACGCAGGGCGGCATCGCCGGCCGGATGGCCATAGCGATCGTTGAAGAGCTTGAAGAAATCGATGTCGAACATGCAGAAGGCCAGGCCCGCCACGCGCTGCCGGCCGGCCAGCGCACGGGCGCAGACCTCGTTGTACTGGCGCCGATTCAGCGCGCCCGTCAATTCATCCGTCACCGAAAGTTCCGCCAGGCGTGCATTGACGACTTCCAGTTCGCGTGTCCGCTCGACGACGCGCTGGTTGAGCTCGGCGTTGCGCGATTCCTGGGATTCGCGCAGGCGCCGCTCGGCCTGGAGCATCTTGGCCTTCATCACGTTCATGGAATCGGCCAGGCCCAGTGCAAGAATCAGGGATTCGACGCCGGACCCGACCTGGAGACCCCAGGTCGTGAACAGGTTCGGCGGCGCCACGCCGACCACCTGCAGGATGTAGGCCGTGGCGCCGACCCCGAGCAAGGCGAATGCCAGCACGAAGAACCGGGCCTGGCGCAGCCCGCGGCGCAGCAGCCAGACGCCGGTGGCCAGGCTCACCGCGGCCATGCCGATGCCGGTGACCTGTCCGATGCCGGCGCCGAGCGCATAGAAGTCGGCGGCCGCGGGCAGCACCACGGCCATGTTCAGCCATGCGAAGACCTGGTTCAAGCGCAGGACCCAGCGCGGCACGCTTTCCCTCAGGTTCAAGTATTCGATCGTGAAGAATCCGAAGATGCCGAAGGCCCATGCCGCGCCGACCGTCAGGATGTTGTTGTTGAAGGCCATCGCATCGGGCCAGAGGTATTGAAAGCCATAGCCCCGAAAGGTGAAGTTCCACAGCAGCAGGCAGAGCATGTAGCCGACGTACAAGGCGAAGCTGCGCTGGCGGGTAGCCGCGAACAGGAGCAGGTTGTACAGGGCCAGCGCCAGGAGCCCGCCGTGATACAGCGACAGCACCAGGTTCTCGCGGTCGGCCTCGGCGAGGAACGCCGCCCGCGAATACAGCCGCACGGGCATGGCTTCGTACAGGCCGTCGTAGCTGGCCAGGCGAACGTACAGGGCGACCTCTTCGCCCGGCCGCAGCGCGACCGGCAGGGCGAAATTGCGTGTCGCAAGCGGCCGTTCGCGGTACGGCCGGCGGTCGCCACTGCGTATCACTTCGATCCGCGTGCCGCCGTCGCGCAGCAGGTACCAGTCGACGTAATCCTGCCTGGGATTGCCCAGGTCGACAACCAGATCCGAGGGCGCCGCCGCATCGTTGACCAGGCGCCAGCGTACCCAGTAGACCGATTTGCTGAAGCCGAAGACCAGTCCGGCCGGGTCGCCCGCCTTCCATCCCGCGGTCGATTCCAGCACGGCGGGCAGATCAAGGAGCCCGCTGCGGTCTTCGCGTATCTCGCCAGCGGACGTGACGGGACGTCCGTCCTCGTGCGGCGTGGTGCGCAGGACCGCGGGTGCGGCGGCCGCGTGGGCGGCCAGCGCAAGGCAGACTAGGGCCGAATAGCCACGCAATGGATTCCCTCGCCGACGCAAAGCCGGGGCATGCCGGCATATCGGGCGTCGCAGACCCTTACTTGAACCTGTCGAATCGCCGCATTTGATTCCCGAAATTCGACCCGTGCAAGCGGACACTTCGCGGCTTCGGCGCGGCGGCCTTGCGCGCCCCTGCGGTCCTCGCCGCTCGGCCCGCCGGCCGAGCCGGATCAAGCCGCGCTGCGCGCCGCGCGGATGCGGAACCAGAAGCGCGAGCCGCGGCCCGGCGCGCTGCTGACCCCGGCCTCGCCGCCCAGCAGCTGGGCGAGGCGCCGCACGATCGACAGGCCCAGGCCGGTGCCGCCGGCGCGCCGCTGGTCGAAGCTGTCGACTTGCGAGAAGGGCTTGAAGAGCAGCGGCAGCTTGTCGGCGGCGATGCCGATGCCGGTATCGACCACGGCGAATTCGAGTTGTGCGTCGCCGGCGGCGCAGGAGAGCTCGCGGCCGCTGACACGGATCGAACCTTGCTCCGTGAACTTGACCGCATTGGCAATGAGATTGGTCAGCATCTGGCGCACGCGGATCGGGTCGCTGATATAGCACGCGGCGGCCGGCCCCTTCCAGCTCGCGGCGATCTCCAGTCCCTTGGCGCGGGCCGATTCGCGAAACAGGGTGGCCAGCTCATCGAGCAGGGCGGAGGGGGCGAAATCCGACGGGACGACATCGAGCCGGCCGGCCTCGACCTTGGACAGGTCGAGGATGTCATTGAGCAAGGCGAGCAGCGACTTGCCCGAGTTGAGGATGACCTGTGCGAATTCGCGCCGCTCCTCGTGGCTGACGTCGTCCTGGCACAGCAGGTCGGCCATGCCCAGCAGTCCGGTCAGCGGCGTGCGCAGCTCATGGCTCATGGTGGCAAGAAACTGCGTCTTGGCCACATTGGCGGCCTCCGCGGCGGCGCGGGCCTGCTCGAGCGTTTCGAGCATGCGGCTCTTCTCGACTTCCAGGGTAAGGGCGTCGACCAGCGTGCGGTGCAGGAAGTTCGCGCTGCGCAGCACCGCAAGCAGGAAGACGCAGACGAAGACCACGAAGATCCAGTGCCGGGCATCGGTGCCGTCGAGCAGCGTGACCGCGGCGATGCCCAGGCACATCGGGATGGCATACAGCCGGAAGGCGACGCGCACCGGCCCCAGGACCGGGACCGCCCCGGCGACCAGGCCGACCAGGGCCAGCGCGGCGAGCAGGCGCAGCTGCTCTTCGTTATGCCACATCACGGCCGAGGCGCCGATCAGCCACAGCGCGCCGACCAGCGCGGTGCTGCGCAGGAAGCGTCTGCGCCAGAAGTCCGACGCCGCGGCCGCCGGCTGCGCCCGCGTGTATGAACGGGCCTGCTGCGCGCGGTACAGTGCCGGGCCGATCATGAGCAGCCACCAGGCGATCATGATGCGGCCGGGCTGGTTGAGCAGGCCCAGCACCGCCACCGCGGCCGAGACGATGAGATTGACCACCGAGCCCAGCGGCGCATTGCGATAGAGCAGCGCCGTGAGGCGGGCCTCGACTTCGAATTCGACGATTACAGGGTGGGCAGCGGCCATGGTGGACCTGGGGGGGTATCCGCAGTGGGCATCCGCAGTAGCATCCGCAGCGGTCATCCGCAGCGGGGTTGCGCAGCAGGTGTCCGCGGCCGGCCGATGCAGCGGGCCGGCCCGGCGAACCGCCTCGGGCCGGGTGAACGGCGCGACCCATCCCGCCCTGGGCGAGGGCAGGCTAGCATCCGGCCCGCGCGCCTGAAGGCGCGATGGGCGGGGAAGTACCGGGGAATTTCCGGCGATACGGCCTGGGAGTCTGCGCGGCAGACGGTTCGTCGGTGGCAGCGGATGAATTTTCCCCTCTCCCACGCGAGTGGGAGAGGGCCAAGGGTGAGGGTCGTCGCTGCGCCCCCGCCGCCGCCCTCACCCCCGACCCCGCTCCCGCTTCGCGGGCGATGGGAGCTCAGAGGCTACTACCGCGCGCGCTCCTAGAGGAACAGGTCCGGCAGCAGGGACCGGCTTCCCGGAACGACCGAATACGGCTCGAAATCCGTCACGCCGGATTCCTTCAGCACCTCTTCGTCGATGAAGAAGCGGCCCGTCGTCGTGCGCCCGTCGCGCTGCAGGATCGCCATCGCCGCGTCGGCCATGATGCGCGGCGTACGGCAGTGCTGCGGCTCGATGCCCGGGATCATCTGCAGGGCGGCGGTCTGGATGACCGTGCGCGGCCACAGCGCGTTGACGCCGATGCCGTAGGTGCGGAACTCCTCGGCGTGGCCCAGCACGCACATGCTCATGCCGTACTTGGCCATGGTGTAGGCGACGTGCGGCGCGAACCAGCGCGGCTCGAGGTTGAGCGGCGGCGAGAGGGTCAGGATGTGCGGGTTGCGGTGCTGCCCGGCGGCTCGCTTCAGGTGCGGCAGGCAGGCCTGGGTGCACAGGTAGGTGCCGCGAACGTTGACGCCGAACATGAGGTCGAAACGCTTGATCGGCGTGGCCTCGGTCGACGTGAGGTTGATCGCGCTGGCGTTGTTGACCAGGATGTCGATGCCGCCGAACCGTTCGACCACCTTCTGCACAGCACCCGCCACCTGCAGCTCGTCGCGGATGTCGACCTGCAGCGGCAGGCATTGCGCGCCCTGGGCCTCGATCTGCGCCGCGGCGGTGTAGATGGTGCCCTCGAGCTTGGGATTGGGTTCGGCGGTCTTGGCCGCGATCGCCACGTTGGCGCCGGCGCGCGCGGCGTGCAGCGCGATCTCCAGGCCGATGCCGCGCGAGGCTCCGGAAATGAACAGCGTCCTGCCGTGCAGCGTCATGGCGGTTCTCCGGGGTTCAGCGCGCGGCGGCCCGCGCGAAATCGGGCTTGCGCCGCTCGAGAAAGGCGTTGAGCGCCTCGCGCGATTCGGGACTGACGAGCAGCCGGCCGAAGGTCTCGAGCTCGGTACCCATGGTCTGCTGCACGGCATGGCGCCAGCCGGCCTTGAGCAGGCGCTTGGATTCGCGCACCGCTTCCGGCGGCAGGGCGCAGAAGCGGCGCGCCTGGCGCATGGCGTAGTCCAGCACCTCCGTGGGCGGCAGCAGGCGGTTGACGATGCCCATCTCGACCGCTTCCTCGGCGGAGATCGGTTCGCCCAGCAGCAGCTTCTCGGCGGCGCGATGGTAGCCCGCGGCCATCGGCACGAGCAGGGACGAGGCATATTCCGGGCACAAGCCCAGGCTGACGAAGGGCATGGAGAACTTGGCGTCGTCGCCGGCGTAGACCAGGTCGCAGTGCATCAGCAGCGTCGTGCCGATGCCCACCGCGGCACCATTCACCGCCGCCACCACCGGCCGTTCGTGGTTCATCAGGGCCTGCATGAAGCGCACCGTATCGGTATTGCCCTCGACGACCGGGCGCTGCAGGAAATCCATGATGTCGTTGCCGGCCGAAAACACGTCGGGCGCGCCGTGCAGCACGACGGCGCGCACGCTGACATCGGCCGCCGCGGCGCCCAGGGCGTCGGCCAGCGCGCCGTACATCTGCGCCGTGAGGGCGTTCTTGCGTTCGGGGCGCGCGATCTCGATGCGCGCGATGCCTTCGGTCGTCTCGGTACGGATGGTCACGTCGCGTCCTTTGCAGTTGGGGGC
>Ga0075030_100003877_pt1 | contig 13542 bp, 14 predicted proteins | sample LitLauG_LLR_2012_FD_71393 | JGI IMG/M metagenome (GOLD analysis project Ga0075030, IMG submission 71393) | Freshwater sediment microbial communities from Pennsylvania, USA - Little Laurel Run_MetaG_LLR_2012 | ecosystem: Environmental > Aquatic > Freshwater > Creek > Sediment | place: USA... | reverse complement strand
TCCTTATCCACGGCCAACCCCGTGACGCCTCCCATCTTCCACTTATTGGGCAGGGGTTTGGGCCAGTCCGGATCGAACTTGAACTTGGGTGCGGTTTGCCCCTGCGCTCCCAGCAACACACACACGAACAACAAGCCGAGGCCGGCCACGGTAGCAAACGCCCTGCTCCATACGCTCTTTTCTCTGTTCATGAACGCCCTCCTCCGTTCCGCAACGACAGACGCGTTCAAGAATTATACGCCAGCACGCACGACGGCGGGCGCGGATTGCCGAACCGCAGGTATAAACAGAGTAACAGATCTGAAAATAGATTGACACGCGCAGGAACACGGGTTAGAATCTCGGTTGCCAGGGGTGCTTGCGCAGCGCCTCCCAATGGGCTTAGGGTTTCGCGCTATAGGGAAGCACCCGGGGAGCTGGTGCTACAATGTAGCACATGAGAAAGGCTACTATCCGCGACTTGCACATCCGGACTTCGGAACTGGTGAAGGCGGCGGCGGAGGGCGAGATCATTGTCATCCAGAGCCGCGGCGCCCCGGTGGCTGAATTATGCCCGCTCACTCGCAACAGAACCAGGCCAAAGCTCCCCGACATGACGCGATTCTGGTCCCGCTACCCGCAAGTTCCCGGCGATAGCGGGCGCTATCTCGAGGAGGACCGCTAGCGGAATGTATCTGGACTCGGCCTATATCGCCAAGTTCTACGTCAACGAACCGGATGCGGACAGGGTGCGGGCGCTCATCCGGCAAGCCGACTCACTGGTCTCTTCGGCCTGGTGCCTGAACGAGGTCGCCTGCGTGATGCACCGCCACATGCGGGAGGGGTGGCTCAGCCCCGCGCAGTCGCGCGCGTTGACGAACGCGTTTCTGAAGCATGTCGACGCCGGTTTCTGGTTCCTGGCTCCACTTACCGGCAGGCTGCTGCGCCGTGCCAGTCTGCTGGTGAGCGCAGCCCCTCGGAATGTCTATTTACGCGCTGGAGACGCCGCGCATTTGACCACGGCGCAAGACCTCGGTGAGCAAGAGATCTGGACGAATGACCGCCACCTGTTGGCCGCCGCTCCGCACTTCGGACTCCTGGGCCGAAGCGCGTAGCCGAATAGCTCAGGGTTTTACGACGACAGCCGCGTTTGCGGTTCGCGGAGCGCTTCGGCCAGGTCGTTGAGAAAAAGGGCGGCCTGCGCGCCATCCACGACGCGGTGATCGCTCGATAGCGTCATCGTCAAGATGGGCCGGATGCCGGGCTTGCCATCCACCGGCACGACGCGGTCGGCAATGCGGCCCACCGCCAGAACCGCGGCTTGCGGCGGCGTGATGATGGCGTTGAACGCATCGATGCCGTACATGCCGAGATTGCTGATGGTGAAGGTGCCGCCGGTCACGTCATGGGGGCGCAGGTGGCCGGAGCGGGCGCGATCGGTGAGTTCTTTGCGCTGCGCTGCGATGTCATGAATTGGCGTCGCACCGGCGTTGGGGATCACCGCGCCGACTACTCCGTCCTTCACCGCCATGGCGACGCTGATGTTGACCTGCGGGTTGAGTTGGATGGCATGGCCGGTCCAACTCGCGTTCATCTTGGGATGCCTGGCCAGCACGCGAGCCACCAGCGCGACCAGCAGGTCGGTATGAGTGACAGTGGCTTTCCCGAGCTTTTCGCGCGCTTCGATCAACGCTCCGGCATCCACTTCGCGAACCAGGAAAAAGTGCGGCGCGGTGGTCCAGCTTTGCGTCGTGCGCTCGGCCATCAGGCGCGCGATGGCGCTGAGGGCGGCGGGCGCCTCAGTCGGCACTGCTGCCGGAGCGGGCGCGGCCGGAGCTTTCGCGGCAGCTTCCACGTCTTCGCCGGTGACGCTACCGTCGGGGCCAGTACCGCGGACTTTGCTGAGATCCACGCCCAGCTCTTTGGCCAGACGCTTGGCTTTGGGAGAGACTTTGCCGCCGGGTTCCGCGGACTGGGGCGCACGCGCAGCGGAAACGGATGCAGCCGGGGCCGGGCGCACCGGTTCCGTCACCGCCCGCGCGCCGGGAACGGCGGGAGCTTCTTCCACCGGCGGTTGCTCTCCCGGCGCAACGATCCACGCGATGGTCTGGCCCACCGGCACATCTTCGCCCGCATGGGAGCGGATGCCGGCCAGGACGCCATCGCCGGCCGCTTCCACTTCGAAGGTGATCTTATCGGTCTCGATTTCGACGATCGGCTCGCCCTTGGTGATCGAGTCGCCTTCTTTCTTGATCCAGGAGAGAATCTTGCCGGTCTCTTGCGCCAGTTCCAGCGCAGGCATCACTACACTGAGAGCCATGAGTTAGTCGGTTGCTCCCACTCTTTCGGTCTGCGCGCTGGCTTCGATCATCTCGACTACGCGGCGGCTGGGGGGCGGATCGGTTTCGCGCACGGTGGGGAGTGGGCCGTTCACCGTGTGATATTGCGTGCCGGCCACCAGCAGTTGTTCGGCGGGGAAGCGCGTGATCACTTCGTGGCCGGTTTCGGTGACCACGATTTCTTCTTCGATGCGCGCGGCGCTCCATCCGTCCTTGGAAGGCCAGAAGGTCTCCAGCGCGAAGACCATGCCGGGTTGGATCTCGTGCGAGTGTTCCAGCGAGACCAGGCGGCTGATGACCGGCTTTTCCCAGATGGCCAGGCCGATGCCGTGGCCGAACTGCAGGGCAAAGGCGGCCTCTTCGTCCGGGAAGCCGAACTCCTGGGCTTTGGGCCACACCGCGGCAATCTCACCGGTGGTGCGGCCGGGGCGCACCAGCGAAATAGCCGCATCGAGGTACTCGCGGCAGCGCTTATAGGCGTCCACCAGGGCGTGCGACGCGAATCCGATCGAGAAGCACCGGTAATAGCATGTGCGATATCCCATGTAGGAGTGCAGGATATCGTAGTACACCGGGTCTCCGGGGCGCAGGATACGATCGGAGAACAGGTGCGGATGCGGATTGCAGCGCTCACCGGAGATGGCGTTGACGCCTTCCACGTATTCGGAGCCGAGATCGTAGAGCACCTTGCTGGCGAGCCCCACGGCTTCGTTTTCGCTGAAGCCGGGCCGCATAGCGCGGTAGAGCTCTTCGTAGGCGGCGTCCACCATCATGGCGGAGGTGTTGAGCAGCGCGATCTCGTCCTGCGTTTTAATCACGCGCGCGTCGGACATGAGCTGCTGGCCGTCCACCACCGTGATGCCTTCCTTCTGCAAGGCAAACAAGATGGGTGGCTCGACTACGTCGATGCCCACGGGCTGCTTGTGCAGACCGCGCATTTCCAGCTCGATTTTGATTTTGCGCGCGACGTTTTCGGCGCGCCCCATCTCCGGCGACATCGCGCCGCGCAGCAGCGGGATGCCGGGGCGCGAGCGCTCCCCGAGCCACGGGCAATTGAGTTGGTGATGCTTGGCTGCGGAGCCGAAGTCCCACAGGATGGGCTCGTCATTCTGCGGCAGCAACGTGAAGCGGCTGATCTTGTCCTGCGCCCACGTCCCGATGTGGGTGGCGGTGATGTACCGCACGTTGTTCATGTCGAAACAGAGCAGGGCGCCCATTTCGGATTTGGCGAGCAGGGCTTTGGCCTTCGCCAGACGCTCGCGGCGGAGACGGTCGAAGTCAATCCGCTGCTCCCAATCGACGGCCATGGTTCCATGAGTCTTTAATCCCATAAAATCCTCCTCTATCCTCGGGCCACGGATGGCCGCAGATACACACAGATCAGCATTTTCTTGTTCCATCCGTGCGCATCGGTGTGCATCCGTGGCCTGTTTAATTTCGTCCGCAGAGAGCCCGGGCGGCCTCCAAAACCGTTTTCTCCGTCGGCACCGTCGCGTCCTCGAGCGGCGGCGAAAACGGGATCGGGACATGCATCGCCCCCAGCCTCCGTACCGGCGCTTCCAGGTCGAAGAAGGCGCCCTGGGCGATCACCGCGGCGATCTCGGCGGCGGCGCCGTAGCGGCCATAACCTTCGTCCATCACGATCACGCGCGAGGTCTTCTTGGCCGAATCGATCAGGGTCTTCTCATCCAGCGGCCAGAGCGTGCGGGGGTCCACCACCTCGGCGCTGATATCGTACTCTTCCAGCAGCTTCGCCGCGCCCAGCGCGACGTGCACCATGCTGCTGGTGGCCACGATGGTGAGGTCGCTGCCCTCGCGCTTGACATCCGCCACGCCAAAAGGAATCGTGTACTCCTCGGCGGGCACCGGACCCTTGAAGCGGAACATCATCTTGTCTTCGAAAAAGACCACCGGGTTTTCATCGCGGATGGCGGTCTTCAGCAGCCCTTTGGCGTCGTAAGGCGTGGAGGGCAGCACCACCTTGAGTCCGGGAATGTGGCAGAACCAGGCGTGCAGCGATTGCGAGTGCTGCGCGGCCGAGCGGCGGGTGGCGCCGAGCGTGGCGCGCATCACCATGGGCACTCTCCACTTTCCGCCGGACATGTAATGGACCTTGGCCGCCTGGTTGACCATCTGGTCCATGGTGAGGCCGATGAAATCGCCGAACATGATGTCGACCACGGGGCGCATGCCGGTCATGGCGGCGCCTACGGCGATGCCGGTGAAGCCGGCTTCCGAAATGGGGGTGTCGAGCACGCGCTCCGGGCCGAATTCGTCCACCAAGCCGGAGAGGACCTTGAACGCGGTGCCGGCCTGGGCCACGTCTTCACCCATGAGAAAGACCCGGCTGTCGCGCCGCATCTCCTCGGCGAGCGCCTCGCGGACGGCCTCGCCGAGCGTAATTTCGCGGGTCGCGGTCATTGTTTCAGGCATAGACATCCTGGTCCACCTTGTCCACCGTCGGATACGGCGCCGCAATGGCGAACTGCACGGCCCGGTCTACTTCCGCCTTCACGTCCGAATAGATCTCGCCGAACTGCGTCTGGCCGGCGAGATTCTGCGCGGTCAGATACTCGGCAAAGAGCTTGATCGGATCGCGCTCGCCCTTCCACTGCAGCTCTTCCTGCTTGCTGCGGTAGTAATCGCGGCTGACGTCGCCCACGTGATGGCCCATGAAGCGGTAGGTATTGGCCAGAAGGAACGACGGCCCCTCGCCGCCGCGGGCGCGGTCCACCAGCTTTTGCATGACGGCGTTGACCGCGCGTACGTCCTGGCCATCGACGTTCCCGGTCTGCAGCCCGAAGCCGGCGGCGCGCGTCAGGATATCGCCGGCGGTGGTCTCCGAGTAGTGCGTGTATTCGTTGTACATGTTGTTTTCGCAAACGTAGATCACGGGCAGCTTCCACAGCGTCGCCATGTTCATGACCTCGTAGAGCACGCCCTGCCCGAGCGCACCCTCGCCGAAGAAGCAGACGCAGACCCGGCCGTTGCCCAGGCGCCTGGCGGCGAACGCCGCGCCGGTCGCAATGCCGGTGCTGCCGCCCACGATGGCGTTGGCGCCCAGATTGCCGGTGTCCGGATCGGCGATGTGCATCGAGCCGCCCTTGCCTTTGCAGTAACCGGCTTCCTTGCCCAGCAACTCGGCGAACATGCGGTCGAGCGCCGCACCCTTGGCGACGCAGTGGCCGTGGCCGCGGTGCGTGCTGGTGATGTAATCGTCGGGACGCAGCGCTTCGCATACCCCCACCGCTACGGCCTCTTCCCCGATATAAAGGTGGGCCAGGCCGGGCATGAGGGCGCGCGTGTACAAGTCGTTGACGTTTTCTTCGAACAGCCGGATCATGAGCATCCGCCGGTACATGCGCAGACAGCGTTCGGCTTCGGCGGCGGCATCCGTTTTCGGGGGATCGATCGCTGTGGTCATTTACTTACTCCTGACATTCGTGCCAGAACTTCAAAAACAACGGCGAAATCCTGCTTGGCCAAGCCCATGCCGCGCGCGGCGCTCAGGTACTCGTTGGCGAGCGAGGTGGTCGGTAGCGGCACACTCACCTGGCGGCCCAACTCCAGGGCGAGCAGCAGGTCCTTCTGCATCATATTCACATCGAACCAGGCTTCCTCGGGCATTTGGAGCACGAACGGGCCCCGATATTGGACCATGGGCGAGGCAATGGCGCTGTGGGTCAGCACCTCGACGGCAATCTCGCGGGGAATGCCGCTTTTTTCGGCCAGCAGGACGCCTTCCGAGAACGCCACCATTTGCACCGCGAGACTCAGGTTGGTGGCGATCTTCATTGCCACCGCCAGCCCGTTCTCGCCGACATGGGTGGCTTTGGGACCGATATCGAGCAGGATGGGCTTGATGCGCTCAAAGGATTCCTGGCTGCCTCCCACCATCATGGTGAGCTTACCCTGTTCGAGCGTGATGACGCTGCCGGAGACCGGGGAATCCAGCATGTCGGCGCCTTTTTCGCGGACGCGCGCCACCAGGGTCCGGTTCACGGCCGGGCTCACCGTGCTCATATCCACCCAGAGCTTTCCGGCGCCGAGTCCCGCGATCACTCCGTTGGGGCCATCGGCAATCTCTTCGAGGGCCCCGGTGTTGGTGACCATGGAAAAGATGATGTCGGCCGCGGCGGCCGCGGCGCACGGGGAATCGGCCCACTTCATGCCTTTATCGATAAGACCCTGCGCTTTGGACTTGGTGCGGTTGTAGCCGGTGACGCTATGGCCTTTGGCGAGCAGCCGGTCGACCATGCGGCTTCCCATTACGCCTAGCCCTACGTATCCGAGATTCGCCATTGTTCCTTGTGGTCTCCCCTTGTGGGCGGCCCTTCTTAGCAGTCTTCAGCCAGAAAAATAGCCGGAATTAAACAGTCTAACAGTATCGTCTACCAGCGGCACATGCCGGTTCTTGTATGGAACTGACCTGCACTTGCACAGACTTGACCTGGGGAGCAACAGGGCGCCCGGGGACCGGAGATTCACCGCAAGAAAGGTCAAGAAACCAGGGTCGTGTGCGCGTTAGACTCGAGTGGTATGGCGATGGGGCTCAAACAGATGCAGCCGGTCTTGGCGTACGCCGCGGCGCATCTCGATGAGGACGTTTCGTTAGCGGCGCTCGCCGGCCAGGCAGGTCTTTCGCCTTTTCACCTGCAACGCGTGTTTGCGGCCGCGGTGGGGGAAACGCCCAAAAGACTCACCCTGCGGCTCCGGTTGGAGCGCGCCGCGGCGATGCTCCTGGTGAGCGGCGATTCGGTCCTCGACGTGGCGCTATCCTGCGGTTTCCAGAGCCACGAGGTCTTTTGCCGGACGTTTCGGCGGCGCTTCGGAATGACCCCCAGCGCATACCGTAAGCGCGGCTTCCTTCACCGCGTGGAAGCAGCGAAGGCCAGAGATCACGGCGCGCTGGTAACCCGGGTCGGGCCGTGCATCGGGCTTTTTCACTGTAGCGAGGACGGGAAATCACACCGGAACGATATGGCGTACTCAATCACGAAGAAGCAAATCCCAGCGCAGCCCGTGCTCGTCGTGGCACGACGGGTGAAGCCGGCGGAGATGGCAGGGGCACTGGCGGAAATGTTCGGCCAGGTCGCCCTGTGCGCGCACCGGAACGGGATAGCGCTCGCCGGCCGCCCCTTCACGAGATTTCTGGAATGGGGGCCGGGGTTATGGACCATCGAAGCCGGATTGCCGGTTGCGGTACCGGGCCAGGCTCCCGGCGACGGGGAAGTCAGGGCGGACACATTGCCAGGCGGACCGGTAGCAACCACTGACCACGCCGGCCCGTACGACCAACTGACGGAAGCCCACGCCACGATTCAGCAATGGATCGAAGCCGAAGGGCTAGCGGCGGCGGGAGCGCCGTGGGAGTCTTACATCACCGATCCTGCCGATTATCCCGATCCGAAGGATTGGAAGACCGAAGTCTTCTGGCCCCTCAGACAGTAGCGGGGCGGGACTGATTCGCCGCTTACCGCCCGCGAGCCGGCTACGCTACGATCGAGAGATCTCACGCAACTGGAAAAGCAACCTGCGCGTGGTGATGGTTTCCACGCGCAATCCGCTCAATATCGGCGCCGCCGCGCGCGCCATGGCGAACTTTGGGTTCTCGTGCCTGCGCGTGGTCAATCCTTATGACGTAGCGTTCCGTGAGGCGCGCTCGGCGGTGGGCGCCGCGCCGCTGCTGCAGGAAGCCGAAAAATTCTCTCGTGTGGCGGATGCCGTGGCCGACTGCCGCCTCGTGGTCGGCACCACCTCTGTCGGTCACCGCGAGTTGCAGCACTCCGTACGCCGCCTGGAGTATGGCGCGCGCCTCATCGGGCGGGCTCTGGCGCAAGGGCCCGTGGCGCTGTTGTTCGGCTCCGAAAAGTTCGGGCTCTCCAACCCGGAGCTCAGCCATTGCCAGTGGTTGATGCGCATCCCCACCGTCAGCCACGACCTCTCCATGAATCTGGGCCAGGCGGTGGCTCTCTGCCTTTACGAACTGTCCCGCGATCCAAAGGCCGTCGCAGCTCGCCCGGGTCAGATTCAGCCGGTGTCCGCCGCCGAGGCCGAACAGGTCACCACGCTGCTGCTGGAAGCGCTGCGCACCAGTGGCTATCTCAACCCGGTGACTACCGCCTCCAGCGAGGACAAAGTCCGCCGCCTGGTGCGCCGCCTGCGCCTCGGCGCGCGCGATGCTCCGGTGCTGATGGGCATGCTGCGCCAAATCCTGTGGAAGCTGGGTGAGTGACGGAGGTTTGTTACCATCGGGCAGATGCCCTTCGAGCCAACCGTCCTGGGCCGCACCGGCTTGCCCGTGGGCCGTATGGGAATCTCGGCCTCCTACGGCGTGCCGGCGGCGGCCGTCGAGCGTGCCTTCGAACACGGCGTCAATTACCTGTATTGGGGCAGCATCCGGCGCCAGGCTTTTGGCGACGCTATCCGTAATCTCAAACCACAACGCGACCGCTTCGTGTTGGTCGTCCAGTCCTATTCGCGGCTCGCCAGCCTGCTCGGATGGAGCTTGCAGCGGGCCTTGCGCCAACTGCGCTTGGAATATGCCGACGTCCTGCTCCTCGGCCTTTGGAACAAGCCCGTCTCGCCGGGCATCCTGGACGCGGCGCGCGCCGTACGCGAGCGCGGTCTGGTGCGGCACCTGGCCCTGTCTTCTCATCAGCGATCGCTGATTCCTCAGTGCGCCGCCGGCGCCGACTTCGACGTGCTCCATTTCCGCTACAATGCCGCACACCCCGGCGCGGAACTGGATATCTTCCCGCACTTGCCCGCTTCCAACCGCCCGGGAATGGTGGCCTATACGGCCACCAGTTGGGGTCAATTGCTCGATCCCAAAAAGCTGCCCGCGGGCGAGCGTGTACCCACCGCGGCCGACTGCTACCGCTTTGTCCTCACCCGCTCCGAAGTCGATGTGTGTATGTCGGGACCGAAGAATGCCGAACAGATGGAGGCTGCGCTCGAGGCGCTCCGCGGTGGACCCATGAGCGAAGAGGAACTGGCCTGGATGCGGCGCGTGGGAGGGCACGGCGCTCCTCCTTCCACCCACGGCGCTCATTTCCTGCGGAACACGGACTCGTCCTTCAAAAGCTCCTCATAGCGTCCGCGGTCGAGATTATTTTCGTCGCAGACATATTCGCGCAAACGCGTGCCATCCCGCCGCATGATCGTGGTACGGAAAACCCAGGGCTTCGTCAGCACCTGGGGGTCTTCCATCGTGGCTTCGTAGTGGATGGTGTCCTGGTCGGTGCGCGTGTAGCGCTCGGGCAACAGCTACCGTCCGAACCGTCCCCGCCCGGCCGGTTTCTTCGGGCCTGCGCCTCCGAACGTGAGCGTCACGTCGGCGGTGTGGTCCTGATCGTTGATCTGGACCGCGGATTTTGTTTCCCCTAAGTTGTCGAACAGGCCCTGCTCGCGGACGCTGTTGAGGAAGACTTGCGGATAATCGGCGTTGAACGGCTTGCCTTCCTTCACGTTCCAGATGCGCCGGATCTCGAACTCCGCGTTGAGGTCCAGTCCCACGATGCTCAGCTTGCCCATCAGGAACTGCGGGCCGGGCTCGATATGCAGCGCCAGATCGACCGTTTTCCTGGCATCGTCGATGGCCCTGTCCGCCGTGACCTTTGCCTGCATGAAGCCGGCGCGCGATAGCGCTTTGCGCATGCGTTCGATCCCTTCATTCACCTGATCGAAATTGGCCACGTCGCCGGTGGGAATGTTCCCCGCCTTCAGCAGGTCTGCGGGCTTCAGGGGGGTGGGCCCGGCAATCTCGACTTTGCCCAGGCCGTAGCTTTCGCCCTCCTCCACGGTGACCATCACGTGCAATCCTTTCACGTCCTGGGCCGGTTCGGTGCGGAACTTCGGAAACGCCACGCGCACGCGGCCGCGCGCTTCGTAGACGGGCCGCACGGCGGTATTCAAAAGCTCGCGAAAGCGGTCCTCGGTAAACGGGGCGCCCACGGCCACGCCGGCGATCGCGTCGCGCAGCACATTCTGTGGCACCGCCTTATTTCCCTCGAAGGTAACCTGGGCCACCGCGGGCAGGTTCCGCGCCGGCCGGAACACGATTTCGAGCTTCTCCGGCCCCACCGGGTTCAAACGGGCCGCCACCTTTTCCTGCGAACCTTTGCCCGCCAGGTACTCCTGAATCCATTTCACGTAGCGATCGAGCACGGGCTGGGTGGGCGGCAGCTTCGCCGTGGAAAACAGCGGATCTCTGGCGCGCAGCATGTCTTCCAGCTCCTGCGCGGCCACTCCCAGTTCCTCAAACCGCGCCGGCCAGGCGGCCTCGATTTCCGTCACCTGAAAAGTGGCTACCTCGCCTTCCTTCCCCGGCGCCGGTTCAAACTGGTAACCCACCATTTCGAAGAAGCCGCTGGCCACCAACCGGTCGCGCGCGGCATCGAACTCTTCCTTGCCCGCGATCTGCCCCACCTGCAAACCCGCGACCGCCAGGATCTGCTCGCGCGTGTAATGGTGATTGCCCTCCACCACCAGGCGATCGATCGGCCATTTGGTGGGCGCCGGAGCCGATTTTTCCTCGACTGATTTTTTCTGCGGTGCGGCGCGTTTGGGCGCAGCCGGACGGCTCTGCCCGAATCCAACTCCCGGCGCCAGCATCAGGAAAATCAGGAGCCATTTCATATCTTTATGTTAGACGCAGCAAGTGAGGCCGAGGTGACAGCAGGTAGAATGGAGAAAGTGCCTTACGATTTGATTGTGATCGGGAGCGGCCCCGGCGGCTACTCCGCAGCCATTCGTGCCGGACAATTCGGATTGAAGACCGCCCTCGTCGAAAAGCAGGCCAAATTGGGGGGAACCTGCCTCCTGGTGGGGTGCATTCCGACCAAAGCCCTGCTCCAGACCGCCGATGTCTGGGAGCGTTTCGTCCACTCCGAGAAAGAGGGGATCCAGTGCGAGAACCCGCGCCTCGATTACCCCAAGGTGAAGGAGCGCAAGGACGGCATCGTCAACAAGCACTCCAACGGCGTCGGCCTGCTGCTCAAACGCGCCAAGGTGGAGCGCATCGCCGGGTATGCCACGTTGAAGGGAAAGGGGCAAATCGACGTAAAGGCGGAGTCCGGAACCCAGACGCTGGAAGCTAACAACATCATTCTGGCTACCGGCTCGGAGGCCCGCATGCTGCCCGGCCTCCAGCCCGATGCGGAGACGATCCTCACCAATATCGAGATCTTGAATCTGACCGCCGTGCCGAAGAGCCTGATCATCATCGGGGCGGGCGCCGTGGGCGTCGAGTTCGCCTCCATCTTCCACCGTTTCGGAACGGAAGTGACAGTGATCGAGATGCTTCCGCGGGCGGTGCCGGTGGAAGACGAAGACATCTCCAAGGAACTCGAGCGCGCCTTCCGCAAGCAGAAGATCCGGGTCGAAACCGGCGCGCGCGCCGAAAACATACAGAAGGTAGGCAAATGCGTCCGCCTGCAGTTGACTGCCAAGGATGGCAAGCAGGAACAGATCGAGGCCGAGAAACTGCTGGTGGCCGTCGGACGAAAGCCCAATACGGAAAACATCGGTCTGGAAAACACGCGCGTCGAGCTGGACCGCGGCTTCATCAAAGTCGGCCCTTACCAGGAGACCGCCGAGCCCGGCGTCTACGCCATCGGTGATGTCGTGGCTGGGACGCCGCAACTGGCGCATGTCGCCACCATGGAAGGGATGATCGCGGTCGCCCACATGGCGGGCAGGCCGGCCGTTCCCATCAACAAGAACCGCATTCCCGGCTGCACCTATACGGAACCCGGCATCGGCAGCGTGGGCCTAACCGAAGCCCAGGCGCGCGCGCAGGGGCGCCAGGTGAAGGTCGGCCGCTTCCCGTTTGCGGGCAACAGCCGCGCCACCATTCTCGGCCGGCACGAAGGATTCATCAAAGTGGTGGCCGACGAAAAATACGGCGAGATCCTGGGGGTGCACATCATCGGACCGGAGGCGTTTGAAGTGATCGCGGAAGCGGTCGCCGCCATGAACGCGGAGGCCACCGTCGAGACCATGATGCAAACCATCCACGCCCACCCCACGCTCTACGAAGCCATGGGCGAGGCTTTCAACGCGGTATACGGTCTTTCCATCAATGCGTAGCTGCCAATTGCGGGAACTGGGGCGCGTGGATTACCCCGCGGCGTTCGAGCTGCAACAGCAGCTCGTGGCCGAACGCAAGCAGGGTCTGATTCCCGACCAGCTCCTGCTGCTGGAGCACCCGCCTGTGATCACCCTCGGCCGCAATGGCCGCATGGAGAATCTGTTGGCCGGCGGCGAGGTTTTGCGCCGGGCGGGAATCTCGTTCTATCCTACGGACCGCGGCGGCGATGTGACGTACCATGGCCCTGGCCAGCTCGTCGGATATCCCATCCTCGATTTGCGGGAATGGTCGCGCGATGTGGGCGCTTATGTGCGCTCCCTCGAGCAGGTCCTCATCGACGCGCTCGCCGATTTTGGCATCCGCGCCGGCCGCATCCCCGGGCTGACCGGAGTGTGGGTGGGCGAACACAAGATCGCGGCGATTGGAGTGCACATCAGCCGGTGGGTGACTTCGCATGGTTTCGCCTTGAATGTCACCACCGATTTGAGCTGTTTCCAATACATCGTCCCCTGCGGGCTGAGCAAGCCGGTGACCTCGATGTCCCGGCTGGGCACTGCGGCCCGGCTCGATGAGGTTTCGCGAAGTCTGGCCGTCCATTTCGGCCGCGTTTTTGATTGCGAGATGTTGCGGGAGGCCCCGGCCCTGGCAAACCCCTTAAGGTGAGACTCCTATGACTGACGTCGTAATGCCCCAAATGGGCGAAAGTATTGTCGAAGGTACGCTGACGAAGTGGCTGAAGAAGCCCGGGGAGCACGTGGAGCGGGACGAACCGCTCTTTGAAATCTCCACCGACAAGGTGGATACCGAGATCCCATCGCCGGCCGCGGGAACCCTCTCCGAGGTCCTGGTGGAAGAAGGCAAGACGGTGGGGGTCAACACCATCGTGGCGCGCATCGAGGAAGGCGGCAATGGCGCTTCGCGGGCGGCCGCCGCCGCGGTGCCTCCGCCGCCAAAGCAGGTGGCGTCCCGGCCCGAGCCGCCCCCGGAAACATTGGCGCCTCCACCCGCTCCGGAACCGGTGGAGGAGCCCGCCGCGTTCAATGAACCAGCCGGGCCGCTTTCTCCGCTCGTGCGGCGCATGGCGCGCGAGCACAATATTGACCTCAACCGCGTGAACGGCACCGGCGCCGG
>Ga0075030_100003874_pt1 | contig 13544 bp, 13 predicted proteins | sample LitLauG_LLR_2012_FD_71393 | JGI IMG/M metagenome (GOLD analysis project Ga0075030, IMG submission 71393) | Freshwater sediment microbial communities from Pennsylvania, USA - Little Laurel Run_MetaG_LLR_2012 | ecosystem: Environmental > Aquatic > Freshwater > Creek > Sediment | place: USA... | reverse complement strand
TACGCCAGCAACAAGCTGAAATAGATAAATGGAAAGAAATAAACGATAGACAAACTAGGTCAATAAAAAATAAACAAGCTGAAATAGAGGCGTTGAAAGAAGCATTGATGGAAGGTGGTGTTGTATGCGCAAGATGTGGTGCTATTGCTTTTGACCCTGTTATTACACAAACAGCAAAGACACTAACAGATGAGGAAATAGAGCAAGTTGGCAAAGAAACTATGTTGTTGCAATTCTTTCAAAGCATTGAAGCTACCGCAGACCATGGAGATAGCGTAGCAAGAACAATGACAGCAATGATTAGACAACAGGCATTTGATTTTGCTAGAGCAATACTAAAAAGGGCACAAGAGAAATGAAATCAAAAGAATTTATTTGCTACATGGATGCACAAGACTATCGTGATATGCAAAAAGGAACAATTAAGTGGTGTGCTGTTGGAACTGAACAATCCAAAAATGATACCGATGTGAAGCTGTTTGCTTCATTGCCAGCAAAAGAAATAACAAATCAGGAAATAAAAGAACTTTATTTGTCAATGAAGGCTTTAGACCAATCCAATATTCTAATTAGGTTTTCTAGGGAATTACTAAGAAAGGCTAATGAGAAATGAGCAAAGACAAACTCCCCAAACGTAGTAAAGAAGAACAACAGGCGATGGATGATTACCTGACAAAGAAGTTTGCGGAGATTGCTAGGGGTCAGGAGTTAATCCCAGTCGTGCTAGACAGGGCAACGTGGGAGGGAATAGTTTATTCAATCAATTTAGCATTAAAATTGGAGCACAAACGGAGGAAACATGGACAAGAAACTAACAGTAAAAGTACCCGCAATAAGAGAAAAGTCGGGTAAAGTTGTAAAAGCCCCAAGCAAAGCGTATTCGCATGATGAACTGATTGCCAAAGAAGGTAAAAAGGCTAAAGGTTCTAAGCATATGTTCGAGTTATCTGATGGCGAAATTGTTAACCGTAAGAAAGCCGCTAAGATAGCAGAGAAAGCTGGCGAAGTACCTAAGTCTGTGGGCAAAAAACTTCATAGCCATGACTTGCGCAAGGCTGAACGTATTAAGAAAATTAAAATGAAAGGCACGAAATGAGAGATGGCGGTAAAGGGGATACACCACGACCACTAGGTGTAGACATGGCTGAGTTCGATAAAAGCTGGGACAGAATATTCGGCGATGCTGAAAAGAAGAAAGAGCAAGAACGCAAACTCAAGATTGAAATTGAAGCAGAGCGTGGCGAAGCTAGTATCAACGTGACAAAGACTTGGGATTTATGATGAGAGAACCTATCCCCTTTTATGGTCTTTATGAATTAGGTGAAGACGAACCAGTAGTGCAGATGTCACAAGCAGATGTAGCCGTTGTGTTAGGGGTTAGTCGTCAGACAGTTAACAATATTGAACAAGCCGCTTTTAAAAAGATACGCAAAGAGTTGTTCAAACGAGGTATAGATAAGGATGATTTTTTATGAGTTCAGAAGATTTTAAAAAAGAGATGCAAAAGTTCTACGAATGGTTTGAAAAGTTAATGAAACATGGTAATATGTCAAAATGAACTTTACTTGGTCATTCTCCTCTCTCAAAGAATACGTTAACTGCCCTCGTCAGTATCAAGAGTTAAAGGTATTAAAGCGCTTTGAAAAGAAAGCTACCGAACAGATGCTATACGGCACTGTGGTGCATAAGGCTTGTGAAGATTATGTAGCTAGTGGTAAACCCTTAGAGAAGAATTACCTACGATTTAAGCCCGTCTTAGATTCATTGATTGCAATTCCAGGGACTAAGTACCCTGAGTATGAGATGGCTTTAAAGGCTGACAAGACACCATGTGAGTTTGCTGACCCTACTAGATGGGTTCGAGGTATCGTAGACTTATTGATTGTAGATGGTGACCAAGCGTTCATTGTTGACTACAAGACTGGGAGCAATCGCTACCCTGATCCAAAGCAGTTGAAGTTGATGGCACTGATGACGTTTGCCCACTTCCCCGAAGTAAAGAAGATTAAAGCTGGTTTGCTTTTCGTAATGCATGAGAGTTTCATGGATGAAGAATATACAAGAGACCAGATTCCAAAGCTCTGGAGTTATTTCTCAGCAGACCTTGAAAGATTGAACATATCCTACGAAAATAACATTTGGCATCCGAATCCCACACCTCTATGTGGCTGGTGTCCTGTTAAGAGTTGTGAGTTCTACAAAGAAAGAAACTAATATGCCATACGTTAATAAACCAAGACCGTACGCTAAAGAATACCAGCAAGAGAAAGCTCGGGGTGAAGAACCACGTCGTGCTGAACGTCAACGTGCCCGTCGTGCGTTGGATAAAACAATGCCTGATAGGAACAAGAATGGAAAAGCTGATGCTCGTGAAGGCAAAGATGTTGCCCACGTTAAAGCATTAGACAAAGGCGGTTCAAACAAGAATGGTGTATTCATTCAGACTGCACATGGCAATCGCTCGTTTAGACGAGACTCAAAGGGTAACCTAATTTCTGAGCACTCCAAGAAAGAAAAAAGCGGAGAGAAGAAATTGAGCAAGATTGTAAAGTTAAAAAAGTAGGATTGTAAAGTTAAAGAAGTAAGATTGTAAAGTTATCGCCGTAGGGCATGAGTGGGCGGTAAGGGGTTTTATTACTTTGTACCCTTATAACCATGTCAATTAAGCGGTGTTTGTGAAGTTTTTTATTTGGCTTCTCCTTGGCACGACAGGCTTAGTCGACTAGCCCCCGTAAGGGGTGACCAGTTAAATTTAGTTAAAGGATAGTTGTGGAAATCGTAGAACAAGAAGCGGTTAAATTCAAAATAAAATCCGCTGATATACCCCTCATTACTGACTACATAGAAAAATCGCAAGTCCTAGAAGATGACGGGGATAATGCTGAGGTATTGGTTTACTGGGGCATAGAGGAGATGCAACATCTTGCTAGAGTCTTTGGGGATAAAGTTCCATCACCGATACAAAAGGATTACGAGTGGCCCGGAATACACACACCATTCAAACACCAAGAAACCACGGCTGCCTTTCTTTCGCTATACCAACGTGCGTTCTGCTTTAATGAAGCGGGTACAGGCAAGACTTCTTCTATTGTATGGGCTGCCGATTATTTAATGAAGCAGGGCTTGGTTAAGCGTGTTCTAGTTATCTGTCCTTTATCTATTATGTACTCTGCATGGCAAGCAGATATATTTAAAACCGCTATGCACAGAAGCGTTGCAGTTGCCTATGGCGATGCAGAGAAACGCAAGAAGATTATCAATGGGGTATATGAGTTTGTCATCATTAACTATGATGGGGTGAATATTGTTAGAGACGATATAGCAAATCAAGGGTTTGACCTGATTGTTATTGATGAAGCAAATGCTTATAAAACTGTAACGACTAAGCGTTGGAAGACGCTAGCAAAACTAATAACACCCTCAACAAGGCTTTGGATGCTTACTGGTACTCCTGCTTCGCAGTCTCCGCTAGATGCGTATGGCTTGGCGCGTTTGGTCAGTCCAGGAAATGTTCCAAAATACTTCACAGCGTGGCGGGATAAAGTCATGCACCAAGTAACTCGCTTCAAGTATGTACCCAAACCTACAGCGCAAGGCGATGTCTACAAAGCGTTACAGCCAGCGATTCGGTTTGAGAAAGCGCAGTGCTTAGATTTACCACCCGTAACATACCAGACCCGTGTAGTGCCATTGACCTCACAAGTTAAAAAGTATTACGAGGGTATCAAGAATCAGATGCTTATTGAGGCGGCGGGTGAAAAGGTTAGTGCAGTTAATGCGGCGGCAAAGTTAACAAAATTGTTACAAATTTCGGGAGGGGCGGTCTATACAGATACCCGTGAAGTTGTGGAGTTTGATATATCTCCACGATTAAATGCCCTAATGGAAGTAATAGATGAGACGCTACACAAAGTAATCATCTTCGTACCGTATAGGCACACTATACAGATTGTTTCTAACCATTTAAAAGGGGAAGGCATAACCAGTGAAATCATTAGCGGAGATGTATCAGCAAAGGAACGGGCTGAAATAATTAGTCGGTTTCAAATGTCAGAATTTCCACGAGTGTTAATTATTCAACCACAAGCGGCATCGCACGGTGTGACTCTTACTGCGGCTAATACGATTGTTTTTTGGTCGCCGGTCATGAGTGTGGAAACATACTTGCAATGCGTAGCTCGTATTGACCGATTTGGTCAGGTTAACAAAATGACTGTGGTACATTTGCAAGGCTCTGAAATAGAACGAAAGATGTACGACATGTTGCAGAACAAAGTTAACAACCACGAGAAGCTGGTTGATCTATATAAAGAGGAACTAGGTATAAACGATGAGTGAAAATTTAGATGAATTAGTAAAAATTTACTTGACAATAAGATCAGAACGTGAAAAACTAGAATCTGATTGGAAAGCAAAAGATACAGAATTAAAAAATGATCAAGCCCTCTTGGAACAACAAATGCTAGGCATCTGCAACGATACCAACGCAACAAGCATTAAGACCAATCAAGGCACAATCATTAAGTCATTGAAGGAAAGATTCACACTATCAGACAGAGGAGCGTTCGATGGTTTTGTCCGTGAGCATGATGCCGTAGAGTTGTATGAGGCTCGTATTCATCAGGGCAATTTTAAGGAATTCATTGCCGAGCATGCAGATGAAGGTTTGCCGCCAGGTGTGAATGTTATGAGAGAGTTTACAATCGTAGTCCGTAAACCAACCTCAAAAGATTAGTTCAATTCAGTTAAATAGGAGCAGTAAATTATGAGTACAGAGTTAGTAAACTTAAGCGCCCTCGGTGCATTAGCAACAGCAGGTGGACTTGATGAAGATACATTAGCCGTAGCTGGTGGTAATCGCCAAAGTAATAAGCGTATCTCAATCAAAGGCGGAGTATTCCGCAAGTATGCGGGTGGTAAAGAGATCGGTGCTATTGAAGACCGTTTCATGAATGTGATCATTGTTAAGATGGCGCATAAAGCATCCCGTATGTTTTACGATAAAGGCTACAAAGAAGGCGAGAAGGTTAGCCCAGCTTGCTGGTCTTCCGATTCTGAGAAGCCCGATTCAGATGTTAAAACTCCAGCGGCGGCTACTTGTGTATCATGCCCAAATAGCGCAAAGGGGTCTGGCGATAATGGTTTAGGCACAAAATGCAAACTGTCTTGGCGTACCGCAGTCGTTTTACCGAACGACCCAGCAGGTGATGTTATGCAGTTAGTCCTACCAGCTACGTCAGCTTTCGGTAAAGAAGATAATAGTCGTTGGCCTTTCCGTCCTTACATCCAGCACTTAGCGTCGCACAATGTGTCAGCGGGCCGGGTTGTAACTAAGATGGCTTTCGATACGAAATCTCCTACACCAAAAGTGTTGTTCTCTCCAGTTGGCGCTGTACCTGATGCAGACTTAGAAATCATTGCGCAACAGGCTAAGAGTCCAGCGGCAGAGGCGGCGATTAAGTTGAATGTCTATCAAGTTGATAGCAGTGGTGAAGCACCAGAAGTTGCCCAGCCAGAAGAAGTTGAAGCAGTAGCAGAGCCAATCAAGCGTGAGTCAAAAGCTAGCGCTGGTGAGAAGGCGGCTGATGTTTCAGATGTTGTTAAAAAATGGTCTACTAAGAAGTAAGGATAAAGATGCCACGGACGTACAGTAAAAATTTCATTGACGAGTTAGGTAAGCTAAAGCCCTTCGATACCACGGGGGTTAATTTAGCCAAGGCATGCGTGAGAGCGAACCTCCCCGCTAAATATGTAGCAGTTGCTTTGGAAGTAACTCGGATGTCTATTCATAGCTGGTTCCGTGGCAATCCTATTCGTGATAAGAAGCGCCGTTTAGTTGCTGTATTTACAGACTTGGTAGAGAAGGATTTAGATGATGGGATATTGCCAGCTAGAACCACCGCTCACGCTAAGAAATATATAGAGGACATGATCGGCAAACAGATTTAAGCAATGGGGAAGATAGTTAGCTAGATAGCAGTGAAGTGTGGCTGTACCTTGTCTCGACACCGTAGAAGCATCCTAGGAAAAATTGCCAAGCCGCTAGAGATAGTAAACTAACCAATCCCCCACCCAATAACCCAGCCGAGGATTTCTCGGCTTTTTAGACTCTGCGCATATGTTAAAACAATTCTATGAGAAAGCATTGCCATCGCAGGGTGTTTATTGTGTAAGTGGTATAGATCCGAATAACAACAAAATAACAAACCGCTTTGCAGAAACACTTGATGATGTATTTGAATTAGTTGATAAATTTAAAAAGAAGAAAGTAAATGTATATGTAACACCCGCAACGTTTGAAGGATTTAGTAGGAAGGCTGATGATTGTGTATTCGTTAAGTCTTTCTTTATTGATATAGATACTCACGGTAAAAATTCATACGACGCAAAAGAAGATACACGCAAAGCAGTACAAGATTTACTTAGCGCAACAGGACTTCCAGAGCCAACTTGTATTGATTCGGGTGGTGGTATCCACGCTTACTGGATTATGGATAGGGATATACCCTATGAGGAATGGAAGCCATTAGCTGAGAAGTTTAAAGCTCTATGCCAAAAACATATTACGATTGACCCCAACGTAACAGCAGATGGCGCTAGGTTGATGCGTTGTCCCGACACTATTAACTACAGATATACCCCGCCTATTATGGCTACGGTATTAACTGAGGATGTAACAGAATATAACTTTGATGAGTTCAAAGAGTTCTTAGAGTCGGTAGAAGTAGACCAGCCAAACAAAGATCCATTTGCAGATGTACGCAGAGGTTTGGACGAAGACACCATAGCTATTAGTAAGCTAGGAAACTTTGAGTGGGAATTTAGCAAGATTGCAATACGCTCTTTAAATGGAGATGGTTGTGGTCAGATTAAATTCATGCTGGAAGACCAGAACAAAGTACCTCGAGATCAATGGGCTGGTGGTTTAACTATTGCAGTTCATTGCAAAGATGGTGACACTGCTATCCATGATATGTCTAATGAGTACGACGAGTACAGCTATGACTTAACCGAAAAAACAGCCCGATCATTTGGGGGCCCCAGAACTTGTGAATGGTTCGCTAGAGACTATTCTGAACAATGCAAAGGATGTAAACACCGTGGCAAAATCAAAACTCCTATCTCTCTGGGAAAAATTGTTAAGGAAGCCCCAGAAGAAACTCCAGGTGTCGTCGAAATTACAAGAGCCGACCCAATCCCTGAGGCAATCTCCGCCCTTTTCGAAGAGCAAACCGATGAAGCGCAACCAGTTCGGGAGACACCGAGTGCCCAAAAGATTCCAAAACCCCCAGCCCCCTATGTAATTGGAGCGACAGGTGGTATCTATTTCACACCTCCACCAAAGGTAGATAAGAAAGGTGTAACCCACTATGAAGAACCTGTAGAGATTCTTGCCCATGTTATCTATCCCACACGTAGGCTATTTAGTCCTCTAGATGGTGAGTGCATGACGATGAATTTGATTCTTCCTAACGATGGGCTTAAAGAGTTTTTATTACCAATGAAATCAGTATTTGCTTTGGAGGAATTGAAAAAGACTTTGGCATTTAACCAAGTTATCTATACCCCTAACCGAATACTTAACATACAAGAGTATCTTGTCAAATGGAGTCAACACATGATTAACATATATAAGGCACAACAAATGAGAATGCAATTAGGCTGGACAGAAACCATAAACTCTGATGAGTGGAAGAACCGTGGGTTTGTAGTTGGCGAGAAAGAATTAACTGGCGAGGGTACATCCGAAGCGCCTATCTCTCCATATATCCGTGGAGTAGCGAAACACTTTAAAACAGTTGGAACCTTTGAGCGTTGGCAAGAGTCTGCCCAAGAACTTAACCGTATTGGATTCGAGCTTCATGCTATGACTTGCATGGCTGGTTTTGGTACGGCACTCATGACCTACATGTCTACACCTGGCGTTGTCATATCTTTACTGGGACGGTCTGGTTGCGCTAAGACTGGTGCGATGTATGCTGGCATTAGTGCTTTCGGTGATCCTGATGCACTTAGCGTGTTTGATGCTACAGACAATGGCTTAACTGGACGTATGCTTGGTTTGAAGAACTTGATGTTCGGTATTGATGAGGTCGGTAATAAAGATCCTAAGCCACTATCTCAGTTGGTCCACAACGTATCAAACGGTAAAGCCAAGATCAAGATGCAAGCATCGGTCAACGCTGAGCGGGTTGCAGAAATGACAGCTTCTTTGATCGCAGTGCTAACTACTAATGAGTCGGTATATAACAAGTTTGAGATTCTTAAAGGTAGCCCAGACGGAGAAGTTGCTCGCTTGATTGAGTTCTTGATTGAACAACCAGAGGATTTAAAAGGCGCTGAAGGCGCTAAGCTAGGTGTTCATATCTTTGATGCATTCAAACATAACTACGGTCATGCAGGTCCTAGGTTCATTGAAAGAGTATTTGCTGTTGGCGATGCACATATTAAAATGCGTGTAGGTCATTGGGTTAACAGATACTTAACTGATACTGGTGGGGATTCTGCATACCGTTTCCATCAAAACTTTGTAGCGGCTGTGTTTACAGCAGGTGAACTTCTTAAAGACGCTGGCATCGTTGACTATGATATAGAACGTATCTACCAGAAGGTAATCAAAGAGCTGATTAATATCAAACTCAATGTGGTTAAAGTTAATAACACAGACTACTCAGCAGTTCTAAATGACTTCATCTACGAAAACATGGGCAACATTCTACGTCTTAAAGATGGCAAAGTTATTGATGAGCCTCGGGGTAAGTTGGTTGCTAGGATTTCAACTGATGAAGATACCCGTGTATCTAAGGAAGCGTTCAAAGAATACTTGCAGAAGAAAAAAATATCGCCTCGTGAATTTGAGCGGGCTATGACAGAATCTGGAGATATGGTTAACAAGTCAGCCAAGAAGCATCTGGAGACTGGATGGAAAGCAACTACTACATCTAAGCCTTCCTACGTTTACTTGTTTAAAAACTCAATGGACTTCATAGATGATAAATCCAACGCAGATCATTGAACCAGAATGGCTGTTACCGTTTGAAGGTATGGCAGTGGGGGACAGTTTTTTTGTCCCTACACTACGTCCCGCAGAACTAATCTACTCTATAGACTGCGGGGCAAAGCGCGCTGGATTACGTATGAAGAGCTACGTCGCTACTAAAGAAGGCTACCTAGGTGTACGTTGTTGGCGTACTGCCTAGGGTTTCATGCCATATGCTTTGAATTGCTGTACCAAATCAAACTTAACTAAATTCTCTTCTTTAATAATTTCTTTTAACATACCTGCACGATCTCTTGGCGTAAGTCCTGGCATTAGCCTAATTTCGTTAGCTTGTTTACGTAGTTCTTTTAATTGACCTTGAACAGCATGGTTATAGAAATCAATTAACTCTGGATCAAGCGGGTTTTTCTCTAGATACTTAGCTTCTACTTCTGGGTTAAGCTGCGCCTGTGAATAGATTTTTTCTTTCTCTTTAAGTTGATTTTCAATAGAAGAGAACTCACGGCTATCTACGTTAGGTGCAGCGCCAATAAACGAACCAATAAGTGGTGTACCCTTTGCTCTTGCCAGCGTATCTTTTTCTTCCGCTTGTCCCGACGCTAAGTACATTCCATTTACAGTAGTTTCAATAACTCGTGCAGGGCCGTCAGCATAGCTATTTGCAAGGAAATAAATACTATTAGGCGACCAGTCAATAGACCCAGCTGAGGCATCAAATAAACCTTTAGCAATCTGTTTATAAATCTCGGGGATATTGTCACCACCAAGATAAGCGTCACCCATACGACGGTTAGCATCGTTATAAATATTCTGGCCCAAACCATTCTTGTTAACTACGAACTCCATAGCAGGGCGTAACATACTTGGTGTCATAGAATCTAACATCCAGAGCGCTGGGTTATCTTGAATTGGCATACGAGATACTGGGATTGGAACAAACGAATCCAAAGAAATCTGAGTCAACACGTTGCTCATAGCCCCACCAAATGATTGGTGACCAGTTAATACCATAGCTAATTGAGCCCCAGCAGCTGCAAATGAACCAAGACCAAAGCCCCAAGGCAACTGGATAGGTGTATCACTAAATGGAGTAAAGAAACGGGCAAAACGGTTCCACTGAGTTGGGTCATCATTCTGTACTTTGTTTCTACCTAAGTCATCATCACCAGCCATCATATGCGACATTGTATATGCCAACGCACCAAGCCCCATTAAAGCGGCAGTCATATAACGAGCATTTCTTTGGTGTTCTGCAAAATTAGCTTTAAATGCGGCAATAGCTTCTGGTTTAGTCCCGGGAGGTAAATCTTTAACTGCATTCTCAACGCTTTGGAACGCTGGTGCAACTGCTTGAATAGCACGGACAGCGCCTGTTGCAGAAGGGCGGAAGAACATAAATACAGCACCTAGTTCTTTACCATACTTACCTACTTGTTCAAAGTTGGCTAAGTTCTTAGCGTATTCAACAGCTTTATTAGACGCAGCTTCTTCAGCTGGCGACGGTTCATTATTTTCCCCTCTTTTATTATCCATGCCAGCTTCTATATTTTTAGCTAGAAAATTTTGTCTAGCAATAGCATACGCAGCAGAACGGCTAGATAATTCAAACATGTCGTTCCAAATATCCACAAACTTATTAAGTTGCTTCATGTTACGGATCATGCCGCTCTTGCCAAGGTCTTTGTGCAACTGTTGGAAGTTAGACTTTAAAGACAAACCTTGCATGTAGCTAACCATACCGCCTTTTACAATATACTCATGCATATCCTTAATGATTGGGTCATTTTTAGCTAGTGCCTCAATTTGTTTAATATCTTTACTTTCATAAAGCGCTGCTAATTTCATCGCTTTACCTAGCATATTTTGAGTCGTAATTTTAGTAGCAATATCAGCAATATACTTAGCTGATTGCATCGGACCCATTTGAGCCCCAATAGCCCAAGCGTTGGTCAATGCATCTCGAACGAAGTTCAAAGGCGCAAAGTTAAAGTTATAGCGAGTATGCATCATGCCTAATGTACTGGTAATCTTATTAGCCATGTCGACCATAGGATTAGTTTCAGTAAAGGAACGACGGATAGACTCTCTTAGGTTCTTATCACCGATTTCAATAACATCAATACTGCCATCTGGGTTGTAATGGAATACAGTATTTTCTTTTGGTAATGCGTTTAATACTTCATCGCTTGTACGATCTTCAAAGTTCAAATGCGCGATTACTTTAGCTGTCTGCAATATGCCTTGACCATTTGGATTTAGTTTTTTATCATAAGCAGCAGCATTTCTAATAGATAAAGTTAAATCTTTACGTCCGGCACGTGCCGCAGCATTGACCGCGTCTTTCATAGACTGTAGAACTACGTTATTAGATTCTGTTGTACGACCTTCAAATGAGTAGGCTTTATCTTGTAATTCCCGCCCCATACGTTTGCTATTAAAGTTTAGTGATTCATCTTCTTCTGTATGGTAACCAGTCAATGGAACATAGTGATCCCATTTATAAAATTCTTTATGATTACTTACAGGTTGAGACCAATAATTAGCCATTTGGTTAAGACTAGTAGTATGAGTATGCAAATCTCTAAGCTGTTGTAATGCGTCATCAACCAATGCTTTATGTGGGAATGCATGGTACTCTGCCATACGTTGTTGTGCTTCAGCATGATTTAATAAAGATACGTTATAAATATCGTTTTCAATATCTGTAGCGACCCCTAGTGTTTTACCGTTGCCATCTACTACTTGGCGTGGGCTAGTACCTAATTCATTTACATACTTCTTATTAGGTGATAATTCGCCTTTTGAATTTTTAGTAAAAACAATAGCATCTAATTCATCACGTAATTGACTTGCTTGTGCTTCATTAATTTTGTTACTTTTTAATTTTTCAAATACCATTTTACGGAAATCAGCAGCGGTATATTTTTTACCGTCGTGAGTAAAATGTTTTTTAGTATTATCCAATGGCACAATTTTTAAATACTTAACAAGGCGGCGCTCATGTTCATGCATGCCTACTGCAATATTATGTATTAACTCTAATGTGTCTTTAATATCATACCCAGTTGCTTGGGAAAGTTTATAAACAGCTTTATCTAGTTGTTCTCTAGTACCCTCAACTAAAGCACGATACAGATTCATACCTTGTGCTGGAGCACGTACAAGTTGACCATAAACGTTGTTAATTTTGTCATATCCCTCATAAAAAATTTGATTTGCTTTATCTCTAACATTTTGCCAATGTTCAATATGTGCTCTGTCATTTTGTACAGCGTATTGAATACGTCTCCAACCTTGGCGGGTAAACAGCAAGTCTTTAAAGTACTTAATGTTTTTAGGTTGTTGTTCAGCAGTGATACTACCTTTATCTTTAGACGGCAATATGCTTCCATTGCCTTTGTTTTCAGCTTTTTTGTTTGCCGCATATGATACTTCTTTACCTACTAAACCTAGCTTAGCGTTTGGCAACGAGATAATACGGGCAATATCTTCTAAAGATTCTTTATATGTAGCGCCTTCTTTGTTATTAGCAAAACCTAAAGCTGATGCTATATCCCTAGCAATCATTGTGAATCTATTTAATAAAGTAGTATAGGTTTTAGTTGGCCCTGGTATTGGTCTATTAGTCCCAAGTACTGTTTCTTTACCTTTTATTTTTTCAACCCGCATAGGATCATAACCTAAATCGCCTTTATCTAATCTAGCTACTGCTTCTTGGAATTTAGGATTAGAGTAGAGTTCAGCTATAAACTCTTTCATTGATTCAATATTAAATGTATCGCCTAATTTACTACGTACATAACGATGGTTGTTATTTAAACGATTAAGCGCTGCACGAACTTCAGCCCTGTCTTCAGCTGGCAAAGACTTAATATACTCTTCTGGGTTATCTGTAACGTGGTCTGTTACATAGTGTCCCACTTCATGCAATACAGCTTCAGCTAATGGACGTTCACCTGTATATACACCATTCTCACCTTTGAGCGTAATGCTATTGTTAGTGGGGTCAAATTGACCGTCACCTTTAGTAACTTCACCAAAACTAATAGTTACATTACCAAACTTTTTAACCAGCTTTAAAAAAGCCTCCGCATTTTTGTTAGTAATAGAACGATTTAATTTGTTAGTAGCAATAGCATCTAAAGCATTTTCAACACTACCTTCATTAACAGACTTTTCAATAGTAGAGTCTAACTTAGATTTACCTGTTTCTTTAGGCGCAGCTTTCTTTTCTTTCTTAGGCAATACTTTTTCAGCAGCTGCAGATACTTCTTTAGCTGTTTGTTCTAAATCTTTTTCCTCACTAGCTTCTTTTTCAGCAGCGGCTTTTGCTTGTCTTTCACGTTGAGCTTCGTCTTCTTTAGCCTCTGCTATCTGTTGCTGAACGTCAAAGAATAGTTTTTCTTTCTGCTTAGTTTCTCTGTTCTTACGCTGGTCAGCTTCAGTAGTTTGTTTCTTACGACGTTCGCCAGCAATAACTTCATCAGCGAAAGAACGTTGTGCAACCAGATTTAATTTAGCCTGTTGTAGTGGGTCAAGCGTT
>Ga0075030_100003870_pt1 | contig 13558 bp, 13 predicted proteins | sample LitLauG_LLR_2012_FD_71393 | JGI IMG/M metagenome (GOLD analysis project Ga0075030, IMG submission 71393) | Freshwater sediment microbial communities from Pennsylvania, USA - Little Laurel Run_MetaG_LLR_2012 | ecosystem: Environmental > Aquatic > Freshwater > Creek > Sediment | place: USA... | reverse complement strand
AATCGCCGCAAGAACCTGCTGCTGATCAATGTCGTGTGCAGCGATCCCGACGTGGACATCGGCGAGGAATGCTTCTGCATGTGCTCCGACACCGGCCCGGCCGCCCGTGACCATTTCGACCTGCAACTGATGGATCTGGGGGATGAATTCCTGGCGGTGGCGGGAACGCCCGCCGGCGAGGCGATGTTTGCCGATCCCATTTTCAAGAAGGGCACGGAGGCCCATGTAGCCCGGCGCCGCGCCATCCTTGAAGACGTTCGCAAGCGCTTCAGGCCGATTGCGACAAGCTGGTTCTCAGCTGCCATCCAGGACGTTTCTAAGGGCGAGATCCTGGAAAAAACCTGGGAGGAAATCGGCAACCGCTGTCTGGAATGCGGCGGCTGCACCTATGTCTGCCCGGCCTGCACCTGCTTCACGGTCACCGATCGCCAGGTGGGACCGAATGAAATTGAGCGCGTCCGCATGTGGGACTCCTGCGGCCTGGACGGTTTCACGCGCATGGCAGGGGGCTTCAACCCGCGGCGCGCCGTGCACGACCGCCGCAATCGCCGCTTCTTCCGGAAGCTGGCGCACTACTTTATTCAGCGCGAACTCTCCATGGCGTGCGTGGGCTGCGGGCGCTGCGCCGCGGTTTGTCATGGAGATATCGGAATGCCGAGCGTGGTGGAGATGGTTCGCCGCGCCACGGCTGAGGTGGAGAAGGCAGAGGTCGAGAAACATGAACTCGTCAGGCACTGAGAGTTTGACCCGGGAGAGGGTGACCCGGCCCACGGGTGCGGCGCCGGTCGAGAACGTGTATCTGCCTAAAGTCGCAGTACTCGACCGCGTGGTCGATGAGATCCACGAGGTCAAGACCTTCTGCTGGCACTTTGAAGACCCGGCAGAGCAGCGCGCTTTCAAACGTTTCCGCCCCGGCCAGTTTGCCCAGGTTTCACTGTTTGGCGTGGGCGAGTTCCCCACCTCGCTGCCGCCCAGTCCCACCGAGGACGAGATTTTCTTCACCGTCCGGCAGGTTGGAAGCTGCACCTCGGCGCTCCACCAGCTCAAACCCGGCCACAAGTTCGCGGTCCGCGGGCCGTACGGAAACGGCTTCCCGATGGAAGAGTACTACGGCAGGAACCTGGTGTTCGTCGCGGGCGGGATTGGGTTGATCCCGCTGCGCTCGGCCATCGTGTACGCGCTGGCGCATCGTGACAAATACCAGCGTATCCAGATTTTCCACGGTGCCAAGACGCCCCATGAACTGATGTATCTGCCCAAGGTGCTGGAGTGGGAACAAACCCCCGGCGTCGAGTGCCACCTGACGGTCGACCGGACTGCGGACGGCTGGTCGGGCAACATCGGCGTGGTGGGCAGCCTGTTCAAGAAGCCCAGCGTCAACGTGCCGGTCGAAAACACCATCGCGTTCGTTTGTGGGCCGCCGATCATGTTCCGTTTTGTGATCAAAGACCTGCTCGGCATGGGGTTCCAGGAACGCAACATCGTCTCGACGCTCGAGCGTTACATGAAGTGCGGTGTAGGCAAATGCGGGCACTGCTGCATTGGCGTGGCCTATGTATGCGTGGACGGTCCGGTCTTCACGTACGAGCAGATCAAGCAACTAGGGGAGGACATTTGATGAAAGCTGATTTCGAAGATACTTGGGCTGGCCGCGAGCGTGGCCCTCAGGGGCTAAAGCCCATATCGCGAGGCGGGACAAACGGCACGGCTGAAGCCGTGCCCTACCCGAAACCTGCTCACGAAATCGGCTCGAAAGACCTGCGCCAACAACTGAAAGAAACTCTCCGGGGCCGGGTGCGCCTGATGGGTCTGGGCAATATTGACTGCGGCGACGATGGTTTTGGCGTTCACCTGGCGGAAGAACTGCGCGACGCCGGCCTGCCGGACGTGGTGATGGCGGGAACTAACCCGGAACACTACCTCAGTTGCGTCCCGGATCAGGGATTCGACTGTCTCGTCTTCCTGGACGCGGTTGCGTTCGGCGCTCCGGCCGGATCGGTGGTGCTGATGGATGCCAGCGAAATCTCCGCCCGCTACCCGCAGATCTCCACCCACAAGATTTCGCTCGGCGTGCTGGCCAAGTATGTTCGGGCCGGCGGAAAAACCACAGTGTGGCTGCTGGGTGTGCAGCCGGAGTCCATCCGGCTCGGAAAGAGGCTCACACCCACGGTCCGGGCAACGCTTGAGTTGCTCCGCTCGCTGCTGTTGGAACTGGTACCGGGCGGCGATCACGGAGGGACAGCCGCCGTCGGCTGTCCAGCCGAGCGAAGCTCGGCAGTACCGGAAGAGGAAGCAGTGACTGCATGGTGAGTCCGGAACAAGCCGTCGTGGTCGCGATCCTGAGCTGCGTAGCCGGTGCCTTGCTGACGCTGCTGGTCGCGCGCCACCAGACGGTTGCGGGATGGCTTGCGTTTGTAGTCACCGCAGGAACCGCGGCCCTGATTATTTCAGCCGCGCTGCAGGTATTGACCGCCGGTCCGTCGCTGCATCCGGCCGCGTTCTGGACCCTGCCGAAGATCGGCTTCGTCCTGCGCATCTATGTGGATGGCCTGACGGCGGTATTTCTGATGCTGGCGGCCGTGATTGCCGTGCCGACCGCGTTCTACTCCATCCCTTATATGCGGCACTACCAGGATTACGGCGCGGCACGCTATTACCCGTATTTCCTGCTGTTCCTCGCCGCCATGTACGGCTTGCTCTCGACCACCGACATGATGTGGTTCTTCTTCATCTTCTGGCAGCTCATGACCCTGCCGGGATATGCGCTGATTCGCTTCGAACACCGCCAGCCGCAGAACGTCAGGGCCGCCAATAAATATCTGCTCATGATGGAGATTGCCTGCATAACGACCATGGTGGGCGCCGAGATACTGGCAGGGGCAGGGGCCGGCGCCGCTGCCCGCGGCACGACCAGCCTGATGTATGACTTCGACACGGTGAGCGCGAACCTGCCGCTGCTGCTGCGGGATCGACCCATCGCGGCGGCCTTCGCCTTTGCGCTGTTCCTGATCGGCTTCGGAATCAAGATGGGCATGTGGCCCTTCGGCCAGGTGTGGCTGCCGGACGCGCATCCCGCCGCTCCTTCTCCGGTGAGCGCCATGCTCTCGGGGGTAATGATCAAAACCGGCGTTTACGGCCTGATGCGCTACTTCCTGTGGCTGGTGCCGGTCAGCGCCCTCTCCGATTATCCGCTGGCGCGTTGGGGCATGCTGGTCGCGGTGCTGGGCACCATCACACTATTCACCGGCACCATGCAGGCGCTGAAGCAGGAACAATCCAAGCGCCTGCTCGCCTTCAGCAGTATCGGACAGATCGGCTATGTTCTTCTGGGCATCGGCACCAGCATGGCCTTGCTCTCGGTGGGCACGCCGGCCACAGCCGCGCTCGCGACGATTGCTTTTCTCGGCGCCCTTCTCCACGTTTTGAATCACGGGCTGTTCAAAGGACTGTTGTTTCTCAACGCCGGCTCCATGCAGTATTCGACCGGCACGCAGGACCTCAACAAAATGGGCGGGATGATGAAGTACATGCCGGTGACTGCGGTCACTGTGCTGGTGGCTTCGTTTTCGATTTCTGGCGTTCCGCTGTTCAGCGGATTCGTCAGCAAGTGGGGCATCCTGTCCGCAGCAATCCGGGGCAGCAGTACTGCTCACTACCTGGCGATTTGCGCGGCCATCGCCATCGTGACCAGTGCGATCACGCTCGCTTTGTTTATCAAGTTCTTTGGTGTGAGCTTCCTGTCGCGCGCCAGCACGCTGGTTACGACGAAGGCGGCAGCGCGGAATGGCCGTCTTGAAGTGCCGTGGATGATGCAACTCCCGCAACTCCTGCTCGCGTTCCTCTGTGTGCTATTGGGAGTGGCGCCCGCCCTCGGTTTCGGTCTCATGCAACACGCCCTCAAAGCGAGCCGCGGCGGGCTCGGGGAGACTCTCGCCAATGCCGCACCCATGGTCGCCGATCCTCTCACCGGTGTTGCCCAGACTTCTTCTGCTGCCGTGTTTGCGCCCGTCGCGCTGGCCGCGGTTTTGAGCCTCATGTTCGTGGCTGTCTACGGCATTTCGAAACTCGGCAGCGCTTCGCGCCGGGCCGCCGAGCCCTGGCTGTGCGGCTACGCGCGCGAGGCGGATTGCCATCGCTACGTCGCCCGCAACTTCTACGGCGAGATCAAGCGTTACTTCGGCTGGCTCGGCGGCACGCCGCATCCAGGTCCGGACAAAACGCCGGTCGTGAAGGAGTTTTCATGATCGCCCGTGAAATGTTCGAGGAGTTCAAGGCGCGATTCGGGCCCCTCATCCAACGGACAGACCTGCCCAGCGACAGCCGCCTCTACGTGTTCGTGGACCGCTCTGCCGTGAAGTACGTCTGCCAGCACATTTTCCGGGAACTCGATGCCCGCTACGTGGCCAGCATCGGCAGCGACGATAGACCTTTCTCCGGCACGTTTCTGGTCGCGCACAACTTCGCCTTCGACAAAGACCACCTGCTGTGCAGCGTGCTCACGCAACTTCCACCCGACGATTTGAAGATCGACAGCATCACCGCGATGGTGCCCGCGGCCAGCTGGGCGGAGCGCGAGATGCGCGACCTGCTCGGCATTGAGCCGGTGGGCCACCGCTATCTAAAGCGGCTCGTGCTGCCCGACGGCTGGCCGGAAGGCAAGCATCCGCTGCGCAAGGACGTGGCCTGGAACGAAGTACCCGAGGGCTACGACGACGCCCGCGAGTTTAAATTCGACGAGCCTCCCGAGGGCTGCATGGTGGTGCCGTTCGGCCCCTTCCATCCCACACTCGACGAACCCGCCCACTTCCGCCTTTACGTCGAAGGCGAGATGGTACGCGGCTGCGAGTACCGCGGCTTCATGGTGCATCGCGGGATCGAGAAGCTGGCCGAATCGGTGATGAGCTACAACGACATTCCGATGCTGGCCGAGCGCATCTGCGGCATCTGCGGCTGTGTCCACAACGTGGCGTACGTGCAGGCGGTCGAAGACGCCGCCGTGCTCAAGCCGCCTCCGCGTGCCGAGTACATTCGCACCATCATGCTGGAACTCGAGCGGCTACACAGCCACCTGCTGTGGACCGGGCTGGCCTGCCACATCGTGGGGTTCGACACGCTCTTCATGCAAAGCTTCCGCATCCGCGAGCCCATTATGTGGATCGCCGAAAAGATCAGCGGCAACCGCAAGACGTATGCGCTCTGCGTCATCGGCGGCGTGCGCCGCGACATTACCGACGAACTCAAGATCGAACTGTGTGCGGTGCTCGATAAACTCGAGTCCGAATGGCGTGCCGTCGTCGGCGCCGTGAGCAAGGACCGGAACATTCAGAAGCGTACGCGCGAGGTCGGAGTAGCCGACAAGCTTCTGGTCAAGAGCGCGGGGCTGCTCGGCCCGGTGGCGCGCGCTGCGGGAGTCGACATCGATTGCCGCCGCGACCTTCCTTACGCCGCCTATGACCGCGTCGAGTTCGACGTCATTACGGCGCAGACCGCTGACGTGTGGGGCCGCGTGATCGTGCGCATGAACGAAGTCTTCGAATCCATCAAGATCATGCGCCAGTGCCTGGACAAGATGGAAGACGGCCCCCTGCAACTGGAAATCAAAGACGAGTTGCCGATCGGCCGCATGGGACTGTCGTCGGTCGAAGCGCCGCGTGGCGAAGCGCATCACTTCGTCATCACCGGGGAGAATAACCGTCCCCGCCGCTGGCGGGTACGCGCGCCCACGTACCAGAACCTGCAGGGCATTCCCGCGATGATTAAAGATCAGCAGATCGCCGACATGACCATTTCGCTGGGCAGCATTGACCCGTGTTTTTCCTGCACCGACCGCATGGAGACGATCGACCTGCGCTCGGGCGAGAAGAAAGTTTGGTCGCAACAGGAGTTGCAACAGTTGACTAAGAAGCCGTGAGAGTTCCATCGCAAATTCGGTTCGTATCAGGGCATGCCTTCAGGCATGCCGAATTGATGAGTTATCACGCGCCTTCAGGCGCAGCGCGGACGGTCAGCGTCGCAACCGCAGCCCCTAAAGGGGCATGTGGGCCCGAATGCTGTGCGGCATCGCTGAAGCGATGCCCTGATACGAACCTTGCGTTCCCACGCACTCTTACACGCGGATGGACGACTGAGGCGTTATGAATGGCAGCCTGATCTGGACGATCGTTGCTGGGGTGCTGAACATCGGCATTGTGCTGCTGGTCGCTCCCCTCTGCCAGGGAGTGCTGCGCAAGGTCACGGCTCGCGTGCAATCCCGACAAGGTCCTCCGCTGGCGCAACCCTACTTCGACCTGCTGAAACTGCTGGGCAAAGAAGACATCGAGTCCGGCCAATCCCCTGTCATGCAGCGCTTCGCCGCGTATCTCTCGCTGGCCACGGTGCTGACGGTGGCGTGCCTTCTGCCTATGGGCTTTGCGGCGCCGATGAATCACGCGGGAGACGTCATCCTGCTGATCTACCTGCTGACCCTGTGCGGCGTCTGTACATTGTTGTCGGGTCTGGCCGCCGGTTCCACCTATTCGCTGGTCGGGATCAGCCGCGAAATGATGAGCATGATCGCGCTCGAGCCCCTGTTTGCAATCGCCCTCATCGTCGGCGCAGTTCACTCCGGATCGTTCCGGCTGGATACAGTGTTGCGCGGCTCGGTCTACACGGCGGGCGGCGTTCCCTGGTCGGGAATGATCATGCTGGGTGTGATCCTTTTGTCGTTTCAGGCATTCGTTCAGCGCGTGCCCTTCGACATTTCCGAAGCGGAGACCGAACTGATGGAAGGCCCGCTCATGGAATACTCCGGCCCCAAGCTGGCGCTATTCAAGTACGCGCACATGGCCAAGCTGGTGATCTACAGCGCGCTCTTCGTGGCGCTGTTCGTGCCCTGGGGCTCGGCCCTGATGTTCCCGTTCGGCTGGCTGCTGTTCTGGGGAAAAGTTCTGGTGCTGGTGTTGCTAGTTACGCTGGTAGCGGCGACGCACGCACGCTACCGCATCGATCAAGCGCTGCGCTTTTTTGCGAGCCTGTTCGTGGTCGCACTGGTGGCGCTGGTGCTGGCAAGTTATGGACACTGAAGCGTAGCGCGGGCGCTACAAGAAGACGGACCATGTCGTTTGTGAGCAAACTCGAAGAGACGCTGATCTGCCTGAAGGCCGGGCGTGTCACGCTTCCCTATCCAGCGCAGGCTGAGCCGCTGCCCGACAAATTCCGCGGCCGTCCGATTTTCGATGCCGCCAAGTGCATCGGCTGTGCCGGGTGCGCGAACAACTGCCCGGCGCGCGAAATCCTCGTTTACGACGTTTGTCAGGAAGTCCGTGTCCTGCAATACCTGGGCCGCCGCTGCACTTATTGCGGCCGCTGCGCCGACGTCTGCCCCGAGAAGGCCATCACCATGAGCCTGGAGTTCGAGAACGCCACCAACCAGATCGCCGACCTTGGACAGAAACTGGAGTTGTTCATGAGCACCTGCCAGCGCTGCGGACGCTGCTTCAAGGGCGCAGCCGCGCTCGATGAACTGAAGATGAAAGGCTATCGCTCCGACGATTTGCAGAGCGAACGCTGGGTCTACCGCGCCCACGCCTTTCTGGAAACGGAACCGGCCGTCGCGGACATCGAGATCGAGTTGGACTGAATATGCTGAAGAATCTTTGCCAGAAAATGTTCGGCCGGTCGCTGTGGGTTTATCACGCGAACAGCGGAGGCTGCAACGGCTGCGACATCGAAGTGATCAACGTCCTCACGCCCTATTACGATGTCGAGCGCTTCGGCATCAAACTGGTCGGCTCGCCGCGCCACGCGGACGTCATGCTCTGCCAGGGTCCGGCCATGCGCTCGACCGCGCAGTCACTCAAGCGCGCCTATGAAGCCATGCCGGCGCCAAAACTCGTGTTCGCCATCGGTTCCTGCGCCTGCGGCGGCGGTATCTGGTTCGACAGTTACTCCGTGCTTGGCCCCGTCGAAAAGGTCTTACCGGTGAGTTACTACATTCCGGGCTGTCCGCCGCGCCCGGAAGCCATCATTTACGGCGTAGCGGTTGCGCTTGGGTTGGTCGACAAAAGGACCGCACCGGTCGTGTTCAAGCAACTGGAGTTTCCGATTCCCCAGTATCACCCAGGCGATCTGCGGAGCGACGGCGGCATGGTCGTCTACGAGAAACTCGAAAAAATCTGACTGCGCAGCCCGGAAATATGCAAGCCCTTGCACATTTCACGCAACTCCTGCGTTTTAGCGCGTTCTTCCTGTAAAACCGCTGCTGTGCCGCAGGTTTCTGGGGTAGACTATGAATCAGAGCCTCAGTAAGCGCCACACCAGCCGATTCCGGGGGAAGACATGAAGACACGCAAACAAAAAGGTTTCTCGCTCATCGAGCTTCTGATCGTGGTAGCGATCATTCTGATCATCGCGGCAATCGCCATCCCCAACTTGCTGCGCGCCCGCATTTCAGCGAATGAAGCGTCCGCAGTGTATTCGCTGAAAACACTGAACACTGCTCAGATTTCTTACAACTCCACCTACCCGAACGTGGGCTACGCGGCCACGCTGTCTGCTCTGGCGGGCACGAATTGCAGTCCACCGACATCGGCGGGCGCTTGCCTGATTGACTCGCAGATGGCCTCAGGTGTGAAGAGCGGGTATTCGTTTGTGCTCTCAGGCACAGGCAGCACCGTGCCAGTTTCTACCTATCAGTTTCGAGCTGATCCACTGACGCCCAACCAGACGGGCGTGCGCTTCTTCTGCACGTCCCCAGACGGCGTGATTCGTTCGGGAACAACCTCGCTGACAACCTGCGACGGCAGCGCCTCACCGCTCCAGTAAGAGATCCCTTTGTGATCCTTTGTGTCCTTCGTGGTTTTCTTCTTAACAGCCAAGGACACGAAGGTACACAAAGGAACCCGGTCATCACTCCTCGCGCATCGAAATCGGTCTACTCCAGGCGCCCGAAAAGTTATACTGGATTCAGGCCGGGATGGCGGAATTGGCAGACGCGAAGGTCTTAGGAGCCTTTGCCCAAAAGGCGTGCAGGTTCAAGTCCTGTTCCCGGCACCATCGTTCTTCAATCGCATCTGACGTCGGACACCGGTACCCAGGGGTTATTCTTCCTTCCTCGCCAGAATCTCCGCCGTCGCCTTATGTTCGACCGTCTCGCGATGGTGCAGCACGCGCATCCCGCTGACCAGCCGCAAGAGTTCTCCCGGTACCAGCAGGTGCGAGGCATCCTTTGGTCCGCCCGGCAGCTTCAACTGATCTGTGGTGTAGGTCTTGTAGAGCAACAGGCCGCCTGGACGCAGCGCTTTCACAAGCTCCGGAAAAATCTCTCGCTCCAGGTAGAAGAATCCCATCACGAGGTCGAACCGGGTTTGCGAAGCCCGAAATTGAGTGAGATCATCTATGGCCAAGTGAAGGTGGGAAGCGAGCGGGCCGGCGTTGTGCCGAGCCAGTTCGACACCAGTTTCCGAGACGTCAATGAGCGTGACCTCCCAGCCCTGTTTCGCCAGCCAGATCGAGTGCCGGCCGGCGCCTCCGGCAAGATCGAGCGCGCTTCCTCCGCCCGGAAACAGCGGCTGGATCGATTCAGAAAATGCCCAGGCCAGGAAGGGATCCGGTTCCAGCCACGCGCCCGGGTTCTCCCGGTATTTCTGGTTCCAGCGTTCGCGTTCCGTTGCGGCAGAAGTCATGCGCTGTCATTCTAGCGCCAGTTCAACTTGCACCTCATGGCCCGACTGACGCCCACCTCCGTGCGACCGACCGGCCATAACGGCTCGTCCCTGCCGCCTCACTCCGGCGGAGGAGACGACGGCCGCAGCGGCGGTGACCGGCAGCCCGACTTCATGCCCAACTACGGCGAGCGCCTGCGCCGGGCGCGCCTGGGGCTGGCGGTCGCCATGACTCCGGTCCTGATGCTGTTTATTTCCTTCACGGCCGCTTACCTGGTCCGGCGTGGCTTTCTTACGTTCGACCTCAGCGGCGACGGCTACGTCCGAACCTGGCTGCCCGTCCGTCTGCCATGGTTGTGGTTGCTGGCCAATACCGGAGTCCTGATCCTGAGCAGCGTGAGCATCGAACTGGCACGCCGCGACATTACCCGACAGGCCGCGCTGGCGCCTGTCCAATCCATCCCGGGAATCTCGCTCGGCGATGAGCGCCACCTCCCATGGCTCGCACTGACCACTTTCCTCGGCCTTGCCTTTCTATCCGGACAACTTTGGATCTGGAGGGTACTCGAGTCCCGGGGTTTCCACCTCACCACCAGCCCGAGCAGTTCGTTTGTCTATTTCCTGACCGGAATGCACGCTCTTCATCTCGCCGGAGGCGCGCTCGCTCTCGGATTCGCCGACGTCGCGACATTGCTTCACCGACCCGTCGAATTCCGCCGCATCGTGGTCGACATCACGGCCTGGTATTGGCACTGCATGACCGGGCTGTGGATTTATATTCTTGTGTTGTTCACGTTCGCAGCGCAGTGAGTCGGACGCTTGGCGACGCACCCTCTTGCCTTCCGGCGTCCGTGGAATCAAGTCCCACTCATCGCAAACACCGCGATGAGTGGGGCACCGGTTTATTTTTCCCGGATGATGTAAGCGTTGACGCGCAGGCCGATCGGTAAATCAATGCCCTCGTCCAATTGCACCAGGGTCTCCAGGATTTTCATGTCCACCCGTTCGGTGGGTTCGTCGGTGCGGACGTTCTTGCGCCCGAGTTCCTCTCCAATGCGGACCACATGACCGGGGAAACGGTGGTCGCCGAACGCATCCGCCGTGACGTAGGCGCGCTGGCCTAAAGACAGCTTGCTCACGTCCGCTTCGTCCACGTCCACGCGCACCCGCAAGGCGCGAGTGTCGCCGATAGTGAAAATGGGATCGGGCGCGCTGGTGGAATTTGATACATTTTCGCCTTCGCGATGATGCCGGCGCAGCACCGTGGCATCGATGGGCGAACGGATGTAGGTCTTCTCCAGCAGTGCGCGCGCATTGTCGAGTTTCGCCTCAGCGAGCTTCAGGTTTGCCTGGGCGACGTCGCGGTCCTCCTCCCGGGCGTCGGCATCCACCAGCGCGTGGTGCTGCGACATCTCTTCGTAGCGTGCCTTGGAGACCTCATACTCTTTCTCGTAGCGGTCTTCCTCCTCGCGCGAGACCACTCCGGCCGCGTATAGCCCTCTGCGGCGTTGCATGTCCGCCTTGGCGTTGTTCATGACCGCCTCGGCTTCGGCGACGGACGAGAGCGCTTCGCGGCGCTCTTGCTGGCGGGCGCCGTTGACGACCTTGCGGAGTTCCGCCTGTTTCTGCATCACCTCAGCATCGGCAGACTCAACCTGCGCCCGGTAGTCATTGTTCTCCAGCTCCGCGAGAACTTGCCCGCGACGCACCGCCGTCCCTTCCTCTACATAGACCCGCTTCAGCTTGCCGTTGATTTCCGAACCCAGCTTGATGTTCTCCGAACTGGGCTCGACCCGGCCCGCGCCGGCAATTAAGTATTCGCCGTGAGCACCAGCCTGCACCGGCTGCGGCTTCCCATTGGTAGTCGTGCGGCCCCAGAACACGGTCGCGGTGGCGGCCGTTAATGCAACGATTGCAGTGATTAGTAAAATGTTCCTCTTCATACCATCCTCATTTCTTCGCAGCTCGCGCAGATCAGTAAACCCTCAAAGCTTGTTCAACAGTTCCCGTCGGGAGCAGCTCCACGCCGACGACTTCCGCCATCCCTTTGCGTCCTGAAGCTTCCGCCTCCGGCTCGGCAATGCGCCCGTCTTCCATGCGCACAATGCGATCGCCGAAATCGAGTACCCGGCTGTCGTGGGTGACCACCACCACTCCCCGGCCATGCTTGTGCGCCAGGTCGCGCAGCATCTCCATCGCGTTGCGGCCGGAGTGCGAGTCCAGCGCCGCGGTGGGCTCATCGGCCAGAATGACGCCTGGCGATCCGGCCAGCGCCCGCGCAATCGCCACGCGCTGCTTCTGTCCGCCGCTCAGGTCTACCGGAAAACTGTCGTACTTGGCGGCGAGTCCCACCTGGTCAAGCAACTTCCGCGCATCCTGTCTCGCCCGTTCTCCCCGAATGCCTTTGAGGTCGAGCGCGAGCTCGATGTTTTCGCCCACGGTGAGCGTGGGAAACAGGTTGAATCCCTGGAAGACGAAGCCGATATGCTGCAGGCGGATCTCCGGCAGTTCGCGCTCGCTGAGCTTCGACACTTCCTGACCGGCGACCTGCACGCTGCCGGAAGTCGCGCGAAGAATGCAGCCCATAATGGACAAGAGCGTCGTCTTGCCGCTGCCGGACGGCCCCATCAGCAACACCACCTCGCCCTGCTCGACGTCGAAATTAACACCATGGAGAACCTGGATCTTGTTTGCACCTTCCACGTAGACCTTGGTCACATCACGAACTGAAATTGCTGCTTGCATCGTTATTCTCCTCACCCTCGGAAGACCATGGCCGGATCGAGGCTGGTCACCTTTTTGATGGACACCACCGCCGCGCTCACGCACATGAGCACCGTAAGAAAGAAGATCCCCACCGCCATTTGCCACGGCATCAGAATGGCCGCGCCGGCGGTTCGGCTGGCGCGCACAATGAAGATGCTGACGAACATTGCCAGAACGTATCCCGCTACCGCGCTCATCCCCGCCTGCGTGATGATGACGCGGTAGATGTAGCTGTTGGGTGCGCCCATGGCCTTCAAGGTGCCGTACTCGCGGATGTGATCCACGGTCGTGGCATAAATCGTCTGCGCCACCACGACAACACCCACGACCAGTCCCAGAAGCGCGGCAATCAGCACGGCTACACCAGCGCCGGTGGTAAACATCCAGTAGATCCGCGTCATGCTGCTGAATTTTTCCGTGGTCAACACGTCCACGTCCTTGAGTCGCGACTCAAGCCCTTGGCGTAGCGCAGCCAGGTTCGCTCCGGGAAGCGCGCGCACCAGGATGAAGTAGGTCTGGTCCTCGGCGATTCCGGTATAGGCCTGCGCATTCTTGAAGCTGGTGAAGACATAGGGCGTGGTGGTGAAGGCGCGGATGCCGCGGGTGAACCCCACCACACGCGCGCGCCGCCCGTTGATTTCGAACGTCTCGCCGACCTTGGTCACCCCAAGCTTCTTCTTGTAGATCTCGTCGACCATGACAGCGTCGGGAGTCTTCAGGTCCTCCACCTTGCCCTCAACTACGTTCCACGGACCGCCCACTCCGGTGTAGGGATTGAAGCCGACGATCTGGATCCCATCCTCCGAGCCTTGCGGCGTCTTCCAGTTGGAGAAGCGCACGATGAACTTGTCGGCGTGGGCCACGCCGGGCGTCGCAAGCGCCTGGTAGAGCTTCCTCTCAGAGAACGCGGCACCCTGCTCGATGTAGGGCGTGCCCTTCGACACGATCCACAAATCCACCTTCGACTGGTCGATGATGCCGGAAGTGGTGACGGTGAATCCCACGAACAGTCCGAGCTCGACCACGATCAGCACCACGGCGAAGACGATTCCCGTCAGGGTGACGGCCAGCCGGACCTTGTCGTGCGTCAAGTTGCGTTGCGCCAGAGGAGGCATGTCCTACGGCTCCCGCTTTAACAGCCCGTCCAGCAG
>Ga0075030_100003868_pt1 | contig 13561 bp, 6 predicted proteins | sample LitLauG_LLR_2012_FD_71393 | JGI IMG/M metagenome (GOLD analysis project Ga0075030, IMG submission 71393) | Freshwater sediment microbial communities from Pennsylvania, USA - Little Laurel Run_MetaG_LLR_2012 | ecosystem: Environmental > Aquatic > Freshwater > Creek > Sediment | place: USA... | reverse complement strand
GGCGGCGGCCCCACGCTCAGTTTCCGTCGCGATTGCGGCCGTCCAAAAGCAGGACGTGCCCGTCTACCTTTCCGGCCTGGGAGCAGTAACCGCATTCAATACCGCCAACATCAAAAGCCGCGTCGACGGACAAATCATGAAGGTGAATGTCCAGGAGGGGCAGAACGTCAATCAGGGGGATTTGCTGATTGAGATTGATGCGCGTCCCTTCGAGGTCCAGCTGGAGCAGATGCAGGCGCAGTTATTTCGTGACCAGGCGCAACTGCGCGACGCCAAGCTGAATCTGGATCGTTACACCTCGTTGATTCCCTCCGGCAGCATTGCGCAGCAGCAGGTCGACACGCAGAAGGCTCTGGTGGACCAGCTCGACGGCACGGCGCGGAACGATCAGGCGCAGATCGACAACGCGAAGCTGCAAATCGTCTATTGCCACATCACGGCGCCGTTCAGCGGGCGCGTCGGGCTGCGGCAAGTCGATCCGGGCAACATCGCGCACGCGGCGGACACGAATCCTATGCTGATTCTGACGCAGTTGCGGCCGATCGCAGTGATCTTCACTCTCCCCGAAGATGTGCTGCCGACCGTCGCGCAGCGCATGAAGCAGGGGACGCTGGAAGTGGATGCCTTCAGTCGCGACGATCAGACCAGGCTGGCTACAGGCAAACTCCTGACGATCGACAACCAGATCGATCCGACGACCGGAACGGCAAAACTCAAAGCGGTGTTCGACAACAGGGACAACCGGCTCTGGCCGAATCAATTCGTAAACGCCGATTTGCTGCTGGAGACGCGAAGGAACAGCACCGTGGTTCCGACGGCGGCGATCTTGCGCGGTCCCCAGGGGACATTCGTCTATGCCGTGAATCCTGACAAGACTGTGCAGGATCGTGCCGTCACGGTTTCGCTCACCCAAGGCGATACCACTATTGTCACCGCGGGACTCAATCCGGGCGACACGGTGGTGACCGATGGTCAGGACAAGCTGCAGCGAGGCAGCCGCATTGAGCCGCGCAGCACTGGTGCGAACCCCGGCGCAGGTGCGCGGGTCAACGGCGCCGGACATCAAGAATTTGCGGGAACTCCGGGTTCATGAGTCCGTCACGGTTATTCATTCTCCGGCCGGTCGCGACCACGCTGCTGATGGTGGGCGTGTTGCTCGTGGGGTGGGTCGCATTCTTGCAGTTGCCAGTGTCGGCCCTGCCTGAGGTCGACTATCCAACCATTCAGGTGGTGACGTTCTACCCGGGAGCGGACCCGGAGGTGATGGCGTCGTCAGTGACGTCTCCTCTGGAGCGGCAGTTCGGCCAGGTACCCGGCCTGAGCCAGATGACCTCGACTAGTTCCTTCGGCAGTTCCGTGATCACCCTGCAGTTCGGCCTCGACCAGAACATTGATGTCGAAGAGCAGCAGGTGCAGGCGGCGATCAACTCAGGCTCGACATACTTACCGGCGGACCTGCCGAATCCTCCGATTTACAACAAGGTCAACCCTGCGGACGCGCCGATTCTAACGCTGGCGCTGACTTCAGATTCATTGCCCTTATCAAAAGTTGAGGATCTCGCCGACACGTCGCTGGCGCAGAAGATTTCGCAACTTCCGGGAGTGGGGCTGGTTTCGATCAGCGGCGGGCAGAAGCCGGCCGTCCGGATTCAGGCGAATCCGACCGCGCTCGCATCTTACGGGCTCAGCCTTGAGGATCTGCGCGCTGCCATGGTCCAGGCAAACGTGGATCAGGCCAAAGGTGTCATCGACGGTGCGCGGCAGTCTTATACGATCGGCGCCAACGACCAGCTATTTTCCAGCGACCAGTACAAACCGATTGTGGTCGCCTATCGTAACGGCGCGCCGGTGCGACTGAGCGACGTGGCCAACGTCATCGACGGCACCGAGAATAATCGTCTTGCTGCCTGGATGAATCTGACGCCGGCGGTGATCGTCAACATCCAGCGCCAACCGGGCGCCAACATCATAAGCGTCGTTGACCGCATCAAGAAGCTGCTGCCGCAACTGCAGGCTTCGCTGCCGCAAGCGGTCAAGGTCCAGATTCTCACCGATCGGACCACCACCATCCGCGCCTCGGTTAAAGACGTTGAGTTTGAGCTGATGCTCGCCATTGGCCTGGTGGTGATGGTCGTCTTCCTGTTTCTGCGGAATCTTTCTGCCACGGTGATTCCGAGCGTGGCGGTACCGCTCTCGCTGATCGGCACGTTTGGCGTAATGTATTTGCTCGGCTACAGCTTAAACAATTTGACGCTTATGGCGCTGACCATCTCCACCGGATTTGTGGTGGACGACGCCATCGTCATGATCGAAAACATCGACCGCTTCCTGGAAGCCGGAGACTCCCCGCTGGAAGCCGCGTTGAAAGGGTCAGGACAGATTGGGTTCACGATCGTCTCGCTGACCGTCTCGCTGATCGCGGTGCTGATTCCGCTGTTGTTCATGGGCGACATCGTGGGCCGTTTATTCCGCGAGTTTGCCGTCACGCTGGCGGTGACGATTCTGGTTTCGGCGGGAGTTTCGCTGACCCTGACCCCGATGATGTGCGCCAAGCTCCTCAAGCATCGCAAAGAGGGCGAGAAGGGGCGCTTCTACGAAGTCACCGAAGATTATTACAACCGGATCATTGCGTTTTATGGTCGCTCTGTGAAATGGGTGCTGAAGCACCAGACCGCGACGCTATTGGTGACGTTCGGAACCTTGGTTCTCACGCTGGCTCTCTACGTGGTTGTGCCGAAGGGATTCTTCCCAGTGCAGGACACGGGCGTGATCCTGGGAGTGTCGGAAGCTCCGGATTCGATTTCCTTCGACGCCATGCAAAAGCGGCAGCAGGAACTGGCGAAGATCATTCTGCAAGACAAGGACGTCGATAGCTTGTCCTCGTTTATCGGAGTGGACGGCACTAATACGACGCCGAACCAGGGACGAATCCAAATCAATCTGAAGCCGCGCGACGAGCGCGCCGACGACGCTTCCGCGATTATCCGGCGACTGCAACCACTCTTGGCGAAGGTGGATGGCATCACGCTCTACATGCAACCGGTGCAGGATCTCACGGTGGAAGACCGCGTCAGCCGGACCCAGTTCCAGTACTCGATTGAAGATGCGGATGCGCAGGAACTGGCGCAGTGGACGCCGAAGCTGGTCGAAAAACTGCGTACCCTGCCAGAGTTACGGGATGTGGCGACCGACCAGCTCAACAATGGACTCAAGACGCTGGTTTCGATTGACCGGGACACGGCGTCGCGGCTGGGAATCTTTCCACAGGCGATCGACAACACGCTGTACGACGCTTTCGGGCAGCGGCAGGTTTCGACTATCTTCACGCAGCTGAACCAGTATCACGTGATCCTCGAGGTGCTGCCGAGTTTTGCGCAGACTCCCGATTCGCTAAAAGATATTTACATCCGGCCCAGCAGCGTCACACCGAACTCAGGCGCACCCACCGCGAACGGTGCTGCGGTTGCGACCAGCGGAGCACCGGTTCCGATTTCGGCTTTCACGCGTATGCAGTCGAGCAATGCTTCCCTGGCAGTGAACCACCAGGGGCAGTTTCCGGTGGTAACGCTTTCGTTCAATCTGGCGCCGGGCAGTTCGCTAGGTGACGCAACCACGGCGATCCAGCAGGCGGAGAAGGACATCCAGCTACCTCCCAGCATCCACGCGGCGTTTCAAGGGACGGCCGCGGCGTTTCAGAATTCGCTTGCCTCCGAGCCTTATCTGATCCTGGCCGCGGTGGTCACGGTGTATATCGTGCTCGGCGTTCTATATGAGAGCTACATTCATCCGATCACGATTCTTTCCACGTTGCCGTCAGCCGGCGTGGGTGCGATTCTGGCTCTGATGATCACGGGGAATGACCTAACCGTAGTCGCGCTGATCGGCATCATTCTTCTCATCGGCATTGTAAAGAAGAATGCCATCATGATGATCGACTTCGCTCTGGAAGCGGAACGCGTTGAGCACAAACCGCCGGAGGAAGCCATTTATCAGGCGTGCCTGCTGCGCTTCCGGCCGATCATGATGACGACGATGGCTGCCCTGCTTGGTGGCCTGCCACTGGCGCTCGGATCGGGAACCGGCGCGGAACTACGGCGGCCGCTCGGCATCACGATTGTCGGCGGGTTGCTGCTTAGCCAGTTGCTGACGTTGTTTACGACGCCGGTGATCTATCTGTGGTTTGACCGGCTGGCTCACAGGTTCTCACGGTACCGGATTGGCAACGTGATTCCACAGGAGCCCATGTCTGCGGAATAGACGATGAGTATTTCGGCTCCATTCATCCGGCGCCCGATTGGCACTTCGCTGCTGGCGGCAGCGCTGTTGCTCTCGGGAATTCTTGCCTTCAATTTTCTCCCCGTCGCCTCTTTGCCGCGGGTGGACTTCCCCGTTATCGGAGTTGGCGCAGGCTTGCCGGGCGCGGACCCGCAGACCATGGCGTCGGCGGTGGCGACTCCGCTGGAGCGGCAGTTTGGACGCATCGCGGCGGTGAATCAGATGACCTCGTCGAGCCAACTGGGCTCGACGGGCATCACGCTCCAATTCGACCTTAACCGGAATATTGACGCTGCCGCCCGCGACGTGCAGGCAGCCATCAACGCAGCCCGCAGCCAGCTTCCTGCCAATTTGCCCAGCAATCCCAACTATCGCAAGGCGAACCCTGCGGACGCGCCGATCCTGATCCTGGCACTGACCTCGGACACCCTGACGGTCCCGCGGATGTACGACGCCGCGGATTCAATTCTGGCGCAGAAACTCGCTCAGGTCGAAGGCGTGGGCCAGGTCTTCGTGGGAGGAGCGGCGCAGCCCGCGGTGCGCGCGGAAGTGAATCCAACCCTGCTGAACAAACTTGGGATCGGACTCGATACTGTCCGCATCGCCCTGAATGCAGCAAACGCCAACCGGCCCAAGGGTCAGGTTTCCGACAGCACAACGTCTTACTCGTTCACCGACACCGACCAGCTTTTCACCGCGGACCAGTACCGGCCGCTGATCGTCGCCTACAACCATGGCGCTGCCGTGCGACTGGGGGACGTGGCCGAGGTTGTGGATTCGGTTTCCGACCGTCGCAACATCGGCCTGGCAAACGGCAAGCCTGGCGTGCTCATCATCGTGTTCCGGCAACCGGGCGCTAACATCATTGAAACTGTTGACCGGGTGAGGGCCCTGATGCCGTTTCTGCAGTCATCGATTTCACCGGCGATTAACCTGTCGATCGCGATGGACCGCACGGTGACGGTGCGGGCATCGGTCAAGGACATCGAAACGACCCTGATCATATCCGTCATTCTCGTGATCCTGGTAGTCTTCGCATTTTTGCGCACGGTGCGGGCCACTATCATCCCGAGCATTGCGGTACCGCTTTCCCTGGTCGGAACTTTTGGGGGAATGTACCTGCTGGGCTACAGTCTGGACAACCTTTCGCTGATGGCGCTGGCGATTTCTACCGGCTTTGTGGTCGATGACGCGATCGTGGTCCTGGAAAACATTACCCGCTACGTCGAGCACGGCATGGGCGTGGTGCAGGCGGCATTCAAGGGAGCGGCTGAAATCGGATTCACCGTGGTGTCGATGAGCACTTCGCTGGTGGCAGTGTTCATTCCACTCCTGTTGATGGGCGGCATCGTGGGGCGGTTGTTCCGCGAATTCGCGGTGACGCTGAGCATTGCAATCGGCGTGTCGCTGCTGGTTTCGCTGACCACTACGCCGACGATGTGCGCGAAATTCCTGCGGCCAGCTAACGACAAAAAGCACAACCTCTTCTACCGCGCCAGCGAGTGGGTATTCAACCGGCTCCTCGCCTCTTACACTCGCGCGTTAAAGTGGGTGCTCGCTTACCAACCGGTGACGCTCACCGTCACGATCCTGGTCGCGTGCCTGAGCGTGTACCTTTACATCAAGGTGCCCAAGGGATTTTTCCCGCAGCAGGATACAGGACGCATCATGGGAGGCGTGATGGCCGCCCAGGACATTTCATTTCAATCCATGAGCGACAAGATGCAGCGTTACGTGGACATCGTAATGAAAGATCCGGCGGTCGACTCGGTCGTGGGATTTGCCGGCGGAAATACGGCCCAGAACCAAGGCCGATTCTTCATGATGCTGAAGCCTCTGGAACAGCGCAGCAATTGCCAGGTTCGTCATTTCTGGCAGCGCTGCCCGAATGTGACCGCCGACGACGTCATCAACCGGCTTCGGGGCAAGCTCGCGGCCGTGCCGGGTGCGACCCTGATCCTGCAGTCGGCCCAGGATCTCACCATTGGCGGGCGGTTTGGGAACGCACAGTATCAATACACCTTGCAGAGCGCAAATCTGGACGACCTGAACAACTGGTCTCCACGCCTGTTGCAGAAGCTCCGGTCTTTGCCCGAATTACGCGACCAGAACTCGGACCAGCAAGATAAGGGGCTGCAGGCCAAGCTGGTGATTGATCGCGACACCGCCAGCCGCCTTGGCATCACGCCGCAAACACTGGACAATGCCCTGTACGACGCGTTCGGACAACGGCAGGTTTCCACCATGTACCGGGCACTGAACCAGTATCACGTCGTCATGGAGGTTGCGCCGCAGTTCCAGCAGACCCCCGAAGCGTTACGGAACATCTATCTGCGTTCGACAGCCGGAACGCCTGTGCCTCTTGCGGCCTTCACCCACTATGAGCCCTCGAATACTCCGCTGGCCGTGAATCACCAGGGGCAGGTACCGTCGGTCACGATCTCGTTCAACCTGGCGCCGGGAGTCTCTTTAGGTCAGGCGACCCAGGCGATTGAGAATGCCGAGCGCTCGATTGGCATGCCGTCCACGATTCAGGCCAGTTTCCAGGGCACTGCGGCGGCCTTTCAGGATTCACTTTCGAGTGAACCGATCCTGATCCTGACCGCGTTGATCACCGTCTACATCGTGCTGGGCATGCTCTACGAGAGCTACATTCATCCCATCACGATTCTGTCGACACTGCCCTCAGCGGGCGTGGGAGCGCTGCTGGCGCTGCTCTTGACGCACAACGAACTCAACGTAATTGGTACGATCGGCATCATCCTGTTGATCGGACTGGTGAAGAAGAACGCGATCATGATGATCGATGTGGCGCTTGACGTGGAGCGCACGCAGGGCAAGAAGCCCGTGGAAGCGATCTATGAAGCGTGTATCCTGCGTTTCCGGCCAATCATGATGACCACGATGGCCGCGCTGCTCGGCGGTCTGCCGCTCGCGCTGGGTACGGGAACTGGGTCGGAACTACATCGCCCGCTTGGCATTACGATCGTCGGTGGGCTGATTGTGAGCCAGATGCTTACTCTTTTTACCACTCCAGTGGTTTACGTTTACCTCGATCGTTTGCGGCTGGCTTTGCGGGGGGGCGAAGATCGCGCAGTGGCGGCCACTTCCCGGGGGCCGCGTCCGAGTCCCGCACATTGAACCGTTCTTGAGCGAATTTCAAGATTTGTTAGCTTCAAACAGGTCGATCCAACCGGCTCGAGGGCACTGGTGCAACCTGAGCCGAGCATCCTTGCATCGCAGCAGCTTAGCGCTTTGCCTGCTCGCCATCTGTAGAAACGCGGGCTGCAGGCATGACACGTCCGGTTGCGGTGTGCGATGGCTGCGCAAGGTCAGGCTTCTCCCGTATGATAGGGAGTCTAACGACTAAAGAGTGATTACCATGCGTTCGGCCGGGACGTTAGGGCGGACCAGTGATTTTCTGATTTTCGTTTCGGCAATCTACTACAGGAGTCAGGGATGCTAAAGAAAGCAGCAGGGCTGTTGCTGGTTGGCGCAAGCATGGCGTTCTGGGTCAGCTGTGCGACCACCTCAAGCCATTATTTGTACGCGGCCCTTCCAACGGCCAACGATATCGTTGCCTACCGTGAAGACCCGAATTCGGGCGTACTCACACTCCTGTCGGTAAGTCCGATTGCGGCGGGCCCGGCGGTGGAGGCGCTCGCGCTCCATCCGTCGAAGAAATTTCTCTATGCTGCGAACTCTTTCGAAAACGATATTTCCTTGTTTACGATTAACACCTCTGGGGTGCTGACGGAAGTGACTCCCCGGCACAAGACCGATACCGCTCCGACGCTGCTGGCCATGAACTCCGGCGGCAGTTTTCTCTACGTTGGCAATTCTGGCTCGAATGACATTTCCGTTTTTTCGATCGACGCCAGCAGTGGTGCCCTGACTCAGGTGGGCACTCCCTTGCTCCTTGGTCTCACTCCAACCAACATGCGACTATCCCCCTCCGGCAATTTTCTTTATGTGATGGGCGCAGGGTTACCGGGAAACATCGAGGTGTTCAGCCTCAGTGCGGGCGTTCCGAACCAGGTCCCCGTGCAGGTGGCGCAGGTGGGGACAAATCCTTACGGGTTGGCGATCGATCCCGGCGGGGCGCATCTCTACGTAGCCAACTCCCTTCCGGATGATTCGATCTCGGAATTCACGATTAACTCGGACGGGTCGCTCACGGCACTCTCAACCATCGGTGGCGGGACGTTGTCCTCGCCCATTGCACTTCTGATCGACAACTCCGGCAAATATCTGTACGTGGCCAATGCGGGCGCATCCAATCTCTCGGCATATGCGATCGCTTCTGATGGCTCACTGACCCTTCTTACTACAAACGAATCGGTGCCGACGAATGCGCATCCCAACTTCATGGTGAATGATCCCACCGGAAAATATGTGTTCGTGGGCAATTCGTCGAGTCCTGCGATTCAGTCTTTCAGTCTGGATGTGGGCACTGGGACGCTGACGGCGGTAACCTCGTACTCGGTCGGCAGTACTCCGACTTCGATCGTCGTAGTGCCTTAGGCTGAGCTGAGCGGCCAGATTAGAACGCGGGAGCGGAGTTTGATTTAACAATCGGGTGACAAATCAGGGTGTGAGGATTGGGACAATATCCTTGCGGTCCTCAAGACGCAGCAACTGAGTCCGGTGCCCTGCCATCTAGGTTCGCAAATGCTGTCTGGAAGGCAACGGCGCTGACCCGGTGCCGGAACGGATCCTGAAGCCATGAGAATCGCCAGCGCAGCAAGCGCATTCCCTAAAAACTATTACTCGCAGAAATTCCTGCTGGAGCAACTGCAAGAGTACTGGGGCGACCGCCTCCGAAGTCCGCAACTGCTGGCACGGTTGCATCGCAATGTCACCGTAGAAGGCCGCTATTTGGCGTTGCCCACCGAGAAGTATTACGACATCACTACTTGGGGCCAGGCGAACGATGTCTGGATTGAAGTGGCGCAGGAACTGGGCGAGCAGGCGCTATGTCGCGCTCTGCAACACGCGGGAATTGAGACCCATCAACTGGGCGCACTGTTCTTCGTTTCGGTGACCGGCATTTCCAGCCCGTCGATCGATGCGTTGCTGATCAACCGCATGGGTTTGCCGACGAACATTCGGCGCGTGCCGGTTTTTGGCCTGGGCTGCGTCGCGGGCGCGGCAGGCATTGCGCGCGCAGCCGATTACGTGCGCGCATATCCCTCGCAGGCGGCGGCGCTGGTGTCGGTGGAACTCTGTTCGTTGACCATTCAGCGTGACGATCTCTCGGTTGCCAACTTGATTTCCTCGGGCCTGTTTGCCGATGGATCGGCGGCCGTGATCGTCACGGGCGAAGAGATGAATTCCGCCGGGCCGACGATCTTGGCGACTCGTTCGGTCTTCTATCCCCAGACCGAGGAAATGATGGGATGGAAGGTTACAGAAAAAGGATTCCGCATCACGCTTTCGCCGGAAGTGCCCGTTCTGATTCGCGAACATCTGGGCCACGATGTGGATGCGTTTCTCGCCGATCACGGCTATCAGCGCAGTGATATAAAAAGCTGGGTGCTGCATACGGGAGGCCCGAAGGTGTTGGAGGCCACGGCTGACGCGCTCGATCTGCGGAACGGTCAACTCGATGCTTCGTGGGATTGCTTGCGAAGAGTGGGGAACCTGTCGTCAGCTTCTGTGCTGGTAGTGCTGGAAGACGTAATGCAGAACCGGCGTCCGGAACCGGGGACACTGGGCGTGCTCGCGGCGATGGGACCAGGTTTCTGTTCGGAGCTGTTGCTGCTGCAATGGTAAGGTCATGAGCATGCGCCAGGGCGTGCCGGGTGCGACGGACGTTTTCGTAATCGGGGGTGGGCCTGCGGGCCTCGCCGCCGCGATTGCAGCACGCCAGCGGGGATTCGGGGTGCTGGTGGCGGATGGCGCCCAGCCTCCGATTGACAAGGCTTGCGGCGAAGGCCTTCTGCCGGATGGACTCGCAGCGCTTGAGCGGCTTGGGATTCAGGTGCCCCTCGCCGGTTCCCAGCCGTTTCGTGGGATTCGTTTCGCGAGTGCCGCGATATCGGCAGAAGCTCTTTTTCCTGGAAGCGGCTACGGCGTTACAGTGCGCCGGACCACTTTGCATCGGCTCATGATTGAACGCGCCGAACAACTGGGCGCCGGCTTGTTGTGGAGAACGGCTGTCACCGGCATTTCTGCGGACGGAGTTCATCTCGGGGACCGCGTCGTGAGCGCGCGCTGGATCGTAGGCGCGGATGGCTCGCTCTCGCGCGTCCGGCGTTGGGCTGGCCTTGATCGCGGTCCGCGGCCGCGCCTTCGGTATGCTTTCCGTCGGCATTTTTTCGTCGCGCCGTGGACCGATCACATGGAGGTGTATTGGGGCGATCGGAGTCAGGGTTACGCCAGTGCGGTGAGCCGCGAGCAAGTCTGCGTAGCCTTCGCGTCGCATGATCCGAATCTGCGCCTGGAGGATGGTCTGCAGGAACTACCAGGCCTGCGCGCGCGTTTGAACGGAGCTGAGGCGGTGTCAATGGAACGAGGGGCTCTCACCGGGAATCGTGAATTCCGGCGGGTGTGTCAAGGCAACGTAGCGCTGGTGGGAGACGCTGCCGGGACGGTGGATGCGATCACCGGCGAAGGCCTGGGACTGGCATTCAGCCAGGCCGTTGCCTTGGCGGAATCCCTCCACACGGCCGATCTGACGCGCTACGAGACTGAACATCGACGGCTGGCTCTGCGCCCACTGTGGATGGCACGGCTGCTGCTCACCCTCGATGGACGTCCCTGGCTGCAGCATCGTACGCTTCAGGTCTTCCGTAAGAAGCCGGAAATTTTCCGCCGTTTGCTGGCGTTGCACGTGGGAGCAATGCCGCCCTTGCATCTTGTTAGGGATGGGCTGACGTTGGGATGGGGGCTGTTAAGCACGTAGACAGGAAGACCAGAATCGGCGCGGCACGAAGCTAAAATGAACTTTCGTGGAACGGCGGACCAACCCGGCGCCACTATTCGCGATTCTGCTCAGTAGCCGTCCTGGGGCGCAATTCCCTTCCCTTCGGTGCATTCGTAGCAACGGCCAGCGGCCAGATTCTTATACTCTTCGGTTCGGCCGCTTGGCCAATCAACGACGACGCGGTCAATCCGATCGCGTTTCTCCAGACCAAAAGTCACGGGCAACTCGGATTGCGAGAGATAGCTGGAGCCGCCTTTGACCAGCCGGGACTGAGTAGTGTCTCCGGTAAAAACGCGAACCAGCGCACCGATCGCGTCGCGGTTGGACTTTGTTCCCACGAGACGAAAACGGATGCTGCGGTTCCCGCTCAGGTGATCGTTGCGATACAGATACGCGGGGCCGTTGTTGGTGGTGAGGAGAAGATCAAGATCGCCGTCGCGGTCAAAATCGGCGTACGCGAGACCGCGCCCGACTTTAGGTTGATCGAAGCTTCCGGCAACTTCTCCTGCGACGTCACGAAATTGTCCCTTTCTGCCGTTGAGGAAGAGTTGCGGCGGTTGCGCGTATCCCACGTTGCCGCGGATGTTCCGCACCGTTTCATCGATGTGTCCGTTGGCCACAGCGAAGTCGAGCCAGCCATCGAGATTGACATCCAGAAAGACGCAACCGAAACCCAGGCTGTTCCGCGAGGCCATCCCCACTCCGGCCTGCGCCGCGATGTCTTCGTAAACCTTGCCGTTAGTGCGGTACAGCCCGATCATTTCGTTGTCGAAGTTCGTGATGGCGATGCCCGGCGAGCCTGAGTTTTCGAAATCGGCGACGTCGATTCCCATGCCGGCGCGGGCCTTACCCTCACTGCTGAACGCGAGTCCGGCCTCAACGGCGACGTCCTTGAACGTTCCGTTATGCTGGTTGCGATACAGCTTGTTGGGCTGCGTGTCATTGGCCACAAGTACGTCGGGCCAGCCATCGTGGTTACCGTCGAGCAAGGCAACTCCAAGTGATTTGGAGCTGCTGTCGAATATTCCGCTCGACGCAGTGACGTCTTCGAAGGTTCCGTCGCCCCGATTGTGAAAGAGCCAACAGGTTTCTCCCCGGTAGGCTTCCGGCGTGCAGTACGACTTGTGCTTTCCGTCGAGGCTGCAGAAAACGTCGCGCTCGGGCGACCACTTTACGTAGTTGCAAACAAAGAGATCGAGCAGGCCGTCGCGATCGTAGTCGAACCACAGTGCGGATGTGCTGAATCCCTCCCGCTTGCCGAGGCCGCTCGCGCTGGTGACGTCAAGGAATGTACCTTTTCCGGTGTTGCGGAACAGCCGGTTTTGGCCCACGCAGGTGACAAGAATGTCGGGGAAGCCGTCATTGTTGTAGTCGCCCACGGCCACGCCCATGCCGTAGAGTTCGACATCCAGACCCGCGCGCGTAGTGACATCGGTAAAAGTGCCGTTTCCGTTGTTATGGTACAGGTGCAGCGTAGTGTGATTTTTCTTGTGGCCGGGCCAGTCGGCGCCATTGATCAGCAGGATGTCTTGCCAACCGTCGCGATCGTAGTCCAGAAATGCGCAGCCGGAGCCCAGCGTCTCAGGCAGGAACTTCCCGCCGAACGCCCCGCTGTTGTGCTGGAACTGAATTCCAGCCTGGCTGGTTACATCCGCGAATCGAAAACTCGGAGAAGCAGCCGAGCCCGATTGCCCCCGCGCGAAAAGCGGTAACTGCGACCACGATGCCAGACCTGCCATTCCCCTCAGGAAAGACCTGCGGTTCACGGAACGTTCACCAGCCCGGCGCGAATCGCATATACGACCAGTTCCGCGGTCTTATGAATTCCGAGGGTGTTCATGATGTTCGCGCGGTGAACCGCTACGGTGTTGGCGCTCAGATCGAGGGCGACGGCAATCTCTTTATTTGACTTGCCGTCGACGATCATCTGCAGCACCTCCAGTTCACGATTCGTCAGGGCTGCGCGTTCACCCTTGAGGGGCGTGCTCGGTTCGACTTGTGGATCGAAGAAGGTTTCCCCTGCAGCGACCTTCCGGATGGCAGCTCCCAGTTCCAGTTCCAGCGCATTCTTGAGCATGTAGCCTTTGGCACCGGCATCGATCGCCTGCCGCACCCACGTGCTTTCGGTATGCATGCTAAGCATGAGTACCGCGGTATGCGAAGAATTCTCAAGAATTTCACGCGTGGCCTGCAGGCCGTTCATGCCAGGAAGAGCGCAGTCCATGACCACAACCTGAGGGTGCAGCTGTTTCGCCAGTTTGACGGCTTCCTCGCCATCACCGGCCTCGCCCACCACCTTCATATCGGGCTCATCTTCCAGCATGCGCCGGAAACCGCGCCGGACCAGGCTGTGATCAT
>Ga0075030_100003866_pt1 | contig 13563 bp, 14 predicted proteins | sample LitLauG_LLR_2012_FD_71393 | JGI IMG/M metagenome (GOLD analysis project Ga0075030, IMG submission 71393) | Freshwater sediment microbial communities from Pennsylvania, USA - Little Laurel Run_MetaG_LLR_2012 | ecosystem: Environmental > Aquatic > Freshwater > Creek > Sediment | place: USA... | reverse complement strand
CCCGCCTGCGATTCGGACGCCCGCTGCCTTGGCCGCTTTGGCCATCGCGCGAACTTCCGCCTCAAGAACCGAGGTAGGCAAGCCGGCTTCGAGGATATACGTGACCACCAGCGCTTCTGCCTTTGCCCCCGAAACCGCAAGGTCATTTACCGTTCCGTTGACGGCAAGCTCGCCAATCGATCCGCCGGGAAAAGTCAGGGGGTTTACCACGAAGCCGTCAGTAGTGATGGCGACCATCGACCCGGCCATATCCACAAGAGCAGCATCGCCCATGGGATCGAGGGGATTTTCAAATAGCAGTGGGGCAAACAGACCTTCCACCAGACGACGGCTGGCTTTGCCTCCGGCGCCATGAGCCATCTCGATTTGCGGATCACGGAACCGAACCGACGGCGCCGGCGGAATGGCGGCCTCAGGGATCAGGCGATTGAGCTCAGGCTGGTCACCATTGCCTTGCGGTGTTCGTAATTGAAGTAGGCTGCGCATGATCCTTCCGATGACACCATAAGTGCGCCAACAGGGTGCTCCGGCGTACATTCCCGCCCAAAGAGTTTACACTGATGCGGCTTGAGCACACCCTTCAGTACTTCGCCACATTGCGCGGCCTTGGGGTCAGTAACGCGCACTCCGGGCACGGCGAAACGCTGTTCCGCATCCCACTCCGCATAGCTGTCGCGCAGGCGCAAAGCCGATTGCGAGATAAAGCCAAGACCGCGCCACTCAAAATAAGGGCGCAATTGGAAAACCTCGGCCATCGCGCGCAAAGCCGCGCGGTTCCCTTCCCACGGAACCACGCGCTTGTACTGGTTCTCGACTTTGGCCTCCCCGTTCTTCAACTGCCTCAGGAGCATGACCACCGCTTGCAGCATGTCCAGCGGCTCAAAGCCCGATACCACGATGGGTTTGTGCTCGTTGTGCGCGATCCACTCATAAGGCCGGCAGCCGATTACCGTCGAAACGTGTCCCGGGCCGATAAAGGCGTCCAGCCGCATGTCTGGGGAATCGAGAATCGCGCGGATCGCCGGAATAATCGTGACATGATTGCAAAACACAGAGAAATTACGGATGCCTTCAGCCTTGGCACGCATCAGCGTGAGCGCAGTAGAGGGCGCGGTCGTCTCGAACCCGATGGCAAAAAACATGACGTGCTTTTCGGGATTGAGCCGGGCCAGCTTTAGGGCATCGGAAGGGGAATACACGATGCGGACATCAATGCCGCGGGCTTTGTGCTCCAGCGGGCTGCCCTGCGTTCCGGGAACTCGCATCATGTCGCCGAATGCGGCGAATATTACGTTCGGGTCCTGGGCGATCGATAGTCCATCGTCAATTCTGCCCATGGGCAATACACAGACGGGGCAACCGGGGCCGTGGATCAACTCAATGTTCTCGGGGAGGATGTCTTTCAGGCCGAAGCGGTAGATCGCGTGCGTATGTCCGCCGCAAACCTCCATGATGCGGTAGCGGCGCCCGGTTCCCGCCAAACGCCGTATTTCTTCGGCGGCCTTGGTAATCAGCTCCGGTTCGCGAAACTCGTCCACGAACTTCATGTGGATCGCTCCCTAACGGCCCGAACGCGGATGGCTGTCATTGCACTTCCTCGAGGCCGTATCCCTGCACTTCCTGCATAGCACCTTCGATCTCTCCCAGCATGCGCAGCGTAATCATCTGATCGGCGGCATCCTGTTCGCTGATCTTGCTCATGGCAAAACCGACATGGATCAGCACCCAATCTCCTTCAACCGCCTGATCATCCTGCAGTAGGCCCAGATCGATCGTGCGCCGAACTCCGACCACGTCCACCAGCGCGGAGTTGCGGTTCTCGGCAGAGATCTGAACGATCTTCCCTGGTATGGCTAGGCACATGCGGCATCCTCCGGTTTCATGGCTGGTTCCATCGTCGTGCATCTTCAGACCTCCACCGCGAAACACTCAAGCCTGTTTCCGGGCGGTTATATCGAAGAATATTTTCAGCTCGTCTTTGAGTCTCACCGCTCCGCCCAGCGCCGAAACCGGCTGAATCTCGTAATCACTCATTTTGACGGAGAAGTCACCCGTTGCCCGCAGGGTTTGTCCATTGATCGAAACACGCGCGGAGACGGACTGACTGCGCTTGACCCCATGCAGAGTCAGGTCGCCGCCCATCGCCACCCAGTACTGCCCTTCCCCTGTCTTGCTGGCTGCCACTCGACTACTCTCGTACACTACTTCCTCGTAGGAACCGGTCTCGATTACCTCCTCGTGCATTCTGCGGTTAATCTCGGCTCGGTCCTTATCGCTGATGTCATCGGTAACAGTCAACGATTCGGCACGGACGACCATCCGCATAGAACTCCGCTCCAAAGCGTCCGTATCCAGAGAAACCTCGCCATCGAAATCAGAGGGCGAGACCGTTGGGTTATGGCCGAGGGAGGCAAGCAGGCCAGTAGCAAAAGCCCGAATGGTTAAGGTACTCCCGCTGGTCTCAATGTTGTAGCGAACCGTAGGCCCCTCCAGCTTTCTCACAGGCTCGATGGCAGAATGCATGCAGACAACCTCCCGTACTACGACTCTTTGGATCTACGACTCAGCCTGCTTCCGTGCGACCAGATAAAAAAAGAACTTCAGTTCATCTTGCAACTTCAAGGTGCCGCCGGCGATGGACGCGATACGGATGTCATAGTCGGTCTGCCGCAACGTAAACTCCCCGTAGGCGCGGGCGCTATCTACTCCCATCGCTACTTGACCAACAAACGAGTGGTTGTTGGAGTTTCCGTGCAGGCTAAGCATCCCCCGTACGTTGACCTTGTAAAGATCCTCCCGCTGCTTTTCCGCCCTTATTTCCGAGCTCTCGTAGACAATTTCGGGGTAACGCGCGGTCTCTAGCACTTCCTGATTCATCACTCTATGAAGCTCGCGCCGATCATCGTCACGCAACTCATCCAGCACTTCCAGCGAAGCCGCATTCACCCGAACCTTGAGAGAAGCGCTCTCCAGATTGTTGGACGCCATTTGGATTTCGCCCTTCCAGTCACGAATGGCAATTTTTGGACTGTGGGCCACCACCGCGATCAGGCCGCTGGCGAAAGCCTGAACAGTGAACTGGCTCGCTCGCGTATCGATACTGTAGCGAACCTTAGCAGCACTCGCTGGCATCATAGTAGCCTCCTCAAGGATGCGATGCAGACACAAGTAAACTGCTGCAGCCCAACTTCTCTCCGACTCCTGCTACATGGACCGCAACCTCAAATAGCGATCCAGATCCGGTAGGGCGCCCTGGGCCAAATTTCCCAGACCAAACTGTCCGAAATAGCGGCGGGCAATCGGGTTGGAAAGAATCAGGCCTGCGCCGAAAACAATCAGGGCCAGACCGCTCAACATGAATAAGGTGTCCTTGTCGTTGACGCTTCCGTTATCGCTGTGTTCGATAGCCACGGCTGTCTCCTTTTCGTCGCTCAATATTGAATTTGTTACAAAACCCGCACTCTTGCTCCTAAGACTTCTCCCGCTTGTTCAAGACCTCGCTGATCACGGATTCCACAAGTCGAACCGCATCTTCCAAGGCGGCCTCGACCGGTGCGCTCAGTCCCATGCGACCCTCTTCGCCCCCCAGGCTTTCCGGTTCGCAGCCGACCAGCAGCACGTTCTTCACTTCGATGTTCATTGCCCGCGCCATGCGCAGCACGCTGATTGGGTTCATGGCATGCGCTTCAACGGTCGGCGGCGCGGAGTCTGGATCATCCAGCACCTCTAGATCCGGCTCGATAACGTAAAGGGTTCCTGGGACCTCGCCGCGCGGGCAGGCGTCCACCAGGATCGTGGTCTCATAGCCGTCCTGCAGTGCATACGCCAGGTCGAAGCCTCGAATTCCAAAATCCGTCACTTGCACTGCTTCTGGCAGGGTGCGCTGGGTCAATCGGCGAGCCACCTCTACGCCAAAAGCATCGTCACCAAGAAAGATGTTGCCGATGCCGGCGACCAGGATCAGCGGCTTGGCTGCAGCCGCATGCACGATGTCCCCGTGTGAGAGCGGTTCCACTTCTTCCGCGTCGAAAAAGAAACGATGGCCGGGTTGACGCAGCATGCCCATGTCCCTGCCGGGATCGTTGTCGAGCACCACGCAGACGTGCTGTTTGCCTTCGTAATCCTGCTCGATGCACTCGACGGTCGCTGTCTGGCCGGCGAGGGCAATATCCATCACATCACCACCGTCGCGCGGGCGAAGGCGCACGCGGCTGCCGGGACGAACCTCGACGCCTGCAATTTCCAGGTGATCAACCGGAGTTTTATCCTCGAGGAGCTGCCATTCCCACTCGTTCACTGCATCTCCTCCTTCACCGGGCGCAGTTGCCGCAGAACGCCATGCATCTTCATCAATTGCTCAACCGGCATACTTTCGGTGCGTTCCAGCATCTGACGGGCACGATCATCCGACTGACTCATTTCGCGCTTCTCTTCATCGGTCAAAGTCATAATTCGCAGCGAGAGGATCTCGTCGATCTCAGTCCCGTCAAAAAGATCGCCGGCGCTCTCCGGAGCAATCTGCGGGTAGTCGTACAGGATAATTGGGGAACAAAGTACGGTGTCGCGCTGCCCTTCTTCACCGATGAGGACCGGCCAAGCGCCAACGTTGAGACAGCCGGCGGCGGCATCGCGCAGGTGGTCAGGCGGGTCAAGCTGCGAGCAGAACTGACCATCCTGAATACCCAACACCACATGGGTGGACACGAGAGACCTTAACAGCGCAACCTCGCGAGAAACATCCGCAGAAACCGACGAAAACGGTGTCAGGTTGCGAACCCACACCCCCACCTTGTAAGAGCGGTCACTCAGCCGCTCTGTTTTGACCTCTACCGCACCGCAAAGAGCATTCTGTTCGCGGACAATCACGCCGACATTTCGTCGGTCGCCGTCATGCAGGTGCTCGAGTTGCCGAGCGGAAGACAGTTCGAAGGTCTGCGACAAAGCTGTCTCATCTTGCGCCGCAAAGTGGCACACAGGCAGAATCACTTCGCGCTCCACGGCTTCCTGCCACGGTTGGTAAACACGGCCACCCACTTCGATTCCTGGGACTTTACGAATCTCCGGTGTCTCCTCCGGTTGCAAATCACGAAATGGGCTCACCAACTCACCAATCCAGCGGTCCACCAACTGCAGGAAGCGCACGCGGACCTCCAGTTCCGCCCCGGAGGTCGCTTCCACAAGGCATTCAGTCCGCATGACAAAAGGCTCGGTGCCCTTCTCCTGCTCGCTGTAAGACTTTGGAGAAAGGACGCCGAAATTCCAGCGTTGCTGATTCTTTACGGAGGACGGACGGTAGGGATACAGCATATATCCCTCGTACAGCACAGCCTTGCCGATTTTGTCCACCGCCGCGAGATTCATCAGATTACTGGCTCCTCAACCGGGACGATGTTCTCCAAGACTTCTTCCCAGGTAGGAATGCCGTGCCGCATTTTGTATTGATAAAGGCGATCAAAAGCATCCTTGTGCAAGCACAGCCAGGCGCTATGGGGATAATAGGATTCCATCATGTCGCGCCAGACCTTTACTGGCAGCTTGGTGCGGGCTTCCTTATCCCACGAAATGGGAGCAATTTGTAATCCACCGTCAGCATTGGCATAGAAGACCGTTCCGCTGAACTGAAGGCAGACGGGCACGTCGCCTTCGGCCAAGCCGTCGAAGTACTTCGTCGCTGCCACATTAAAATCGAACGTGCAAGGCACCGGGACATCGGCCACCGTGGTGCCTTGAAATGACGGAACAATTATGCTGGCGTGGGTCCACAGCAAATTCTTCAGCGTTTGACCCCAGCGGCTGGGCGCGCCAAACAAATCGAGCAGACGCTCTTGATCTTCCGGCGTGTATTTGCGACGCGTGACTTCCAGCTGAATTTGGCAGCGCAAAGCGACCGTATGAATCGGCTCCGCAGGGTTGGAGTTGGTCAGGCGGAGTTTGAAGGCAAGCAGCGGTGAGGCCGCATTCGCTACCACCTCCACGCCTTCAATTTGAAAGTTCAAATCAGGCACGAGACTCCTCTTCTTCCACCTGAGCCGCTTCCCGCACCTCGACCGCACGCGATTTCAAACTCTTAAAGAACTCACCCAGCTCTCGCCAGACTTCCGTGCCACCAGACAATCCCTTCCAGTGCATACGGATCAATCCCACCAGCTTGTAGCATTCGTCGATGGGAAGCAGATAGTACTCGGCGGCGGTGTATCCGCGTGAGTAGCCCAACCGGTTAACGAGCAATCCTTCCACGTCAGACTCCATTTCATACAGAATCGGGTTGTGGGCGACAATGTCGTTCCACGCCTCGAGCGCCAGTTGCGATTCGGTGGCTCCCGCTGGACTGGGATATAGCGCGACGACCCGACCCTCAAGACTGCTCCGGAAGAAGAAAGCCATATTGATGGGAACCATCAGGCTGTTCCACTCGGCATCGCTGAGATTGAAGTCGGGAAGCGATCGCACGCGCCGCGGCACGCGCTTGAACTTTATTCCTTGGCCCGCGAATAGAATCGCACAGGCGTCACAGGAGCAGATGATTCTCCGCCGTGCAACTTCGATCAGGTGCGGATGTTCGGAGCGCAACCCAACGCTGCATAATTCGCAGCGTTCGAGCGGCCGCTCCCGGCGCGCAAACTCGCGCAATGTCCCAAAACCGTCGACCGATCCTCCGAACTGGCCTGCGCTCATGATTCAACGTCCCAAAGTCTTCCCGCCGACATTCAATCCCCGTCACCTAGGTCCACTGCCGCCGTGGCCTCGACCAACGGCGCCCCCATTAACTTGTCCAGACCCACAAATCCGGAGGAGGGCTTCTCTTCGAGGCCTTCAATGACCAGTGATGCAAGGTCCGGCGCCGCATCGTACATTGCCCCTTCCAGCGTAGCTTGCACAGTCTTCGCGGTCGACCCGCAGGTATGAGAGCCGGCCTCAACGCGCAGCCGGATTTCGCCCTCGTTCACGCTAAGCAACTCGACTTCACAGCCCTGTTTCCGCATTTGTGGCCGTAGCCGATCAACAGCCTTGCTTACTCGAGTCGCGATATCGTCGGGATGGAGGCCGTAGAGTATCAATACGCTGCTAACCAGCGGATCGCGCCCCATCCGGTCAATCGCGATCATTCCCGGCTCTCCCGCTTCGGATACGATGTCCAGCGCCTTCTCCAGGGCAGCGCCATGCAAATCCATCAGCGACTGCACCAAATCCTTGGTGGCGGCGCGCACGGCAGGGTCGGCGATCGATTCCATTTCCTGAACCAGTCCACCGATCCTCTGCATGTCCTCTCGGAAGTCTCTGCTGTCAGCCACGAAGCTCCTTGTCAACCAGCGGTTACAAAAATAGGAGTGAGAGCGCAGTTTCGAGATGCCAAGTGGGTCGGACGTACCTGGCGATTCCTAAAAGCTACCACCCTCACTCCTTAGTCCAGTCTGTTGGCGTTAGGCTCAGGACTGGAGACCGAACATCGGCGAATGATGAGTCTCCAAGACTTTCCCGTTCCCCAAATACATGTGTACGCCGCACGGTAGGCACGGATCAAAGCTCCGTACCGCCCGCATGATGTCGATTCCCTTGAACTTATCCGGTCCGTTCTCCTCGAAGATCGGTGTGTTCTGCACCGCGTCCTCATAAGGCCCCGGAGTCCCGTAAATGTCGCGCGGGTTGGCATTCCAGGGTGTGGGAGGATACGGATGATAGTTCGCGATCTTACCATCCTTGATCACGACATGGTGTGAGAGGACGCCGCGAACTGCTTCGTGGAAGCCGCAACCGATGGCCTCCTCCGGCACCTTGAAATCGGTCCAGGTTTTCGTGCGCCCCGCATGCAACTCACCCAGCGCCTTCTCCATGAAGTACAGGGCAGCGCAAGCAGCATAGACCTGGAAGTAGGTCCGGGCCCGGTCACGTTCGATGGCGTTGCTCCACTTGGGAATCTTCCACTCGAACTCGACCTCGGGTAGGGACGTCGTTTTGGGGAGGTACATCTTGACACTGTTGCCGGTGGCTTTGATGTAGCCGATGTCCACCAGGCCGGCGAGTGCGGTTGCCCACAGCCGGGCAATCGGACCGCCGCCGGTATCCATCGCCAGATGATCGCCCGTGCGCTTGTCGAACCAACGTGGGGACATCACCCATGTGTACTTGCCGCCAAACTCCCTCTTCTGCGGACGAGGTATCGTCGTCTGGTTCCACGGGTGGTTCTTATCCACAGGATTTCCCAGAGGATCCGTTTTGACGAAAGTCTGGGAGTTCTTCCAGTCGTCGTAATACGAACTGCCCAGCAGAATTCTGATGTTCAGGTTGATATCCACCAGATCAGTGGTCACCAGCTTACCGTCGACCACGATGCCCGGCGTCACATACATCGCGCGACCCCAGTTCGTCATGTTCTTATAGGTGTAATCGCAGACATCGGGATCATTGAATGATCCCCAGCACGCCAGAAGAACCCGGCGGCGACCTACTTCTTCATAACCGGGCAGCGCCTGGTAGAAGAAGTCGAACAAGTCGTCATGCAGAGGAACAACCTTCTTCATGAATTCGACATACTTCATCAGGCGAACCAGGTAGTCGGTAAAGAGCTGGATTGTCGGCACGGTGCCCACGCCGCCCGGGTACAAGGTGGAGGGGTGCACGTGACGGCCTTCCATCAGGCAGAACATTTCACGCGTCATGCGGCTCATTACCAGAGCTTCCCGATAGAAGGCCCCGGTGAAAGGGTTGAGCGCTGTCATGATATCCGCGATGGTGCGGAACCCGTGCAGATTGGAGTGCGGCGCCAGCGTCGACTGGGCTTTCGTCCAAACCTTGGGGTTCGTCTCTTTGACCATTTGTTCGCAGAAATCCACACCAACCAGGTTGTCCTGGAAGATGTTGTGGTCAAACATGTATTCGGCAGCTTCGCCAAGATTGACGATCCACTCTGCGATGGCGGGTGGTCTGATACCGAACGCCATGTTTTGCGCATACGTCGCACAGGTGGCGTGGTTGTCTCCACAAATTCCACAAATGCGGCTGGTAATAAAGTGAGCGTCGCGCGGGTCTTTGCCTTTCATGAAGATGCTGTACCCGCGGAATATGGACGATGTGCTATGGCACTCGACCACATGCTTGTTCTCGAAGTCGATCTTGGTGAAAATACCCAGGCTGCCCACGATCCGCGTGATCGGGTCCCAATTCATTTCCACCAAGTTCCCCTTCTTGCTGGGAACGTCCTTGGATGGTGCTGTAATCGTGCTCATTCGGTCGCTCCTTTGAATTCCTCAGTAGGATCTGGGGTGGTACCCGGTGGTCAGTTCAGCGCGATGATGCCGCCATTTCGGTTCTTTGTTGACAGTCGCTTGTGTCATGGAACGGAGAGTTCGGATGGCCCGCCCGTAAGCGCCGACAGCTGCGCTCGAGACTTTTCCGCCCGGCGGCTCGTCCATGAACGGCATGAACTTGTCCGGGAACCCAGGCATTGTACAGCCGATGCAAATGCCACCTACGTTGGGACAGCCTCCTATGCCGGCCATCCACCCGCGTTTTGGGACGTTACAGTTGACCACCGGTCCCCAGCACCCCAACTTTACAATGCACTTTGGAGAGCCATAGACTTCGGCAAAGTCGCCCTGCTCGTAGTACCCGGCTCGATCGCAGCCTTCGTGGACCGTCTTTCCAAACAGCCACGTCGGCCGCAACTCAGCATCGAGCGGAATCATGGGGGCCAATCCCGCCACCTGGTACAGGAGGTAGAGGACGGTTTCCATGAAATTGTCGGGTTGCACCGGGCATCCGGGCACATTGACAATGGGCAGGCCAGCCTTGGACCGCCAATCCCATCCCAGGTAGTCGGCCAAACCCATAGCGCCCGTGGGATTGCCTTCCATGGCATGGATCCCACCGTAGGTCGCGCAGGTACCGCAGGCAACGACCGCCAAGGCTTTGGGAGCCAGCCGGTCAATCCACTCGTTGGTCGTGATCGGCTGATTGGTCGTCGGGTCGGTTCCCAAACCGGCCCAATAGCCTTCTTTCTTGATCTTCTCGTTGGGGATCGAACCTTCGACCACGAGCACAAACGGATCGAGTTGACCCTTCTCGGCCATGTACCAGAATTTCAGGAAGTCATCTCCGTTCTCGTAAGCAAGGACGGGATTGTGCAGATGAACCTTGGGAAGTCCGGGTATCGCTCCCAGGAGAACATCCTCAATGCTGGGTTGAGTGGCTGCAGTGACTGAAACCGAGTCTCCATCACAGCCTAAGCCGGCGGTGATCCAGAGAATGTGAACCTCGGCAACAGGCGATGGTTTTTGGGTTACCCGACCGTAGGGGACTGTTTCCGCTGCCATACTGCGTTCTCCTTTCCCACATCTTGATTAAGGACGGAGGCCGACGAACCGGTTGCTCAACAATGAGCAAACCTCATGTTTCTGCATATATATCCCAATTGGGGAGCCGAAGTGTGCGGCGTTAGAATCAACAATCTGGAGGGTGACTTACAAGCGGACACACCACTTTTTCGCGTTGGTGGAATTCACTATAAAGTACATCGGGGGTTCCCTGATAACACTGGCTGTAACCGTGGCATGGCTCATTCTGACGGACCCGCGCCGCCGGCGAGCCGTAGTTCCGGCTTAGAGTCGGCTTGCAGGTCGTCTCAGGCGAGGCAAACAAAATACTTCATCCCGCTTTTTCGTTCATGTTCCACTGAATCGCGTGCTGCATCAACTCGCGGGCACTGCGCAACGAGAGCTTTTCCTTGATGTGCGCCTGGTAGGATTCGACCGTCTTTACGCTCAGGTGCAACTCTTCGGCAATCTGCCGCGTGCCGTGGCCCTCTCCAATCAGGCGGAAGACCTCGAGTTCGCGGTCGCTCAAATCAGCAATCGTGGAATTACGCACCGAGCCGGATCCAGTGATGTAGTGTTTGAGCATTCGGTTCCCGATACGGTCGCTCACATAAATCTCACCGGAAAGAATCCGGCGGACGGCAACCAGCACTTTCTCGGTCGCTTCCTGTTTCATGATGTAACCGTTCGCACCCGCCCGCAATGCGCGTTCCGCATAGATTGACTCATCATGCATGGAGAGAATCAGAACCGGGAGCACCGGATGGGTGGTACGAAGGTTCTTGAGCAGTTCAATTCCGTCGGGACCGTTCAACGAGATGTCGACGATCACAAAATCCGGCCGCGCGGAGGCCAGCACGTGCATCGCTGCCATCGCGTCTTCGGCCTCCCCACATACCACCAGATCAGGCTCCCGGTTAATCATAAGTGCCAGACCCTGGCGAACGATGGGATGATCGTCTACCACTAAAACTCTCTTCTTTGATGCCTGACTCTGCTTGTAGTTCGTATTCACTTCAATTCACCCTCGCCGGGGACCGGAAATAAGCAGCTGACCATGGTCCCTCCTGTAGCCACGCTGCGCACTTCCAGCGAACCTCCGACCATTCTGGCCCGGTAGTTCATCAGGTGAAGGCCCATCCCTTTGTCCCCTGCACCCTTGTCGCCGATTCCACAGCCGTCATCATGAATGGTAAGCACTCCCTGGCCTTGATCCGCAGCCAGCCGTATCACAACGTGACTGGCATGCCCATGCTTGATGGCATTATTCACCGCCTCCCGCGCGATATAGTACAGATGCGTTGCCACGGCATCATCATGGATGAGCACGGGAGTGAAACACTGTAGCTTGCAATTGATGTGATAGAAATCTTCGACTTCGCCTGCCCACTGCTCCAGGGCCGACATCAACCCTTGCGATTCCGACACCACCGGCAGCAGACCTCGCGCCAGTTCCCGCGTTTTATAGATCGCCTCGTTAACGAGGTCGACAATCTTGCCAGCGTCACCGGCTTCGGGCAGTTGTTTTTCCATCAGCTTTTGTTCCTGCACCTTGCTCATGAAGGCGATGCCCGTGAGATGCTGTCCCAGACCATCATGCAGATCCTGCCCAATCCGCCTTTGCTCCCGGGCGCTGATCTCAAGAATTGTCTTTTCCAGGTTCTTGCGGTCACTGATGTCGCGAATCGCGCTTGAAACCAGAACTCCTTCCTCTGTCTCCAGAGGACTGAGACTGATTTCCACGGGAAATTCGTGGCCGTCTTTGTGCAGGCCATAGAGCTCATTCCCGGTCCCCATGGGGCGGACGCGTGGCTCATGGAAAAAACGGTGCCGGTGCTCGGGGTGCTTATGCCGCAAGCGCGCAGGAACCAGCACTTCCAGTTGCTGCCCCATTAATTCCTCGCGCTGGTAGCCAAACAGCTTCTCAACCTGGGCGTTGACCAGGACGATCCTGCCCTCGCGATTCACCACGACCACCGCGTCAGGCGCAGCCTCCAGCAATCCCCGGAATTTGGTCTCGGCTCGATTCCGCTCGGTTATGTCGAGCCCTGATGCAATGATGTACGAGGCCGCCTGGCTCGAGCCGGGAAGAACGGTCGTGGTCCAGGCGATAATCTTCTGGCTGCCGTCGCGGGTCACCCACGTGGTCTCATACTCCTGGGGCTGCTGGTTGGCGCGGGTGGTACGGAACGACTCCTGGAATCGCTCCCCGTCCTCCGGGACGAGAAACAAATCCCAGATACACTTCCCTCGAACCTCAGCGAAAGAGTATCCCGTCATTTGCTCGCAAGCACGATTGAATCGAACGATGCGGCCCTCCGCGTCGAGCACGACGACCAGGGCTCCCACCGTGTCAAGAATGGCGGAGACTACATTGCGCTCTTCCTGCAGGGCGCATTCGGTCTGCTTCAAGTCGGTAATGTCAAAGCCCACGCCGTGGATGAACCAGGGCTCCCCGTCCTGTTTGCGGATCATCTTGGCTTCGCAATGAAACCAAATCACGCGGCCATCGCGGGCAACCACGCGATACGCCGCGCGCAGCGGGTTGCCGGTGAGAAACATCTCGGCCGCCTCAATGCTCCAGCGGTGCTTGTCGTCCGGATGAAGGTGGCTGTACCAGCGGGTAGGATCTTCCAGCCATTCCTCCTGGGAAAAACCCAGTGCGGCCTCAATCTGGGGGCTGACATAGGCTTCTCCGATTCCGCGATCAAGATACGCCATGAAAACTACGGCGGGAATCTGCTCAACTAAAGCGCGATACTTGGCGTCCAGGTTGGGGAGCTGTGTGTCTAGCGACGACCCTTGACCCAGCTGTTCTGCCGGGTAGACCACGCGTCGTGCCTTAGTGGGACTGCGATGCTGATTGAACACTCCGGCCAGAGCCTGCAGTACTGCTTCTGCCTCTGAGAGCTCGAGCCGCACCTCAACATCGGGTGAACGGCCTTGGGGAGAACCCTTTGCATTGTCCGTCGACGCTAACGAGAACATTCTGACTCCTACCACAACCATCAGGTCCGTCTATCCCTCTTGTCTGAGCATGCTACCGTGTCGCCTGCGCCACGCAGGTTCCTTGTTCATCGAAGCCTGGGTGAAGCGGCGTAGAGCGTGGATCGCACGTCCATATGTTTGCACCGCCGAGGAGGACAAAAGAGAACCCGGCGGCTGATTCATAAACGGCATGAATTTGTCCGGGAAGCCGGGCATGGTGCATCCGATACAAATGCCGCCCACGTTCGGGCATCCTCCGATACCA
>Ga0075030_100003864_pt1 | contig 13565 bp, 9 predicted proteins | sample LitLauG_LLR_2012_FD_71393 | JGI IMG/M metagenome (GOLD analysis project Ga0075030, IMG submission 71393) | Freshwater sediment microbial communities from Pennsylvania, USA - Little Laurel Run_MetaG_LLR_2012 | ecosystem: Environmental > Aquatic > Freshwater > Creek > Sediment | place: USA... | reverse complement strand
CTCCGTTGCAGCGTTTCTACACGCCGATCTACATCCGGTCGAGCGTTGCGGGCGGCGTCTCCGCCAGCCGCAAAGACAAGTACCGCCTGGTGATGATCGGCGCTCGCGGAATCCGACCGCGACCGGCTACGGGCGCGGACGTGACAGACGGCAACACACCGGAACCGGGAACGAAACCGCTCCCGCTGGCGCTCTCGCAGTCCGCGTTGCACGCTGGCTATGATTTGCTCTACCAGGACCCGGAACGAACGTACATCGATGCGCCCTTGAGTGCCTACCTCAAGAGTGCGATTTATGGTGGCGAAAGCCTATCCGAGATTTACCAGCTTCCACTGTTTTTCGGTCTGGTATCCCTGCTCATCCAGCTTCCGTTTTCGATCCAGAAGGACATCAAGCGCCGCAAGCAAATGAGGTACGGGCGGCGGCTAAAAGGAACGGAGCGGGTCACGCCGAAAGAGTTCAACTGTAAAGTGCAGGGAGAGGGAATTGGCATCAAGATCGACGGGCTGAAGGAGATGCTTCGCATCCCGGCCAAGGCCGAGGCCCAGCACGTGCAGATCATCGCGGACACCGGTGGAGGCAAAACCACCATTATTATGCAGATGCTCCGGCAGATCCGAAGCCGTGGCGATTCCGCCATCGTCTACGATCCGGCGCTAGAGTACACCCGCCGCTTTTACGACTCGAAACACGACATCATTCTCAATCCGCTCGACCGGCGATGCCCCTATTGGGGGCCAGCGGAAGAGCTGCGGACGAGTTCAGAAGCGGACGCAATTGCCGTCTCGCTCTTCCAGCCACCGCAAGACAAAAAGGGCGAGTTCTTTTTCGAGATTCCGCAGCAGATCTTCGCGTATCTGCTGCGCTACGGACCGACCCCGGAGGAGCTTATCCAATGGATGAGTAACCCAAAGGAAATTGACAATCGAGTCGCTCGCACAGAAGTCGCCAACTTCATCGACCACACGGCACCCCCGCAAAGAGTAGGCGTGTTGGCCTCGCTCAGTAAGGTCGCAAAGAGCCTTCGGCTCTTGCCGCACAAGGGCGCGGGCAACGGAGAATGGACCGCAACCGAGTGGTCCGAAACACGCCAGGGATGGATCTTCATCACCTCGCTTCCAGCCGAGCGCGAGGCGCTTCGTCCACTGCAAAGTGTATGGATCGACATGCTGGTGCTCCGCCTGCTGAACGAACCGAAAGCACACCAGAAACGAGTCTGGTTTGTGCTCGACGAGCTGGCCAGCTTGCAGCGTCTTCCACAGTTTCACACCGCCCTTACCGAGAACCGCAAAAGCAACAATCCCATCATCATGGGTTTTCAAGGGAAGGCTCAGTTGGAAGTGATTTACGGCCACCTGGCGGAGGTCATGCTATCCATGCCGACAACCAGTATTTTCCTCAAAACTAAGGAGCCGAATGCCGGCGAGTGGGTCAGCAAGGCGATTGGCAAAGTCGAAATCGAGCGCATGAAAGAAAGCCACTTCGACGGCACGCGCTCGGGCAGAAACTTCGCGCTGGACATCCAGGTAGAGCCGGCAGTGATGGAATCAGAAATCTCCGGATTGCCCGACCTGCACGCGTTCCTGAAATACGAAAACTACGTCACGGGTTTCTCATTTCCTTACCTCGATATCGAGAGGCATCAGATTCCATTCGAGCGCAGACATTTGCCGGACGACAAGCTCACCTTCGACCCCAAGAACATAAAGCCCAAAGCCCGCAACGGCACTGCCGCGCCTCCCGCTGTGTCAGCACCGCCTCGCGCAGAAGTTGATCTTGAGGCAAAGCCGGTCGAAGAAACAAACGCCGCGGCGACTTCGTCGGATCGCGAGTTTCCCACCGTTGGGGCTGCACCCGACGCCGAAAAGAACACCGGTGCCGAGGCCTCCGACACTATCGTCAGCGCCGACCAGCCGACACAAACGACCTTGAACTTTATTACGAATTAAGAGGCGCATTTTGCTCACGATCTCAAAACCGCTCAGCTCCGCCCAGGCGCAGACCTACCACGCCAAAGAGTTCACCTCTGCCGAGCAAAACTATTGGAAGCAAGACGGCGCCGTCGTCGGCGAGTGGCAGGGTAGGTTGGCTGAACGATTCGGCCTACTCGGGGCCGTTGACGCAGAGCACTTCGCCCGGTTGAGCGAAGGCCAAAACCCAATCACTGGCGAGCAACTGGTGCGGCATCGCAGCGGGCAGTCCTACACCACCGCAGACGGAACCACCGTCAAACCGGTCGAGCACCGGGCCGGTTGGGATGCGACGTTCTCCGCTCCCAAATCCGTTTCCTTGACGGCATTAGTTGGCGGCGACCAACGGGTGAGGGAAGCCCATCGACACGCCGTGACAACCGCCCTCACACAGTTGGAGCGGTACACGCAAGCGCGGATCGGCGGCAACCACGCCGCTGAAACCACCGGCAAATTCATCGCCGCAAAGTTCGAGCATGACACCGCCCGCCCGGTTAACGGCTACGCCGCTCCCCAGCTTCACACCCACGCCCTCATCTTTAATATGACGGAGCGCCAGGATGGCTCCACGCGCGCCCTACAGGAGCGCGGTCTCTTCCAGAGTCAAGAGTTCGCAACCGCTGTCTATCAAGCGGAACTGACCTATCAGCTGCGCAGTCTCGGCTATGAAATCGAGGCAGGGAAGAGAGGGGCACCGGAGATCAAAGGCTATTCGCAGGAGTATCTGGATGCTTCCAGTCCCCGCCGCCAGCAGATCGAGCTGGCCATGGCCAAGAGCGGCTTCAGCGGGCCGGAGGCCGCGCAGATCGCTGCCCACAACACGCGCGACAAAAAGGAAATTCATACGCCCGCTGAGGTTATGGAGGCTCATCGCCAGCTCGCCGCGAAGTTCGGCAATCAGTCTGATCGCGTCGTGGCGGAGGCCCGCGAACGAGCTCATACGCAGGAACAGAACCGAGTGCCCGACCCGCCCCAACGCGCGCAGGAAGCCGTTTCCTATGCCAAGGAACGAAACTTCGAGCGCGAGGCCGTCATCGACCAGCGCGACATCATGCGCGACGCCCTTCGCCGCGGTATGGGAGACCTCACTTTCAGCCAGGTGCGCGACAACTTCGAGCACCGCCACGCGATCGGCGAATTCCAAACAGTGGCCGCTCAGAAGCACGACACCGGGCCACGGTTGACGACGCCCGAAATGATCGCCGCCGAACGAGCGACAGTTCAGCACATGCAGCGCGGACAGAACACTGTTGCGCCCATCATGAGCAAAGAACGCGCTGCGTCTCATGCCGCTGCGCTCGAGTCTTTGAACCCGGCCCAGCGGCGCGCCATCGAGGAGATACTTACTTCACGCGATCGAGTCCACGGCCTGCAGGGACTCGCGGGGGCTGGCAAGACGACCACCCTAGAATCCATCCGCGAAGCTGCCCAGCACAACGGCTACGCCGTCGCAGGCTTTGCCCCCACTGCGCGCGCCGCTCACCAGCTCCGCGAGTCTGCCGGCATCTCCGCCGACACCTTGCAAGCCTATTTGGCGATGGGAACCCGCGAGCAGACGCAGACCAACCCCGACGACACTGCAAACCGCCGCCTCTTCCTGGTTGATGAGTCCAGTCTGACGAGCACCCAGCAGATGAAGGAATTCCTCGACCGGCTAGGTCCCCAGGATCGCGTTCTGCTCATCGGCGACACGCGCCAGCATCAAGCCGTAGATGCGGGAAAGCCCTTTGAGCAGCTGCAGGATGCCGGAATGCGAACCGCCCAACTCGACCAGATCGTGCGGCAGAAAGACCCGGAACTGCTGAAAGCCGTCGAACATCTTGCCAGGAATGAGGCGCACGCCGGCATCTCGCTGCTGCAATCTCAGGGGCGCATCACCGAGCTTCCCAATCCCCAAGAGCGCATCGCTGCCATCGCCAGGGACTACGCCTCGAACCCCGAAAAAACTTTGATCGTCTCTCCCGACAACGCTTCCCGGCGAGACATCAATCAGGCCGTGAGGATCGAGTTACAAGCCTCTGACGCACTCGGAAAAGAGAATGTTTCTCTCCCGGTCCTCGTCGGTCGAAACGACATGACCGGCGCAGATCGAGCCTGGGCCGCCAGATACAACCCCGGAGACACGGTCCAGTACATTCGTGGAAGCGAGCAGCTGGGCCTCGAAAAAAACAGCTACGCCTCGGTCGTCGCGACCGACCCCACCAACAATCGAGTGACCGTTGCCACAGCAGATGGCCAGCAGGTGGCCTACGATCCGCAGCGCTTGCGCGGAGTGAATGTTTACACCAACCTTCCGCGCGAGTTCTCGACTGGCGATCGCATCCAGTTCACACACAATAATAAGGATCTCGACGTACACAACCGCGATCGCGGCCGGATCGAGGCTATCGGCGATGACAATCGCTTGACCGTCAAAATGGATGACGGACGAACCGTCAATTTTGACCCCGCTCGGATGCGGCACTTCGATCACGGCTATGCCGTCACCAGCCACAGCTCGCAGTCGTTGACCGAAAACCGCGTCCTCGTCAACATGGACACGAACTCGTTCTCCGAACTCCTCAACCCCCGCTTTGCCTACGTCTCCATTTCGCGCGCGTCCCAGGACGCTCACATTTACACCAATGATGCTGCGACGCTTGCCGAACGTCTCAGCACCGATGCGACCAAAACCTCCGCTGTCGATTTTCACGAAGCACCCGCCCCGCATTCACACTCTCGCACTCCGAAGGAGCATACTATGCAGCAGCACAATGAATTGAAACCGGAACAACAACCCCATCTCACCCCCGAACAAGCCGAGCACAACCGCCAGTACGGTCCCATCGAAACAGCTCTTCAAACGGACGCTCACGGCTACAAGTGGCAACGCGAGACAGAGGGCATCCACAGCTACCAACATCCTGAAACCCACCGCTGGTTACACATCGACACCCAAGGCCAGTTTTTTGACCGCCACGCCCAGCCCATCACCCGCGAAAATGCGCTTGAGCAAGCCGGCCACTCGCCCACGCAGTCCGTCGCAGAAAACGCACAGTCTCCTACCAATCCCGCCACCACCGTCAATCACGGGATCAGTCTCTAAAATCGTATGTGCCATCCGATAAGAATTAAGAAATTGGAGTCTCTGTCATGAACAAACTGTCCCTTGCTTCCGTTGCTCTTGTCATCACCACGACTTTTGTACTTCCCCACGCTCTCGCGCAACGCACAACCCCGCCCCCGAGCGATGCCAAGCTCATGCACGACGTGGAAGCCGTCTTGCAAAATGAAAAGGCATTCCGGGGACTCACCATCGTCCCCAAGACTTCACGCGGCATCGTTACTTTGACCGGCACTGTTTCGAGCGAAGGCGACAAGGTACTAGCTGGCCTCGAAGTGGGCAACGTGAACGGCGTAAAAACTGTCATCAACAACCTTGACGTCAAGGCCAGCGCCTCGACCGAAGGACATCTTCCGGCTCTCGCGAATCCCAACGGCGCGCAGACTCAGCAGCTCTCGACCGAAGCCCGCACATACCCTGCAACCGCCGCGGCACCAGGCGCCCCAGTCGAGAGAACAATCACCATACCTGCAAACACCTCCATTCAGGTTCGCATCACCGACCCACTGACATCGAAAACCGCGAGTGCAAATGACCACTTCCACGGCACCGTTGCCACGGTCGTCTTTGCTGACGGCGCACTCGCGATCCCTGTGGGAACGCCCGTGTTTGGCCGCGTCGTCTCTGCAAAGCCCGCAGGCCATTTCATCGCCGAAGCAAAAATGTCGCTTGAAATCACCACCCTCCGCCTGCCCCAGCTCGACGGCAAGAGCAGAGATGTTCCCGTGGTCACCGAATACCTCACCAACAACGGCCAACCACACGGCAGCAACGTAGCGCCCAGTGGACAGATCGAGGTGAAGCCGCAGACCGTATTGCGCTTCCAGACCCAGACCCCACTAATCACTACCGTCTGGATCAAGAATGGAACCCAAGTCCAATTGCCGGCCGCGCAAGATCCTGTACTCGATTCCCGGCCCAGCTCTAATTAGCAACGGCGGCACGATTCGGAGAAACGCCAAATGAATTGCAACCTTCATCCCGCCGCCCCTGCCACCGCGACCTGCCACTCCTGCGGCCGTGGACTCTGCACTTCCTGCTCTGGCCGTTTTGCACAACCGCGCTGTCACCACTGCGTCTCCCACGAGAACGCAACCGTTGCCCGAACCGCATATCGGACTCTTGCAATCTCGGGCATCTTCTTCCTTGTCGGCTTCTGTCTCGCCGGCGTCTGGCTCGCGGCTGGCCCCAAGCCTGGCTCCCCTAAGGTTCGTTCAACATTTCCATCCTTCTCGTCCGTACGACTGTTGCCGCCAGCGCCAGCCGTGCGCCCATCCGAATCGGTGAAGAAAGAACGCGAAGCGATTCATCCGCCCGCCGACCAACGCCCAGCAATCCTTCTGCAAAGCATCATTGGCCTGCAACTGGCATTTACCTACTTGGTGTGGAAATCCCTGGCAGCCCACATCCGCAGTCGCCGCATCGTCCTGCTCGCGACTCCTGCCTTTTGGCTCTTGTACTTTGTGCTCAAACCGCTGCTCGCCTTGCTGGTCGGGGCTTCACCAATCGGCTGGATTGTGGGGCCTTATCTGCTCTTCAAATTACTCCGCGAGATCCGAATCGCGCGACGCACCAAACTAGAACTTGCAACTTCCTCATAACCCCGTGGATACTCAGAATCAAACCGTGAGCACATCTCTCGCACATCTCGCAGACGCCCCGCGCGGCCAGCGCCTTCAGGCCGTCCTCGTGTGCGCCTGTGGCTCACTCGACATCGCGGCGCGAGGCATGTGTCCCCGCTGTCTCGCTCGCCAGCATCACGATCAGGAATATTTCGGCGGGCATCGCGAAACCGTTTTGCGCCGCGATAAATGGACCTGCCAGGGCTGCTTCTACCGGCCCGCTCAGGAAGACCGCGATTGGATCGTCGTCCATCATCGCGTCCCCGGCATCTCTCAACCCGCGCTGATAATTTCTCTTTGCGCCGCTTGCCACGCTATTGTCGAGCGCCTGCAAGTTCTCGACGTATGGCTCCCCCCGCAACTCGTCATCCTGTGGCGTGAGCAGCATCCTGACGCCGAGTATCAGTTACCCCTGCCCTTCGATCCCTTGGAGCAGTCGGCTGCCGGCATCGCTCCCTTCAATTCCGGCGTTGTCGAACTCGATTTAGCTCTGCGATGATTGCCTTATGTGTGGCCGCTAGTATCGCGCCGCCGACGAATCTGCTCTTCAAGATGTCTTTAAGGCCGTAGCCACTGGCGCCTTTCTGCACGTGGAATCCAAGTGCAGTTCGGCTTTGTGCGAGGAGAAGGTGCGCTTCCAGTCGCTGGTCCGGGTGGTCAGCGAGACAAGACGACTTTTCCCATGTTTCTGATTGTGCGGCGTGTTTTGGCCACCGACTTGGTTGTAAAATAGAAGTGTTCAATAAGAAAGAACCTCGTCGAGTTCTCGGTATTGTCCTGGCTCTTGTTGAAGGTTATCTCCTCATTTACAGGCACTGAGCGCTCGACGCTCAACATATAGCAAGCCGTCGCATACCAAACGCTGGCCGGTTATGACCCTGAGCAGAGTATCATGCTCGCATCATTCTTGGTTCGTCACTCTTGGAATCGTTGTGCTGCTCGGAAAACTGTGTGCTTCCGGTCAAGTGGCTGGGGCAGGCGTGAGTATTGGCGAGACATTTGTGGACACCTCGTTCGATATTACGCTTGAGAAGCTGCAGTTAACAGAGAGGGTCTTAAATGATCTCCGTCAGGAACAACACCGATTCTGCCAGAAAAACAACATGAAGGAGTCATATTGTGTTTGGATTCACTCCATGCCGCCAGAATTTGGAGACGGCGTTGATAACATTCAATTTCTGTACTCGCCTCCCTACCATGCATACGACTTGGGCCGCATAAAAAGTGTATTCGTTATGAGGACCCTTGTCCCGGTCCAAAGCGTGAGCGATGGTTCAAGCACGCTCCACAAATGGAATCAGATGGCTGATGCGGGCGACTTATTTGGTTGTTATGATCCGGTTCTAATCGAGCGCGTGCCTAGAACGACAAATGGGGCTACGCTTCGACCTACATCAACGCGCCAAGAAAAGGGAGCCGATGTAACGCCAGCAAAGTGCCTTGTCATTGTCAGAAACCATCCTCGCCGCCCGCCTCGTGTTTTGTCAATTTGTGAGGTCGTTTATATCAACGGGGTTGCTGGTGCGCCTGAGAGCTGTTTCCCAATTGCTGCATCGTTCAAATCAAGTGATTGGATGTTGGCGGACGTCGCTTTGGTTAGCATCATAGTAGCCGACAATGGTACGCCCGACTTCTTGGTCCATCTCTTCCACTCTCCTCGTGTGGGAACAGCATTCCTGAAATCCAACACTTCTCTTCAGGTCCAAGATGTTCTTAAAGTAGCCGAGATTGCTATGAGCGGTCCACCCTTACTGCTCACGACGAGGATTAAGAACGATGTTCTTGGAGTTGCTCCTCGAAGAACGTCAACGGTACTCGGTCGTCCTTGGAATGAGCAAGTCACTGTGAGGATCGATGTTACCGAGAGTCGGGAGACGGAGAATGACCAAGCGACTGGTCACAATTTCACTTTGGAGGTTGCTACCTCGATTTTGGTCAATGAACAAAAGGACGCCGATCCGTCCCATTGGCATGCACCTTCCCCAGCCCAAGCTCAAAGTTGGAACGATGCAATTAGGAAACGCTTGACCGAAGAGATGAACAATCTATGTCCACACGCGATGCGAAAGGACGACTACACGGTAGTCTGTAACAATCCATGAACGGATCCAGCGTGCGAGAGCTGGCTTTGAAAGAACTGCGAGGTGGCACATGACGATCTTAGAGGCGCGCAAACTTATTATTAAGACGAGTCTTGGTTCAACCGCCGCTGTGTTCGTTTTCTTCCTGGTGGCACCACTGTTTGCGTTTCCCTTAGGCTGGGATCAAGCGCAGCGGGTCGTGGAGATAGTGCTGCCCGTCTTCCTTGGATATCTGGGAACTGCCACGCACTTTCTGTTCAAGAGGAGCAACTCAGCCAGCGATCCCGAGCTGGGTGACAAGGCGGCGTTGCTAGGGTTACTCGTCAAAGGTCCACTATTTGTCTTCGGTTGTGGCGTCGCAGCAATTCTGTTTGCTTTTGGCTATTCGAATCGCGCTAATGCAAGACCAGACTCAGGAATGAGCATCGACCAGCTGGCTTGGGCGTTGACAGCAGCGTTGGGCATTCTCTCCGCCTCGACGAGCATCGCAGTGTCTTATCTATTCTCGCTAGGAGAGAAACGTGAGAGTGCAGCTCCACCACCGATTACACTGAAAACCACTACTACGGGCTAGGGAGCCTCATTGTTACCGGGTCGCCCGGTTGCACGCCTTTCGCTCTGCTGCTCTACTCGTCTTCCGTTGGCCCTCTAATCTCATGTTCTCATATTACCGCTTCCCCTGTCCGCGCTCCGCAACACCGCCGCTTCGCTCCCCTCAACCCACACCAATCCATTCGGCACAGCCTTCGGCTGATCTTTCCACCATTCCACATTCGTTTCATGGCGAAGTCTAGAGCTCCGTTCGGCTCCTTCTGTCAATCCCGCTTGTGCAGCTCCGCGCGACGCATACCCCAAACCCGCGTCGTGCTCGCTTCCGCGCCCCTTCCGCTCTAACCCGCTCCAGGGCTCCGCTGCGCTCCGGAGATTGACAGCGCCTCTCTCCGCTCCACCCTCGCCATTTATGAAACGAATGTTTTGTTCTGGCCTACCTAGGCCCGAATTCTACAAAAAACCAAAAGGAGCGAACTTCCAATGACCAGCACAGCGAACGCCAGCCGCCTTAAGAAGGCCGATGCCGTCTTTGTCCAGGGCGAGCTTCGCACCAGTGAATACGTCAAAGACGGCGTGACAATCCCGGCAGTCTCGATCGTGGCCGGGCACCTACGAAAGATCGATTTCTCGATCTTCTCGAAGGCGGATACGCCCGAGCCTGCAGCAAACGGCGCCGACGCATCCGAACAGCAGGCGGCCGAAGAACCCATCCCATACTGAACCGTCTCAACTGCGAAGGCCGCTCTCCGAGCGGCCTTCGCCTTTTCTGCTTTGCCATTTTTCCACGCACTCGCCTTGAAAGCATCGGACGGCACGAGTCGTGGAAGATAGACGGACTGTCACGCTTGCACCAATTCCGATAGAAGCAGAGGACGGTTGTCCCCGACGATAACTGAAACGGAAGGATTCTCTGAGTAAATCTTCTTGATTGCGCTGTCCAGGTTTCCGATTGGAGTCCTCTCTCCACGCGTGAATAGCTCGGCCATTGCGCTCAGAGCCACGATCTCGCCTGCGTGCTGGCCCAATCTGTCACCAATGCGCACGCAAGCGTAAAGGAAATCCCCTGATGCTGCGTACAAGACATTCTCCGGCCACACGACGGTTACTATGCTTTGTGACAATCGGCACAGACTTCCAGGGGTCTTGCCTACCCGCACAACCAGTGCCTCCGCGATCACGGACGGATCAAAGGAGGCTCTGTTGGACAAACACTCAAGAAACGGTCCTATCGATTCCGCCCGCCGTAACATATCCTTTATAGCTGTCGTCGCATTGGGCAACAGACAGCACGCGTATGCAGCACGTGCATCCCAACCAGGAACAGCTGTTGGAGTAAAGCTGCCATTCTCAACCCAGTATCGGGCCGCTAAATAGTCGTGGATAGACTTATGTGAGAAGTGCCACAGCGAACAGTCGATTGGCACGAGAAGCCCAAACCACTGAGCCATTTCCTCCAAGAGTTTACCGGGATCAACTGACTTGGACTGTACCAATTTGAGATGTTCACGAATCGAGTATTCGATCTGAACAACCTCCGCTTGATGCTTCTTCATATCGTACGCAATACGCATCAAACAACGAATTCGCTCTTCCGAATCAAGCGGGATCTTAGATTGGCGAGAAATGCCCTTGGCTTCATCCCAGCGGAAACTCAAAATCTCAATGGCGCGTCGGATCAAACCGATTGTTCTCCTCGGTATGTCCACATTAGCACTCGTTTTCAGGATGCAGACTAGCGACAGCATCAGCGGATGCGCGATAAAGTCGTCAAAACCACGATCTACAAGTTCGCTAAGGAGGAGTTCAGGATCAAGACTCGACCGATACGCTATCAGGAAGGCCCGAACGAATCCCGCGGCATGAGCGTGAGTAAAAGGGCCCACTTCATAGCGGGTAGCGGGAAGATTAATCAGTTCGTAGTGGGACCTGCATGTCAACCAGAATACGCCTTTCTTTTGAGCGCAATACCATCGCAGCAGATTGGATACATCCACCCGCTGTTCGTAAGAGATCTCATCATAGCCGTCGACAAGAAGGAGTAATGGACCTCTTACACCCGCATCTGCCTCATCGAGTGCAACGTCTGTTATTTCGGCCATGCCGACAATTTCTTTCCTTTTGTTCTTGTGGCCCTCGCGGTCTTTGTCTATAAGGCCGTCGACGAACCACTTGAGGTCGTCCAACGCGCCTGGGTTCCGCAAAGGGATGAAAACCGGCAGGTGAACAGCATCCCGCAGCTCATGAAGATAGACCCATTGCATTAGTGTTGTCTTTCCCCAGCCAGGTCCGCCATGAATGACCGCGTCCTGCCAACCGCTGAGCACGTCTTCGGCTCTGAGGGAACCCTGCTCGTCGACGCGGTTTAACGTGACCGGCTGATACATAGTGTTAAGGGCTATCGGCCTTGGCATACCAATGCACTGTACCCATTTCGCCTGTTCCGCGGAGAGTGCAAGAAGTTTTGAGAGGCGAGCTCTTCGATCTCGCTTATCCCGGTCCTTCGTAAAGAGCGTTAGAATTCGGTTTTCAATCTGGGGTAGGGCAGCGCCAATATCGATAGTTGAGCCGTCGCTCATAGAAGTGCATTTTACTCCCGTGTTGTTCCGCATACCGCTCCAGCAGAAGTACCCTCCGGCTTTTAGCTGAATAGGAAAAGAAAGAAAACTCAATTGCTGCAAAGCTGCCACCACTACAACCGAACACTGATCTTCGAAATGCCATTGCGAGTATTGGTGGGAGCGTCAAATACTTCGAGGCAGTCTGACTGAGCTAGATTGACTGGATCCGACGGGAGAAAGACCGCAACTGGATGACAGTCAAACGGTTGGTAGAGTTGGATCTTAGCTTTGAGTAGCACGAGCACCAAAGTATCTGAACTGCACTTCTTCTCCTTCATGTTTATTACCAAGATGATCGACCAGCACAACTCTCTTTCGTAGCCCCTCCCCCGGTTTCCCGACTGCGGGTTGAACGAAGAAGTGAAACGTTTCTGTGACTGCCGACTCTTTTGATACGATCACATGCCCCATGAGATTGCCTGTCGGTCGTGTACCCTTCAGATACGCCTGTACGACTTCGAGGGGCCTGTCTTCCGTAGTCGCAAGAGATGCAGTCGCGGTAATTTGCATACTGGGCACGCCCTCTACGGCCGCCTCCGCCCATCCACACCCCTCTGGATCGTAAACCGCGGCCAGCTTAGGATGACTTGCTTTTCGATACGAAAACAAATACCCGACGGCGGCGCTTAGCGCCGCTGCAAGCACTCCGAAAGTTGCGGATACGGCTTTCGCGGTTTCTGAGGACCAATCCCACCAATAGAAACTCGCTGTATCAACGGAGCCAACATCGCGGGCTGGACCCAGCGCCGTGTCTTGAATCTCAATTATTGGAGCCCCCGGCTTGGTTTGCTGATACCACAGCGCCACCTTTATCCTTGCTTGCGGATGATTGGCGAGATTCGCGCACTCAAATGACAGCTCGCCTTGGGGAGCGGACGCCGTCCTCTGGTCAATGCTGCCGAATGCGGCCCCGGCGTCCGTGAGCTGCATATCGGCAATCTCTCCCGGAACCGCTATTCGCGCTTTTATTCTGCCGCTGGGCACGTGACCAACATTGCGGATGTTGACGTACAAGAGTTTGTCGGGCAACTTCGTACTCGGTAAGTTTGGAGACGAACCAACAAGTTTCCCATTCACGAGCACGCTTACGGAGTCGGACGCCTTAAGGCCGCTCGCTAGGGCATTTTCAATGTTTCTGCGCAGCGGTTCGGAAAGGGGGATTTCAACAGCACGCTGGTCGAATACCACATCGGCCCGGCGCCAAAAGGTTCCGGCAAAGATAGCAACAAGCAAAGCTGTGACGCCAACGACTAGCTTCCAATCGATTTTCCTCACGGCCAGCTCCCATCCACATCAGCCTAGAGTAGCGGTGTTGCGGACCAAATTGTATCGTGAACTCCGCCAGCGATGATGCTAGGTGGCCATCTGCCCAAAGCGACCAGTTTGAGCTTCTGAGTGGCTCCATGCTTTTAGTGTTTTACAACCAAACTCAATAAGCAAACTCGCCAATTTCTCGGTACATCCTTCGCTGATCTTCCGATCTTCCTACCATTCCACATTCGTTTCATGGCGAAGTCTAGAGCTCCGGTCGGCTCCTTCTGTCAATCCCGCTTGTGCAGCTCCGCGCGCCGCATACTCCAAACCCGCGCCGTGCTCGCTTCCGCGCCCCTTCCGCTCTA
>Ga0075030_100003861_pt1 | contig 13567 bp, 8 predicted proteins | sample LitLauG_LLR_2012_FD_71393 | JGI IMG/M metagenome (GOLD analysis project Ga0075030, IMG submission 71393) | Freshwater sediment microbial communities from Pennsylvania, USA - Little Laurel Run_MetaG_LLR_2012 | ecosystem: Environmental > Aquatic > Freshwater > Creek > Sediment | place: USA... | reverse complement strand
AGATGTAGCTCGCATCGTGAAAGATGGCGAGCGCACCGAGAAGATCCCCTTCGGCGCGAACGGGAAGCGCGAGGATGTGCAATGCCGCAGGGCCCCGAACGATCTCCGTTGAACTTTGCCCCTTTTCGTTGGCGCGCCGAACAACGGCCGGAAGGCGAGGCAGCGTCGATGACAGGTTGAACGTTGCGGCCAGAACGCTGTTCTGTAGGTTGTACACCGCAACTCCGGCGAGTCGCTCGCGGTCACGGAAGCGATCGACAACCGCCTGCAGCTCCCGATAAGCGTGATTCGTCACCAGCGGCACAATGGATTTTTCGAGGCTCTGCGCCAGCTCCAGAGCGTGGCGATCCAGCTCCCGCCGCAAGCTGCGTTCTTCGCTTTGCGTCTGAAAGAGCACGAATGTAAGAGACACGGCGGCGACGCCGACGATCAGGCAAACATTGAGTCGAGTGCTGAGTCGCATTGGCTTCCGTTTCCGGTAAGAATGCAATCAGTCGGCCATCAGCCTCAGCCGGGGTTCCGGTTCAGCGATTCAGTGCTTTGAGGCTCGCCGGGGTGACGTGACTGATTTCGGAATCATTAAGAAACGGTAATTTCTTTCCCCGGGGGAGGTATTTTTTGCCGGTCACGGAGCTGAGCGGACACACTTATGGCGTACCTTGGACACGCGACCTCAGAAACCACGCCGGACCGGAGCCGAAAAGCAGTGTCAGGCGGCCATTTTTGCGGTGGCAGTGAGCGCTGGTGGTGAGGTACACACTCCCTTTCGTGTTGATGTGGCCGGAAGGACGGGTGAAGGACGGCTGCACGGAGGATTGGCGGCTGCATATGCGGGGTCCTGAGAAACCGGGTCTTTGGATTCAACGACCTCTGGGGAAGTGCTGGCAAAAACAGTCTCCGGCGCGGGCTCTTTCGGTGTGAAACCAGGCGTCCGCTCTAGCAGAGCCGGTTCGTTGCTCATGGGTACTTTGTCGGTGGACGGTTCGATAGCCGGGGCGTTCTGATCCGGTTGGGGATCGCGGGATTTCAGGTCGAGGAGGCGCGCGAGGGCGCGGTGGAACTGGCGCTCGTAGCGTGTCTCGTAGCGAAGGAAGAGATCGAGGGAGGGCCCTTTTTCGGCGAGTTCCGTGTAGGCGATGGCAAGGCGAGTGGCAGCGTCATCGATGGGGACGGAGCGGCCCATGCCTTTGCTCATTTTGATCTGATACTGGATGCGCACCGATTCCAGGCCCCAGATACGCTGCTTGCGCCACCAGGCAGTCACCATATCTTCGACCAGCGCGCGCTCGGTTTGGGTACGGGGCTGGTGCTCTTCCATGAATTCGTTGAATTGATCTTCGAAGAGCTCAGGACTTTCGCCGGGCAGGACGAGGAATCGAGAGAGAATGCCGTGGCGGATTGGGTTTTGCGCGGAGTTGTATTTCCCGCGGGGCGTAACAGGTCCGCGGGATTTGGAGCCGTTGGCACGCGAGGCTGCGGCACGGCGATCGGAGGTTAAGCGTTTCATCGGTTTCATTGTGAACCAATGAAAATGGGGAATCGGGCCGGGAAGGGGAAATTTGTTGATAATTCAGGAGATATAAATGTGATTTCAGTATCATCGAATTACCGATCGCCGACGAGGTGCTGGACGCTGGTGTTGTTTTCGCCGCAGATGAACTCGATGAGTTCGTCGTCGGCCATGAGGCGCTGACCGGCACGGACGGTGAAAGGCTTCGTATAGTTGGCCGGGTCGGTGACGGTGATTTCGACTTCGAGGGTGCCGTAGGCGGGGCGGCGGATTCGCTCGGTGACGCGGGCCTGGTTGCTCAGGGGGCTGCCCTGCTCATCGATCCACGCGTCGTCGAGGAAGCCGGTGGATTCGACGACGAGGGTGTCGCCGTCCCATTTCGCTGTGGAATAGCCGAACCACCAGGGCTGGACGTCGGCGGGTTTAGGGAGCGGGCGGCCGTCGGTGAAGATCTGGCGGATGCCACTGTTGGCTTCGGCGAGGAAGACGATTTCGCGCGGGTTCTGGATCAGCTTGCGAGGCTGGGGATGAAACCAGAGCTGGACGGGGTTGAGGGGCAGGCAGTGGGCGTCGGGATGATCCTCACTGTTGCGTGCGAATCGTTTATTGCGGAGAGCGAGAGCGGCTGGCTGGTAGGGGAGCAAGCTGCCGGACATGTGGAGGGCGAGGTTCTGAAAGCCACCGCGCGGAGTGCCGATATCGACCTGTCCACCTCCGGGAGGAGGGCCACCGGGGCCGCGGCCTGGACCCTCCGGACCTCGACCCGGACCGCCGGGACCGCGGCCAGGAGGTCCAAAACCTTCGGGAGGGGCACCTGCGGGAGGCGGACCACCGCCCGCAGGAGGACCGTCGAGGCTGGCCCAGACGCCGGAGAGGTCGGGCTTGCCATCGGCTGTCTTCGGGGCGGGGCCCCTGGGATCGACCTTACCGTCGGCAGTGCGGGGCGCACCGGCGATGGGGTATGCGGGCCACTGCGCGTGAATCGCAAGGGGAAGCGCGAGAGCGAAGGCGAGGACAGCGGTTCGGGTCGTGTGGACAGTGAGCATGCGGGTGCGGATCCTTATCGGAATATCACAATGTTATCTCCGGGCGGCAGGGGTCGTGTGCGTGCGCCGGAGGCGACGAGGCCCGGAGGATGTTTACGCCGGAGCACCGGACCAATTACGCTTGGAAGCGACCTTATGTTCACACACGCTATACGCACCTTTGTACTGCTGGCGGCTACTTGTGCCGCGGGACTGGCTCAGCAGGATCCGGCGGCCCTGTTTCAGACGCACTGCGCGAGTTGCCACAGCGCGGGGAGCACGGCGGGCGCGCCACTTCCGGCCACGCTGCGGCAGATGCCGGCGAAACAGATACTCGAAGCACTGATGACGGGCAAGATGCGCGAGGTGGCGTCATCGGCGGGGACGGCGGACCGGGAGGCGATCGCGAAGTATCTGGGGTTGCCTGACGGCGGGCAGGCGATTCCGGCGTCGGCACGGTGCGCGGCGCCGATGGCCTGGAAGAGTTCGGCATCCGCGTGGAACGGGTGGGGACTCGACGGAGCGAATACGCGGTTTCAATCGGCGAAGTCGGCAGGTCTGGCGGCGTCAGCGGTGCCGAAGCTGAAGTTGAAATGGGCCTTCGGATTTCCGGGGGCGACGACGGCTTTCGCGCAGCCGACAGTGGAGGGCGGAAGTCTCTTTGTAGGCAGCGCGGATGGAACAGTGTACGCGCTGGACGCACAGACCGGATGCGTGCACTGGACGTTTTCGGCAGGTGAGGGAGTGCGGACGGCGATCCTGATTTCGGAGGACGGCAAGGCAGCGTACTTCGGCGATCTGCATGGATTTGTTTATTCCGTGAACGCGGCGAGCGGGGAACTGATCTGGAAGAACCATGTGGATGAGCATCCATTTGCTGCGATTACGGGCACGCCAAAGCTGGCCGGGGGCCGTTTGTATGTGCCGGTTTCGGGCGGCGACGAAGCGGTGTCCGCGAGCAATCCGAAGTTCGAATGCTGCACGTTCCGGGGCAGCATCGTGGCGCTGGATGCGGCGACGGGGAAGCAGATCTGGAAGACTTACACAATTGCCGAGGCCGCGAGGCAAACGGGGCAGAACGCGGGTGGCACGAAAGTATTCGGGCCATCCGGGGTGTCGCTGTGGTCTTCGCCGACAATCGACATGGAGAAGAAAGTCATCTATGCGGGGACGGGGGTGAATTACACGAACCCGGCGACGGCGGGAAGCGATGCGATTGTGGCGTTCGATATGGAGACGGGGCGGATTTTGTGGTCGCGGCAGATTACGACGAGCGACGTCTACAATTTCGGCTGCCAGACGCCGGAGTTGATGAATTGCGCGAAAGAGCCGGGCAAGGATGCGGACTTCGGACATTCGCCGGTGCTGCGCAGTCTGGGTGGTGGGAAGCGGGTGCTGGTGGCGGGGCAGAAATCGGGCGTGGTGACCGCGATCGATCCGGATCATGAGGGCAGAATCCTGTGGCAGAAGCGCATTGCGGCAGGCGGCGGGCAGGGCGGAATCCTGTGGGGCGGGGCGAGCGACGATAAGGGCCTGGTGTATTTCGGGGTGTCGGACTGGGATCCGGGTAAGCCAGAGGCGGGCGGAGGGATGTACGCGCTGCAACTGGCGACGGGGAAAGTGGTGTGGTCGACGGCGGCGCCGAAGCCGGGGTGCATGGGGACGCCGGGATGCAGCGCGGCAGCACCCGCGCCGGTGACGGCGATTCCGGGCGCGGTGCTGCAGGGCGCGATGGACGGGCATCTGCGCGCGTATGAGTCGAGGGGCGGCAGGATTGTGTGGGACTTCGACACGGCGAAAGAATTCGCGACTGTGAACGGAGTAAAGGCGCGCGGGGGTTCGATCAACGCGGCGGGGCCGGTGATTGCGGGCGGAATGGTCTACAGCAATTCGGGATACGCGCGGGTTCCCTCGATGCCGGGCAATGTGCTGCTGGCGTTTTCGACAGATGTGAAGTGACTGCCGTGCGAGGCGGTCTTAATTCGCAACTTTGGCAACGGCCCGCGCGAACTCGGCCATGGTCACGGGGCGGTTGTTGGCCGGATAGTGGACGGGCACGAGCGTTTCGACGTCGAGCTTGAGGCGCTGGATGTTGTCCATGAGGTTCTTGTTGTAGATAGTGTTGTTCAGGGCGCTGGGCGGGCCATCGGCTTCGTTCGGGGGATTCCAGCCATCGGCTTCGAGCAGAATTTTATCTTTGGGCAGGTAGGCGACGATCATGCCGTCGTTGTGCGTGCAGTCCTTCAGGCGAAACAGTTCGATGACCTGATTACCGTTGCGCAGAACCCTCTTATCGCCCATGCCTTCCACAGAGGGCTTCACCGGCGATTTGGCCAGCATGTCGGGATTCAGCGTGTGGGGCAGGGTGGCGAGGTTTTCGAAATAGTGCTGATTCTGGTCGTGCGTGACGATGGTGGCGCCCTCGGCCATGAAACGGCGCAGGCCGCTCATGTGATCGAAATGGCTATGCGTGTTGATCATGTAGCGGATGGACTTGTTCGGCATCAGGCGTTTGGCTTCGGCGATGATGGCCGCGGCGCCGGCCTCGCTGTTGCCACCTTCGAGGATGACCAGGTAGTATTTGAAATCCACTGCGATGCTGGCGTAGCCGCTGACAATGAGCCACACGCCATCGGCCAAACGGCGTGAGGTGACGGCGGGAGGCTGTGCGGCTGCGCCGGCGGGCGGGGCGGTGATGTTGGCGGGGATGTTCGGTTTGACGGAAGTGACCGTGAGGTCGAGGATCGGGTATTCGCCCTGCTTCCGGACCATTTTAACGGGGAACCTGAAACCGCCGAAGTCCTTGTAGCCGGTATAGACGGCTTCGAGCGGTGTATCGCCGGTGACGGGGTTATCGACCAGGGTTTCGACTTTCCAGACCATGTTCTGGTCGTCGATATAGCCGTTGACCTTGGCTTTGTTAGGAGCGAGGAAGGTCAGGACGGTGTAGTTCTTGCCGCTGACTTCGAGGTGGAAGATGGCCGCGTTGTAAGTGGCGGCGGCGCGGAGAAAGCCCCACGGCGTCATCCAGTGATCGAGTTGCGTGGCCCAGGGAGTATTGGGGCCGATGACTACGGTCTGACTCGCAGAGGGAGGCAGACCGCCACCGCGGCGGTTGGGCGGGATGGGGGCGAGGACGCGGTCGATATGCCAGGCGGGCGCTTCAAAGTCGATCGTGCGAGTGTAAGTGGTCTCTTCGTAGCCACCCCACGGCGAGCGGGGATTCACGGCCTGGCCGAACGTGTATTCCCAGCCGGAGGCGGTGAATTCAACCGATTTCAGACGATCGGCGCCCATGGCCTGGGAGGCTTGAGCGATGGCGGTTTTGGCGTCCTGCGCCGGGGACAGAGATGTAAGCAAGGTGATGAGCGCGCAGGCGCACAGCAGGTTTCTGAACATTCGGTACTCCTGAGGAATCTCCTGTGAGCTTACTCCACATTTGCATGGTGGTGGGCCACGGAGACGGCACGAAAGCAGCATGCAGCGCAACTTCCTCCGGCTTTCCGGGCTAGAGTAGGAGGATGCGCGCGCTTGTATGTGGTGTTCTTATGCTGTGTTTTGCCGCGGTGATGCCGGCGGCAGTGCTTTCGGCAAACTCGCTGAGCGGTAAGTACTTCACGCGGCATGTGGAATTCACGACAGACAGCACGAATAACGCGACGGACGCGAGGAGCATCATCGGGACAATCACTTTTGACGGCAGCGGGAGCTACTCGTTTACCGGGCAGCAAACGGTGGGGACAGGCGGCGCGGCGTCCTACAGCGTGAGCGGAACGTACACGGTGAGCGCGGCGGGGATCGTGACGCTTACGAATCCGCAGAAGAATTCATTAAGCGTAAATGCGCGGTTTGGGGTGGAAGCGGTGGTGGGGTCGAGTACCGAGGCTTCGGGCAATACGTTCGACCTGTTTGTGGCGATTCCGGCGCCGAGCGCAGCGCAAACGACGGCCGGGTTGGGGGCGAACTGGTCCGGCACGGATTTTGAACTGACAGGCGCGTCGACGGCGCAGGTGCGGGATTCCATCGTGGCAATGGTGCTGGACGGGGCGGGCAATATCAGCAGCATGACGCTGAATGGCCATGCTGCGAATCTGAACAGCGGCGTGCAGGTGACGCAATCGCTGGCCGGAGGCGGGTACAGCGTGAACAGCGACGGGACGGGAACGATCACGTTTCCCGGGCAGGCCGGGATTGGGGGGCCGGGCGCGATCATGTCGACGACGCAGCGGACGCTGTATGTATCGAAATCGGGGAATGTGATTCTGGCGGGTACGCCGGGGGCGCACGACATCTTCATCGGGATTCGCGGGTCGACGGGCGCGGTATTGCTAAAGACAGGGCAGGCCGTGTGGGGAGCGGGGATTCGGGTGGATTCGGGCGGGGCGGCGGAGAGCTACACGGGATCGACGACAACGATTGCGGCGGACGCGTCATTCATCAGTACGCGGCGACTGCATGAGACTGGCGCCGGGGCTTTCAACGTGACGGCGGCGTCGGTGTACACGGTGGGTTCGGACGGAACGGGGTCGGCGGGGCCGACGAAAATTGCGGTTGAAGCGGGCGGGAGTTTCGTTGGAGCGAACGTGGGGAGCCTGCTGGACCGGACGGGATACGAGATTAGTTTTGGCGTCGCGATTCCGGTCCTGACGGGGAGCGGGGTTTTCGTGAATCCGCAGGGTATTGTGAATTCGGCGAACAATGCGCCGGCGGGAGATGCGATTTCGCCGGGTGAGTTTATTGCGATCTACGGCAGCGGGCTGGCGGCGGCCACGGCGCAGGCGACGGCGCTGCCGTTCCCGACGTTGCTGGGCGGGGTGACGGTGTCGATCAACGGGACGCTGGCGCCGATCTATTTTGTATCGGCGGGGCAGATCAACTGCATCGTGCCGTATGGGGTGGCGAATCCATCCGGCGCCCAGACAGCGACGATTACCGTGACGAGCGGCGGGATCGTTGCGAGTCCCGTAACTGTAGCGCTGGCGGCAACGTCGCCAGGGGTGTTTACGGTGGATAATTCCGGGACGGGGGATGGGGCGATCACACATGCTGACGGGACTCTGGTGAATGGAGCGAGTCCGGCGAAGAAAGGCGAGACGGTGGTGATGTATATGTCGGGATTGGGGACGCTCACTACGCCGGTTAGCGACGGGGCAGGCGCGACGGCGGCCGACAACGCGGTGACGCAACTGAGCGTTTATGTGGCGGGGATCGCATCGCCGAGTGTCACGTATCAGGGGCTGACGGTGGAGGCGGGGCTTTATCAGATCAACTTTGTAGTGCCCCCGAATCTGACCATTAGCGGGGAACTGCCGGTGGCGATTCAGACGCCTGAGGCTTTTAACGATACGGCGAACATGGCGGTGCAATGAGCACGGGAAGTACGGGCTATTTTGTTTTAACCGGCAACGGCTCTTTCGGGTGCAGAGATTTTCAGATGAAATACCGAGCGGACTTTTTCAACTCAGTGTTTAGCAGTGTGGACGGACGGAGGTAAGGCAGGATGGCAGAAACTTCCCGAAAGAATGCGGCGGTGGCGGTCTGCACGGCGCTTGTTTGTATAACGATAGCCGGTGGCGGCGCGATGCTGCTGCGGGCGCAGGGCCTCAACGATCTGACGCCTCAGTTGCCGGTGAGCGATCCAACGTGCCCGTTTTTCGGGAAAGACGGGCAGGGGAGCGTGAGCCAGGCGGCTGCTACGGGGCTGATTGCGACGCAGTCGGCGGGCAGCGCTTCGGGTAGACGGCGGCTTTCGAAACTGACGGATCAGGTTATGGCGCAACTACCGCCGGTGCCAGGGGGAGGGCGGACGGGCGGCGCGATTGACCTGAGCAATGCGGGAACGATCGATCAGTACATCTTCAGCGCCCTGCAGAGTGCGGGAGTGCAACCGGCTGACCCGACGACGGACTGGGAGTTCATCCGGCGGGTGACGCTGGATCTCACGGGGCGGATTCCGAATCCGAGCGACGTGGTGGCCTTCGTGTCGGACACGACGCCGACCAAGCGGGCGAATCTGATTAATAAGCTGATTGGATCACCGACGTGGATCGATAAATGGACGATGTATTTCGGCGATCTGCTGAAGAACAATTCGTCGAACACGCAGATCCAGCGCTACCCGCCGGGCGTGGCGGCATTCTACACGTACATCAAATCCTCGCTGGCGGCCAACAAGCCGTACAACCAGATGGCGACCGAGTTGATTACGGCACAGGGGAGCAGCAACTACGTGACGGGCGAGATCGGTTATAACGTGGGCGGGGTGGTGACAGGCGGACCGACGCAGGACATCTGGGATCAGCAACTGGCAAATGTGGCCGACACTTTCCTCGGGATCGCGCATCAGAATTGCCTGCTTTGCCACAACGGGGCCGGCCATCTGACGGGCCTCAGCCTGTGGGGCGGGCAGCAGACGCGTCTGGCGGCATGGGGCATGGCGGCGTTTTTCGCGCACACGCAGACTTACAGCACGGCAGTGTCGTCGGCCGCGACGACGCCGCGCTACTGGACAGTGGTGGACGGAGCGACAAAGGCCTATCAGGGCAACTATCCGCTGAACACGCAGACCGGCAACCGGCCGCCGCGGCAACCGATCGGCACGATAACGACTGTTGCGCCGACTTATCTGTTTACCGGGGAGCAGCCGAAGCCGGGGGAAAATTACCGCGTGGCGCTGGCGCGCATGATTACGGCGGACCCGCAGTTCGCGCGGGCGACGGTGAATTACATGTGGGCATACTTTTTCGGCATCGGGCTGGTGGATCCGCCGGACCAGTTCGATCCACTGCGCCTCGATCCGGACAATCCGCCGCCAGCGATTTCGGGATACGCGCTGCAGCCTTCCAATCCGCGGCTGCTGAATGCGCTGACGCAGGCTTTTATCGCTAACAACTTCGATCTGCAGTGGCTGCAGAAGCAGATCGTGAATTCACAGGCCTACCAGCTTTCAGCGCGATACAACGGCACGTGGAACGACGCATGGGACACGCTCTACGCGCGGAAGCTGGTGCGTCGCCTTTGGGGCGAAGAGATTCACGACGCGGTGACAATTTCGAGCGGGCAGTTGCCGAGTTACACGCTGCAGTATTACGGGACGATCAGTTACGCGATGCAGTTCCCCGAGCCAACGGGTGTTCCGGACGGAGCGAACGGAAATATCACGGGATTTCTGGACTCTTTCCTGCGCGGTAACCGCGACGACGAGCCGCGCAGCGAATCCGGCTCGATTCTGCAAGCGCTGAATCTGATCAACGATTCGATCATTCTGACGCGCGTCAGCCCGACGGGCCCTGCGGGGAGCCTGCTGGCGAGCAATATCAACCTGTCGAACACTCAGCTGGTGAACAATCTGTTCCTCGCGGTGCTGTCGCGATATCCAACGGCGCAGGAACTGACGACGGCGCTGGGCAATCTTTCGAACACTGCGACGCGAACGCAGGAAGCGCAGAACCTATTGTGGTCGCTCTACAACAAAGTGGACTTCATTTTTAATTACTGAGGCGGGGAGCCCATGATCGGACAAAACCAATGACCGGACAAGATAAATTCACGCGGTTCGTCGATAAGTATCCACACGACCACCGGGCGTTCTTCAACCGGCCGGATATCAGCCGCCGGCGGTTTTTCCAGATTGCGGGAACCGGGGTGACGGCGTCGTACATCGCAGTGAACAAGGCGCAGGCCTGCACGGAACAGGTTTCGCAGCAGGTGACACTGCAGAACAAAGCGAAGAACGTGATCTTTATTCTGCTGGCGGGTGCGCCGAGCCATACGGACACTTTCGATCTCAAGGTGCTGAACGGCACGACGCCCGCGGCGTTCAAGCCGACCGTGATCAATGGCATCAACTGGCCGACGGGTATACTGCCGAAACTCGGTACGCAACTGGGGAATGTGGCGATTGTGCGGTCGATGCAGGCGTGGGCGCTGGTTCACAGCCTGGCACAGAGGTGGACGCAGATCGGGCGGAATCCTTCGGCGGCGCTGGGGAACATTTCGCCGAATATCGGCAGTGTGGTAGCACTGGAAACGGCGGCGCAGAGACTGCCGAACCAGGTGTTTCCGGGGTTTCTGGGGCTTAACTCGCCCTCGGCGGCGGACAACGGGTACTTTCCGGCGACGTATGCGCCGTTTCGGGTGGTGCCGTCGGTCAACGGGATTCCGAACACGACCAACGCGCTGGGTCAGGCGCGGTACAACACGATTTTCCAGCGGATCCATCAGATTGACGATCCGCTGCGGGTGAATGCGCCGCTGGGGTCTCCGCTGGGAACGACGGTGGAGGATTACGACGAGTTTTATTCCGCGGCGAATCAGCTGATGTACAACCCGGTGGTGCAGCAGGCGTTCACGTTTTCATCGGCGGACAGCGTGCGTTACGGCAGCACGAGTTTCGGCAATGCGTGTCTGATCGCCAAACAGGTGCTGGCGGCCAATCAGGGAACACGGTTCATCCAGATCACGCTGGGCAACTGGGATATGCACCAGGATATCTATGGGACGCAGAATGCCAAGGGGAATAACCTGTTCACGCTGTGTCCGCAGTTCGATAACGGGGTGGGCACCCTGCTGGCGGACCTGCAGACGAGCGGGCTGCTGAGTGAAACGCTGGTGGTGATGGTTGGGGAGTTCGGGCGGACGACGGGACCGGTGACGCCGGCGCTGGGGCGCGACCATCTGCCGCAGCAATCGGTACTGTTTGCAGGGGCGGGGGTTCACGGAGGAAAGCTGATCGGAGCGACGAATGCGGCGGGTTCGGATACGACCGACTTCGGCTGGTCGCGGCAGCGCTATGTGAAGCCGGAGGATGTGGAAGCAACGATTTATTCGGCGCTGGGGATCAACTACACGACTGTGCGGTGCGACGATCCGTTCCAGCGGGGATTCGAATACGTGCCGTTTTCTTCGCAGAATTTGTACGGGCCGATCGACGAGTTGTGGACGTAGGGGGGAATTATCTTCCCCGGGGAACCGCTCACTTGCGGTCGCGGCTCAGTAAATACGGCTACTGGCAGCCGCTGAGGCCTTTGGTGAGGCAGATGGAATCGGTGATGTCGGGCGGGATGGTCAGGCCCTTTGCCGCCATCATCTTCTTGATGAATGCAGCGGTTTCCGGATGCGGAATGGCCGACTGCACGCCAACGCGCACGAGTCCCTGTGAATAGTGAAGCGGAATCCAGGTCCAGCCCTTCATAGCGCCATTGACGGTATCGCGGCTGCCCATGTCGTGCGCTTCGAGGTTGGCACCGTGATCAACCAGAAGCTGGATCACGTCGTTGCGGCCTTTGTGGGCTGCGCCGTGGAGGGCGGTGCGGCCCTGATCATCAGCGGCGTTGGGGTCGATGCCGGCGTCGAGGCACATCTTCACGGCTTCGATGTTATCGGCGGGGGACCATTCGTAAGTCACGCCTTCGACCCAGCCGATGCCGGATGCTACGGCGAGCGCGGTGACGCCGTCGGCGGTGGAGAGCTTCGGATCGGCGCCATGCGCGAGCAGGATCTTCATCAGTTCCACGTCGCCGGACTGGGCGGCCCGGAGGAAGGGAGTCGCGCCATCTTCGCTGAGCCATTGCATCGTGAAGTTGGTCCGGGTTTCCGTGCTGTCGCCAACGCACTTCTTCGGGGTGGTTAAAGTGCCGCAGACGCGAACGTTCACGTTGGCGCCTTTATCGATGAGGAGTTTGATGAAGTCGAGGTGATCCATGTCCGGCTTGCGGACGGGATAGTCGCCGCCTTCAATGTTGCGGTTGTCGGTGGCGAGATAAAGTGCGGACCAGCCGCCGTTGTTCTGGATGTTGGGATTGGCGCCCTTTTCGAGCAGATACGTGGCCAGCTTGTAGTGGCGGTTCTGCGTGGCCGTCAGGAGGGCGGTCCAGCCGTAGTGCGTTTTCTGATTCACGTCGGCGCCGGAATCGACCAGAGCCTTGACGCATTCGAGGCAATCCTGGCGGGCGGCGAAAACGAGCGGCGTGAGAGCGCCGCCGTCTTTGTCATTGAGACGGCCAAAAGAGAAGGCAGCGGCGGCAGCATCGGCAGCGGCGACAACGTCTTCTTCGTCACCGGCTGCAGCGGCACCGGCAGCGGGTCTGGCAGGTGCGCCGGCCCGGCCGGGCCCGGCTGCGCGTCCCGCGCCCGGCGTCAAGGGCGCTCCGCCTACACCCGGGATTGCCCGACCGAGGCCTCCACCGCCCTGCGTGGAAACGAGGCGGGCCTGCACGGTAGGCGCCAGATAAGCCTTGTTGCCTTTCGTATCGAAGCCGGATGCGGCGCTTACGTCGGCGCCGCGCGAGGTCAGAAGTTTCACGGCATCGGGATGCGCCTGTTCGGCGGCCCACATGAGGGCTGAGGTGCCACGGATCTTTTCCTTCGCGTTAACGTCGGCTTTGGCGTCCAGCAGTACCTTCATGGCTTCCACGTTGCCGTTGCGCGCCGCGAACATGAGAGGCGTCTCGCCGCCGGGGCGGGTTTCGTTGGCGTCGGCGCCGGCTTTGAGAAGTTTCGCGATCATGGCGGCGTTGCCGTTGATGGCGGCGAGCGAAAGGGCTGTTGCGCCGTCGCGGTTGGCGGCCTTCACGTTGGCGCCGGCGGCGATGAGGGCGTCGGCCATATCGAGATCATCGCGATAAACGGCCCACTGGATAGCGGTGGCGCCATCGGCCTGGGGAGCGTTGACATCAGCCTTTTGCTGAAGCAAGGTGCGGACGCCGGGCTTGTCGCCAAGAGCGGCGGCGTCGGCAACGGGGCTGTTGGTGGCGCCAAACGCAGCGAGGCTCAGACACAGGGCAGCGGCACAAATGGTTATCGCGTATTTCATGTTGACCTCTTAAACCAGGGTGACCTCTTTTAAACCAAACCGGCGAGAAGGCCGGTGCTGTCGCCGATGCTGTCCTGATGGATGCCGTACATGCCGAGAAGGCTGAGCAGCAGGTTGCTGCTGGTCACTGTTTTGGTGGGATATGACAGGTGACGGCCACCCTTTAGCTGGCCACCTGCGCCGCCGACGAGGATGTGCGGGACGTCGTAATGCAGGTGC
>Ga0075030_100003857_pt1 | contig 13573 bp, 17 predicted proteins | sample LitLauG_LLR_2012_FD_71393 | JGI IMG/M metagenome (GOLD analysis project Ga0075030, IMG submission 71393) | Freshwater sediment microbial communities from Pennsylvania, USA - Little Laurel Run_MetaG_LLR_2012 | ecosystem: Environmental > Aquatic > Freshwater > Creek > Sediment | place: USA... | reverse complement strand
CAAGGTGACCGATCTCAAATGCCCTGAGTTCAGGCGTCCCTCTGGTCCACACTCACATGGGGTGGCTGCAGGGGCGGCGAGTTTCCTAGGACTCGCGCCGCTTTACGCCCGTGCACTACATCTTCCACAGTAATGAAGCGCCGGCTTCATGTCACGGTCACATGTCACAACGGAAGAAATATTCCTGTGGAAAGGCGGGCGTTGGCTTTTTGGCTCTGCAAGACACCCTGTCATTCCGACCGGAGCATTGCGATTGGCTTTTTCGATCGCAATGCGGAGTGGAGGAACCTGCTTTCTGGAACTGCGATGAACTCACTGCCGCCGGCATCGTCCCCCACCCCTTCGACTTCGCTCAGGGCAAGCTCTTGCAAAAGAACGCAAGAGTGGGGCACCCTCAGCCTAGGTGTCGTCGGCGGAGAGCATTTCAAAAGCCGGGCTTGTGTAATTATAAGTTTGTAGTTACAATAATGGTGTGACATGCGATTCGAGTGGGATGAAGCCAAGAACCTCTCCAACCAGCGCAAGCATGGCGTTAGCTTTGAGGAGGCGACCGCGGTGTTCCTCGATCCGTGGCATGTGTCTGTCGAAGACCGCATCGAAGATGAAGAATCGCGCTGGCAAACTCTGGGCTTCGTCGAGGGCTTGCTCCTGCTCCTGGTAGCCCATACCGTTCGGGAAGAACGCGAGGGAGGCGCGCCGATCGAAGTCATTCGTATCATCTCGGCACGACGCGCGACCCGAACAGAGAGGCGACGTTATGAAGACGAAAACAGTTAGCTACACATCCGACAAACTCCACGCGTTGACAAAAGCGCGGCGGGCGAAATTGAAGGTGCTGGCAGCTCGTCCCGAAACTGAGATTGACACCAGCGATATCCCCGAGATGACAGAGGAGCAGTGGAAGCATGCCCGGCGCGGCAACTTCTATCGCCCGCGCAAACGCCAGATCACGGCCCGCGTGGATGCCGATGTGCTGGACTGGCTGAAAGCGCAGGGCAAGGGCTACCAGTCGCGGATCAATGCCATCCTGCGGCGTGAGATGCTGACGGCGGCGAAAGGGGCGAAGTAGATCGACCGAGAAACCCTTGTTATTCCGACCGGAGCATTGCGATTGGCCTTTTCAATCGCAATGCGAGTGGAAAGACCTGCTTTAGCCGTGGCGCAGAGAACGGTTGTCCCGGCAGTATCACTGCCTACGCTTGCAATGAACGCAAAGTTGAGGCACCCTCAAATGCAAACAGCGGGGAGCCAAGGTGGGACTGTTCGACCCCTTGGGCAAGGAGGCTCATGTGAAGAACACTGACACGGGATCAATGTCAATTGCGAAGATTCTGGCGCTTCTTACTCCCGGCCAAGCATGGAGTGTCTTGGCTGCTTTGGCCGCCCTAGTCGGCGGCTCATTTACGTTGGGACAGCAGGTGTCGAACTACAGGATCGAGAAGCTTTCTGATCAGTTGAAGACGACAGTCACGACGCAACATGCATTGGAGGCGAGGAGAGATTTCTTTACGGGATATACGAGATTCCTCATTGCTCGACAACTGGATTACGAACGTTTAGGTTTCGGTGATGCAGAATATAGCGGCGCTTCGGAGACTGCGGCCCAGGCGCTGGCGGACGTAATAGTCCCGTGGTATAAGCCCGCCAGCGCGGTTCCCGCGGAATACGAACCGGGCAAGTCGCCTGTAGTCACGAAGGGTTTTAAGGGAAACCAAGATTCCCATCTGAAATTCTCAGAGGGCGATAGCTGGCCGCTTCCGGGCGTTGTTAAGGATTTCGTCACACGTGCCAAGAGATAGTCACGGCAACTGGCACTTGACGTCCGGCTCTAGAAGGCCCGCAACCGGAACCCCTACTTCTTCCGCCAACCCTTCTTACTCTTATCCAGCCGCTCCAGCACCGCGGCCACGATCAGCGGCATGCCTACCGTCGCGTCCACGAACACTTCGCCGAACATGCCGCCTTCCGACGGCGGCACGAACTTGCCCCACGAGATCGCTTCGCTATACGGACTGCCCGACAGGCCACCCCAATGCACCGGCTCGGGACAGATGCGCAGGCCGTAGTGGTAGCGCTTGAGCGCGACGTTTTCGTTCAGCCGGCGATGGCGCAGTTCGCAGAACGGGCCGAACTGTTGCGACCAGTTGCGCGGCACGCCGCCGCCGATGGTGAAGATGCCGAGCTTTTTCTGGCGCAGCAGCGTGGCCGCGAAATGTTCCAGGTCTTCAAAAGGATCGAAGCGAATCTTGTAGCGTCCCGTCGACTCGCGTAAACGGTTGTTGAGCGCGGTATCGAGGCCCAGTTCGGAATCGGTAAACGCAGGCACAAACACCGGCACACCTTTTTCATAGGCCGACTTGAGAATGCCGCGGTCCTCTTTCGAGTGCTTGGCCAGGTGCGCGCCGATGGCGTGGTTCAGCTTGTAGGAGCACATGACCTCGTTGTGGTCCCAGTTATTCAGCACGGCGGCCATCACTTCTTCCACGTGGTCGAGGTTCTGTTCCGGCTCCAGCGTGTCGTAGACGCGGTTGTAGCCCTGCTCGTAAAGCTGCTCGTCGGTGACCGCCGGATTGACGCGGTAATGCGCGCGGCCGGTGGCTTCGACCAGTCCGTGCGCCATGAGCGCGCCGGTGGAGACGATGGCGTTCACGATCCCGCGATCGATCAACTCGGAGACGATGAGACCCTGCTTGGCCACGGTCATCGCGCCCGCCAGAGTCATCACGACGAAGCAGTCCTGATCGCGGGCCATGGTCTCGAGCACGTCGGCGGCCTCGCCGAGCTGGCGACCGGTGAACGCGGTCTTCGACATGGCGCGCACCAGGTCGTCGATCGAGCGAATTTTGCCGAGGTCGAGCGGTTCGAGCGGAATCAGCTTGTCGCGGATGGGATCGTGCAGATCGCGGTCAATGCCCTCGCCGCCCGCGACCGGCTTTGCCGCCGAATCGTGCTTCGTGTTGTTCTTTTTTCCGGATTTCACTCGTAGTTCCCCCTCGCGCAAACTCTCAAACTCCCCGAACGCACTACTTTACAGCATGCAGAAGTTCTTCACCACGGAGTCACAGAGGCACGGAGAAAAACACAAAACGGAAGAACGCAGAATTGAAAGTTTTCTCTGTGCCCTGTGCCTCCGTGGTGGATTCTATGTATTTTGCTATATTGAACGCGGAGGAAATAGCCGAGTGGAAAAGTATTGCGTGGGCCTGGTGCAGATGTCGTGCGGCCCGGAGCCGGAGCAGAATCTGGCCAAAGCGCTCGATCGCGTGGCCGACGCCGCGGGCCGCGGCGCGCAGGTTGTGTGCCTGCCCGAACTCTTTCAGGCGCAGTATTTTTGCCAGCGCGAGGACCACGCGTTGTTCGACCTGGCCGAGCCCATCCCCGGGCCGACGACGGAACAACTTGCGGCAGCGGCCAAGAAACTTGGCGTCGTGCTGGTCGCTTCACTCTTTGAAAAGCGCGCGCCCGGCGTGTATCACAACACTGCGGTCACTTTCGATGCAGATGGCGCGATGCGGGACGTTTACCGCAAGATGCACATCCCCGACGATCCTCTTTATTACGAAAAGTTTTATTTCACTCCCGGCGATCTCGGCTTTCGCGCTCCGCAGACGCAGGTCGGCAAAATTGGCACGCTGGTGTGCTGGGACCAGTGGTACCCCGAGGGCGCACGGCTCACCGCGCTGGCAGGAGCGCCGCTGCTGTTCTATCCCACCGCGATCGGCTGGCATCCGGCGGAGAAGGCTGAGTTTGGCGTGGCCCAGCACGACGCGTGGCGGACGATCCAGCGCGCACATGCCATCGCCAACGGGGTTTATGTAGCAGTGGTGAATCGCGTGGGCAAAGAAAATGGCAACGTGCGTGGCAACGTCGCTTCCGGCGCGGGCCTTGAGTTCTGGGGCGGGTCGTTCTTCTGCGATCCGTTCGGGCGTGTTCTGGCCGAGGCTTCGCACGACAAAGAAGAAATTCTGATCGGCGAAGTCGACATGAAAGCCCTCGAAGACATCCGCCGCAACTGGCCGTTCCTGCGCGACCGCCGCATTGACGCGTACACGGGCATCACCAGCCGCATGCTCGACGCCAAATGAGCGAACCCAACACCTTGCTGATGCCCGCCGAGTGGGAGCCGCACGCCGCAACATGGCTTGCGTGGCCGCACAATCGCGCCGACTGGCCCGGAAGATTTGAGCCCATCCCGTGGGTGTTTACCGAGATCATTCGGAATCTCGCGCGGCACGAGCGCGTGGAACTCATGGTTCAGAATGCGGCCGCCGAAAAGCAGGCGCGTAAGATTCTGGAGCGCGCCGACGCGCTGTCGTCGCAGGTACGGTTCCATCGCTGGTCCACCAACCGCATCTGGCTTCGCGACTCGGGATGCATTTTCGTGCGGCAGGCACGGCCGGGCTTCGCCCGGCCAGACAGCCGAGAGCGGCTGTCCCTACACAAGCGAAGCCCGACCGCCGTCAACTTCCGCTTCAACGCCTGGGCGAAGTACTCCAATTGGCGCGACGACGACAAACTCGGCGCGAACATGGCTCGCGTCGCGCGTGCCAAAGAAGTCCAGCCCACAATCGGCCGCCGGCTCATTGTGCTCGAAGGCGGATCGATCGACGTCAACGGCCGCGGCACTATTCTCACGACCGAGGAATGCCTGCTCAGTAAGGCGCAGGAGCGTAACCCCGGCCTCGGCCGTGCGGACTACGAGAAGCTGTTCGCCGAATATCTGGGCGCGCCCCACACTGTCTGGCTCGGCCGCGGCATCGTGGGCGACGACACGCACGGGCACGTCGACGACCTCGCGCGCTTCGTTTCTCCCAACACCGTTCTCGCAGTGGTCGAGCCGAACCGCAAAGACGCTAATCACGCGCCTCTGCGCGACAACCTGAAGCGCCTTAGAGCTGCACGCGATCAGAACGGCAAATCGCTCGACCTGGTTGAAGTGCCCATGCCGCGTCCCATTATTTTTGAGGGCCGCCGCCTTCCCGCCAGTTATGCCAATTTCTACATCGCCAACAGCGTCGTGCTGGCGCCGGTTTTCAACGATCCCAATGACCGCATCGCGCTCAACACCCTGGCCGAACTGTTCCCTTCCCGCGAGGTGGTGCCTATTTACTCCGGCGACTTCATCTGGGGACTGGGCGCAATGCACTGCATGACGCAACAGCAGCCAGCGGCGTAGCTCTCAGCTGGCAGCCGTCAGCGATCAGCTAAGCCGTGATCGTCGCTGGTGTAGATTGTCGAAAGCGGCCAAGCATCGTTATGGGCAGCCGCTACTGGCGACTGACAACTGACAAGTGAGAACTGAAAGCTGATGTCCCAAGAAATGACCACAAGCCGGCTGGAAGCGTTCAGCGACGGAGTGATCGCGATCGTGGTCACGATTATGGTGCTGGAACTGCATGCACCTGCCCAGCCGACGCTTGCCGCGCTGGGCAAGGTATCACCGCAATTGATCAGTTACGCACTCAGCTTCCTGGTGGTGGCGATTATGTGGGTCAATCATCACCACATGATTCATGCCGTACACAAGGTCACGGCAGCTTTGCTTTGGTCCAACCTGAATCTGTTGTTCTGGATGTCACTGGTACCGTTCGTCACCGATTATCTCGGCAAGAACCACAATGAGCCGCTGGCGGTGGCGCTGTATGGCATCGATTTGAGCTTGTGCAGTGTGGCGTTCATCATTTTGCGCATGGAACTGGTGCGGCAGTCGCGGCACGACAGCGCAATGGCCGATTATCACAGCAAGGTGCAGCAAAAAAACCTGCTATCGGCGGGGCTTTACCTGGCGTCGGTCCCGCTGGCCTATGTTTCGATTCGAGCTTCGTTCGCTATTTTCGTCTTCATTGCCGCCTCGTACTTTCTGCCGGAAAAGCGCCTGAGCGGGGAATGACAGGACTCGCATCGTGCCGCCGGGCTGGCACGGCCGGGTGCGATTTTTGCGGGAACTTTTTCCCGCCCTGCCGCGTAACTAGCAACATGAAGGCTCGAATCACATCCATACCCGCCACCGCCTGGGGATGGATCGCATTGCCGGTCGCAGTGGTCGTAGGCCCATTGGCCGTGCTGCTGCTCCCGATGATCGTGCGGGCCATCGTGCCGCAGACGGTCCGCATGATGCTGCACCTGCTTTAGGAGTGGTTGACGTCCTGCAAGAGCTTACCGAGGGCGCGAATGTCGTCCGCCGACGCGTCCCCGACCACAAAATATTGCAGGCCGTCGCTGGTCCAGCTCTCCACGTTGAAGGAAGCGCGATTCACCGGGCCCGACTCCAGCGCAGGCGTCGCTCTCTGCTCGGGAAAAATAAAAACGGAAATCTGGTGCTTGCGCACGAGAAAGAGCAGGTGCGCCCCGGAGGTTTGCCGCACATAAGTGACCCGCCCGCCAATCAAGCTGAATTCAGTTCCTTGCAGCTCCGGCAAATTGAAGGTAAACGGAATCTTGCCCTGGAACCAGGGCTTCACGGTGTGCCGGTCGGTGGAAACGACGTCCACCGGATTCGCGCTGGCAAGCGCCGCGATATGCAGATCGGCCAGCTCTCCGTAGGCGCGATGGCGCTCGTTGGCCTGATGACCTTGATACAGGGACAAAGCGGCGGCCACCATCGCCGCCGCGAAAACTGGTACAGCCGCCAGCCGCCACCTTCCAAAAATGTACCTTACGCCGCCCGGGTAAGGTGTCACCGGGCCCATGGCAATCCGTTGTCTTAGTTCGGCGCTGGCCGTATAGCGCTTTCCGGCAATCTGCACGGCCCGCTTCAACTGCACGCGTTCCAGCGCAGCCGCAGCGCAAGCGGCGCACCCGCGCAGATGCTCACCCAGCGCGCGCGACTCCGCGGCGTCCAGTTCCCCGTCCAGATAAGCATCCAGTTTTCCGGCCCATTGCTCACATGCCATGCCGACCTCCCTGCATTCGTGCTTGCAGCAGCCCGCGCAGCGCCTTGCGAGCCCGATGCAGCCGCGACATCACCGTGCCCTGCGGAATCGCCAGCGTCTCGGCCAGTTCCTGATACGACATTTCTTCCACCTCGCACAACAGCAGGATTTCGCGCAGGTGTACCGGCAATTCTTCCAGCGCCTGTTGCACCATTTCGCTCTCCACACGCTGCATCAAGAGGCTCTCCGGCGTCGTGGTCTCCGGCGGCAGTGTGATGTCGGGGCCGTCTTCATCGATCGGGACCGTCACCTTCAGCCCGGCCCGCGAATTCAGAAACGAATTGCGCAAAATCCGGTAGATCCAGGCGCGAAAGTTCGTCCCCGCCTGAAACGACCCGAACCCGCGCAGCGCTTTCGCGTAGGTTTCCTGTACCAGGTCCTCGGCGTCGGTGGGATTTCGCGTCAGCCAATGCGCAAAATTGTAGAGCTGGTCAAACAGGGGCATGGCCAGTTCTTGAAAAGTCGCTGCCGGCAAGCGCGTTGTTGGCTCCTTCATACGTAAACCAGCCCGCTGTTACTTTATTCCATCCCCGCCGGGATTTTCCCAAAGCACGGCAAAGGGACTAATTTTCGCCCCTAGCCGCTAGAATACTGGATGTGAAGCAGAATTTAGCCGACGCGGCGGTCATCGCCGCCACCGATGAGCTTTGGATGGAGGAAGCGCTCCGCTCGGCGCGCCGCGCGCTCGAAATGGGCGAAGTGCCAGTCGGCGCCGTCGTGGTCTGCGAAGGCAAGATCGTGGCCAGTGGCGGCAACCGCAACATCGCCGACTCCGACCCCACCGCGCATGCGGAGATCGTCGCTCTGCGCGAGGCCGGACGCATTCTCGGCAACCACCGGCTGCTTGAGTGCGAGTTGTTCGCCACCATCGAACCCTGCGCCATGTGTGCCGGAGCGCTCGTGCATGCCCGGATCAAGCGCCTCGTTTATGGCGCTGCCGATCCCAAGGCCGGGGCGGTCCACTCCAGGCTGCAGCTTCTCGATCATCCGCAGATGAATCATCGCGTCGCGGTTCGGTCGGGAGTGCTGGCGGCGCGCTGCGCGGAAATCATGCAGCAATTTTTTCGCGAGCGGCGGGACACGTCTCCGCCCGATTCAGCCAGACCGCGATAGCAGGAACCCGATCCATTAATGCATTGTGCTCCATATAGTTAGAAGCTACCTGTAAACTGACACCACATGCCGCGACCAAGAATGCATCGCCCCACCGACGACCTCCGCATCCAGTGGACCAAAGTCCTGCTGCCGCCGGTCTTCCTCGAAGAAGAGTTGCCCGCCACCGGCGGCACGGAAGAAGCCGTTCTGCGTTTCCGACGCGAGATCAACTCCATCCTCAGCGGCAAAGATGACCGCCTGCTGGTGGTCGCCGGGCCCTGCTCGATTCACGACACCGAGGCCGCGCGCGAATACGCCGCGCTGCTTGCCAAGGCCGGCAAGCAACTCGGCCGCGACCTGTTTCTGGTGATGCGCGTTTATTTTGAGAAGCCGCGCACGACCATCGGGTGGAAGGGCCTGATCAACGATCCTGGCCTCGACGAGTCCTATCGCATCAATGACGGCCTGCGCCTGGCGCGGCAGTTGCTGCTCGATCTCGCGGAACTCGGCGTGCCTGCCGGAACAGAATTTCTTGACATGATCACGCCGCAATATCTGGCCGGGATGGTGAGCTGGGGAGCCATCGGCGCGCGCACCACCGAAAGCCAGGTGCATCGCCAACTGGTGAGCGGGCTAAGTTGTCCCGTCGGCTTCAAGAACGGCACGTCCGGCGACGTGCAGATTGCGATTGAAGCCATGCTGTCGGCGGCAAACCCGCACTGCTTTCTCGGCCATACCAAGCACGGACAGACGGCGATCTTTGCTACTGCGGGCAATCCCGACTGCCACCTGATTCTGCGCGGCGGCCGCAACTCGACCAATTACGACGCGCGCTCGGTCGCTGCAACCTGCGCCCAGCTTGAAAACGCCGGGCTGCCCGCCCGGGTGATGATTGACTGCAGCCACTCCAACAGCGGCAAAGACCATCGCAAACAGCCGGCCGTAGGCCGCGATGTGGCAAAGCAGATCGCCGGCGGCGACCGCCGCATCCTCGGTGTGATGCTCGAAAGCAACCTCGTCGCCGGCGCGCAGAAGCTGGTGAAGGGACGAAGGCTGGTCCACGGCCAGAGCATCACCGACGCCTGCATGGGCTGGGAGGAAACGCTAGAACTGCTGCGCGAACTGGCCGGCGCCGTGAGGAAGCGTCGGCGGGCCTAACACTCTGTCATTCCGACCGAAGCGCAGCGACAGCAGGCGCAGTGGAGGAACCTGCGGTTTTGCCAATGATAAAATGAACCAGCCGGCGCGGAGAGGTGCGTGAGCGGTTGAAACGATCCGCCTCGAAAGCGGGTGAAAAACTCCAACGCCAATAGAAATAAACAACTTATCTCGCCGAGTATAGCCGAAAATACCGCACGTGCGGCGAATTTTGCACCCTTCCTGCACTTTTCTTGAAAATCATTTTCAATTCAATCTGTCGCGCGGGAAGCGGACGGAGACTCACTGAAAATCTAGTTGGCTGTCTGACTGGCGGTGATGATTACGCCTTAGTGGGCAGCAGCCTCAGGAGCAGATTCCCGATGGCCACAGGTTGATGTTCCCCTGCACTTCTTACCAGCGTGTATGACCGCTCAAAACCGTTGGGACCTTCGACCTTCATCTCCCAATCTTCCTTCGCACGAGATCCAACAATCGACACTCGCCACCCGCCAGGCCGGTCGCTCAGAACGTGTTCTATGATCGCCTGCACTTCCCTCCTGATCGTGGCATCTCCGGTGTTATGCAGCTCGACCGACACAGGCATTTCCTTTTCATTCTACAAAGATACTTCTGTGGACGCGGTGGAATTCGTCTTTTCTGGCGTTGCTGTTCATCGCGCTTGCAACTCCTGAGCGAAGAAACTCTGGCAAGATGTTCCTAGAAAGTGTGGGGGGGTTCGCAGTATAATATCGGTAATCGCGAGCCGCTCTTCGTCCCCGGAGGTCGTGCCATGCAGATTCTCGTTCCCTGGAAGCCAGTCGTTCTCGTGTGGGGATTGCTGAGCGGGATGATATTTGTTGCTTTCGTTGCGTCTTCGGTGCTTCAAGGCAAAGACCCCTTCGCGCCAGGTGCGACCATCACGCAGCCCGCAGCCGCGAAAACGGGTACGGCGCAATCGGGGCAACAAGCTAAGCGCTCCAACAAGGCGGCTCGGACTCCGAGTCAGTGAGACCTCAAAGATCTCTTGCTGCTGATTTGTTTCCTTAGCCTTTTCGGTCACGTCCTCGCGTGCTTTACCTTGCCCAGTATTTTCTCCAGCTTTTGCTTCAGGATGACTTCCGCGGGCGAACGTCCTTGGCGTCCGAGCCATGAGACAAAGTCTTTCATTTTGACTTCGTGCTTCACGGGCGGCTGCTGGACAACAACAGTCACCGTCGCGAATCCTTGGCCAATTTCTCCTACCCAGTTGTCCTGCTGCAAGGCAGAGAGAGCCGTGGCGATCGCTTCATAGAGAGTCTCCGCGGTGACCTCTATGGAGTGCTCAACGTCTCGGATATCCTTTACCGCAACTGTGCACGTTCGAAGAACCACGTGCAAAAGCGTAGCATATTCGCTTTTTGTTCGCTAGTGGGACTAGCCACCACAAACTACCTAGAACGGAATGTCTTCATCCGTGATGGCTAAGGGACTATCGAGCCGCAAATCGAGCAAGATGCGGGAAGATTGATCGAGAAATTCATCGCGATCCATGAAAATGATGTGGCGCCGTTGACCCGTATCAAGCTGCTCTACGAGCCACGTCCTCGCAGCGCGGGTAATCTCTCCCGCGGAAATCAGATAAAGGTGATCCAGCAAAACCTTCCGGTTCGTGTCGGAATCGAAGATGGGATGGTCGATAGCCATTCGCGCCTGGTTCAGAACGGTCGCGACGTTGTTATTTCCACCCGCTCCGCTGGCGTCAATCTTGTCCCGCTTGATTTGGGCGCAGAAATATATCCAATGACTTGTTGGCAACTGGTATTTCATCCAGAGATCCTTGCCGAATTCGAGCGCCTTCTCCGTGTGACCGCTGGGGCTGACCCGGTGAAATCCAAGCCGCTGAAACAGCGGAACGAGCACTTTTTCCGTGAAGTCGTCCTCGCTGGCCGTATCGAGGAAGTCGGCGAGCTTTTCGCGCTGTGCCAGTTCTTCCTGAGACAAGGGGCGCGTCTTCTGCGCGAAGGAGGCGCTGCTCATCCCGGTCCCCGAGCTGCGCACATAGCACCGACCTGACTCATCCAGATATGCAATCAATCCGGCCCGCTGAACCAGTTTGTTGAAACCGGCCAGGGCAAGCTGCACATCTGCCAAATGCTCAGGCCCCACGTCAGTCCTGTCGTTGTACCTGTCGAAATCGTCCTGATCGAAGAGTTCAGAAATCACGCGGCACAGATCATCAGATGGAAGGTCGGCAGACTGTCCGGTGCCGAGGTTCAGCTCGGCTAGGCGTTCCTGTGCCCATCTCGCACGGGTACTGCCATCGTGGACGAAAGGCAGATCGCAGCGCCTGAAAAAGCGCGTTATGTAACTACTGCTGCGATAGGGGAAATGCTTGGCATCTCCCACCACCATCTTGGCAAGCTCTTCGAGAACGCGTTCAGATAGTTTCATAGACGGTAATCTGCCGCCTGCCCGGCAGTATACCTTTTGCCCCCTTGAAGCATTCGTTGGACTTGTATTGACAAATATTCGCCTAGAATGAACACGAAAAGAGAAGCCCATAAAAGGACGAGCTAGATGCTGGACGGAATGATCGACGACAGCGCACACAACGCCTTGTTCTCGGAGGCAACGATCCGGATTGGTGAAATCCACGGTTTGGTTTTGCAATCAACTCATGTAATGGATGAAGCTCGATGGATTCAAAAGAAAGCTCAGTTTGGTTCGACCTATGAGTGGACAAAATTCGGAAATGAGGTCGGGCAAGACGAAATCCATTGGTGGATTTTCGAGAAGGAGACTAATCACGACGAATTATTGGCGATGACGCAAAAGGTACTCTCCGCCGCGCAGAAGCTCATGAATGATTCCGCGAAGCTCAGAGATAACGATCCTGAAAGTTACGAGGCGCTTCTTGTAAGTCTGAAAGAATTCGGGGACAACCACCTGCCGGAAATCAAAGCGCTTCATGAATATGTACTTCTGCTCGAAAAGCGTGACCCGATGGCACCGAGAATTCTTTTTACCTATCGAGTGTGGGGATCCACGCGAATGGCGGATCGTGAATTGAGCTGGAAGCGTGATGGGGCGGAAAAGCTAACGGAAAAGAACTTGCGTACCCTCACTGAGATTGCGCTCGGGCTCTTCTCACGTGGAGATTTCACTTACAACGACAAGTTTCACGAAATCGGGTTTGAGATATATGAAGGCCTGGATCCTGAGACCACACCGGACGACTACCAAATCATCCCCCCAGTGAAGAAAGTAGTGCGACGGACTGCACGGGCGACGTATGAAAATGTCTCGACCTATTTCCACGAAATCCGTGACTCGCTTCGGAATATCGAGTTGGACGTACAGAAATTTAAACAGCAGCGCGAGTTGTATGAGAGTGACGATTTTTGGCGTTCGTTTATTGAGAAGGCGCGGCGGTCGAAGATAGCGGAGCCGGAGTTGTGGGACTTCAAGGAAACTCTCAATATCTGGCATGTGCGTGCTGACCCGGCGAGACGGGAAGCTAAGATCGAATTTGCTGAGGATGTCGCGAGCTTTGCGAATGTGCGCGGCGGCGTGCTTATTGTCGGCGTGAATGATCGGAGGGAGATCGTCGGAATCGGAACAGGTCGCGATCTTGAAAACAGACTGAAGGTCGCGAAGGATGTGCTTGCGGAATTTGTGAAGTATCGACGAGACATCCTTTCGTTCCGCCAGGTTCCGATGGGCGCTCAGCGGAACGTGATCTGCCTCGTCGTCGTGATATCTCAAGCAATTTCGCCCGTTGGCGTGAGCGACGGACAGGGGCGTTTTTCATATCCGGTCCGGCGCGAAACTGGCATTGAGCGCGTCGATGAAGATAAGACGCCATCATCAAAATTGCATTTGAAGAGCGAAAACCGTGAATTTCTGACAGACCTCAGACAATTCGTTAAAGACAATTAAATAAATTAAATAAAGGTCGGCGTGATGTTAGTCGTTGTCGGTTTCAGCACGGGTGGCGTAGGCTTTCGATTCCGCGTGAGCGCGACCAAGAGCGTGTGTGCCCTCACGCTTCGCCTTCTGTGCCAACCGTGGGCGCGAGAAATGGGAGGAAGCGATGTTGGAACCTCGCTATGCCGAGACCTATTCCACAATGAGCGAAGACGAACTGGCTCAGCTGGCAACCAATAAGAACCTCCTTACGGAACCGGCTCGAATTGCTCTGGAACAAGAAATTCAAGCCAGGGGTATGCAAAGCAGCCCGGCTACTGTCGGGGAAGGCGAAATAGTGCAGGAACCCAAGGGAGAAAAAGCCAAGGCATCGCGATGGGCGCGACTAGGTATCTTTCTCGGCGTCGCGCTTCTCTCGGCAGTTGTTGCTGCCGCTGTGTTGGTTAAAGGTGATTCCACGACCATAGAGAGCTTGACGAGCGCATCACTTAAGCTCGGCC
>Ga0075030_100003854_pt1 | contig 13578 bp, 9 predicted proteins | sample LitLauG_LLR_2012_FD_71393 | JGI IMG/M metagenome (GOLD analysis project Ga0075030, IMG submission 71393) | Freshwater sediment microbial communities from Pennsylvania, USA - Little Laurel Run_MetaG_LLR_2012 | ecosystem: Environmental > Aquatic > Freshwater > Creek > Sediment | place: USA... | reverse complement strand
AGCCAGCGGACCCAAGAGATCGGAGTGAGGATGGCCCTGGGCGCGAGCCGCTTCAAGGTCGTGCAGATGGTGACGCGCGAAAGCGCGCTGCTGACGCTTCCCGGACTGTTGCTGGGAATCGTGGGGGCGGTGGTGGCGCTTCGGTTCTTTCGCAGCATGCTGGTTGGGGTGAGCCCGACCGATCCGCTGACTTTTCTTGGAGCGGCCCTCTTCCTGATCGCGGTAGCTCTGCTGGCCAGCTATTTACCGGCAAGACGAGCGCTGCGAATTGATCCGATGATTGCGCTGCGGTGCCAATAGAGCCCCTCTGCTCACAGACAATCGCAGTTCAGCGTATGCTTTTCCGATGTTAAGCAAGAAGATCAGTCTCATCGTGGGATGCTTTCTTGCCATCACGGTCATGACTGCGCAAACCTATCCTGGGCCGTACCCGCAATCGGAAATCTCGAATGGAGTGCTGCGGGCGAAGATTTACTTGCCTGACGCGGAGAAGGGCTTCTACCGTGGTATGCGGTTTGATTGGGCTGGGGTGATGGCCAGTCTTGAGTACAAGGGACACGGCTACTTCGGGCCATTCTTCGAGAAGTTCGATCCGGCAGTGGCGGACGTGGAGATTGGAAATCCCGTCGTTGCGGGCATAGCCAGCGCGGCCAGTGGCCCGGTCGAGGAGTTCATTGGAGGCGATGAATCCGTTCTCGGATACGTCGATGCCAAGCCGGGCGAGACGTTTTGCAAGATCGGCGTCGGAGCGCTACGCAAGATCGACAATGCGCCCTACAGTTCCTATGTCAACTATCCGATTGAGAATGGCGGGAAGCGGTCGGTAAAGAACGGACCGGACTGGATCGAATTCAAGCAGCAGGTGGATTGCGGCTCGGGATACGGGTACGAATATACGAAGACGATTCGCTTGCTGAAGAACGAGCCCGTGATGACCATGGAGCACCATCTGGTGAATACGGGCGCGAAAGCGATTGCGACCCAAGTGTACGATCACAATTTCCTTATCATCGATCACCAGGGCGCCGGACCAGCCATCGAGATCACGTTTCCTTTTTCGCCCAAGCCAACCAAGCCGCTGGATCCGCTGGCTGCGGTGCGCGGGAAGCAGGTTGTGTTCCCGAAAGAGCTAAGAGGGAAAGATACGTTTTACGGCGAATTCCGAGGGTTTGGTAAGACTGCAGCGGACTACGAGATTCGCGTGGAGAACAAGAGCACAGGCGCCGGCGTCGTGATCACCGGCGATCGGCCGCTGGCAAAGGTTGGTGTGTGGGCAGTGAGAACCGTCGTGGCGCCCGAGCCGTACATCGCAATCAGTGTCCTGCCCGGGCATGATTTCAGCTGGAAGTACACTTATCGGCTGTACACGCGGGGGACTTCGGACCGCACAGAAAGATAGCATTTGATTCAGGCGGTGAGAAAGGCTGAACCGCGGAGAATTGCCACCGAGGCCGCAGAGAGAGATTTCGAGGACGAGGCACAAATTTGATTTCTGCGCCGAATTCTTCCGGAGTGGGCCCCTAGTTGTATGCTGTAACGTCCTTTACAGACTGCACATGAACCGTCAACGCCTGTTCTGTTGTGCGCAACTTGTCCTCTTGATTTGTCTTTCCGTATTTGCTTTTGCAAAAAACGGTACACAAGTCGTCGTCGTGCCGGTGGCCAACATGTATTCGAGGCCGACCGAGAAGGCCGACGTCGTGTCGCAGGCGATTTACGGCAGCAACGTGAAATTGCTGCAGGCGCGCGACGAATGGTCGAGGATCGAGACACCGGACCACTATCGAGGATGGACTCCCAGCCGTTACCTGCGGATCGTATTGACTGGCGACGGATACGCTACTGCGGGACCCACCGTTCAAGTCGAGAGCCTGTTCGCCAACATCTACGCCGAGCCTGACGTCACCAAACGTAAGCCGGTCGTGACGATTCCGTTTGAAGCGAAACTGGAAGTGGTCCCCGATGACCCAAAACGCAACGGCAAAGGTCACCAAGAAAGCCATGAAGGATGGCTCCACGTGCGCCTTGCAGGGCAAACCCTAGCTTGGATCCAGGCGAGCGATGTGGTGGCAGACCCGAAGCCGCTGACGATTCCGGAGTCGATCGAACTGGCGAAACGATTTCTGGGGCTGCCCTATCTGTGGGGCGGGCGGTCAAGTTATGGGTTCGACTGCGCCGGGTTCACGCAGATGCTGGTGAGGGCACGCGGGATCAATATGCCCCGGGACGCGGATCAACAGGCGGCCTGGAAGGGAGCGGCTCGCATCGAGCGCAAGGGCCTGCAGGCTGGGGATCTGCTGTTTTTCGGCTCGTCAGCGAAAGAGATCACGCATACAGGGATGTACATCGGAGACGGTCAATTCATTCACGACACCACCAATGGACATCCCGTAGTACAGATTAGCCGTCTGGATGATGAGCCCTGGACTCATTTACTGGTCGCAAGCCGAAGGGTCAAGCAGGCGTCGCCAGCTGCCGCAGGGCAGTAAGGTGCGTGGCGGCGCGGAATTTATGCGCGAATGCGTTACACTGACGCGGGACCCCGATGCGTTCATCGCTCGACGTGCTTCTCAACGACCTTGAAGCCGCCAAGAACTGCTTCGGTCGAGAGACCGCCCGCAAGATCGAGACTCTGCTGCAGCAGTTGTCCCGTCAGGAAATCCGCGATCCGAAATCTCTTGTAAGGTTCCATGAAACGCTGCTGTTTCTGCGCGCGTTCCCGGCATCTCTAACCATCGTGCCGCAAGTCGAGAAGCTACTGGATCGGTACCACGAGCGCATTGACAGAGTCCGCGAACTGGGCGGCGACATGTCCGTCTTCGATGACTTCGATACGTCGGGCATTGCGGGCACGACCATGCAGGACACGCTGAACTTCGAGGTGGCGCGCTGGCTGGTCCGCCGCATCCCTGGCAATGTCGAGATTGCGTGGGACGACTACGACGAGGAACGCGCCATGAGATCGTCGTGGCCGCGATTCGTTCCGCTGCTGGAGGAAGATTCCGACGTCGAGGCCAACATTCCGTGGCGGCGCTGGCTCGATGCCGCGAGAGGACGCGAGAAAGACGTCGCCTGGCTCATCCGACGCTTCGAGGAGTTGCCGGGCGGGGCTGGGCGCGAGCACGATCGCCTCAAGGCAGAGCTCTATGATTCGCTGCGGGTGTGGCTGCGGTGGCATCTCAACAACCTCAAGCTTTCGCGCACGCGCAATTGGCGTCGCCCTCGCCAGTTCTTCATTCATTCCGGCCCGCTGATCAAGCGCAAAGAGGTTTCGCTGGCGCGAGAGTTGGAGCGGCCCTCGCAGAAGTTCACGAAGGTTTCCCGACGAGAAGGGGAAGCCACGATGCAGGCGATCCGGGAAGTGATGGTCGTCCGCTATCGCGAACTTTACGGCACAACGCTGGGCGATCCGGCTTCCGTCGTGCGGGCCGACGTGGGGCGCGGCGTGTTTATCTTTCTGTGGAACCTTCCGCCCAGCCGACGCCTTCCGCTGCGTGCCTATGTGGCCGGATTCACTTTGAAGAATGGCGTTCCGATCAACTACATCGAAGCCATCGGCCTTTGCGAGTGGATTGAGGTCGGGTTCAACACGTTTTACACCTATCGCCAGGGAGAGACGGCGTGGATCTACGCACAGGCACTACGCTGTCTGTGTGCAAGGACAGGCGCGAAGACAATTTCGGTGTATCCGTATCAGATTGGGCAGAACAATGACGAGGCGCTGGATTCGGGAGCGTTCTGGTTCTACAGGAAACTAGGATTCCGGTCGGGCGCGCCAGAGTTGGAACAACTCGCCAGAAATGAAGAGCAGAAGATTGCAGCCAACCCAAAATACCGCACTCCGCGAAAGACTTTGGCCCGACTCGCGGAAGCACATGTGTTCTACGACTTGACGGACGGGCGGAAACCGCTGCCCACAGACATCGTGCGCGGACCGTGGGACACATTCTCCACGCGTAACCTGGCGCTCCGCGTGAACCGGCGGATGGCGCGTGAATTCGGCGGGGATGCCATGCGGGTTCGCGAAGAATCGAACAGGGAAGTAGCCCACGTTCTCGGGATTGATCCGAGACGTTGGACGCCGAGCGAGCGTAATTCGTTTAGGAACTGGTCTCCGGTGCTGGCGCTGATTCCGGGGCTCGCAGGCTGGCCGCCGTCAGAAAAACGGGAAATGGTCACGATCGTACGAGCGCAATCTGGTCGTGACGAGATGCAGTATCTTCGCAGGACGCAGCGGCACGAACGCTTGCGCGACGAGCTACTGCGGCTGGGATCATGACGAAGTCTCGCTAGACTCCACTGGGCAGTCCTGGCCGCGGGGCCGCGTTGAGGGTGTCGGTCGGGACCGGCCTGGGTCTGTCGGAAGCGCCCTGGGCCCCGGCGGCAGCCGCAATTGCGTTGCCAGTGCGAGCGGGAGCCGACTGCTTGTCGCAAAGTTCGATGACTTCGGCGATGCGCTGCGTTTCGTGTTGCATGGCCATCTGCCAGTTGCGCAATGCCTCTTTTTCTTTCGCCACCTGATCGAGATTGGCTTGAACGCGCTGGGTGTAGTGAGCCCGGATCTTCCCCATCTCTTCTTCGATGCGTGAATTTTCTTTGCCCTTGCGCGCTTCGAAGTCTTCCAGCTGTTTGAGCTGGCCAGCCTCGTAGGCGGTAAGCGCATTCTGGCGGCGGGTGGCGTCGGTGAGCAGCTCGTCGGCCGAGATATCGGCCGCGTCGAGCGCCATGAGCACGGAAGCGCGCCTCGCGTCCTTGGAGAGGTCGCGGATGCGATCGTGGTTCAGCATGTCGACAACCTTATGGATTCCGTAGCCCGACCCGGGGCTCATGATTCCGACGGCACGGTAGATGTCTTCATAGCCGAGCAGTTCGCCGCGGGGCCCGCTCGGGGTCTGTTGTGGTGTGCTGGGCTTGTTCATTGGAGCCTCCGTGATGGTGGATTTTGCGAGCGCGTCTCCGTCCTGCTTACGGCGCCAGAAATGCGGAAAGATCGTTTTGGGTTCCATAACTTTCCTTTCGGGGCGAGGGGACGTGCCCTGAGTGTGAGTTTCCCTCCGCAAATGTGAGGGGGAAGTCTCGACAACACCTATGAGTTCCCGGCGCGATAGCGGACGCGACTGGGCTCGCGGTGTTGGCGCCGGCTCTGCGCGCGCGGGCCTGGGCAGACGGACAGGCGATGACAACAGTGTTTGCGCGGGCGCCGCGGCCGCGGGCTTGACTTCCTTGGGCTTTTCCGGCGGACGCTCTGCTTTGGCCTCGAGAACTGCCGAGTGGCTGTCTGACTTCGTGGCGGAGACGGTCTCTTCCTCGCGCAATACGCCCAACAAGAAATCTCTGCCATCCCTGCGGCAATTCCGGGCAATCCCCGAGAATTGTTCGCGGTGCCACCTGATCGTGAGCCGTGAGCCGACGGCGAGGGGCCGCTTGATCCGGACGCACGCCCCCGACATGGAGGTGTCTTCCAGAATGGCGGGTACACGAAAGGACGTACCGCTGTTGTCCTCCCACGTGATCTCGGCCACCGCCCACATCACCTTCCGCGGCTCGATGTAGCGCCCGTCCATGCCATCTGTATCGGCAACCGTGTGCAGGAGTTTAGTTACTTGCAGGGACGAGGCCGGAGCTGTTTCACGAAGAGACGCATGAAGCCACTGGCGGGCATGTCGGGCGAGAGGAAGCGCACACCTTTGGTTCCGGAGGCATCGGCCAGGGCTTCGGCGGCAAGGTATCCGCTGCGGACCGCACCTTCCATGGTGGCGGGCCATCCAGTGGCGGTCCAGTCGCCGGCGAGGAAGACACGCGGCCAGGGAGTGACCGGCGTGGGTCGGTAGGCGTCGATACCGGGACGCGGCGAGTAGGTTGCGTTCACTTCCTTGATCACAGTGGACTTGACCAGATTCGCCTCGCGTGCCGCGGGGAAAAATTCACGAACTTCGCTGAGGGCCAGATCGACAATTTCGGCACGGGATTTGTCGATCAGAGTTTTCGACGAACTGACGACCAATTCGATGTAGCTGCCTGAACCGGTTCCGTTTTCGCTTTGTGTGCGCATCGGCTGAAGACGGGATTTGTGGAACATCCATTGAATGGTGCGCTCGAGCAGCACGGCATGGTCGAGATCGGAAATCTGGCGGTCGAACCAGAGATGGATGCCGGTGATGGGGGAGTTTTCGAAGTGGGCGATCTTTTCGCGAAGTTGGCTGCTCTCGGCACCTGACGGCAGAAGAGACTCGAGGGCATCGAAAGGAAGCGCTAACACTAGATAGTCGAAGGTCCCATCCGTTGTCGCAGCGTTATTGCCGCGAGCTCGCACTTTGACCTGCGAGGCGTCAGCGGCGAAGCCCTCCACCGGACAGCGAAAATGGAGCGCCCCGCCGTGGGAGCGAACGTACTCACCTGCCGCGTTATACAGGTCGGTGAGCGGGAGGGTAGGCACGCCCATGTGTCGCGCGGCGGGGGTCTTCATGGATTCACGCACGACCTGGGCCGCGGCGGAGACCGAAATGCGGTCGAGTTCCTCGCTGAGAGCGCTGATTAGGATGGGATGCCAGAAGCGAGCTACGGCAGCTTGTGTCTGGCCGTGCGCATCGAGCCATTGCTGAAACGATTGTCCATTATCGCGCTGCACTGTCAGGGTCAATGGGACCAGCGCGCGCGTGATCGCCAGCTTGTCGCCGGCGTTCAGGAAAGGAAAGTGCAGGAATGAAGGTGCGGTGTGCAGCGGGGCAGGGAGCAGTGAAGACTTCATCACCGAAACGCGTCCCCCGGGCTCGACGAAATTCATCTGATCGAACCAGCGAATTTGATCGGCGACGCCGATGTGCTCGTAAAACTTCACGAGGTTCGTGCAGACGCGGAATAAGACGTGCTGGCAATTGTCGACGACCTCTCCGGTGCCGGGATGCTCGTAGGACGAGGCGCGGCCCCCGAGGAAGGGGCGTTTCTCAAAGAGCGTGACTTGGAACCCGGCGTCGGATAGGGCGCACGCTGAGGCAAGTCCGGCGAGACCGCCTCCGGCGATGGCTACTGTGGGTTGGGATGGGGTCATGAGTGATTTCAGATTTCAGATTGTAGATTTCAGATTGAAGATGCAGATAGCAGATTGGAGAATCCACCCATCAATCTTCAATCTGAGATCTGCAATCTGAAATGCAGTGACTAAGTGAGGCGCCTCATGAAACCTTTTCCCAGGACGCGCAGCTTTTCCCATCTGCTGAGCGCCACTCTCGCGGTGAAGACGTCATACTGCCTCAGCGCGATCTTCGAGAGCAGGCCGCGATAGATGTTGATCAGGACCCAAAGCGCCGGCTGACTATCTTCGGAGACGTAGGAGATCAGTTCGTCGCCCGCGGCGTAGAACTCACGCGCGCGGTCGGCTTCGAGCGCCAGCACTGGGCGAAGGCGCGCCGGGTCCGAGACCGAGAGCACATCCGACAACGTCAGATCGAACTTCGCCAGATCTTCTTCTGGCAGATACACGCGGCCGAGACTCGCGTCTTCTTTCACGTCGCGAATAATGTTGGTCAGTTGAAAGGCCAGGCCGCAATGCTCGGCGAGGGGCTCGGCGGCGGGATCGCGGTACCCGAAGACATGAATGCAGACCAGACCCACGACCGAGGCCACGCGATAGCAGTAGAGGCGGAGATCCTCAAACGTTTTGTAGTGGATGACGCCGGAGCCGGTTTGCATCGACGCTTCGGCTTCTTCCACGTCCATGGCGGTGCCGTGGGCGAGTTCGTCGAGCAGGCCCGCGGGGATCGCGTAGCGGCGCTGGGCGTCGGTCAAGGCGAGAAGGATCGCGTCGTCGGTGGGATTGCCTTGCTGCGCTCGGTGCAGCGCATCGAGCCACGTTTCAAGCTGCTGGCGGCGCTCGACCAAGCTGAGCTTGGGGTCGTCGGTAATGTCGTCGCAGCGCCGCATGAAGGCGTAGACGGCGCAGAGGGCTTCGCGCTTGCGACGGGGCAGGACGAGAAAGGCGTAATAGAAGTTTTTCGCCGCCACCCGCGTGATGCCTTTGCACACGGAGTACGCCATGACGAGCTGGGGCGGAGCCGGCGTCCATGGCACGGGGACGGGCTGCGTGCCGGCACTCATCGCGAGCCTCCGAACATTTTGGCGAGAGCAGCACGGGCGACCAGCGCCAGCTTGCGCGATCTGGAAATCGCGGGGCGGTGGCCGAGTACGGCGTAGTCTTGCTTCTCGATCGCGTTCAGGATCTCCATGCCGCCGCGGCTGAAGAGATCGAGATCAATGGCGAGTTCGCGGTCGACCTTGCCGACAAGCGGGAGGCCCTGCCGGAACCAGTCACGGGCGCGCTCGATTTCGAGCTTCATCATTTCGCGGAAAGCCGGCGTGTTCTGTTGACGCGCGATGTCAGATTCAGTCACGCCGAAGCGGCGAAGATCTTCGAGCGGCAGATAGATCCGGCCCTTGGCGTAGTCGACGCTGACGTCTTGCCAGAAGTTGGCAAGCTGCAGCGCGGTGCAGGTGAAGTCGGAGAGGTGCTGGCGCTCGGCATCGCGGTGACCGCAGAGGTAGAGGACCAGATGGCCGACGGGATTCGCCGAATAGTGGCAGTACGCCAGAACATCGTTGAAGGTTTCGAAGCGCGTGACCGTTTGGTCCTGGCGGAAGGCGGTCAGCAGATCACAGAATTCGTGCTGCGGAATGTCGAACCGGCGAACGGTTTCCGCCAATGCCACGAACACCGGATGTTTGGGCGAGCCGTGGTAGCAGGCGTCAAGTTCGTGCTCCCACTGGTCGAGAAGATCGAGCGATGCAGCGGTGTCTCCAACTTCATCGCCGAGATCGTCAGAGATACGGCAATAGGCATAAACGTTGAAGAAGTGCTGGCGCAGGCGGCCAGGAAGGAACCAGCTGGCTACAGAAAAATTCTCGTAATGCGTGCGCGCCAGCCGGGCGCAGTATTCGCGGGCTTCGACGAGCGAAGGCGCCGTGGCCGGAATGGCATAGGCGGCCGGCAGACGGCTCCAGCCTAGTGCGGACGATTGCGGATTTTGTGCGGCGACTTGGGTCATGCCAGCCTCGTAGCGATGAGCGGCCGAGAGCCTACGCGACGATCGAGCGCCTCAAGAGAATTCCTTGCTTTGCCGGTGGTAGGGCCAACAAGCACGGGGTCCTTCGACTCCGTATGGCGTCTCGCTTCGCTTACCGCCATACTCCGCTCAGGATGACAGAGCATCGAGGGCGTCTCCATCCATTCAGTGTCCGGGGATGATGGCCGTCTTGATATCGCCTCCGCGGTTGAGCATGTGGCGGAGGACTTGCTGCAGGCGCGACAGGGGCGCCTCGCCGGTGATGTAGTCGGTCGGACGAATCTTCTTGGCGGCGATCAAACCGAAGGCGCGGCGCACGGTTTCCGGCGTGTGGTGGAACGTGGCTTTCAGCGTGATTTCAGAATAGTGCAGGCGATTGGTCTCGAGCTGCACCTTGGTTCCGCTGGCGCATCCGCCGAAGAAGTTAACAGTGCCGCCCTTGCGGACCATGTCGACCGCCCATTCCCAGGCTTCCGGCTTTCCGACAGCTTCGATCACCACGTCGCAGCCGCGCTTTTGCGGAGAAAGCGCGCGGACCGCGTCCACAACGTTCGTCGCTTTGGTGGTCTGAACGATCTCGTGCGCGCCCATCTGACGGGCGGCTTCGACTTGCTCATCGCGCTTTACGACCGAGATGACGTTGCAGCCAATGGCGCGGGCGACCTGGACGAACATTAGCCCGATCGGGCCTCCGCCGAGGATGGCGACCGTGTCTCCGATCTCGACTCCGGTTTCATGCAGGCCGCGAAGCACGCACGCTAGGGGTTCGGTCATGGCGGCATCTTCGAAGCTTACGTTCGCCGGAATCACCAGCATGTTCGCTTCAACGATGCGGCGCGGCACGCGGATGTATTCCGCATAAGCGCCGTTGTTGAAGAGGAGATCTTCGCAGAGGTTTTCCTGGTGCTTGGAGCAGTAGAAGCACATCTGGCAGGGCGCGGAGTTGAGGGCGACGACGCGCATGCCCTTTTTAAAGCCGTTGACGCCGCCGCCGACTTCCTCGATCACCCCAGCCAGCTCGTGGCCGAACAGAGCAGGAGGCACGATCATGCGCGCGTGATAACCGCGCTGGTACACCTTGAGATCGGTACCGCAAGTCAGGGCAACCTGAACTTTGACCAGAACCTCGCCATCGCCGACGCGCGGGATGGGTACCTTTTCGATCTTGAGGTCTTCTTTGCCGTACAGGACGGCGGCCGTCATTTTTCCGTTCACTGCTGAGTTCCTTCCCACTTGCCAGCCAAGTTCAAGGGCTGAAGCCCCTGAAGCTTGGAGTCCTCAACGCGGCGCTAAAGCGCTGCTCTTCCACGAAACCAAACTTCGCAGCCTTAAGGGCCGCTATCCACAAGACCGGACTATGCGGACCTGACGGCGATTCCTACAAAATCTACGGGGCCAAAAGAACCGCCGATGTTGCACCAAATGCCAAAACTGGCGCTAGGCGCCGTTCACCGGCCCACCCCAGGCACTGCCGGGCTGAATCATGACTTTCATGGATGACGGCTGCGGATGCGCGGCCAGATCGAGCGCTTCCTTGCTCTGGGACAGAGGGAAGCGGTGGCTGATCAGCCGTTCCAAATCCATCTCGCGATTCATGACAAAACGAACCGACTCCTCCTGCAGGTCGACCGACGCGCTGTAGGACCCCACCAGAGTCTTCTCGTCGACACAGATTGCGGCAGGATCGATTACTGCCTCCCCGTGCTGTGTCTGCGCAAATAGCAAAATTCGACCACCTGGACGCGCCGCATCCATCGCAGTACGAATCAGGGAATTTCCGCCGACGGCCAGAATCACCCCATCGGCGCCACGCCCTTGGGTCAACTCGCGGACGCGCTCAACCACATCTGTCCGCGAAGCTTCAATTGTACGGTCTAATCCGAAACTTGACCCTATTCTAAGCCTCTCGGGATACAAATCGGAAGTAATTAAGGTGGCCCCCAACCGTTTCGCCAATATGCTCAATATGATGCCGATTGGGCCCTGGCCGATCGTAAGGACAGTCTCGCCTGGGTGCAGGTTGAGGGCATACACACCTTTGAGGCAGGTATTCACGGGCTCGACAAAACAGGCTTGCTCGAAGGAAACGTGATCCGGGACGCGGACTGTGCCGTGTTGAACAATCCAGTCCATGACGCGGACGTATTCGGCAAAACCCCCGCCAGACGGCTCGAATCCGGCCGTGCAGCCAACTTTCTTATACGTTGCGCACTGGGCGAAGGTCTTGTTCCGGCAATAGAAACACCCGCCGCAGGGAATGTGGTGGAAGACCATCACGCGGTCGCCGAGGCGGTATTCCGTGATGCCCTTGCCGACGGCGGCTACAACTCCGGAAGTCTCGTGTCCGAAGATGCGTGGGGCTGAATGCGACCCTGTGGAAATCTTCTTGAGGTCGGTTCCGCAGACTCCGCAGGAGTGGACGCGGACGAGCATCTCGCCCGGGCCGATCGTCGGCACAGGGACGGTTTCGAGGCGAACGTCGTTTACGCCGCGGTACACCGCCGCCTGCATTGTCGCTGGAATGGAATGTGAATCGGTTTCGACCGAGTACTGCCCGGCAATAGCCATGGAAAGAATCTTAGATGATGATAGCAAGGGTTTGGTGCAAACGTCCTCGCCGGTTGTCGCGAGGGCAACCTGCCCTCGCACCCAAGTCTTGTACCACCTTCTCGGTCTCAAAGATATCAACCAAAAGACCCGCCGCCGAGACGGCGGCGGGACTGCCGGCACGGACGCCGGCGCTACGGTTTCATGCTATGCTGCGCTGAACTTCGCTTTCAGGACGGCTTGTGCTGACTGAACTCCGGCTGGAGAACTACGCGGTCATCGACAATTTGGTGGTGGAGTTTGGCGCTGGATTAAATCTGCTGACCGGCGAAACCGGGGCGGGAAAGTCGATCCTGATCGATGCGCTGGCGCTGCTGCTGGGAGAAAAAGCCTCGACGGACGTGATTCGGGGCGGGGCGGAACGGGCTGTGATTTCCGCGGTTTTCGAGGCGGAGGGCACTGCCGAGAAAGCGCTGGAAAAGATTCTCGACGCCAACGGACTGGATGAGTCCGACGACGGCTCGCTGATTCTGCGGCGCGAGATCGCGGCTGGCGGCAAGGGTCGAGTGTTCGTCAACAATCAGCCCGCCACCGTGTCGGTACTGAAGCTGCTCGCTCGTCATCTGGCGATCATCCACGCACAAAACGAATCCATCCTCTCGTTTGACGGGCCGGCGCGGCTGGAGTTGCTCGACGCATTTGCGGGCTGCGAGATCGAGCCTGTGTCTGCCGCCTATGCCGCCTGGAAGGAGATTCGCACCCGCATCGGGGAATTGGAGCGCGGCGAGCAGGACAAACTGCGGCTGGTTGATTTGTGGAGCTTTCAGAAGCGCGAGATTGAAGAGGCCCGACTGCAGAGCGGGGAAGACGAAAGGCTGGAAGCTGAGAAGCGCGTGCTCGCCAATGCCGAGAAAATCTACAACGCAGCGATGAATGCCTTTGATCTGCTCTACGAAGGCGATGGCTCGACGGCGACCTCGCTGCGCGGAGCGCACAAGCAGGTCGAGGAACTGGCGCGCTACGAGCCCAGGTTTCAAGAGGCCCTGACCGCGCTGGAGTCGGCGCGGATCAGCGTGGAAGACGTCGGCGCTACGCTGCGGGATTACGCCGGAGGAATTCAGGCTTCGCCGGAGCACCTCGCGCGGGTCGAAGACCGGCTGGCGCTGCTCGATCGGCTGAAGCGGAAATACGGGTCAACGGTCGACGAGGTCGTTCAATTTGGCGCGGATGTTTCGCGCAAGCTGGCCGAGGTCGAGAACAAAGACGAAATCCTGCGACAGCTGCGGGGTGAATTGGAGAAGGCTGCGAACGAATATCTGAGGGTTGCCAGGACGCTTTCGAAGAAGCGAGGCGACGCGGCGCGCAAGTTGGAAAGGTTGGTCGAGGCCGAGATCAACGATCTGGCGATGAAGTCGACATTCCGGATTCAGAAAACGACGTCAGAAGAAGAACGGGACTGGACGGCGTCGGGGATTGACCAGATCGTGTACATGATTTCGACCAATCCGGGCGAGCCGATGCGGCAACTGGAGCACATTGCTTCTGGCGGTGAGTTGTCGCGAGTGATGCTGGCACTGAAGGCTTGCGTTGAGAACGGGAAGGAAGTCAAAACCCCCACCCCTTCGACAGGCTCAGGGCAGGCTCTGTCGCAAAGAACGCGACAAGGGTGGGGCACCCAGAAGACTCTCGTTTTCGATGAAATCGATACCGGGATTGGCGGGCGGGCGGCCGAGGCGGTGGGCAAGAAACTGAAGTCACTGGCCCGATCGAATCAGGTTCTGTGCGTAACCCATCTTCCGCAGATCGCCACCTTCGGCGATCAGCATTTTGTCATCGAGAAGAAAGAACATGGCGGGCGCGCACGGACCAGCATTCGCCCTGTGACCGGCGAAGAACGTACCGAGGAAGTGGCGCGCATGCTCAGCGGGGCCAAGCTCACCGAAACCTCACGCAAGCACGCTGAGCAGATGATCAA
>Ga0075030_100003853_pt1 | contig 13582 bp, 15 predicted proteins | sample LitLauG_LLR_2012_FD_71393 | JGI IMG/M metagenome (GOLD analysis project Ga0075030, IMG submission 71393) | Freshwater sediment microbial communities from Pennsylvania, USA - Little Laurel Run_MetaG_LLR_2012 | ecosystem: Environmental > Aquatic > Freshwater > Creek > Sediment | place: USA... | reverse complement strand
CTCTTGACCCGCATGCGCGGGCCGCGCGGGCCGTCTGGGGTCATGCCGATGACGCCCCCGCCATCGAGATGGCGCGCCATCTGGCGCGTCGCTTCGACGCCGCCTTTCTGCTGTCCGCGCTTGGCCGCTGAGCCGCGGATCACCTCGGCCCCGACGGTACGGGAAACCCACGACACCAATCCGCCTTCGCGCGAACGCGAGATCAGCATTTTGGCGGGGGGGGAATTGGGGCCAAACCTCCACATTTTGTGGATAAGGGTGAAGCGGCCATGCCAGATGCAGGCGACCATTTTGCCCTCGCCGTTCCAGAACGGCTCGACAGCGGCCTGGTTGACCCGCCGCCAACGGGTGGTGACGCCCACAAACAGCATGTAGAAGCCGATCGCGCGACCGACCACATACTGAAACACAGGATTGCCGAGTAGCGTCTTGAGCATTGTCCGCCCGGGCCGCCACTTTTATCGGGCCCGCTTCACCCCTTATAGGAGGCGGCGGGCGCCCGGCGCCAGCAGCGCTTGAAGGTTCGATGTCAGAGGCCCCGGCCAAACCCTCCCGTTTCGACCTTAATTCCAAGAAAGGTCTGCGCCGAGCGCATCAGGACCTGATCTGGTCCGACCACGGCTTTTTGCGCACCGGCTTTTCCAATTTCCACTGGATCGAGCCGGGCGTGATGGCGCGCGCCAATCAGCCCTCTCCCCAGCAGATCGACCGCTACGGGGAGATGGGCTTCAAGACCATTCTCAATCTGCGCGGCAGCGCCGACACCGGCTATTACCTGCTCGAGCGGCACGCTTGTGAAAAGAACGCCATCACCCTCATCGACCAGCGCATGCATTCTCGCGAGCCGCCGAGCCGCGAACAAATCATGCGCGCCAAGCAGATTTTCGAAAGCATCGAGTATCCGGCGCTGATGCATTGCAAGTCCGGCGCGGACCGGGCCGGCGCGATGGCGGTCTTGTATGCGCACTTCAAAATGGGACGCTCGATCAGCCAAGCGATGGAGCAATTGTCGCTCAAATACCTCCACGTTCGCCAAGGCAAGACCGGCATGATCGACTATTTCTTCGAGACCTATCTCAACGCAGCGCGTGAGAGCGGCAAGTCGTTCCTGCAATGGGTTGAGGAAGATTACGACAAGACGCGCGTCAAGAATTCCTTCATGGGCGCCTGGTGGGCCAACATTCTGGTCGATCGCATCTTAAGGCGTGAGTGAACCCTGAGCCGGGGGACGACGGCGCAGACGCTCTTGCGCATGCAGTTCTGCGAGCGTGGCGCTCAGCGCGCGTCGGCGGCGCCGGACTGAAACTGCAAGCGGCTCAAGCGCGCATAAAGCCCGTTGCGCGCAATCAAGTCCTCGTGGCGGCCCATTTCGACGATGCGTCCCCCATCGAGCGCCAAGATGCGATCGGCGTCGCGCACCGTGGAAAGACGATGGGCGATCACCAGCACCGTGCGGCCTTTGGAGAGCCGCGCCAGCGCCTCCTGCACTTTGGCTTCGCTTTCAGAATCGAGCGCGCTGGTGGCCTCGTCGAGAAGCAGGATCGGCGCGTCTCGCAGAAACGCCCGCGCCAGCGCCACGCGCTGGCGCTCGCCGCCGGAAAGATTGGAGCCGCGATCGCCGACCATGGTGTCGTAGCCCTCCGGCAGGGCCGAGATGAACTCATGCGCGGCCGCGTTGATCGCCGCTTCCTGGATTTCGGCTTGACGCGCGCCCGGACGCCCGAGCGCGATATTGGCGGCGACCGTGTCGTTAAACAAAGTCGCTTCTTGGGAAACTAGTGCGATCGAGGCGCGCAGCGAGGCAATCTTCACCTCGCGCACGTCTTGGCCATCTATAAACACCGCCCCGTCAATGACGTCATAGAGGCGCGGCAGCAGATTAAAAATCGTCGACTTGCCCGCTCCGGAAGGGCCAACGAGGGCCACCGTTTGACCGCGCGCGGCGGTAAAAGTGACCTCAGTCAAGGCGGGCGCGCCGGCGTAGGCGAAGCTGACGCGTTCGAAGCGGACCTCGCCCTTGGGGACCGAAAGCGGTTTGGCGGCGGGCTTGTCATTGATGGTGGTGGGCTCGTCGATCAAGCCGTAGATGCGTTCAAGCGCTGCGCGGGCTTCGTTGAATAAGGTGTTGAATTGGCCGACCGCGCGCGCTGAAGGCGTCATGGTGGCGAAAGCGGTCACGATGCCCATCAGATCGCCGATGGTCATGTCGTGATGGGTGATGCGCCATCCCGCGATCAACAAAATGCCGCCGAACGCGACGCCGCCAATGACTTCCAGAAGCGGCACCGTGATAGCGCGATTGCGCGCAAGCTTGAGCTGCAGTTTGCGCCGTTTGTCGAAGCTGGCCCGCGCGCGTTCGGTCTCGTGGGCTTCAAGCCCATAGGTCTTCACAAAACGCGCCGCGCCGAAGCTTTCAAATAGCACCGCTGAGAGCGCGCTAATTTGCTGTTGCGCGGCGTGGGTGCGCTGGCGCGCGCTCACCGCGATGATCTGCATGGGCCAGGCCGCTAGCCCAAACACGCCTAGGACGACCAGGGTCAGCACCCAATCGAGGTAGAACATCCACCCAATGGCGCCGATCAAGGTGAGCGTATCGCGCACCGCCGTTTGCCCGCCGCGCACCAAGGCCTCGCTGACCACATTGATGTCGTTGGTAAAGCGCGAGACGAGCTGGCCGGGCGCCTCGCGCGAGAAGCGTGCGAAATCAGCGCCAAGCAGCTTTGCAAACATCGCCCCCTGCAGATCGCGCAGCACTTTGAGCGCGATGTCCTGAGACACAATTGCTTGCGCCCACATCGACAACGCCCGCGCCGCTGCGAGCGCCAAAGCTACGCCAACCCAGAACAATATGCTGGTCCAATTGGCCGCGGCGATGGCGTCGGTGGCGAATTTGACGATGCCCGCGTAGGAGACGCCGGTGATCGCCACCAGCGCCAACACCGGAACAAGCAGCGCGATCTCGGTCTTGTAGCGAGCGACGTGCTCACGCCAGAGGCGGCCAAAGAGACTTTGGTTTGCCATCAATGGCCGTGATCGTCGGCCCTCGGATCAAGCAGCCGGTGAGCGTGGATGATAAAATAGCGAATGCGGGCGTTGTCGACGGTGCGCTGGGCAGCGCCCTTCCAAGCATCGTAGGCGGTTTTGTAGCTCGGGAAGGCGCCCACGAAATCGAGTTTGCCGAGGTCGGCAAACTCTGGCCGGTCGAGCGCTTTGAGTTCGCCGCCAATGACAAGATGCAGAAGCTGAGCCTGGTCGCTCATGGGCGTGTTTGCTCGCGCGGATCGGGAAGAAATGACGTGCGCTCGACTATCAGAGGGTGGATGGCCGCGCCAGCGGCCACAACGCCTGGCGCGCGCGGATCGGGTTGGTTCAACTGCAGAGCGCCGCCCCATGGGTCGGTTACGCGTCCCCCGGCCGCCTCGACGATGGCCGCGCCCGCGGCGATGTCCCACTCATTCTTGAAACCGAATAAGATGGTGGCGTCGCCAAGGCCTGCAGCGACCAGCGCCATCCGGTAGGCGATCGATTGGCGTTCCTCGATGACCAGCGTCTTTGGCCACGGGGTGGGCCAACGTCGGTCGGCAAAGCGGTTCTTGTAGCCAATCATGCGCGCGCCATCGAGGCGGTCGTGGGCGCTGGCGCGGATGGCGCGGCGGTTCAGCGTCGCGCCATGGCCGAGAGCGCCGAGGAAGAGTTCGTCGGTCATCGGATTATAGATGGCGCCGGCCCAAGCGCCGCCATCTTCCACAACGCCAATGCTGATGGTGTATTGCGGCACTTTCGCAATCATCGCCGCGGTGCCGTCTATGGGGTCGAGCATGAAGACGCGCCGGCGCTTGGCCCGTTCGTCGATGTCGGGCGTTTCCTCAGAGAGCCAGCCATAATCGGGACGCGCGTTGCGCAAGCGCTCGCTCAGCAGCTTGTCGACCGCAAAGTCGACATTGGTCACCGGACTGCCATCGCCTTTGGAAAAGAATTCCAGCGGGCGCGCGGTCAGCTCCCGCGTCAGCGCGCCGGCTTCGCGGATTGCGCTTTCCAAGAGTTCGAGATCAGGCGCCGCCGATTGCAAGGTCGTCCACGATGAGGCTGGGAATTTCGAGCGCGCCACGTTTGTCGAGATCGGCGCCGCAGCGCAGGCGCGCAAAGATATCGAGTAAATTGCCGGCGACCGTCACTTCGCTGACCGGGTGTTGAAGCTGGCCGTGCTCAAACCAATAGCCAGCCACCCCCACCGACCAATCGCCGTTATTCATGTTGAGGGCAGGCGAGAACATGTCGCAGACCAATAATCCCTTGCCCGCTTGGCCCATGAGCCCGGCGAGGTCGAGCGCGCCCGGCTTCACGAACAAATTCGACGCGCCGATGCCGGGGGGGCCGCCGTGGCCGGATGTGGCGTGGCCGTTGGGCTCAAGCTTCAGCTGGCGCGCGGCTGCGGAATTCAACAGCCAGCTTTGAATGACCCCGTCCTCGACGATAGTGGTTGGCTTCACCGCGCCGCCCTCGCCATCAAAAGGCCGGCTGGCGAGCCCGCGCTTCACAAACGGATCTTCGTGCAGGCGAAACCCTTCAGCGAACACGCGCTGGCCGAGTTTGTCTTTCAAGAACGAAGTGCCGCGCGCGATCGCTGCGCCATTAATGCCGGACAATAGCGGTCCTATGATGCGGCCCGCCAGGCGGTTCTCGAAAATCACCGCCGCCTTGGTGCTTTCAATCTTGCGCGCGCCCAAACGGGCCACAGCGCGCTCGCCGGCGATGCGGCCGATCTCTTCAGGCGATGGGAGATCGGCGAAGAAACGCTTGGTGCGATATTCGTAGTCGCGCTCCATGTCGTCGCCGCGCTCGGCCACCGGTTGTGTGCCCAAACTATAAGAGGTGCCTTGTTCGGCGCCTTCAAAGCCGTCGGAGGTGGCGTAGACAAAAAGCGAGGTGTCGAACGAAGCGCCCCCGCCGCCCGAATTGGAGACCCCTGGAACGGCGAGCGAGGCTTGCTCGCAGCTTTTGGCCAGGTCCAGCAATTGCGCGGGGCTAGGACGGGCGCTGTCGGATTGTTCCAGATCAGCGACCGAGGCGTTTGCCCGGTAGCGCGCCTCCAGGAGGCCGCAATAAAGGTCTTCCGGCGCTGCGCGCGCCATTGCCACAACCCGCTCGGCCAAGGCCTTGAGGCCCTTGGCCGACAAATCGGTGGACGAGGCCGCAGCCTGACGTTTGCCGATGAAGGCCCGCAGCGCCACCGAGCGGCCTTCCTCGCGCTCCATGCCTTCAAGTTCGCCCATGCGCACCTCCGCCGAGATGCTTTCACGCGAGGCGAGGCTCGCTTCCGAGGCGTCGGCGCCAGCGCGGCCGGCGAAATCGATCAGGGCCGCGAGCGCAGCGGATGAGGAATCGGTGTCGAAGGCCATGGGCCCTACATGGCCCCAAGCTCCGCCTGGGGCAATCGGGCGAAGCGGTTGGCTGCTAGCCGCCAAGTTGCTGGGTCGCCCCGGCATAAAGCAGGGCGGCCCCAATGATCAGATAAGAGAGGAGGGTGAGACTGACGCCGACCACCCGCCCCAAATTGAGTTTGCCGGCATGCAGTCCAAGGGCGTGCAAAATGCGTCCCGCCGTCAAAGAAATTCCCGCCGCGTGCAGAATCCAAGCCGGCAGATTGTTAAACAATGAGACGATCAGCAGCCCAACCAAGGCCGCGGGGATGTACTCGGCCGCATTAGCGTGCGCCCTGATCGCCCGCGTGGTGGCGTCGTGGCCGCCGTCGCCAAGCACGATCTTGTGGGTTTGGCGTGCGCGGATCACCAAATAGGCGAGCACGAGCAACAGCAGAATATTTACGCCCGCATAGAGCGCGACGACTTCCAAGCGCAGCATTTAGGTTCACTCCTGTAAACACATTAGCGACGCTTCACCGCGCGCCCAAGGCGCATCTCAACCTTTTGTTTCGGTTTCAGAAACCGCGTGTTCACGCCGTTGCGGCATGGTGGCTTTCAACAACATGCCTCGAAGGCAAGGGATGGGTGGTTTAGCGGACGCTGTTCCATGGGGCGCCGCGTGGGCGGTGTTCGCGGTGATCGCAGGCGTGGGCCTAGCGGTCGCCGCGATGGCCCTTGTTCGGCGTCTGGTTGCTTATGAACCGGTCGAATTTGAGGTCGGCTACGACATGCTGGCGCCGGCGCTTAAGGCCTCCGCGCTCGCCAACAAATTCTAACGACGCGCGCGCCCAGCGCAGCTAGCATGCGCCCCGAATGGAGGGCGTCTTTCATGAATCGGGTCTTGATTTGGGCTTTGGCGGCGGCGGCGCTTGTCGCGTGCAAACAAAACAGCCCCGCCCATCAGAGCACCGTCACCGCCGAGGATTTGCACATCGAAATCGGGCGTTATGGGGTGATGCTTGGCCAAACCGCAGATCTCACCGAAGGCAGGCCCGGCGCCGGCATGGCCTCACCCAGTGACCCCAAGGAATTGGCGCGCGCGCTTCGCGAGACCGTCTGGGGCTACAATATTCAGCGCTCACAGCTTTGTCGGCGCGATCTCTACGCCGAGGTGACTTGTGGCCCGGTGTTCGACCCGGTGTGGATGACCGAGCCCCCCGACGCAACGCCAAGCTTGGCCGCGCTCGAACAGCGCAGCCAGGATGTTGGACAAGAAGTCCAGAAATTCTGGACCGCCATCTGCGAAGATGCAAAACGCCGGGCCGCCGACCCCAGCCAAAGGCAGGCCATCTGTATGATGGAATAGGCTAGCGCTTGAGCCTCCACACCGCTGCGCGCTTGATCTCGGCGTCTTCGAGCGCGCGCGTGACTGGGATATTGTAAGCGGCGATCTGTTCAAGCTTGTGGCGCGGCAGATAGGTGCGGCCGGGATCGCCAATCAGCACCTGCTTGCCCGCCGCCTGGAGCGCGAGGAGCCAGTCGAGCACTTGCGGGGCTAGATCTCGATCATAAAAAAGATCGCCAACCAGCACCAATTCGGCCCCTGTTGGCTGGCCGACAGGATTGCCGTTAAGGGCATTGATGGAGACGTTATTGAGTTCGGCGTTGAGCCGCGCGGCGTGCACCGCAAACGCGTCGATGTCGACCGCGCTGACGCTACGCGCCCCCGCTAATCTCGCAGCGATCGCCGCCACGCCGCAGCCAGAGGCGACATCAAGCACCTCGCGTCCGCGCGCGATTTCTGAATTGTCCAGAAGATAGCGCGCCAGGGCTTGTCCGCCGGCCCACGCAAACGCCCAAAACGGCGGCGCGAGGTCAAGCGCGTCCAGTTCCTGTTCGGTAAGCTCCCAGAGCGCCACCGCGTCATCGGCCAGATGAAGTTTGATCTCAGGAATATAGCTGGGCGCAAGAATGCGAGTGTTTTCGCGAATAAATGCCGGGATGTCGCTAATCATGCTTGCCGCTCTTAGTGTGCGCCCGCCAGCGCGGGCGCCGCCCGGGCGTGCTCCCCAAGGCGCGCCCCAAGCCAGGTCTTTCACGCCGGCGCAGCTTGGGCCAGCACCTCCAAATATCCCCCAGCAAGGCGCATCCGCGACCAATAATCCTTTTCCATGAGCAGCCGATGCATGCGTTCCAGCCGATAACACGGCACGTGCATGAATACGTGATGTTCGCCGTGAAAGTGCACCCAGAAGGGGGCGATCAAAAGCCGCTCAATAGGGTTGGCGAGGGTAGTGCGCGCATGCGTGAAGGGGTCGTCTCGGGTATTGACGCAGGCATGTTCGGCGATATTGCGGATGCGGGTAATGAACTGAAACCAAGTCGCCAGCGGCGCCAGCCACAGCGCCGGATAGGCCCACCAATACCCGCTGGCGATGGCGATCGCCAACAAAACCGCATTGGTCGCCAAGAAGCGCCAAGCTGAGGCGTTGACCACTTCGCCGTCTTTGCGTCCCCCGAACAGCTGCGCGCGCCGCTGCTTGAAGAAAGTCTGCCCGGTCAGATCGCGCACTATCTTTCGCCGTAGCGACTGTTTGGTGATGGGAAACGGCGCTGAAAGCGAGAGGTCGGGGTCTTCCGGCTGCTCGGTAAACTTATGATGCTTCAAGTGGTAGTTGCGGTAGGAAACCAGGCGTGCGCCAACCGGAGCGGCGCACAGCCATTCGCCGACCCAATCATTGATCCGGGCGTTGGCGTGCAGCGCCCCATGGGCGGCGTCATGCATAAGGATGGCAAGCCCCAGCTGGCGCGCGCCAATGATCATGACCGCCAGCACATAGGTGAGCGGGTTTGGCCAGACGATGAACATCACAGCCGCCGCCAAGATGAGCCCCCACGCGCACGCCACCAGCGCCAATCCCCGCCATGAAGAGCGCCTGGCCAGGGGCGCCCATTCTTCGGGGGTAAAGACGTCTTTAGGGTCGATGCGGGCAACCGCGGGCATGGGCCAACCTAATGCAAATCGCGCAAGGTTTCGATGCCAAAGGTGCGACCTAGAGCGCGCTCGCCTGCGCTTGTGAACTCCACCACCCGTGTTCCGCTGCGGCGCCGAGCCCAGCCTTGGTCATAGATATGCTGCAACAGGCGCGCTCCCAACGCGCCAGCCAGGTGGTGGCGGCGAACGCTCCAATCCAGGCAGGGCCGACAGAGCCTGCGCGCGCCGGTTTCGATCCCGGCAATATCGATGCCCAGCTGTTCGAGTTTGCGGCGCCCGTTTCTGGTAAGCCCCGCATTGGCGCCTTCCAAGGCAAGCCATCGCGCCTTCACCAACGCCTCCCACAGCGCCACGCCCAGTTCGCCTGCTAGGTGATCGTAGCAAACGCGCGCATGACGAAGCGCGGGCTCGCTTGGTCCGGGGCGAGCGCGCAAAGCCCTGGAGCGGGCGGCAAGCGTCATCAAGCTCTCGAGCGCCTGGCCCACATCGGCGTCGGCAATCCGGAAATAGCGATGCCGCCCCTGCGCTTGGGCGACCACCAGTTTGGCCTCGGCAAGCTTGGCTAAATGCGCGCTTGCGGTTTGTTTGGTGACGCCGGCTTCAAGCGCCAGTTCGCTCGCGGTTAGCGCCTGGCCTTGCATGAGTGCGCTTAGCATGTTGGCGCGGGCCGGATCGCCGATCAAAGCAGCCACGCCGGCGATCGAGGGGCCATCTTTCATAGTTCGATCGTAAACGAACCATGATGGTGGCGCAACGGGTTAATATCGTCCGAACCGGAGGCGCTCATGATCACCTGCTTCATCAAATACGAAATCGATCCGTTCAAACGCGACAAGTTCGAGGAATATGCGCGCAATTGGGGTCAGGCCATCCCCGCCAACGGCGCCGATCTTATCGGGTATTACGCGCCGTACGAAGGCTCGCTCACCACCGCCTACGCACTTTACAACGTCGAAGACCTCGCCGGTTACGAAGCCTATCGCAAGCGCTTGGCGGCCAGCCCCGAAGGCAAGGCCAATTACGAATTCGCCAAGCGCGAGCAATTCATCAAGAGCGAAGACCGGATTTTCCTAAAGCTTGCTTCAGCGCCGCACGCCAGGTTGATCAAGCCGTGATTGCAGTCATTTTTGAGGTCGAGCCGGCCGACGCGGAGGCCTATCTGGGCATCGCCGGGCAATTGCGTGCGCTGCTTGATGAGATCGACGGCTTCATCTCCATCGAGCGGTTCAGCAGTTTGAGCGAGCCTGGTAAGCTCCTCTCGCTCTCGTTCTGGCGCGATGAAGCCGCGGTTGCGGCCTGGCGCAACACTGGAGCGCATCGGGGCGCGCAAAGCCAAGGGCGCGAGGGGCTGCTTGCTGATTATCGGCTGCGGATTGCCCAGGTGACGCGCGACTACGGGCTAAACAGGCGTCAACAAGCGCCTCCAGATTCGCGCGCGCTCTACGACGCGGGCGATGCTGGGCTCTAAGCTTGCGCCAAGCCCCGGGCGCGGGGTTTATTTCAACTTGGCGCGCTGGCGCGCCTTGGGCTTTGGCTTATTCGACGCCGGTTTTGGCTTCTTCAGCGCTGGCTTTGGCTTCGGGGGCGAAGCCCTTGGCTTCTTCTTCAAGGGCGCGCGCTCGGGCGTCAGGGTGTCGGCCAGGCGCCATAAATGCCAAGCTGCCGCGGAGCGGTGGGGCGACCATTGTGCGCCGAACGCGTCGAGTTCTTTGGGCGAGAATTTACGCTGAAACAAACTTTCCGCGCCCTTGCGCACGCCCAGATCATCGACCGGCAGCACGTCGGGGCGGCCTAAGGTGAACATGAGATACATCTCGACTGTCCAACGCCCGACCCCGCGCGCGGCGGTGAGCCGGGCAATGATTTCCTCGTCGCTCAATTTCTTCAATGCGCGCGCGTCGGGAATGACGCCTTCAAGGCGTTTGCGGGAAATGTCGCGTATGGCGGCGATTTTCTGGCGCGACAAGCCAGCGCTTCGCAATGTGGCGTCCGCGGTTTCCAGAATATCTTGGGGATCAGGATGCTCTTTGTCGGGATAAAGCCCAAGCAAGCGCCCATGAATGGTGGCGGCGGCCTTGCCTGAGAGTTGTTGGAAGGTCACCGCGCGCACCAAGGCCCGATAGGGATCGCGCGCGTGTTCGAACTTGGTTGGAAAGGCTTCGTGCTTGGCGATGATCGCGGCGAATTGTTTGCTGACCTTGGCGAGATGTTTTTCGGCCTCACCCACGCCCGCCTCCCAAATATGGCGCCAGCGTGATGGCGAGCGGTTTCAGCGCCAAACACACAACAATCGCCAGACCAATCCAAGCGTTCAATTTAAACGCCGCCAATGCGCTTGCTGGGTTGGCGTCATCGACAGCGCGCAGCATCGGGCGGACCATCCAAGCGCCGACAATCAAGATCCCAGCGACGGTTGGCCAGGAAGCGCCAGCATAGACCGAGGCCCAGCACCAAAGCGCCACCGCGGAAAAATAGAAAAGGCCGGTGGCCAAACGCCAGCGACGGCCAAACAAGCGCGCCGTGGATTTGACGCCGATGAGCGCATCGTCCTCGCGGTCCTGCAGCGCATAGATGGTGTCGTAGGCCACCGTCCAGCATAGGCAGCCCACATAGAGCAGGAGCGTGTCTTGCGGGAGTAGACCCGGCGCGTTCACCGCGCCGGCCACGAGCGCGCCCCAGGAAAACACGATCCCCAGCCACGCCTGCGGCCACCAGGTTATGCGCTTCATGAAAGGATAAAGCCCCACTAGCGGCAGCGCGGCGATGGCGACGAGTTGGGCAAAGCGGGGAAATTGCAAGAGCGCCGCCAGCCCTATCAGGCATTGGATGACAAGCCATATCCAAGCCGCCCGCACCGACACCGCCCCAGACGGCAGCGGGCGCGCGCGCGTGCGCTCGACCTTAGCGTCGATGTCGCGATCGAGGATATCGTTATAGGTGCAGCCCGCCCCGCGCATGGCGACCGCGCCGATCATGAAGGCTGCGGCGTAGGCGAGGTCAATCGGCTGAAAGCCGCTCATCGTCCGCGCCACCCCAAGCCCCATCCCGCAAGGCGCTAGCAGCAATTGCCAGCCAATCGGGCGATCCAACCGCGACAGCTGCGCATACGGCTTCAGCGCCGCCGGCAGCCGGTCGGTCCAGTGTTGCGCAAGCGCATCGGGCGTTTTGGAACTGGCCACGACGCTTCAGATGCTGCGACGTTTTGCTTTACGCAAGCGCTGAACAGGCGTATTCGAGCCGCTCTTTCCGAGCTGGAGCAGCGGAAACATGGTTGTCGGCGCCTCGTCATAATTGCGGTGTTCGCGAACGGACGTCGCCGAGCCGAAGCAGGCGTTAGCCGCTTCCGCTCCAAATCTCTGATCCGATGCGGGAAGCCCGGTCGCGGGTAAGCCCAGTTTGGAACCGGGACATGCCGTTCGCCGAGCCGCGCTTGGCGCGCCGACCCGTTCTGCCCCCAACGGTCTCGTTTTCCTTGTCTGTTTGAAGCAATGCCGCGTCCGCGCGGCCGCGCAAATCTGGTGCTCACATGAGCTATGGCTCCGACTTCGACGATGACGACGATACCGGCCCCCTGAAGGCGCCGCTCAGCGATATCCTCGCCTATGTTTTGCGGCGCTGGATGTCGCAGCCGTTTTATCTGGCCGGCTTTCTCGGGCTCTATCTGCTGGCCGTGGCTTGCGATCTTTCGCTGCCGGTGGTGTCGGGCGCCATGGTGCAGGCGTTGTCGGCGGGGCCTGGCGCGCAGAATGGGCGCGTGCTGGGTGCTTATGGCCTCTTCGCCATGGTGGCGTTCGGCTTTTACTTCTTCCGCAACACCTCGGTGCGGTTCTGGATTCCATTGGCCGCGCGCAACATGCGCAATATCGTCGATGATGGGTTCAAGGACGTGCAGCGGTTCTCCTCGGACTGGCACGCCAACAATTTTGCGGGCGCTACAGTGCGGCGCGTGTCGCGCGCCATGAACGCCTATGACACAATCTCCGACACCATCGTTTGGTCGATCCTACCCGCCGCCATCGTGCTCTGCGGCGTCACCATTATGACAGCGATGCGCTGGCCATTGATTGGCGCCTTCGTGGGCACTTCGATCGCCGTGCTTTTGGGGCTGAACTGGTGGACCTGGACGATCTATCTCAAGCGCGACTTTTCGCTGACCAACGCCGCTGACACCCGCATCGGCGCGGCTCTGGCCGACGCGGTCGGCGCCAATGCCAGCGTCAAAGCCTTCGGGGCCGAAAAGCGCGAAGAGCGGCGTTTGTTCGATATTGTGGAGGATTGGCGCTCAAAGGCGCTCAGATTGTGGTTCAAGTCAACCAATGCCTGGATCTTCCAAAACCTGACGCTATTTGCGCTGCAGGCGGGTTTGCTTGGCCTGGTGGTGCGCGAGTGGCTGGCCGGGCGCGCCAGCCCCGGCGATGCGGCGTTTGCGATCACCGCGTTTTTTTTGATGTCGGGTTATTTGCGGACTTTGGGCGACAGCATCCGCACCTTGCAGAAGGGTTTCGCCGACATTGGAGACGTGGTGGCCTACGCCCAACAGGCCGCTGAAATCGTCGATGCGCCAAGCGCCCAGCAGTTCAAACCCGGCCCCGGCGCCATTGCCTTCGAGAACGTGACTTTCAAATACGCAAGCCAGGCCGAAGCCATCTATAACGACTTCTCCTTGGAGATCAGCCCAGGCGAAACCGTGGCGCTGGTGGGCCCGACAGGTTCTGGCAAATCGACGTTCGTGAAGCTTGTGCAGCGTCTCTATGACGTCGAGGCCGGGGCGATCCGCGTCGACGGCCAAGACGTGCGCGCGGTGACGCAAGCGAGTTTGCGCCGCGGCATGGCGCTGGTGCCCCAAGACCCCGCACTGTTCCATCGCTCCTTGTTGGACAACATTGGCTACTTTGACCCCGACGCCACGCTGGAGGAGGTGATCGCTGCCGCCAAGCGCGCTCGCGCACACGAGTTCATCGCCAAGCTGCCCAAAGGCTATGAAACCGAAGTCGGCGAACGCGGCGTGAAACTCTCGGGCGGCGAGCGCCAGCGGGTGGCGCTGGCGCGGGCGTTTCTGGCCAACGCGCCAATCCTTATTCTCGATGAGGCGACCTCTTCGCTCGACGTCGAAACCGAACGCGAAGTCCAGGCGGCTATGGCGGAGCTGAAAGCAGGGCGCACGACCATCGTCATCGCCCACCGCTTGAGCACCGTGCGCGAAGCTGATCGCATTCTGGTGTTC
>Ga0075030_100003851_pt1 | contig 13586 bp, 10 predicted proteins | sample LitLauG_LLR_2012_FD_71393 | JGI IMG/M metagenome (GOLD analysis project Ga0075030, IMG submission 71393) | Freshwater sediment microbial communities from Pennsylvania, USA - Little Laurel Run_MetaG_LLR_2012 | ecosystem: Environmental > Aquatic > Freshwater > Creek > Sediment | place: USA... | reverse complement strand
CGCCCTTCTCGCCACGCTTTTCCTCGCGGTGCCGCCGCTGCACGCGCAAAAATCCGGCCCCACGTCCGCCGCCCCGGCGGTGATGCTCGACGGACTGATTGCAGGCGACAATCCGTGGGAGACCACTGCGGAGCAGTTTGAGACGAACTTCAAGGGGAACCGCCCGCAGTGGCTCTCGGCGCAAAAGGATCAGGCCCGATTCTTCGGCAATTACGGACTGTGGGCTGGAGCGATTCCGGTGAAGGAGGCGGTGATCGAATTTCAGAGAGGGAAGCTTTTCCGTGTAAACCTCTCGATTTTCAACCGCGGCGACAGCGACAGCGGCTTTGCAAACCGGGCGGAATTTGAAAAGCAGCTCGATGCGTGGAAAGCGGCGATCACCGCGAAGGTCGGCGCGCAGCCCGTGGATCTCGGCAGGCAAAATGCGAGCGCGGTGAAGGCGACGGGATTCTCGTGGTCGAAAGCGCCGTCCATTTACCTCCTTGAATACAGCGCCCAGAAGGATGCGAAGGCCACGGGCGTGGCGTTCCGCCCGGAGTTCGTGCGGCTGCGCATCACGCCGCTGCCAAAACAGCTCGGTCTCGGCTCCCAGGTTGCGACGGCACCGTCCGCCGGGCAGCGCGTGAGCAAGACTTCACTGCTCGCAAATCTCACGCGTGATCCAAACGGCGATGTCTTCATCAGGAACATGCCGATGGTGGACCAGGGACCGAAGGGCTACTGCGCGGTCGCCACGGCGGAACGCGTCTTCCGCTATTACGGAATGCCCGTGGATCAAAACGAGATGGCGCAGGTCGCAAACACCGGCGCTGGCGGCGGCACAAATCCCGACACGATGCTGAAGGCGCTCACCGCGCTGCAAGGCCGCCTGCACGTCCACGTGCGCGCGATTTCCAAATGGGAATACGCGGAGTTCAGCAAAATGATCGCGGACTACAACCGCGAGGCAAAGCGGAACCAAAAAAAGGAGATCAATCTCACGGGTATGCACACGATTGATATCGGCGAGATCTACGGCTCGATGGATCCCGCATCGCTGAAGGACTCGAAAACGGTGCGCAAGAAAGGTGACTTTGAGAAGTTCAAGCGCGAGATCGCGGAGAAAATTGACAAGGGCATTCCCGTGATGTGGGGCGTCGAACTGGGTCTGTATCCGGAGCCGGAAATCCCGCAGGCACACGGCGGCCACATGCGGCTGATCATCGGTTACAACAACAAGACGAACGAACTCATCTACTCCGATTCGTGGGGCGCGAAACACGCGATGAAACGGATGCCCAGCGACAACGCCTTCGCGATGACGACCGGGCTCTATTTCATGGAGCCGTTCGAGTAACAGCGGTCATCATTTTTCAGGAGGTTGTTCGCACGGCGCGAGTTTTGCAGGGCGCTGATGGATGAGCACACAGCCCCCGACACACCGCACGGATAACACACACGCTTATCCCGCCCCCATTCAGCTCATGCTGGCGAAAATGTTCACACAGTTCACCGCCGGAAACCTTTCGCTCCGCGCCACCGCGACCATCTTTCGCGTCTGCGAGACAACCGTCCGCCACCGGCTCGACCGCGCACCCCAGTCCGGCTTCCCGCTTCGCCAGCCCCGCAAGACCAGTTCCACCCTCAAATCCCGAATCCTCGTCTGCACCATGCACGCCGTCCCGCACCGAAATCCAAATGCTCCTCGGTCATACAAGCCATCACCCGCGAATGGGCCCGTGCTCGCCCTATGACTCCGGCCACCACCGCACCCCCTTCCTCCCATGCTTCCTCCACAATTATAACTTTCCCCGTCCACACTCCGCTCTCCGCAACGTCTCTTGCTCCTCTCGCCTGCCCATCACTGTGTACAACATCTCGAAGCACAACAGCCAGGCTAGGGAGGCGGGTCCACGTCACGCACGGGCCCGGCCAAACTCGCTGAATGAGCAGCCTCAGGCTGGTGCGGTGCGGCCATCCTCCTCGATAATTTCCACCGTCGCGCGCCCGCCATGCTTCGCCGCTGCGGCGTCGAGCAGGTTCCGGATCGCGGCGATCGTCTGGCCATGTTTGCCGACGACCTTGCCGATGTCGGACTTCCGCATCTGAAGGCGGAAGACAGTCTTCTTCAACGCGTCGTCCTTGATGATGACCACTTCATCGGGAAACTCGACAAGCTGCCGCACAACGAAATCAAGGAAACGTTCCATGCCACCCATGTAACCGCGATGCGCGAAAACGGAAAAGCGGAAAGTTCAGGAACGATGCCCAAACTTTCCGCTGAAATTGCTGCCGCCTGTTGCGGCGTCAACCGCACTTACTTCGTGACGGTCGCCTTGCGGACCCTCTTGAGCAGGCTGCGGACGGTGTCGCTCGGCTTTGCACCCTGGCCCATCCAGTAGTCGGCGCGGGCCAGGTCAATGTTCGCATTGAGATCCTTTTTCTTCGGATCGTAATTCCCGATAATCTCGATGAACTTGCCGTCGCGCGGGCTCCGCTGATCGGTGACGACGACTTTGTAGTAGGGTGTGTTGGTAGTGCCTTCGCGGCGGAGACGGATTGCGACCATGATTCGTTTTTTTTGTGCTGCTGTTGTTTGGTAAATTTACTGTCCGCCCCGTTTGAAAAGACCACGGCCTTTGGACTTGGCCATCATCTTCTGCATTCGGGGCATTTGCTTCATCATCTTGCGCATCTCATTGAAGCGCGTGATGAGGTCATTCACTTGGGTAACGGTGGAGCCGCTGCCACGGGCGATGCGCTGACGGCGGCGGGCATTCAGAATGTCCGGCACCGTGCGCTCCTTGGGGGTCATCGAAAGAACGATGGCCTCGACCCGTTTAAGCTGCTTTTCGTCGAGCGAAAGATTTTTTAGATTACCCATGCCGGGCAACATGCCAAGGATTTTTTCCATCGGCCCCAGCTTGCGCATGAATTTGAACTGCTCGAGGAAGTCGTTGAAGTCGAACTCCGCACTGCGAATCCGTTCCTCCATGCGCTTCGCATCCTCCTCGTCAATCGCCGCAGCCGCACTCTCCACGAGCGTGACCACGTCGCCCATCCCGAGGATGCGCCCGGCGAGACGGTCCGGGTGAAAGACTTCGAAGGCGTCCATCTTTTCGCCGGTGCCGGCGAATTTGATTGGTCTCTTTGTCACCTCGCGCATCGAGAGCGCCGCGCCGCCGCGGGCATCACCGTCGAGCTTCGTGAGGATGAGCCCGGTGATGTCGAGCGCCTCGTGGAAATGCGTCGCCACGCTCACGGCCTGCTGGCCGGTCGCCGCGTCCGCGACGAGCAGCACCTCCTGCGGTTTCAGGTATTCGCGCACACCGCGCACTTCGGCAATGAGCGCCTCGTCAATTTCCTGACGGCCAGCCGTGTCGAAAATCTCCACATTGTGCGGCGTCTGCGCGAGCCACTCAGTCGCAACCTTCACTGTCGCGAGCACATCCGTCGAACCTTGTGGCGGGACAAAGATGGGAATCGAAAGCTGCCTGCCGAGCGTCGCGAGTTGCTCAATGGCGGCGGGGCGGTAAAGGTCGAGCGCGATGAGCGCCGGGGCCTTGCCCTGCTTGCGGAGAAAGTTTGCGAGCTTGCCACAGGTCGTCGTCTTGCCCGCGCCATTCAGGCCCACGATAAGGATGCGCGCGGGCGGTGTGATGTCCAGCGGCGTGGAATCACCGCCAAGCAGCGTGGTAAGTTCGTCGTGGAAAATCTTGACGATCTGCTGTCCCGGCGTGACGGACTTCAGCACCGCCTCGCCGAGCGCCTTCTCCCTCACCCGCGCGATGAAATCCTTCGCGACTTGGAAATGCACATCCGCTTCGAGCAGCGCCATCCGCACTTCGCGGAGCGCATCCGTGACGTTTGACTCCGAGATCTTCCCCTTCCCGGAAAGATTGCGGAAGACTCCCTGAAGTTTGTCGGCAAGCAGGCTGAACATGAAGGCGCGCACCTTAGCCGCCCGATCCGTCTTGTCCAGCGACGCTCAGTCAAGCTGGCACGCAGACCACATCAAGGCAGCACCACCGCGCGGTAAAAACGCTGAGTGAGCGCGGAGGCACCGGGGTCTGTGATGGTGATCACGCTCCCGGTGCCGAAAATCTGGTCGGCGAGCGTGTGCCAGTGGTTGGCGGAGACGAGGTCGGCGGCGTAATCAATCCGGTACGTGATGCCTGCGTTGCTGGGCAGGCTGACCAGCTTGTCGGCACCGGAAGTGACGGGCGTGGCGAGGCGGAAGACACTGGTGGGGCCGCGGGGATCAGTGCCGGCGCGGAATTCCTGGAGATTGGTCATGCCATCGCCATCGGCATCATCGGTCGCGCGCGATTTGTCCGAAGCCAAGCCCGTGGGGTGCCCGAACTTCGCAATCATCCATGCATCGGGGATTCCGTCGCCGTCAGTGTCGGTGGTGGTAACGGTGACATTCTGTGCAAACTCGGAGGTGTTGCCCGCGGGATCGGTGGCGGTCGCGGAGATTTTTTGACTGGCGGGGACAGTGGCTTGGAGCACCGGAGCGAAAGTCGCATTGCCGCTGCCGTTGGTGGTGACGCTGATGGCGCCGATGAAATTCTGCCCTTCGCCGTACCCGGAGGCGTCGCCAGCGGCATTGGCGAAAAATTCGATGCGAAAAGTGGTGTTTGCGGTGCTGTTCAATGAACCGTTGACCGCCGTGCCAAGTCCGAGCACGCCGGAAGTGAGAACGGGGAAGTTCTGCCAATTGTTCGGCCCGGTGTGGCCGCGCGAGTCGTTGAGGGTCACACCGTCGCCGCCGAGGTCTATGCCAAGCCCGCCGTTTCCGGTGATGGAGTTGCCGCTGATACGGTTGTTGATCGTGCCGGTGTTGTAGATGGCGACACCAGCCGCGGTGTTTCCGGAGATCAGGTTTGCCGCACCCGGTGTGCTGCCGCCGATGGTGTTTCCCTGGGCTCCGCCCGAACCGTCGGCAAACAAGGCGATGCCCTCGTTGGCATTCGCGATCACGGTGCCGGATGGCGACACGCCGATGGAATTCCCAACGACGATATTTCCGGTCGTCGGGCTGCCGCTGATCGTCAGGCCGGCACCGCTGTTGCCCGCGATGAAATTCCGTCCGCCGCTTGTCCCGCCAACCGTGTTGCTCTGTGCTCCGCCAAAAATCTGAATACCCGGGCCCGCGTTCGCGAGCGCCGCGGTGCCCGCGGCATTGAGGCCGATGAGATTTCCAGCGAAGACATTGTTGTTTGTGCCGGCACCCGTGATCGTCGCACCGCGAAAGCCGTTGCCGGAGATCACATTCCCGGCACCCGGCGATGTGCCGCCGATGGTGTTTGCAGCGGCTCCGCTGAAAATCTCGATGCCCGGATATCCATTCGCGAAAGCCACCGTGCCCGCCGGATTCGTGCCAACATAGTTTCCCAATACAATATTGCCGGTCGTCCCGGTGCCGTCAAGCGCCACACCCTGATTCTGATTGCCGGAAATAACATTGCGCGCCGCCGACGTGGTGCCGCCGATGACATTGTCCTGCGCACCATTGCCAATCTCGACGCCCGCATAACCATTCGCCACGACTCCGTTCCCGGCATTGTTCAGGCCGATCCAATTTCCCATGACCACGTTGTTGTTCGTACCGGAGTCGGAGATGTGGATTCCCTGGCTGGTATTGCCGGAAATGAGATTGCCAGCACCGGCAGTGGTGCCGCCGACGGTGTTGCCCGTCGCAGCGCCGAAAAGCGTCACACCGGCATACGCATTGGGAATCGCAGCCGTGCCCGCGGGATTCGTGCCGATGTAGTTTCCCGCGATCACATTGCCCGTCGAGCCGCTGCCGCTGACAGTGACTCCGGAAGCGGGATTGCCCGAGAGCACATTGGCGGATCCCGCCGACGCGCCACCGACGGTGTTATTCGTCGCGCCACCGAAAATCTGCACACCACCGTAGGCATTCCCGAGCGCGACCGTGCCCGCGGCGTTCAGGCCGGCGTAATTGCCAAACACCACATTGTTGCTCGTACCCGTGCCGTCAATCGCAACGCCCTGGCTCGAATTGCCGGAAAGAATGTTGCGTGCTCCCGCCACCTTGCCGCCGATTGTGTTGGACTGCGCGCCGCCGAAAATCTCGACGCCCGCGTACGCATTCGGAATCGCAGCGGTGCCCGCCGGATTGGTCCCGACAAGATTGCCCTGCACGGTGTTGCCGTTCGCCACATGGATCGCGACACCCTGGTTCGTGTTTCCCGAGATCACATTGCCCGCGCCCGCAACAGTGCCGCCGATCGTGTTGGACTGCGCGCCGTTGTAAATCTCAACTCCCGCAAAACCGTTTGGCAGCGCCGCAGTGCCGGCGGCGTTGAGACCAATCCAGTTTCCCTCAACGATGTTCCCATTCGTTCCCGCGTTTTGGATGAATACACCCTGCGAGGTGTTTCCAGAAATGAGATTGCGCGCCGCGGCAGTCGTGCCCCCGATGGTATTGCCTGACGCGCCGGCATCTATTTCGATTCCAGCGAAGGCATTCGGCGAAGCCGTTGCACCGCTCGCGTCCGTGCCGATGTAGCAGCCAGCCAGCGTGTTTCCCGTTGCCCCAGTTCCGGTGATGAGAATGCCCTGCGTCGAGAATCCATTGATCACCAGTCCCTTCACAGTGACGTTCGCCGCACTCAGGCGCAGGCCGAGTCCGTATGTGTCCGGGCTCACTTGCAGCGCGCCATTGAGCACGACTTCGGGGCCGTTCACATTGGTGTCGCCGGTAAAGGCAGTCTGCGTCGTCCCGTCTATCGTCGTGCCGGGGCCGGGCGCGGGCAGTCGGTCGCTCGGCCGGATCGTATAGACTCCGCCGCTAAAATTCGGATCGGTGTTCGGGATGTTAAACGTGATCACCGGCGTTGCACCCGGTGTGTTGGTGGCAATGTCGAACGCCTTGTAAATCGCCGTGCGCAACGCGCCGGCACCCGAGTCGTTGGTGTTCGTCACTATGGTCGTCGGCGCAATCGTTGGCGCGCCGTACATCGCCGCCATCCCGTCGCGGTCACCGCGACTGAGCACGCGGTCGGGATTGTTTCCCATGATGTCCATGTACTGCGTGTACGCGGCCAGCGGCGTGATCGTATCAATCGCCGGATTCACCGCGAAGGTCTTCCGCGCGTAGTGCATGATCGAAAGAAAATCGTACGCCCCGTTGTTGGTGGATGTCGGGATGAGAATGAAATTCCCGTCCGTGCTGCCACCGGGGACGTTGCTGAAATTGATCGTCACAAACGAATCGCGATCACTGCGCTGATGCTCATGAATGAGCCCGAGCGTGTGGCCGATTTCATGCACGAGCGTAGAACGATTCCAACTCGTCGAGCCGATGTCGATCTGCTGCTGGCCGCCGATCATCCCGACCGCCGAGTCCCCACCCTCCTGGCTGGACCCGCCATCGTTCACCATCACGTAATTGGTCTGCGTCGTGCGCGCGATGAAATGCACATTGGCGAAGGCCATCCATTCCCCGGCCGCATCGATGAAATCCTTCTGATGCACCGCAGTGACATTCGCATTGAAGGCGTAATACACATTTCCACCGGACCAAAGGTTGATTCCGTTTTGCGAGGCGCTTGGCGGTGCCGTTTGGCCGTTCCCGTCGAGTTTGTCGCGCCAAAGTTGCAGCGTCGCAACCGGCACGATCATGTCGCCAAACACAACTGTGGTCTGATCGGGTGTTACCTTGGCAAGAATGGCATCGTAAGCCGCAGCGGCGGCGGCGCGGGGATCAGGTGAATCCGCGACAACGATGCCACTCGCGGCGAGCACCACAAATCCGAACAAGATTCTGAAAATACTCATGGTGAAGTTATGATTTTTCACAGGTGGGTGTCGAGTTCGCATTTTAAGGGCCGACGCGTCAAAATCACGGTCATTTTGAGGCGGAGCGATGCCCCGTGGGTGAAGCTGGCGGGCGTCACCAGCCGAAAACCCCCGTGCGTTCACGACAATTTATACTGCAGTCCGTTTGTTTGTTTTGCCGTCCTGCGGCCCGCAGGATCTTTCATCGCGCATCTGCACGCCGGCGCAGGCGGTCGAGCGCGACGGCAGCGATGATCACTGCGCCGATAATCACGCGCTGCGTCCAGTCTTCCCACGCCATCGCGGTCGCTCCGTTGCGCAGCACGGTCATCAGCAGTGCACCCAGCACTGCGCCGAAAACGCTGCCGCTGCCACCGTTCAGGCTCGCGCCGCCAATGACGACGGCGGCGATCACGTCAAGCGCGAAGTCGGGCGCACCGGTCGGGTCGCCTTGCGTGAGACGGGAGAATTGCAGCGCACCGGCGATGCCGAAGAGCACTCCCGCGAGCGTGTAGATCGCGACCTGCGTCCAGCGCACGCGGATCCCGCAGAGTCGTGCGGTGGCTTCGTTCGAGCCGATGGCGAAGATGCGGCGGCCGAAGACCGTGCGGTTCATCACGACTGTGACGAGCACGGAGAGCGTGATGGCGAGCCAAACGCCGACGGGCAGCGGCCAAAATTTTCCCGGCTCATCCACAGCGAGCAAATTGAGCAGCCATGACTCGCCGGCTTTTCCATCAAGATTTACCGTCTGATTTTCCGAGCGCCACAGCGCGAGGCCGCGGATGACGCTCATCATGCCGAGCGTGACGATGAACGGATTCTGCCGCAGGCCCGCGACGAGCGAGCCATTCACGCAGCCGACCGCCGCGCCCGCGAGGATCGCAATGAGCGCGGCGGTGAGCGGCGCGCTGCCGGTGTTCAGCGATTTGGCAACGAACACGCTGCACATCGCGACGGACGAGCCGACGCTGAGATCAATTCCGCCGCTTACGAGGATGAGGATCATCCCGAGCGCGCCGACGGCTACGATGGCGGTCTGCGTGAGATTCTTTTTCCACGCGCCGCCGGTGATGAACGAGTTCAGCCCGGTGAACGCCTCGTCCGGCTGCGCGCGCATTTTCGCAAACGCCTCCGTGAACGCGGTGCCCTCGCGCTGCTGCTGGAAGTCGCGCACGTCCTTCCACGCGAGCAGCACGCAGAAAAACCCGACGACGAGCGCGAGCACGAGCACGGGACTGAGCAGGGAAAAAAGTCGGCGGAGTGCGTTCATAAAAAAATCAGGCCGTGCCGATGGCGGTTTCCATCAGCGTGTGCTCGGTCCACTCGGCGGCCGGGCGCGTGGCGGCGAGTTTGCCGCGGCACATCACGCCGATGGTGTCGCAGACGCCGAGCAACTCCGGGATGTAGCTGCTCACGAAAAGCACCGCCTTGCCCTGCGCCGCGAGTTCGCCGGTGAGTCGGAAGATTTGCGCCTTGCTGCCGACATCAATGCCGCGCGTCGGCTCGTCGAGGAGCAGGATTTTTGCGTCGTGATGCAGCAGGCGGCCGAGCGCAATCTTCTGCTGGTTGCCGCCGGAAAGTTCGCCGACGGCTTGCTCCGGATCGCGGGCGCGGACGGACAGTTTGGAAATCCAGTCGCGCGTCGCGCCGCGTTCGCGTCCGCGCAGGAGCCAGCCGGCCCGCGCAATCGGGCGCGTCGCGGTGAGATTTTCCGAGAGCGAACGCTGGAGCATGAGACCCTCCTCCTTGCGATTCTCGCTCAGCAGTCCCACGCCCTGCGCGAGACGGCGCGGCGGCGATGCGGAGGATTTCTCGCGTCCGAAAATCGCGATGCGCTCCGCAGCCATCGCATCGAGTCCGAAGATTCGCCGCAGCAGTTCCGTGCGCCCCGATCCGACGAGCCCGAACAGCCCGAAAATCTCGCCCGCGCGAACCGCGAGGCCGTGTGTGCTCCCCGTCGCATCCACGCGCAGCACCGCCTCGCCGGGCGTGTGCGCGATGCGCGGATACAGCTCGCTCACTTCGCGCCCCACCATGAGCCGGATGATTTCCGCCATCGGCGTCTGCGCGAGCGTTCCGGTGCCCACGCTCTCGCCGTCGCGCAGCACGGTGAAGCGGTCGCACACGCGCCGGCATTCCTCGAGGAAATGGCTGATGTAAATCACGCTCACGCCGCGCGCCTTCAGCCGCGCGATGACGGCGAACAGCCGTTCCGCGTCCGCCTGCGTGAGGCTGCTCGTCGGCTCGTCGAAAATCATTACGCGCGGCTCGCCCGCGAGCGCACGGGCGATTTCCACGAGCTGCTGCTCCGCGATGGAAAGCGAGCGCACCGGCGCATCCGGCGGCAGGTCGCCGTGGCCGAGTTCCCCGAGCGCGCGCCGCGCCGTGTCGCGCATCGCGCCGCGCCGCAACCAGCCGAGGCAACCAAGGCACGAAGGCTCCGCGCCAAGCACGATGTTCTCGGCCACGCTCAAATCCGGCGCGAGGTTCAGCTCCTGGTAAATCATCGCCACGCCCGCGCGCCGCGCCTCGTGCGGATTGCGCGGCGCAAACGGTGCGCCGTCCAGCGCGATTCGCCCCGCGTCCGCCGTGTGCGCACCGCTGAGGATTTTCATCATCGTGCTCTTCCCCGCGCCATTCTCGCCAATGAGCGCATGCACCTCGCCCTCGCCGACACCCAGCGAAACGCCCCGCAGCGCGGCAGTCGCGCCGAAGGATTTTCTGACTCCGTCGAGAGTGAGGCGGTGCGACATCGGATTTCGTTCAGTGAAAGTGAGAGGCTTGTTTCGATTCGGCAGCGCTACAGTTCTTGCTTGTGCGCGGGATCAGCCGTCTGAGTTTAATCCGTCAGCGAGTGCGCTTTTGCTCCCCATTTGCCAATCGTTTTGAGGAGCCCTTTAACGGAAAGCGAAACAGTAAGGATAAATTCCAAATCGGCACTGTGGCTGAGCTTGAATCCAGCGCTGTTGGCTGCGGTGACTGCGTCCTGCCAAGGGCCGCTCGCAATACCGAAAACCCTTCCGTGTGTCGTTGGTGTCTCGCCAATTAACTCAGCAATCCGATCCACGGTTTCTGCATGATACCAAGGCTGCTTGGAGAATTCCCTTTCAAGCAATGGAGTGACTTCTGGCCACCAGCCCTGCGGAAAGGTCGTTTCGACTCGTCTCATCGCCGCCCACTTCATCAGAGCCGTGTAAGCCAACATGAAAGTGCTGTGCTCGTCTGCAGCCTGTCGCCCACATTCCGTGGCAACATTGTCTTGAAGAACTTCCAGAACGACCACCCAGGCGACAGCCTCCCGATAGTCGAACATGCTGGCCGGAGCCATTCCGGCTAGCTTGCGCAACCGATCATAATTATCCTGCTTTTCGCGCAAGGGATGGTCCGCCAACAATGGAACATGGAATGGTCGCCGGCATGTGGGGCAGGAAACTTCCTGACCCTGCATCTCGTCATCAGACTCAATCGGTTGGGCGCAGTGTGTGCAGACGAATATCATGACGCTTCGGTGAAACGCTCGCGCCTTTATTTCAAATACTTCTCCAGCGGCGGGCGGAGGAGTTCGGCATTCGCGGGGTCGGCGATATTTTCCTTCGTCACGACGACCACGCCGGTGTCTATCCGCTTCTCGACGGGCTTGCCTTGCAGGTGCGCGACGAGCGCCTTGAGCGCGTCGCCGCCGATGCGCATCGGGTTTTGCAGCACGAGGCCCTGCACGTCGCCCTTTTCGAGATCGGCGACGCTCTGCGTGCCCGCGTCGAAGCCGATGATTTTCACCTGCCCGCCGGCGCGTCCGATTTCGCGGATGGCCTTCGTGACCGCGGTCGTCACCGGCTCGCACGGGCAGAAGATGCCGTCCACCTCCCTGCCGAAACGGTTGAGAATATTCTGCGCCTTCGCGTAGGCGCTCTCGCGCGTGGAGCCGGAGTATTGGTCGCTGGAGATAATTTGGATGCCGGGGTATTTTTTCATCGCGTCGAGGAATCCGGCCTCGCGCTCCTCGGTGCTGTTCGAGCCCACCATGTAGCGCAGGAGGATGACCTTGCCCTTTCCACCAAGCTGCTTCGCGAGCGCCTCGCCGCCGAGCTGGCCGCCCTTGAAATTGTCCGTGGCGACGAAGCTCACGACCTCCCCGGTCTTCACGCCGCTGTCGAAGACGACGACGGGGACCTTCGCCTTCACGGCGGAATTCACGGGCCGCACGAGCGCCTGCGAATCGAGCGGCGCGAGGCAGATGCCGCTGACCTTGCGCGCGGTGAAATTTTCCACGAGCGCGATCTGCTGGTCGCGGTCGTCCTCCTTGAGCGGCCCCTTCCACACGAGGTCCACGGTGATGCCCTCGGCCTTCAGCTCCTCGACCGCGCGCAGCCCGCCGGCGTGGACGCTTTTCCAGAACTCATGCGTGGTGCCCTTGGGGATCATCGCGATGGTGTATTTTTCCGCGAAGCAAGCGGCAGTGCAGAGCGAGAGGAGGGCAGCGAGAGTCGGGAGGAACTTCATGCGGCGTTTGTAGGAGGACGGCGCACGCGCGGCAAGCGGACGGTGCGCCAGACAGCACGCAAAGGAAAAGCCGGCGATCGCAAGCTGTGTCAGATACAAAATGCCGCGCACATTTTCAGAACGACACGCCCCTGCAAAAAGAGCTTGCCGTAAAAGCCGCGCCCCGTAGCTTCCGCACCCCGCAAACTGCGATTCCGGAGTAGCTCAATGGTAGAGCACGCGACTGTTAATCGTGTGGTTGAAGGTTCGAGTCCTTCCTCCGGAGCCAGTGCGGTTCCCCTCTGACAGAGGGGGCGCACCAGGTGCCGGAGACCCCGAAAACGGCCCAACTGTGTGCAGAAGTGTGTGCAGCACACGCGCGTTTTCCACAATTCGCGCGGACTCCGCCACTGCTCGCGCACTGCTCCGTAACGGGGAAGGATTCGGTGCTGCTACTCCTCAACACATGGAGCAAATGCAGCCGAATTTCAGAATCTACCGACGCGGAGAAGGCGTCTTCTACTGGCAGGAAATCGGGACCACAAAACGCGGAAGCCTGCGCACGAAAGACCGTGCATCCGCAGAGGAACTCGTTCGCGCAATGAACGAGTCGCACCGCCAGCCCTCGCTCAACCTCGCCCTTGGCCGCGCCTTCAATGCTTTGGCTACAGCTTGCGAACCAATAACGTGCTGCCAATATATCTCACTCAACTCGATGTGCTTCTCACAGAAACGACGATATGAGATCGTCTTTTGCTATGGAGCAGGAACGCATGTAGAAGGCGTGGACATATAGGTTTCTAATAGCTATATGAACCGCAGGTTTACGACATATTCGGCTTTGGATTTCACCATAAAATCCCCTCCGGTTCCTTTATACCCTGCTGCGGCTCCAACCTCTTGTGTGCAGAGGGCTTTTAGGATTTCGTCCGGTGTCGGCTTCACGGCGTCCACGCGAGGCCGAGTTTTTCCGCACCAGCGCGAAGACGAATGTCGAGAGTCCAGAGCGGAACACGGTTCAGTTCGGCAGCAGCAAGGAGTTGAACATCGCACCAGCTCAGGCCGAGGCCGAAGAAACGATGACGTTCCAGAAAATCGAGCACATCGCGCGGCGGACACTCGCGGGCATCGAGCAACGCACGGAGATCCGCCAGCGTTTGCGGACGGTTGCGGAGGTTGCCGACCGCGAGTTCACCGAGCACGACGGAATGCGTGACGATTTCTCCGCTGCCAAGCAGAGCGATCATTTCCGGCGATGGAGATCGAAAATGAGTGAGCCAGACCGATGTATCCACGAGGACGAGCACGGCTCAGTC
>Ga0075030_100003850_pt1 | contig 13586 bp, 7 predicted proteins | sample LitLauG_LLR_2012_FD_71393 | JGI IMG/M metagenome (GOLD analysis project Ga0075030, IMG submission 71393) | Freshwater sediment microbial communities from Pennsylvania, USA - Little Laurel Run_MetaG_LLR_2012 | ecosystem: Environmental > Aquatic > Freshwater > Creek > Sediment | place: USA... | reverse complement strand
CAGTCGCGCCAAATCCACCAATGGAGGAGAACAGAGTCCGGGTGTAGTTCTGTCCAACCACCGCTACAGGCAGCGTTGATGTGGTGATCGTCAGTGACGCGGCCGGAGCATTCTGGCCGGTGTTCGCTGTGAAAGGCGTCGCCTCTGTCTTGAAAGATGACACTTGCTGCACGACAGGGGGAGCAACAACGCGCAGGGTGACACGATTTCCTTCCCCAGGTGACAGAGATAGAGTCGAACTCGTCGGATCGGACGGCGAGTTTGTTACCGTCCCGGTCGTAAAGGCTGGATCGGTGATGTTCGCGACCGTTACGAAGCTCTGCTGCACTGTCAGGTCGCACGTGGGATTCAGGTTACTCGCGTCGCGGTTCGATACCGGACTCTCGTAGACTTTGTGCTGAATCAATTGGCAGACTGAGCAGTTCGGGCCAGCCGGATTATTGGGCGTTACAGTGCAACTGCTTGGATTGGCCGAACAACTGGCCGGGCAACATTGCACTCCCGCGGACTTCGCGAGCTCGGATGTGCCGTAGCTTGCGCTGGTGTTGCCTTTGTTCGTGACCTTCCAGCTGTAGTCGGTAAGGCTATTCTCCGCGAGACTCGATATCTTTGGGGTAAAGATGTCCGGGTTGACAATTTTTGGCGTGAATATCTTCGGAGTGAAGATCTTCGGCGTGAACACCGTGTCGACGATCGTGGGGTTTGCTACCTCAATCGAGTTGATCTTCGGAGTGAAAATCGAAGTGATTTTTGGCGTGAAGATAGTCGGGGTGGAAATGGTGGGTGCGCTGTTGGCAATCGTACCGATCTTCGGCGTAAATACAGCCGGGACGCTGACGGTTGCGGTCACGACTCCACTTGTGGGGTCCGGCGGTCCATCGACGCTGGGATTGTATTCTTCGCCAGTTGCGATAGGCAGGTTCGCGTAGGGTGGCTCAACGTCTGGATCATCATTGTCCGTCAACAGGAAATCCGGGTCGGCTAAGGACGGATTGGTCGCGTCGCTATTGATTACAGCTACGGCCTGCAAGCCCAAGAACTTCGGTGTGCTATTGCAGCCGTTCGCTCCCGGAATGCAGGCAATCTGGGCAACGAGTACATTAATGCTCGGATTTCCCGCCGTGGTGGGGACCGAGATCGCCTGCGTTAGCGTCGTCTTGGGATTTACCGCGGCGTCGACGTAACAGTTCGGAGTCGACGGAAAAGTCGCAGGAACAGCGGTCGTGTTGCAGATGCCAGTTGAACTCTGGCTCGTCGAGGTAACTCCTAGCAGGATGCGATAGTATGACGGCGATCCCAGCGGAATCGTCCCCAGCGGGTTTGCGGTGTTCTTTACAAGGAGTGAAAACGCACGTTGCGCTGGCGCTTTCGTGTTTGCGGGCTGCACCTTCGCATTCTCGCGAAAGCGAACGATCAAGCCGTTACTGATGCGCGAGGTATAGACATTCTGGTTGCGATCCCCGCTGTAGGAAGATGTGCCGATGGTTCCATCTGCATTGGTCACGTTCACCAGATTGCATGCCGGCTGCGTGGTGGCGCAGGTCGGGCAGGCCGATCCAGTCCCGGTGTACGTGCTGGTCTGTGAGTTTCCACCATTTGGTGGGACGTATTGGGTCCAGTCTTGAATTCCGTTCACCACCGGCGGCGCCACAACGTCACGATTGTCGGTCCACGCGATATGGAAGTCTGGTGCATTGGTTGCGCCGGTTGAGTCTGTGGCCTGTGTATTGAATGTCCACGCGCTGCCACTCGGCATGATCGTCTGTGCGGCAATGTCGATATAGTCGCCGATGAACGGCGTGGTCCCCTGAACAAACATCGGCAAATTGGGAGCGTTGAAGAATCCTTGCTCGATCTGTCCGTTGGCATCGTCAACGTAGTAGGGATATTGCGAGATCTGGAATCCCTTGAATGTACTTGGCCCCGCTGCAGGGTTGATCATTCCACCGAACACATCAAGGGTGTGCCGTACCCCGGAGTTTGGATCCGAAATCGACGGCGTGAACACCGAGCTCGGAACACCGATCGTGCTGCCGGGGATCGCCTGATCTTGCGGCTGCAGTTGAGAGAGGCTTGTACACGGTGGACTGGGGCACGTCAGCACGCTCTGCAAGTTGTCCCGACGCGAATCAAACCAGGCCAGCATCATTTGCCCATAAGAAAACTGCAAAGAGGGCATGAATTGAAATGCGTTGACGGTAGCGGACTTGTTTGCCCACGTCGTGTTGTCGGCCACGTACGGTGTCGACCACGGTCCCATCGGTATGGGCTGGGTCGTAATCACAATCCGTGAGCCCGAGGTTCCGCCGGGTCCCGCGACTCTTTGAGAAAAGGCTATCCACGCGCGGCTCGAGTTATCGATCGCAACGGTCGGAATGTCAATGGTGCGGAACGTGTTGCCGTTCGAGTTCTGGTCAAATGCTCCCGCCGTGGCCGTCTCCGTTGGAAATTGGTAGACCAAACCATCGGTAATTCCGTTTCCCCAGAACCAACCATCCGGCGACCAGGCGTACTGAATGGAATCAGGGAGGCCGTTGTAGGCGATGGCTCTCCAGGTTGCAAAAACGGCTCCGGTTCGAGGATCGATCACGGCCGAAACGCCCTGATTCTGGCGGGTATCATCGTTCAGTTTCTGAGGAGTGCTCCACGTGGCGCCGCAATTCGTCGACCGGACCTCCATGATCGACGAGTGTTGTTTCGACGTGCCCGAATTCGTAAACACCGTATAGAAGACGTAGACATATCCACTCTGGAAGCTTTGGCCGTTAATTTTGCAAGTCGCAGTTTTCCCCGGTCGTGGAATGTCCACTGCGATCCAAGGCTTATCGAGGAATTGCCGAGTATTTGCGGTGTGCACCAGTTTCGCGTTCACATAGGCGAAAGGATTGCCGTGGGTGCCGGTGTTGTCGGTAGTCAACAGGGCTGCATTTCCGTTGCCCTTGTTATTCTGGTCCTGAAATGTTGCCACAAAAACTGCGCTAGCCCCGTTGCTGCCGCGATTGAAAACCAAACCGCTGTAGTAGAACAGCCCATGCGTTCCCGCACGGACAGTCGGATCGGTGGCGACGGAGTACGTGTTATGCAGAGGCGAGGCCACTCCCACCGCCGAGGTGTCTTGCGGATACCCAGGCATGAGTGTGCTCTTCCAGGTCTCGCCACCATCCAAAGACGTATAGACGCCCAACCACGCGTCGCCGGTTTCTCCGGGCGCCTGTGAGTTCGGAATGTCGACGGTGCGATAGTCGTTGGCCCCGCCCAGCATGTGTTCCGGGTTGCGGCTGGAAACGGCGATGGAAGGCTCATTCTGCCGTTGCAGGAAAGGGTCCCCAGCAGGCCAGTTCGTGCCTGAAACCATGTTGATGTTTTGCCCTGCAACTTGCGCGAATGCCGATACGCAGGACAACAGCACGACTAGGCATGCAAATACGCGACGGAACACCATGGCGTATCCCTCCACACTCGGCCGGAAAAGCACAATTCGGCGCGTCAAGATTTTTGTGAACAGCAATGTTGGAAAAGGATCTGCCGCTGGGGCAACAGGTCCTGGAAGGCACCCACTTCAAACTGAACAAACGCGAGCCAGCAATCCCCACCTGGCACTCGCGTACGACGTGATTCGTCAACGGCCAGACTTACCCCTCTTTGTGGGTTCAATATTGGCCGAAGCGAAACTAATATTCCGATGCGCGGTGCTGGTTGTCAACTGAATAGAACAAGTTGGGAGAGAAAAACCAAGAAATGGCTTTCAGGGCAGATCGTCCTCATCCGGCCACTCTTTTCCGCCGCAAGCTTTGATCGCGCGATCCAGCGCATTGGCAGCGCGTTTGGCCGCCGTTGGATCTGCAAAAAACAAACTCAAGTCTCGCCTGGTCTGCTTTAGGTCTTCGCTCGTCGCGCCTGGTTTTGCGCGCCGTACGACTTGCAAGGGCTTTTTCGGATCAGAGCGGCTGCTGACTTTGAGCACCTCGACCCCAGTCGCGTCGCACTGTGCAAATTTTTGCGTCTCGACGAGTACCGGAGTCGTAAGATCCGACAAATCCGCGTGAATCATGAACTCGATGACGGATGGGGTATCCGAGGAGTTGTCGTGCACCTCTTCGGGATGGGTCGTCTTGACAGCTTTGACGACCAATTTACATTTCTCCGACTGTACGACCTCGGCCGTCTCCTCGATGTCGACATCCTTGCCTTGCGCACGGCACCGATTCCGAACGAAAGCTTTCCCGTTGACCGCGCTTTGAAAGGCTCGCGTGGCTGACGAAATTGTCTGAGAACTCGCAGGCTTTCTTGGCGGTTCCTCCTCCTGAGACTTACCAGAATCAGCCCGCGCAACCAGCTTCGGCGGTTCCCCTTGCCCAGGCCCAATGAACAACTGGGTGAGCAGGAGGATCCGGGCGATGATCCAAAGCGCGCTTAGAACCATCTTCATTGGAAAGCAGATCGTACTATATTGGTTCCGGATCGGTTATTGGGACGCTAGAATCGGGAGTTTTTAATTCTTGCGCCGAGGAGAGTCCCGGCTCATGCGTTCCACATCCCCAGGAGAGAACAGATGGATCTGAGGCTGCCTCACGAATCAGAATTGAACGTACTACGCTGCTTGTGTATGAGGAAGCAACGGACACTGTTTCGTGTTGGTGCACGTCATGTGAGCTTCATTCTGACTGCTATCGTCTTAGCTACGCCTGTAGCGGCACAGAAGATTGAACTGTCCGTTGACGTGTCCAAGTCGGGAGCGAAGATCGACCGCAATATATTCGGCCAGTTCGCCGAGCATCTCGGCCATGGTATTTACGACGGGATTTGGGTTGGTCCCGACTCCACAATCCCGAATACGCGCGGCATTCGCAATGACGTTGTTGCAGCTCTCAAGGCAATAAAGGTTCCCAACGTTCGCTGGCCCGGCGGCTGCTTTGCCGACGAGTATCACTGGCGCAACGGCGTTGGCCCTCAGCGAGCGGTGACGCTAAATCCGAACTGGGGCGGCGTGATCGAGCCGAATGCGTTCGGGACTCACGAGTTTATGGACTTCCTCGACCAGATCGGCGCAGAGGCATATGTCTCGGTCAATGTGGGCGCTGGTACTCCACGGGAAGCGGCGGAGTGGCTGGAATACATGACCACGGCGCAGCCGACCACCTTGGCCAAGGAGCGTGGCGCGAGTGGGCATCCCGGTCCGTACAAGGTGGGTTATCTCGGCATCGGCAACGAAAGCTGGGACTGTGGCGGCAACATGACGCCCGATTACTATCTCAGTCAGCTCAAGATCTACAGCCGCTTCGTCCGCAACTACAATCCGGCCCAGCAGGACAAGGAGCAGATGCTGAGGATCGCCGTAGGCCCCGGTGGCGGCGAACCCCGCTGGACCGAATGGACGGACACCATCATGAAGGCCTATCAGCAACACACGTGGAGCTGGGACATGAACGGCCTCTCCATGCACTCTTACACGGTGGGGCATTGGCCTCCTTCCTATAAGTCCGTTGGATTTGGGGACGCTGAGTACAGCCAGATTCTCAAGTTCACGCTGGACATGGAAGATTTGATTCACAAACATTCGGCCATCATGGACAAGTATGATCCGGAAAAGAAAGTCGCCCTTGTGGTGGATGAATGGGGTGCGTGGTACGCGCCATTGCCCGGCAGCAATCCCGGTTTCCTGGTTCAGCAGAACAGTGTGCGGGACGCGATTCTGGCCGCCCTGAACTTGAACATCTTCGCCCGCCATGCCGACCGCGTGCGCATGGCCAATATTGCGCAGATGATCAACGTGCTGCAGTCCATGATCATGACGGACAAGGAAAAGATGGTTCTCACGCCAACGTACTACGTCTTCAAAATGTACGTGCCGTTCCAGGATGCGACTTTCGTGCCGGTCTCGTTCGACGCCGGCACGTACACATCTGGCGATGCGAGCTTGCCGCGCATCGATGCCATTGCCGCGAAGGACACTACGGGCAAGCTGTGGCTGGAGATCACCAACGTCGACCCCAATCAACCTGCCGACGTCGAGGTGAACCTGGCCGGTATCTCTGCGAAGTCTGTGTCCGGGCAAACGCTGACCGCGCCCAAGGTGGACAGCGTTAACACGTTCGATATACCGAATAGTGTTGTGCCGAAACCGATTTCAGCCAAAGTGCAAGCCGGAAAGATCCTTCTGAAACTGGAACCCAAGTCCGTGAACGTTATCTCTTTCGAATGAGTAGCCCTCGTCTTTCTGGGAGGCGCGCGCTTTTAGGACGTTGGAAACGGAGCGTAATAGTTGTCACACGGCTCGCCTGCCGCCGTAGTAATATTGCCTGTTCCAAACTGAGCGCCCATCGAGCGCTCTCTGGATCGTCGAGACATCCGCTGTTGTGATCTGAGACAACTTTCCACGTGGGAGGGACCTTGGTGGCGTCGAGCAAAAGAATGGAAACGTTTACGGCCCGGTCATCCGTTTCGAAGAGTCGCGGTTCGCGGAAGCGAGGCATCGCGCCCTATCGCAATCCTGCTTTGTCTGCCGCGAAGCGGGTGAAGGATCTGTTGTGGCGCATGACTCTGGAGGAAAAAGCCGCGCAGATGCTCTGCATCTGGCAGAAGAAGCCGCAAACAATGGTAAATGCCGATGGCAACTTCGATCTCGCCAAAGCCAAACGGTCTTTCAAGGACGGCCACGGACTCGGGCAAGTCGGGCGCCCCAGCGATGCAGGTGGCGGCCTGAACGCCGGAAGAATGGCGGAAACCACCAACGCGATTCAGAAATTCTTTATTGAGAATTCGCGGCTTGGAATTCCCGTCATCTTCCACGAGGAATGCCTGCATGGGCATGCCGCCGTTGATGGGACGAGTTTCCCGCAGCCGATCGCGCTGGCATCGACATTCAACCCTGGGCTTATCGAATCGATCTTTACGGCGACCGCTCTGGAAGCGCGCTCCCGCGGTGCACACCAAGCGCTTACCCCGGTCGTGGACGTGGCCCGCGATCCCCGTTGGGGCCGGGTCGAAGAGACTTACGGCGAAGATCCGTTCCTGGTTTCACGCATGGGAATTGCGGCGGTTCGCGGATTCCAGGGCGATGCAAGCTTTCGCGACAAAACCCGCATGATCGCAACGTTGAAGCATTGCGTTGGGCACGGGCAGCCCGAGTCGGGCATGAACTGCGCGCCCGCCAACGTATCCATGCGAGTGTTGCGCGAGACTTTTTTGTTCACGTTCAAAGAGGCGTTGCAGAAGGGCGGCGCAATCAGTGTGATGCCCTCCTATAACGAAATTGATGGCGTACCATCTCACGCGAACAGATGGCTGCTGCGGGATGTCCTTCAGAACGAATTTGGCTTCAAGGGCTATTACGTCTCCGACTACTTCGCGATCTGGGAACTCGGGTATCGGCCCGACACTCACGGCCACTTTGTGGCGGCTGACAAAAAGGAGTCGTGCCGATTGGCGATTGAGGCGGGCGTGAACATCGAGTTGCCCGATCCCGACTGCTACCTGGAACTCGTGGACTTGGTACGGAAAGGCGTCCTCAAGGAATCCCAACTCGATCAGCTTGTCGCGCCAATGCTGTTATGGAAATTCAAGCTTGGCCTGTTTGATGACCCGTATGTTGACCCGGCGGAAGCGGAGCAGATCGTTGGTTGCGACGCTCATAGCAAGCTTGCCCGTCAGTCTGCTTGCGAGGTCATCACGCTGCTGAAGAACGAGGGGGGAATCGCTCCCCTCGACTTGGGCAAGTACCGCACCATCGCTGTCATCGGTCCGAATGCGAATCGTACGCTGCTGGGTGGCTATAGCGGCGTGCCCAACCACGAAGTGACGGTGCTGAAGGGCATCAAGGCGCGGGTCGGAAATCGCGCCAAAGTTCTCTATAGCGAAGGCTGCAAAATTACGATTGGGGGCAACTGGAACCGGGACAAGGTTGTTGCCAGCAATCCTGCAAAAGACCGTAAGCAAATTGCCGAGGCCGTCAAAGTAGCCAAACAGGCCGATGTGATCATTCTGGCAATCGGCGAAAACGAACAAACGTCGCGCGAAGCCTGGGGCCTCCACCACATGGGCGACCGCGCCAGTCTTGATTTGATCGGAAGGCAGGAAGAACTGGTCCAAGCGATGCTGGCCACGGGTAAGCCGATGATCGCTCTTCTTTATAACGGGCGGCCGAACTCAATTCACTATCTGATCGAGAACGTTCCAGTCATCTTTGAATGCTGGTACCTGGGGCAGGAGAACGGTCATGCCGTTGCCGACGTGTTGTTCGGCGACGTGAATCCCAGTGGCAAACTACCGATCTCAATTCCGCGATCAGCGGGACACCTGCCCGTGTTCTATAACCACAAGCCATCGGCGCGGCGCGGATATCTCTTTGACGACGTCTCGCCACTCTACGCGTTCGGTTATGGCCTGAGCTACACGACATTTGCGATTCGGAATGTTCGGCTCGAAAAGAACAAGATCCGAGCTAACGCTTCAACACGCGTAATGGCCGACGTGACCAACACCGGCAAGCGCGAGGCTGCGGAAGTGGTGCAGATGTACATCCGTGACGTAGTCAGCTCGGTTACCAGACCGGTCAAGGAATTGAAGGGATTTAGGAAAGTTACGCTTCGTCCCGGCGAGAAAAAGACGGTCACACTCGACATCACTCCCGACTTGTTGGCTTTCTACGATATCAACATGAAATACACCGTAGAACCGGGAGAGTTCGTCATCATGGTCGGAAATTCATCGCGCGATGAGGATCTGACGAAGGTAACGCTTACTGTTACGAAATAGTGCGGCCACAGGGACAACGAGGACACCCATGATTCAGAAACTGTCGGTTGGCGAGAAGATCGGCTACGCCCTGGGCGACATGGCCGCCAACTTCATCTTTCAGGCGATGCTGGCCCTGCAACTGGACTTCTATACCCACACATTTGGCCTGACCGCGGCCCAGGCTGGAACTCTCTTCCTCGTCGTGGGGTTGGGAGTCGCGTGTTTCAATCCGGTGATGGGAGTCATCGCCGACCGGACCACGAGCAAATCGGGCAAGTTCCGCCCGTGGCTGCTCTGGACGGCAGTGCCGTTCGGGATCATCAGCGTCCTCACATTCACCACTCCACAACTCAGCCCGGGCGCCAAGATCATTTATGCCTGGACCACCTACATCCTTTTGCGCGTGATCTACACGGTCAACAACGTTCCGTACGCGTCCCTGACAGCGGTCATGACCCAGGATCCCGACGAGCGCACCAGTATCTCGTCTTACCGCCAGATCGCGGCCAACAGCGCCGGGTTCATCATCGCGAGTCTCGCCATTCCCATGGTTAAATTCTTTGGCAGGGGCAATGACGCGCGCGGCTACCAACTTACGATGGGGCTCCTGTCGATCCTTAGCGTGATCTTCTTCATTGTTTCTTTCTTCGCGACCAAAGAACGCATCCAACCCGATCCGCAGCAGAAAACCTCACTCGGGCAAGACGTCTCGGATCTCTTCAGCAACCGGCCCTGGGTTGTACTGTTTCTGGTCACGCTCTTCTATTTCGCCGCGATCCTGGTGAGGGGGAACGTCATGTTGCCCTACTTCCGGTTTGTTGCCGGGGATGTAAATCTTTTCGCCTGGTTTAGCGGCTTCGGTTTAGGTTCGTTGCTCCTGGGTGTCGCGTGCTCGACCGCCGTTTCTGTGCGGGTTGGCAAACGTACGCTGTTCATTGCAAGCATGGCGCTAACCGGTGTTTTCAACGTAGCTCTGTATGTGATTCCACCGCACGCCACCTACGTCCTCATCGCCACGGAAGTGCTTCGGCAGTTTTCGTTTGGACTGTCGGGACCCATCCTGTGGGCGATGATGGGCGATGTCGCCGACTATGGCGAATGGAAAACAGGGCGCCGCGCTACCGGCACCGTGACTGCCGGCGTTGTTTTCGCATTGTGGGCCGGGCTGGCCCTGGGCGGCGCTATTGCCGGGTGGTTGCTGTCGGGCTACGGATTGGTATCGGGGGCTGCGGTACAAACGACACAGGCGCAGACCGGCATCCTTCTCACGGCCAGCATGTACGCAGGTTTATTTTTCTTTGCTGCCGCAATTTGCCTGTGCTTTTATCCGCTGAGTCGCGAAAAGAATCAATCGATCGCCAACGATCTCGCCGAACGCCGTGTGAGAACAGCCGCGGCAGCACAATAGGAATCGCTATGCGCAAATACTTCTGTTACGCAGTTGTATCGCTTGCAGTGACGCTCCATGCCAACTCGCAGACCCAACCCAGCCTCAAGAAAGCTTACAAAGATTGTTTCCTGGTTGGGGCTGCACTGAATCCCGCTGAGTTTACGGGAGAGGATCAGGCGGAAGGCGCAATTGTCAAAGCGCAGTTCAATTCCATCAGTCCTGGGAATGTTTTGAAGTGGGAGGTCGTCCATCCACGGCCTGGCACCTACGATTTTTCGCTCGCTGACAAATACGTGGAATTCGGCGAACGAAATCACATGTTCATCATTGGCCACAATCTCGTGTGGCATTCGCAAGTCCCCAAGTGGGTATTCGAGGACGACAAGGGTAATCCGCTCACCCGCGAGGTTTTGCTCGACCGGATGCGCGACCACATCAGCAAGGTCGTCGGTCGCTTCAAGGGACGAATCAAAGGCTGGGACGTTGTGAATGAAGCCTTGAATGAGGATGGAACCCTGCGCCAGTCCTCATGGATGAAAATCATCGGAGAGGACTACATCGAGAAAGCCTTTCGCTTTGCCCACGAAGCCGATCCGGACGCTCAACTCTATTACAACGATTACTCGCTCGAGAACGAAGCCAAACGTAAAGGTGCGATCGCACTCGTCAGCAAACTGATAGCGGACGGAGTCCCGATCTCGGGAGTGGGCCTGCAAGATCATGTCAGCCTCGACTGGCCCGCGGCGGACCAGATTGACACAACCATCAACGAATTCGGGAAGTTGGGCGTGAAAGTAATGATCACCGAACTCGATGTGGATGTGTTGCCGTGGCCAGCTTCGAATCAGACTGCAGATGTTTCTCTGAGGGTCGCTTCCGATCCCAAACTCAATCCCTATCCAAACGGATTGCCTGAGAAGAACCAGCAGATGTTATCAAGACGCTACGCGGACCTGTTCGGGACATATGCGAAGCATTGCGGACTCGTGACCCGTGTGACGTTCTGGGGCGTCACTGATAAGGACTCATGGAAGAACAATTTTCCTGTGAGAGGCCGCACGAATTATCCGCTGCTATTCGATCGCAGCGCCCAGCCGAAACCGGCTTTTGATGCCGTGATGAAGATTGCCTCGGCATCCCGCACCCAGGAAAGTTCGAAGAAAGAATGATGATGGCCGTTCGTGGCTGGATCGGACTGAGTTCACCATCCCGAAGGTCTGAGGGCTCCGCTTTCGCGCTGCCGATCGCGTGGGCACAGCATTCACCTTGAAGCGACGACGCGAAAGATGGGCTCCTCGATAAGACGTTGTCTTCCCCTTTAGTCCGCCAGGAAACTCTCGCTCCCGATCCAAGACTCTGCCAGGAACTTGAGGTTTTTGCGATAACTCCGGGCCACTGTGTGTTCGCTGCCGCCCTTCATGCCCACACGATACGTACCGGCCGCGCAGGAATGAATCTCCTCCACCATCGCTCCATTTACCAGAATCGAACGGTGAATGCGGATAAACCCGTACGGCTTCAGTTTTTCCACCATGCCTGAAATCGATTCCCGCAGAAGGTACGAGCCCGACTCCTTGTGAAGCGACACATAATTGCCCTCGGCGTGAACGGAAACAATCTGGAACGGATCGATAAAAAAGATCCTCCCCTTTTCCTTGATCGCGATTCTTGGGGGCCCTAGCCGCGCCGTTTCCCGGAAGCGGGGAAGCGCTTCCAGCAATTCTAGCGCCCACCGAGTGGCATTCTTCTCCGCGGCGCGTTCCAGTGCTTCGTTTAATCGCTCGGTTGAAAGGAGTTTCAGCACGTAGTCCACCGCCTGCCGTTGAAAGGCGGCAACGGCTTGCTCCTGCTGCGCAGTCACAACGATGACGGAGGGAATCGAGCGTTGGTTTTCCCGGAGTTGATCGAGCAAGTCCATTCCGGAAATCGAAGGCCGGTTGATATCGAGCAGCAGTACGTCATAGGCTTCGTGACGCAGCTTTTCGAGTGCTTCGACTCCGTCATTCGCCACATCGAAGCTCTCAATGTCATCTCTGGCGCCGAGTACGCTGGCCAGTGAGGTCTGAGCCAGCGGTTCGTCATCGACCATTAAGACTCGCATGATCCTGCACCTCGCCTTCGAGTTCCCTTAAGCCATCACGAGACACTCGCTCCTCTGCCAGAGGGCTGTGCGGCTGCGTCCCGCGATAGCTTCCTGCCAAACACAACACAATCCCGCTGAACATCAGTGTGTCCCCAAAATAGTTCAGCCCAGTTTCGATGGGCTCCACAACCGTGAGAGGCACATACAAGACGATCGTAAGCAGAAGCAACATGAGTCCAAGCCCGGTCGACGCCGCCTCTGCCCACTTCTTCCGGAGCATCGCTACACCTGTGATCAGAAGGACGATCGCAGTCAAGTACGCCACGGGCACGCGAAATGGAACCCATTGAGGCGTTATATTCTCCATCGGTATTCCAGGCATGAAGGTCGGGTGGAGAAAATGTTCGACGGCAAAGAAAATTGCCGCGATGCCGATTTCAATGGGCGCCAAAGTCAGAAAGATCTTCGCAGGCCGTGTCCATCGCGCTGGGGCGTGTGCCGCAGCAAAACATAGGGCGCCTGTGCCAAACGTCAGATCCCTGAAAAAGATCATCCACGCAAGTCGCTCTCTCGGGACCTGCACGATGGCGGGTATGTGCATGAGCAGAACGAAGAGAAGCATCATCGTTCCGAAGAGCGCCACGGCCAGAATTTCATACCGCCGAACAGCTATGCTAAGGCCCCCTGCAATAAGACAAGCCCCAACGAACAAAGCCCAGAAAAGGTGCCACGGAAGCCACGAGGGCACAATACGGGCGACGAAGTCAGAGAATACGAAGTGATCCGCGCCGAAGATGGCCATCGGTACAGCCACGAACAACGGCGCTAAGCGAGTGATTCTGTCAACGCCGCTGGCGCTTGTAAATTCCTTCCTGAAGCCAATGACACCAAGGATGAGCACGACCGCCCCGGCCACATAAGGCCAGCACAGCTTCAGCGAGATCGCGTTAGCTAGAAACCACAAGCTTGCCGGTGAAAGTCGCAGCATTTCGTCTGCTCCTGGTTACGCCTGCATCCGGTGTACGAGGTGCGCCGGGATTCACGGAATGCTTCGGCTCCTCGAAGTCGTCAATCTATGAATCAACTCACTTTGCAAGAGCGTCGCGATTCGCTTTCGCCCAATCACTGTCCGGCGCCACCGCCTTCATCGGCGGTCCCCCTTGCGTTCCACAGGCACACGGCCCTTCCATCCTGGCTTCGGTCATGCAGGAACAGGACTGCGTCTGCAGGCAGGCACAAACGTAAACGACCTTGCCCTTGTCTTTGTTTTTGTCTTTGTCTTTTTTCGGAGAACCACTGCTCGAAGAAAGCGCAGCCAATAGGAACAGAGACAGAAAAATCCCCGTAAGCCTGATTCGGTATCTCATCGGTTGTACC